>Ga0209431_10001049_pt1 | contig 22993 bp, 18 predicted proteins | sample RifCSP13_3_FD_184021 | JGI IMG/M metagenome (GOLD analysis project Ga0209431, IMG submission 184021) | Soil microbial communities from Rifle, Colorado - Rifle CSP2_sed 13_3 (SPAdes) (version 2) | ecosystem: Environmental > Terrestrial > Deep subsurface > Rock core/Sediment | place: Rifle...
GGAAATAACCCGGCGGGGTCGTCCCATCCTTACTATCAGTATATGAACTCCTGGTACTTCGTGATCCGCGACGATCAACCGAACAACACTCAAATGTGGGTTGACGAGATGCGTTTCTCGCAGAGTACCCAGGCAGAAAACGATCTTTCCATCTCAACTGTTTGGGTAGGTTACTGGGCAAGCACAGATCGTTGGGAGATTCACTTTCAGGACACTTCGTTCGCGAGTCAGTACAGTGACAAATCTATCGGGACGTACGAAATTCGCTACTCAGCCAGCCCAATCACCAATGCCAACTTTTCCTCGGCCACCACGATCACGCCGCTCTATCACGGCTACGACGGTGCTGGCAGAATCCGCCGCCCCGATCCATGGAAACTGTTGGCCTGGACTCGCTTCCAGCTACCTAGCAGTTTTCAGTCGGCCAATAACCGCATTTATTTTGCGATTAAGGACGTGTCGGCCACAGCCAACGGAGACGGGCACAACGCGCCGTCATCGAATATAAAAACGATTGATTACTATCTCAGTCCGAGCGGCAGCGGAGTCCCGCTTGCGCCGACGCAGTTACGAGTACAATAGATTCTCAGGCCCATACAGCCGCGGTCTTTAGTGTTTCAAGTTTAGCTTGCCGAGTATTTTCCCCAATGCGGAAGATACTCGGCCTTGCTCGACCCAGGTGGGGAACTCCAGCTAATTTAACGCGGTCAGAAAAAATATAATTGAGACTTTACACCCGCAGACGTTTAGAAATTGCTTAGCATAAACCTTTGCCGTCCACGAATTCCCGATGCCACAACTCGAGCATCAAAAGGTCCCAGAGTCGCGCTCCGTGGTCGGTGGTATACTCATGCTCTTGTAACAGATTAGCCACTTGCTCACGACGAAAATAACCTCGCCCTAAAGCTCGATTGGACAAGAGAACATCCCAAGCTATTTCGTGCAGTTCTTCACGAAACCATTTAGCAATCGGAACGCTAAAACCCATTTTCGGACGATCCAGAAGAGAATCCGGCAGACTTCCACGCAGCATGGCTCTTAGGATTCGTTTTTTTTGTCCCCAAGCTTGTTTGAATGACACCGGAAGACTAGCGACAAACTCCATCAAAACATGATCAAGAAACGGTGACCGCGCTTCTAGGGAATGGCTCATCGTAGCACGATCCATTTTCACGAGCAGGTCATCCGCCAAATATATATTCACGTCCGCATCAAGGACAACATCCAACCAATTATCGGCCTCACTCTCCGCGAATGCGGAAGCGAATAAGTCATCTGGATTGCACTTTTGAACCTTATTTTGGAAGTCAGCGGTATATAACTTCTGACGCGCGTGCGGACTAAAATGCTCGACCCATTGGGCGTAACGACGCGGAGGGGGCAACGAAAGTACTTCGGCTAGGCGTGAAATTTTCCAAAGCGGTGTTATTTGCCGCAACCGAGCAGGGATCTGCTGCATGACATCCGCGAACCTTCGTCTAAGTCCTATAGGCAAGACCGTCCCCAGGTTAATCCAACGTTCCATCTCGTACCAGTCATAACCACCGAACGTCTCATCAGCACCGTCACCATTAAGTACAACCGTTACATGCTGGCGGGTCAACTCTGATATGAGATAGCTTGGGACAGCGGAAGAGTCTCCAAATGGCTCATCATATTGCCACGCGAGACGAGAGATAAGATCTGCTACCGGCGCGTCAACCATTAGTTCAATGTGATCCGTGCCATACCGTTCCGCGACCTGCCGTGCGTACGGCCGTTCGTCCAAGGCGGAAACACCGAAGCCGACAGAAAACGTTCGGACCGGTTGACCCATCAACTTCGCCATACAACTAACAACGGCGCTAGAATCGACGCCACCACTGAGGAATGCGCCCAACGGAACATCACTGACTAGGCGTAGGCGTACCGCTTCCGCGAGTCGCCACTGAAGTTCCGCTTTCGCGTCGTCCATGGAGAGTTTCAGTTTGGGCGTGTAGCAAAGTTTCCAATATCGCTCGCTTTCCATCTTCCCTTCCCGAATTTCCAACCAATGAGCGGGTGCAAGCTTACGGATACCTTTAAACGCAGTGCGCGGACCGGGAACATAGCCCAAGGCAAGAAAATGTTCGATTGCGATTGGATCGGGCTCACGAGGTACAGTTTTGTCCGCAAGCAAGGCCTTAATTTCTGAAGCAAAAAGAAACTGGCCATCTCCGTAAAAATAGTAGAGCGGTTTTTTCCCCACTCGGTCTCGGGCGAGAAATAACGCGCGCGAACGGCTATCCCAAATTGCAAAAGCAAACATACCACGAAGCCTTCTGAGGCAACCGCGTCCGTATTGCTCATAGGCATGGATGATTACTTCTGTGTCGCTGTTTGTATGAAATGAATGCCCTTGAGACTCAAGCTCTCTTCGGAGTTCCAGAAAATTGTAAATTTCACCGTTGAAGGTAATCCACACTGTCTCATCTTCATTGCACATGGGCTGGTTCGCTTCGGTGCTGAGATCGATAATGGCTAACCGCCGATGCGCAAGTCCAACGTTTCCGTCCACCCAGGTGCCCTGACCATCGGGACCGCGGTGTGCCAGCGCGCTCGACATCCGAACAAGCTCCTGCCACGTGACAGTATTTTTAGCGTCAAAATTAATTTTGCCAACTATGCCGCACATTGAGCACTCGATTAGCGTACCTTAGACCTCTGTCAGTGAGCTTCGCGGTTCACCAAAATGCCGGTCGTCAAACGATTGCGCTGCGACGCTAGCCATGTACGACGTCGAAGTTCAGTCACTACAGCCTCAACCGCTTGAAAATCGATTCTGGAATGAATTTAATAATCTTCATGATGCCCCACCAAAACCACGGGGAATAGAGTTCATTTTTTCTTTGGCGTATTGCTTTGTCGATATCACGAGCAACCTCTTCGGGTGACGCGACCAGCGGGGAAGGAAGAGAAAACAATCCGTACGTCATCGGCGTATCAACGAAGCCCGGCTTGACGGTGAGAACATGCACACCAACCGGATACAAACGGTTGCGCAGGCCTTGAAGATAGGCGCTTAGTCCGGCCTTTGCGGCTCCATAGGTATAATTGCTCTGGCGTCCGCGATCACCTGCGACCGATGAAATCGCGGCAATGTATCCCCGTCTGCGCGACGCCAGGTAATTGGCAAAAGCATTCAACAGTGAAACAGCGGAAGTAAAATTGATATCGATCGTTCGGCGCGCCGCAGAGAAGTCGTTTTCCGTCGTTCCTTGTTCAACCATGTGTCCGTAGCACAGGACCACGCCAAAGAGACCATCCTCAAATCGTTGCACACAACGGTCGACAAAAACTGCATGCTCCTCAAAATGAAGCGCGTCAAAGGCCTCAACATAAACATTAACGCGATAGCGTATGTGCAGATCGGTAGCGATCTTGCCCAATTCTTCCTCGTCGCGGCCCGCAAGAATGAAATGACAACCCCGCTTGCCCATTTCCTGACAGAGGGCTTTCGCAATTCCCGATGTTGCGCCAAGAACAAGAACATTCTCCGTGGTCATGACTCAATGATTCGCAATCGCCTAGCTTGAGAAGACACAAATCGGTTATTAGGATCCACTCTGGATTTAACTTGTTGAAATTCTGCCAGTCGCGGATACATTTGGGCAAATGCTGCCGGCTCCATCGTTGCATCCTTCGCAAGATACAAGCGCCCATTATACTTTAAAAGAATTTTGTCCAAACGCCTTATTAGTTGCGTCAGGGACGTACCGGTATTTGGAAAATCTAACGCTAGAGTATATCCAGGATATAGGTAAGATAGCATCCCCTTACTGGCTGCTCCGCCGTCTTTTAGAACAGCGAGGAAAGAGGCTCTACGAGCGTTAGCCACTTCTTGCAATAACTCGAATAGCCCCCGACGAGCGGTTTCGTGCGGAAAGAGCGCTTGGTATTGAACGAATCCTCGCTTCCCGTAAATTCGATTCCACCGGGAAAAACTATCGAGGGGATAAAAAAACCTATCGTAATCGATAAACGTTTGCTTGTTGCGGTGAGTTCCATAGTAAAGACAATTAAATGTTTTTATGCTCCACGGGTTGAGGACATAATCGGGAAAATAAAAAGGAACGGATTTTGTTGTTCGTAAATTTACACTCAACGGGCGGTTGCGGAGCCCGATGGGCAGATCCTCTATCGGAGCGTTGTTCGCGAACAAGAGGATAGAACGTCCGAGCGACTTACCAGAGGCTAGGCAATCAATCCAAGCAACCGAATAACGAAATGCTTTGCCGTTTGTCATAAAGCTATTGAATGTTTCGTCAAGGTTAGCGGTTCGACGGTACGTGACGCTAACAAATCCCGTCTCCACTCTCAGTAATTTGATGCGAGCGCTGATTATTACGCCGGTTAATCCCATGCCACCGACGGTAGCCCAAAAAATATCGGCTTTATCTGATGGTGAGCAGGTAATAAACTCACCCGCCGCGATCAACAGCACAACATCGAGAACGAAATTTCCGAAGGAACCATCTGCGTGATGATTCTTACCATGCACGTCCGCTGCGATCGCACCACCAACTGTTACGTATTTGGTTCCGGGAGTAGTAGGAATAAACCACCCCAGAGGCAGAAAAGTCTCGACGATGTCTGCGAATGAAACACCTGCTTCGCACTCTAGGATTCCGTTTTCTTCATCAAACGAGAGAAATCGGCTGAGTCGAGTTTGGACGAGGACACCACTATTGCGATTTAGCGCAGAATCACCATACGACCTCCCGAGCCCGCGCGGAATGTAGTCCAGTTGATCTCCGCCCGCGATAACCGAACACAACGCCTCTAATTTTTCTGGCCGGGCAACATTACACCACTCAATCGGGCAATTTCCCCACCCACTCAATTGCTGCCTCGCGGATTTCATAAAAGCGCTAGCCAACAACCCACGGTCTTCAATCGGCCGACAATTACCCGCTACCGCCATTTCGTTGTGACTTTAGACTGCCGGCTCGCGCGCCGAACTTGGCGCAAGACCCTGCAGGCGGTATTTCTGCGGTACATTCTCCTCTGCTTCACGTTTATAGAGTGAATTCACTACGATACAAAGCCCAAGCACGACAAATAGCAATTCTCGATCCTCAGCGCTCAAAAATATTGCACCAACGAGATAGAAAGAGATAGAAAGTTTCAGCGCGAGTGCACACGCTCGAAGCTTCTCGTTCACAGAGCCCCGGACTACACTTCCCAATTGTTTCACCGATACCAGTATCCACATGAACCATCCAATAAAAGCGGCGATACCAGCTTCCGCTGCTATTTGAATATACGCGTTATGAGCGACATGCGGATGTGAATCACCGGAATCGGCGTAATGGTAATATACTTTTGGAGTTTCAAAAGTATCCAATCCTACTCCCGTGATCGGGTGATCCTCAACCATCTTCCAGCCATATCGCCACCCGTCAAGCCTGCCTGTAATTGAAGCGTCCTGCTCTTTATCATTGAATATCGTCGCCATCCGGTCAAAATATTTTCCCGGCATAACGGCTACCGCCACCAAAGCAATAGTTCCGGCAACAATTAAGTATAATATTTTCCGTTTGCTAACAAACCAAAGATAGGAGAACGACAACCCAATTAGAAGAAAACCCATCCGGGAATAGGTAGCAACAATACACGCGAACAATATGACTACCGAGCAAGCTAAGCCAAATTTAACCCATCGATTGTCGCTGGTTCGAACGAGAAAGAAAGCGATAGGCACCACCATTGCAAGATGCATCGCAAAATCATTCCTATCTGCCATTGTAGTAAATCCAATTCCCCCAATTTCTTCGTAACCTTTAGAATACTGATAAAGACCTCTCATAGCCAAAAGACTAAAACATATTACCACCGTCCACAAAACTCTCCTCACGTCCTTTTCCTCCTCGGTCCACAGAATTAGAAGAAACGCAAAAGTGAAGGTCTTGAGCCACGTATCGACAAGAATAGCATAACTTCTGTCAAAGTCCGCAGACCACAAAACGGAATTAATCAAAGACGCCAACAGTAACGTCCACCAAATCCGTTGCGTGCCAGAAAAAACGGGGAAATATCGACGGGGAGGGTTCAACACCGATGAAATGAGCAAAACCATGGCCACTACGAAAGGCATCCGCCATTCAATGAAGCCCCAGAAAAAAAATTGAGGTGGGATAAAAAGCAAACCCAAGAATGCAATGATACCAAATTTAGGCCTTAGCAGTGTCAACAAAAGAACACACGCAAACAAAGGACCGACTATCAGATATCTTATTGGCATATTACCTAGTAGGTAGAGAATTGTTAATTCTCTGCTTCCCCTTTCTACGTATTTTGTCACGGCATGGAAGGCGTTTCCCGTTCCCACCGCATTTTGTACAACGTAAATCCAATATTCTGATCTTCGACGAAATGATATTTCCACCCTCTGGAGGGAGTACTCAAAAACAGCACAGGCTCATATTCAACTTTCCTTGAATTTGGATTGTGGCCTTGTAGATAACCAGCAACAGGATGCCTATCAAGCAAAAATTCCACCTTCTTACTTTCTAAATAATCGATCGTCCTTCGAGCGTTTAGAATGTCCGGGTTGATTAGGCCGGTGATATCAATCACTTGCCTCTCCGAAAAATACCCTAAGATGCCTATATCAATTGCTGCAATACTGGAATGCCTGTCGGTATTGTTTTTCAGCCAGGCTGAAAATTGTTTGAGCACCCTATCCTTGCCATTATAGGATTCAGTGTGCGGGTAAAAAACGAACATCGTCGCAGCAACAGAGTGGAGAATATATAATGAAGTTATTAGACTAATAATTTTGTTTTCATTAGCCATTAGGACCGGCCGAGTACGAACGGAGACCTGGACAACTCGCAGAGCAAGCGCTGTAATAACCGGTGAAAGTATCAATAGATATCTTGGCGATACTTCGACGCGCTGGTAAAGATATAAAAACCCGACTCCCGCGACCCACAGTAACAACAAGTAATGGGCCGTGTCTATGCGGGCAAGAGCACTCGACCACGCCAAATCTTTTCTAAGGGATAGCAAAAGAACAAGGCAGCACAAGAACAACAAAAGGTCTGCGGCGTTGGTAGAAACCAACATTAGGCCCGTTCGAATGAAGGTATTACTAAAATCGTATATCTGTTTTGATTGACTCGCTTTGATCAAAACTGGATTGGGCACTATCGTTTCGAAATTCCACTTCGCAACTAAAAACCAACTTCCCACGATCGACCCAAACAGTAGCAACGACCAAAGTAATCGTCTCAATTTGCGGCCTTTCGGTGAGAAACAAGCGAAATCAAGGAGCCCCAACACGGCTAACAACATCATTTCTGGGCGTGTCAAATAACCAAGGGCATAAATGGCAGGACTCCAGACAATGGCTTCATCTCTCGATCGTTCCTTGAACTGGCACAATAAAGCTGTCAATAAGAGAAAGACCGCCAATGCTGTTTCCATTCCGGAAAAATAGATGGTAAGAAACACGGGGTTGATTCCAAATACAAAAGTGCCCAACAATATATAGTTACTTTTCTGCGTCAAATGCTTCATTAAAGTATTAAACTGAACGAGAGATCCGATCGCGAACAATGCCGATAGAATCTTAGCGTTAAGCAAGAGGTTCGCAGAAAGGAGTCCTGACAAATAAAGCAATAGAAGCCAAGTAACGCTCGTGAAACCGTAGGTTTGTTCTCCAGGATTAAATGCCATTCCATTCCCGTTCAACATGTTATGAACGAAACGCAGGAAAGTGAATGTATCATCTACGGTCATCTGGACATAAATTGATGCCACCAGAAAACAAAAAACCACGATGCCAAAAACGCACGCCGTGTGCTTAATCTTCATAATCCGACGATAACTTTCTAGATCCCGAAGTCTGAAGCGCCCTTAACTCCTATCATTGGCGAGAAGCAAATTGCGGGACGCCTTCTCAATGCACTGACCCATGAAAATTGTCATTCGTACCAGGCTGCAATTTGCTGGATCCCTTGGACCCCGGTGTGGGAAATGTGACGTTACCGCGTGGTTCGTTGCCAGGTCACCTTTTGTTTCCCCGTCACACCCTTCCAGATTCCCCAAAATGCCGCGCTGTTCACCAGGGAAAAGTAGAAAGGAATCCCACACAATCGCCAGCCCCTCAGTCCTAAGATATCCCTGCCATAGCCGACGGCGCTGCCGTAGAATAGAAACTGCCCGGCCACAAACAAAGCGTATAAAGGTTTATATGCAAGGGTCGTAGATGAAACGAAAACCAGTAACAAGAAGCAGGGCACCAGCCATCGTAGTAACTTGTGAGATAAGTAGCCCAAAATCAATACAGGCTGGCGTAATCTGGGTAGCCCAATTCCCATTCTTAGCGCTTGAATTCCTCCGGCGATGATTCGCGCCTTGCGCAGAAACTCTTCTCGGCCACTTAGGGTCCCTTGTTCGATGGCCACCGCTTCAGGCTCGTACAATACGCGGAAGCCCATTCTTGCGACAGTCATCGATATCACAAAGTCGTCCACAATCGTGTCTTCGGGAGGAGGACGAAAATAATTCCGCTTGATCGCGTACATGCCTCCATCCGCTCCAATGACCGAACCTACTCGGCTCTCCATTTGCTGAATCCATCTCTCGTAGCGGTAGTAAAGACCCTCGGAATCAGCATGACCAGAAGCGGCCTCCACCAAACGAACATCTCCGCTCACCGCGCCGACTGCCGTATCAAAAAAGTGACGCACCAGTTTGCGAATCGCATCGGGCCGATACATAGTATTGGCGTCCGACAAAACTAATATGTCCCCTTGCGTTTCTGGGATTGCCGAGTTAAGGGCCTTTGTTTTTCCGCCACGGGGAATAATCTCACGTAATACGATCCCTCGGCTCGCGTAGGACCTGGCAATCCCATTAGTCCTGTCTGTTGACCCATCGGACGCCACGACTATTTGCAGTCGATCCTTCGGATAATCTAAGGCCAAACTATTTTCCAATTTATCGCCCAACACCTTCTCTTCATTATAAGCGGGAATTATAAGAGAAACCGAAGGAATGTAATTTTCATCTTTCTGGGTAGGGCGCGCCCACAGCGAAAGGACAGCAAGCACTAACGGATAGCCCGCGTAGATGTAAAGGATAACCGATACCGACGCCCAAAAAATCAATTCCATTGCGGTAACCGATCAACAAGGCCAATAACCTGTCGCGCGTTGTGCAGCCATGTCCTGTCCCGAACTATCGTAGCCCGGGCATTCTCTGCGAGTTTGGTTCTAAAATTCGGATCCCGAATCAAGGAAAGCAACGCGGATACTAGGTCGCCGGCGTCCTCTGGTCGAAACAATATGCCATCGACCCCGTGGGTGATTAAATCCTGAAGATTGGGCATACGCGGCGCAACCACTGCAATTCCCGTTGCCATATATTCGAGAACTTTCATCGGAGACGCATCAAACGTTGCGCGCGGACTAACGGCGATATCAAGGGCAGCGATAAAGTGGGCGACCTCACGAGAATGGACTATCCGGATGAAAATCATCCGATCAGTTAGCCCAACCGATCGGGCAATTTTCTGAAGCTCATCGCGGCTGGGCCCATCGCCCACGACGAGAAGACGCACCGCGGTGGAACTTTTTCGTATTCGCGCCAACACCTCCAGAAGCAATTCCACACCGTGCCATGGCCTGAGTATTCCTATGAAACCGACAACGATGCCGTCTTCAGGAATTCCAAATCGAGAACGAACATTTACACGACGTTGCGGATCTGGCCGAAAGATTTCCGGATCGACTCCATTCGGAATTACAACGATCTTGTCGGCAAGAATACCTTGGTCAACCAAATAATCTTTTAGCGGAGTTGAAACTGTTAGAACAATATCAGCTCTCGACAAAAGAAACCCCTCGCTTATCTTTGCTCCACGTTTCCATGAAAGATGCTCGTACTGAGTCCGTTCGTAAGCCAACGGCGAATTGACTTCCAGGACCAGTGGAATCCCTGGGCGGCGGGCTGTCATCAGGCCGGACAAATTAAAGAGTGAGTAGCGCTCATAAAGAAACTCAGGTATCCAGCCATTAACTCGACTTGTAAGCATATGGTAGCCGGGCAGGTTGTAGCCCATCTCCATCAATTCGTAGACCCATCGAGGCATATAACGCCGGACCTGCTCCACTATGCGGGCGCGGCGCCGCGCGGCGATATTTTTATTGCCAACCAGAGAAACCACCTTGACGTCATGACCCGGCGCGCGAAACGCATTGACCACTGACGCAAGTTGGAGCCCTTCGGCACCGTCGCTGAGGGTACGATGGTGATATAGTATCCTCACTCCGCCCTCGCTTCATGATATTTAGAAGCTGCACAAAGAGTAGTTCTCATCTTTTGTTTTCCAAATAGCGGAGTCGTTCGGGCAGTTAAGTACATTTAAAAAGACTTTGCGGACAGCTAGCGCTGCCTTGTCCCAGCTGAATTGCTCCGCAAATTCGACGAGCTTTTTTAGTTCCCATTTTTGGTCAAATGCTTGTAAGATTCGAGCCGCAAACGCTTCGGGTGTCCGCTCATCTACCAGCAACCCTACGTCACCAGAGGTAACAATTTCTGGCGCACCAAACACTCGAGATACGACAACCGGAGTCCCACACCCAATCGCTTCCAACAGCACGTTAGGCCACCCTTCTCTATCACTGGCTAAGCAAAAGACATCGGCGGCGCTGTACCACATATTCAATGCCTTATGCGGAATTTCTCCAACTAAGTATACATGTTCCCCGAGCCTCAACGTATCTATAAGGCCTTTAAGCGATTCCCCGAACCTGCCTGCTCCAATAATGTACAAAAAAGGCATCTCTACGCCGCGTTGCCTTAGCAAGTGCAAGGCTTTAATCAAGATATCATGCCCCTTTCTAGGGTCGAGGATTCCAACCGACAAGACAATCCGCTTGTTCAGAGGAAGAGCCAATTGTTGCCGCGCTGTTGCTTTCTCGGTTGGATAGAATGCGGACTTGTCAATACCATTGCCAATGACAGTGACTTTTGAATCGGGGATACCGAGGGACAATATAAGATCTTTTAACGCCTCACACACGCTTATAATGTGGTCACAGCTCGCCAGGCTCCAAGTAATGGAATGACGGATAGCAGGATAGTCGATGTATTCATTAATATCATTGCCTCTTGCAGACAACACAACAGGGAGGCCGAGTTCTTTGGCGATTTTAACCGCAGCAAATCCGTCTGGGTATATCCAATGAGCGTCAACGAGGTGATAAGGATTTGTTTCGTGCAAACGATGAGCGAGGTCTCTTGTACTCCGATACATCATGTAACCGTGCGTTCGCATACCGAACTTCGGACTCACTAAATACCGGGGATGATACACCGAAATACCTTCTTGATTTTCCTCTCGCGGAATCAGGCTGAACACTTTCCAGCGCGTGTTCCATGGCAATCGCGGAAAATATGGAACTGGGGAAATCACATCGAGTTGTGCGTTCCCGTGTCGAACAAACGTTTTCATTCGATTCTTTACAAAAATTCCGAAATTCGGCCGCAAACAATTGGGGAAAAGGTTTGTATACGTTAGAATACGCAAAGGAAGACTTCCCATCTTCTGCTCGTTCGTCAGGAAAATACTCGTAATCCCATCCGGCATGCTGCGTCACGTCTCTGAGTCTATCAAGATAACATTAACTCAAAGGCAGAATTGCGTGATCGCCCGTGATAAGGAGACTCAAACATTCAACACAACGTTTTCAGGAATGATGATCTTCCAACTTGTCATATGAAGATTCCAAGATTGAAGTATATACCTTGTCATAATCTTTTATCATTCGTTGCAAACTAAAATTCGCTTCGACTTCACGTCTTGCTCGTTGGCCGATGGCTGACCTTTCGCCAGCATCCAGCGATAACTCAATTATCGCTGCGGCAAGTACCTCCGGGTCGCCCGGCTTGATTAAAATCCCTGTTTTCCGGTCTTGAATAACCTCAAGGTTTCCACCCACTGCAGTAGCAATCACTGCTCGTTCAGTTGCCATCGCCTCCAGAACACTCAACGAAATACCTTCGGTAGTAGAACTACAGATATAAATGTCAACAGCCGCGAGTAAATCGCTAATATCGTTGCGCAATCCTAAAAAGATAGTTTTCTCTTTCAAACCAAGCATCGCTACTTTTCGAGCAAGCTGTTCCTGCGAAGGTCCTTCTCCCACTAAAATGACCCGTAAATCTGGAATTAAATTCTGAAGTCTGGCGCTAGCCTCAATAATAACTTCTATATTTTTCACCGGATCCAACCTCCCAACAGACCCAAGTAGAATTGCACTCTCTGGAATACCCAGCGCCCTCCGGGAACGGTGGCGCCGCGTTGTGCTATACCGAAAAGGCTCTAATGAAATCCCGTTATGAATCACAGACACCTTTTCGGGTCGAAGTCGAAGCTCCTCGATCACTTGTTGCCTCACAGAATCTGAAACCCCGACAATTGCCGAGGTGAAACGAGACAATAATTTTTGCTCTTGCAGATGCCGCTTAGATCTATAACCACGGTGCCCATGAATGGTACAAATTATCCTTCCAACACCACCAAGCCATCCACTAAAGGCGCCATAAAACCAAGCCAATTCGTCATGGCAGTGCAGGATGTCGATTTTTTCGCTACGCAAAGCAACTGCCAACCGAAAAAACAGAGCAAGATCCCGACCGCAACGCTTACCAAGTTCTTTTACGTTCCTGCCTTCGGCTTGTAATTCACGGCCCAAAACATCAGCTTCTTCAAGACACCAGATACTAGAAATGTAACGACGAGAATGCATTCCTTGGTCAAGGCTGGCCACCACTTTTTCGAGGCCAGCTACCGGCAATCTAGTCACCAGATGGATAATTCGAATTGGCCCGTGAAACTTTGGCTTTACACAGCTTACGAAAGTCATTGGGGATGATAACGCAGGTGTTTTGGCTATAAACAGACTAGCGATATATCACTCCGGATAGGAAGAAGCCTCATGGCTCCTCTCCCCCAAACCACCGTAAGTACGGGTCCGTACAGAGCGGAGGGATGGTTGGATGTATTTTTATCATCGCTCTAATCTCAGAAGTCCAACGAGTCGAAGAAGCTGTTGAGTAAGGCGGTCTCCCGCACGCCAGGCCTATCACCAAGATTCCGAGGCCCCTTGCTGCTCCATGCTGCGGTGTGCGCCAACGCCCCGCCCCCCCCCGTTTGATCAGCTCGGCTCTGCGCCTCTTGCAAATCTTCCACTGCTTCCATAAAATACTCCGCAATCCACACCTAATCCAGCTATCGAGATTCCTAAGGTCATTTGGCGATTCGCAATACCCAAAGTGTCCCTGCCAGCCGCTTTAATACCTCGACAGCTCTTCCGCTCGCTTCTCAAAGTTTTGGCTATGAGGGCATAGTGAGTCATGTACCTCCAGAGCGAATTGTAGTTCAGCACCGGTCAATGAAGCACCTATGCCATTCTTCAAGAACTATAAGTTGCCAGATCTGTTTGTGGTGATCTTTTCTTTTTTCAGTATGTTCTTTAATTAGCGCCTCGATGGCGTCACGCCTAAAGTAGCCACGACTCAAGCATCGACTGGATAGCAAAAGATCCCTCAGATACCCCGATAGATCCCGCCGAAACATAGCCGCGAGAGGAGTAGGAAATCCTTTCTTTTTTCTTTTCAGTATCGATTTCGGCAGTCGATCTCTCATCGCGTGTTTCAATACCCACTTAGTTTCACCGCCGCGAAGCTTCATCGAGGACGGGATCGTTGCTGCTTGCTCTACTACGCGGTAATCCAAGAAAGGAACCCGAAGTTCCACCGAGTTGGCCATTGTCATCTTGTCAGCTTTGATCAATAGGTCATCAACCAGCCAGGTGTTAAGGTCGTTGTAGAGCATTCGCGTCAAAGGATCCCGCCCTGCTGTCTTTGCATAGTGACATGCAACCGGTGCGTACTGGGTAGTAGCTTTGAATACCTCTGACAATTCTTTAGTGTAGAGGCAAGTCCTATGATCGCTCCCGTTCAGGGATACACCGAAATAACGTTCCTCAAGCGGTTTCTGTGCAAGTCGCAAGTACTTCTGGAGTTTGTCGTTGGTCACGGCGGATAGCAAGGGCTCCAACAACAGCGCGCGGATTACTTCCGGAAGCTTCCGATACTGCTCGATCCAAACCATATATTTATAGATGTCGTATCCCGCGTAAAGCTCATCAGCCCCTTCGCCGGAGAGCGCGACAGTGACATGTTCACGCAATAATTTCGCGATAAAGTAAAGAGAGATGGCGGCGGCTTCCGTGACAGGCTCGTCCATAAACCAAACGAACTTGGGCACGAAGTCTTGGAACTGACTAGGATCTAAGTAAAGAACGTGATGATCAGTTTTGAAGCGCTCAGCAATTACACGAGCATAGGGAGTCTCGTCATACTCCGCGCCTTCCCGGTATGCCACTGAGAATGTCTTGACATTCTCGATTTCCGCTTCGGCTAGAAGCGCAACGATCGTACTTGAGTCCAACCCACCGCTGAGAAACACACCCACCGGGACATCGCTGCGCATGTGGATGCGGACGGCATCGAGCAGCAATTCCCGTAGTTCCTCCGCGGTCTCCTTGCTAGACCGTTGTAGTTTCGGCGTATAACGAAGATCCCAATAGCTTTTGCTGCTGATTCCCTGCGGCCCTACCATGAGCCAATGGCCCGGTAGAAGTTTTCGGATGCCTTCGAAAAGTGTTCTTTCACCCGGAACATACCCGAAGTTAAAGTATGTATCGATCAGGGGCAGGGACACGCGGGGGAACACCCCGGATGAGACAAGAAGCGCCTTAATTTCCGAACCGAAAACAATCCCGTCCCCCGTTTCGGTGTAGTATAGGGGTTTAATTCCTACTCGATCACGCGCCAGAAACAATTTACGCTCAAGGGAATCCCAGATGGCGATGGCAAACATACCGTTCAAACGATCCAGACATTTAACCCCTTCAACCGAATAAAGAATGAGAATGACTTCGGTGTCTGTTCCCGTATGAAAGACATGGCCTTGACTTTCCAGTGCCTTGCGAAGCTCAAGATAGTTATAGACCTCTCCGTTGTATATGATTGTGTATCGCCCGTCCGGCGTTGACATCGGTTGTTGTCCACGCTCGCTTAGGTCTAAAATACTTAGCCGTCTGTGACCAAGGCCAACAGCACGGTCGAAGAAAAATCCTTCATCATCCGGCCCACGATGGGCAATTAGCTCCGCCATGCGCCTCACAACTCCACAGTCCGCAGGGAGACTTGAGCGAAAATTATAGATTCCGGCAATTCCGCACATTCCGTTTAATTCTGGGTTGCCGATCCCTCGGGGGCCATTTGTCTCTTCCTGTAAACAAAGTCGAGTACGGAGGCGAGTTCCCCGGTGAGGTTGCGGTAGTCAAAGCGCTCGATATCCGAAGAAAGCGATGGCTCGAATTTTATCGAACCATTAACAAGCTTCAATAACAAACTTTTTATCTCGGACACTTGATTCGGGCAGCATATTCCCAGCCGATACCGATTTACTAAATTGGCTGTAGCTCCTTCTCCACCGACAACTAAAAGTGGGCGACCAGTAGCTAGATATTCGTAAATCTTACCCGGAATCTGAAGCGGGTATCCGGGCTGAAGGATAAGTAATACCTTCGCTAACGCCATTTGTCGCAAGCAAACGTCGTGGGGGACGGGTTGTTCCCTGATTATTACTCCCTCCCTTTCCAACTCTTTCACAAGAGCGTCATTCGAACTCGGACCAGCGTCCCACTCGCCAACGAAACGTACCCGCAATTTTCCACGCGCAATTTTTCCCTCTCCTAGCAATTCTTTGATCGCATAAAAAAGCGCTTCAGGATTCCTATTCCCATAGATCGTTCCGAAGTGGCTAAGTTCCAAGGAGCAGGTTGATTCAGAGCGGGTATGTAGTCTTTTGGGCAGTATCCTCAGCCCTCCGCTACCTTTGTCAAATCCATTCGTTATGGTGATGAACCGATCTCCTAAATCCGGATAATCGGCAGCAAACCGAGCCGTCAACTCCGGGGTCGTACTAATGACTCGTTCGGCAGCACTGCACAGCTGCCGCTCTAATTTTCTTGCTGCTTTTATCAAGACTAGAGATTCCGAAGGATTCCGTACCCACGGATCTCGGAAATCCGCGATGAATGGAACATCGAACTTCCGAGCAACCGCTTCTCCGACAAAAAGACTCGTCCACGGTTTACCAGTAGCAACCACAACGTCTGGCCGCTCACTCCGAGCAAGTCGGAAAATTTGGTGAAGCGCTGGTCGTAACCAGAAGCATTGTGGATCAGGAAACGAAAAGAACCGCTCTTGCACAAGATCCTTCCATCTAGAGAGCTTCCTCTGCGAATGGGAATACCGTATTTTCTCGCCGATGTCTTTTTTCGGTTCCGTGGGTTCGTTCAGAAACGCGGCTCGAAACCGTCTACGCACCTCATCGCGAGCATGAATCAATTTGCGTAGGGGGTTGGCATGGGATACGCGATGGACCTGCAAGCCCGCCGGCAACCGTCGAGAAAGATGTTCATCACGTGGCATTGTCGGGTATACGGAGCAAAACTGAGTTGTGAGAACGCGGGGCTGCCATCCGAACTCCTCCAGATAACGGCAAAAGCCAAGGGGGCGTAGGGAACCGCTAGTACCAATCGGGGGAAAGTAATAAGCGACGACCAATACCTTTTTCATAGAACGTCTACTGTGACGGGGCCAACATAGGACTGGTCGTAATTGGCGAAACAACAGCCAAATCTAAATTGCTGCATCTTCCTCGGGGCAAAGGAGGTCTGTCATGAAGAACCCTGCTCTTACAGGCAGGGCATCCTATAGTTCAAGCTCCGCTTGACCCGGGTCTTGCTTTCCCTGATACCGAACGTAGTGGCGTATCGTCGCCTCGTTAACTCCAACCGTGCTCACGAAAAATCCTAGTGCCCATATCCCGCCATTGTCCCAATAAACCTTCGACAGAAAGTGCGAGAATTTCATCTTCAATCGCCCGCTCGTCACACTCTTGAGCGTCTCGATGACTTTCGACACCACGTACTTTGGCGGAATGACCATATCAAGATGCACATGATCTTCATCCACTCCAACCTCTTCAATGTACCAGTCTGGATGAAATTCCCGCACTTCCCTAATCGCTTGCCTGAAGTCCTCGGCGATCCCTCGCACGAGGATTTTTCTTCGATACCGTGTCACCCAGACAATATGATACTGCGTCTTGTATACTGCACGGGCCTGTCGATGAAGCTTCATCACTTCATCTTATCAACCCTCGCAAGACGCGGCACCCTGCTCTCACCCCCACCCTTACAGGTGGGGAACTCCCGCTAAGTCATGTACCTCCGGCAAAGCCGGAGGCTTGATTTGTGAACCGCTCAAAGCGGTTTGGCCGGCTACGCCGGCACGTTTCCTATTCGAACATCTTCAGTTGATCGAGCCGACGATCGTCTTTCTCTTGCTCTCTAATGTACTGACGTACTTGCGCTTCGTCCCGCCTCACCGTCGACACGTAATATCCTCTCGCCCAAAAGTTCAACCCAACAAAGTTCTTCGTCCGATCCATAAATCTGCTACATGATACTTGCATTCCCATTTGGTGTGCTTTAGTTTCTCTTTGCTACCATTCACTTTAGCCTTCTCTTCGTTGAGCCCTACGCGGTTCACGAATTGGAGGCTTTCTCTCGATTGCCGTAAATGTCAAACTTTGTGAGTCCCCCAGCAAAGCTGGGGGTTTACCCTCGATTAATTAGATGAAATGCGTTGCAGAAGTGGATCGGTACCTGTCCGAGCAGCGGCTATGAAATCTTCCCGACCGGCAAGGCACGCTACTTCCAGAATTCCTCGCAATCTCTGAGCTATAGTATACGATAATGGTATTTTAGGCTCTGAAAGACAAATAGTCAAAAACCATCCGTTCGGCTGCTGCTGCTCAAGTGCGCCCCGTATTACCTTTACCGCAGCCTGTTGATAACGAACGTCGCCTGCATCTTGTCCAACGCAAAATAAAGGCCACGCGCACAGACAGTTATAAGTTCTTGAATAACGGCTATGACAAGTCCTTTTTACGAGTAGAAAACCGGCTTTTCACCAACCTACTTTTTAAGTAGGGTTGTGAAAAGGTCCCCGAAAATTTCATTTTTCAGTCGTAAAAACGGGCTTGACACGCTTCGGTGGGCTGAGCTTATTGCAGTCATTTTGCAGATCTCTGTGATTACGCCGCTTCTTGCAGCTCTACGTGCGCTGGCCCGACTACCGTTACCGGAACTATCATCCTGTGGATCTTTTCCTTGCTCACCTCTTTGCCATTGTGACTGGCACGGGCCGAATCGAGAGCACTCAGAGTTTGTGAATTAATCGGATTCTACAAAAACGTGCAGCCGTAACTATTTGATTTTGTTGGGGCGAAAATTGTGGAATCCGACGTTTTTTCAATTTTTTCACAACCTCTCAGTGCTTGATCCACAACGGCTTGATCCCACCTATCCTCGGTCTTTCCGATTTCCCTCACCGCGACACTTTGAGGACTCTTCTATGTCGCTTCAGTCCAAAGGAACTTCAAAGTCTCAAAGCGGCCCACGACCGACTCCGTCACGAACTCTTCCAGCGCTTGGGCCTTCTCTACGGCGCCATTGTCGATGCCGATACCACCACCCTGATCACCTACGGTTCTCAAGAAGGCATAGCGCTGGGCGATATCCCCAAGAGGCGACATGGGCAGCCTTCCTACGCTCCGATCCTCGCTAGCGAGGGGAAAACCGGTTTGAGTCTGGGAATGGAGATCAGAGCAGGCAACGTGCACGCTTTCTCTGGGGCGTGGGATTTTCTGGAGCGGATTTTGGAGAAGCTGCCCTCCTCGATCTCGCAAGCAACAATCGTGGCCAGGTGTGGGACCCGCTGAATTCGCCTAAAAATCCTAAGAGGATAATATCAGCCTTTTCTTCGATCCTTGGATGGAAGCGAACCGAAGTACAATTAGCAAAAGAATTCATCCCTTCGGTGCGCCAAACAATCGCGCGACTGTGCGAATAGAGATAGGGGCGTTCTCTGTTAGCGCGTGATGATCGAGGCCCAGACGAGAGGCCAATAAATGCGCATATCTCACATCTCTTGATTAAGGATGGTCGAACGTAAAGGCAGGCAGGGGCAGGTGCTCTTTTGGGATAGCGACCGCCACCGACCGGCTATCGTATCCGCCGCTCAAGAAGAGGCCAATCCGATGCGAACCCTTTAAGCAGCGCTCTACAGCCCGGCCCATGAGAGATCCAAAGGCGGTGTAGTACGTCGGCTGATCGAGCGTGGGTGCCGTTTCGTCGTACGGGTAAGACCAGTACTTGTGCTGCTTTACGCCGCCTGGACCGATCGTCATAATTGTAGCCGGCGGCAGACGCAAGTAATCTTGCAGCCAGGTCCGGTCACCGAAATTCGAACCGTAGATAAACAATTCGATCGTTCCTATATCGTCAACCGTCCGGCGGTCCGGATCGCCGGCGCAGACGGCTTTTAGTTCGGAGCCAAAAACAAACGCTGTAGGTCTATGCACATAGAAGAGCGGACGAAAACCGAAACGATCAGAAATCAGCGTTAATTCATGCGAGGAGCGGTCATAAAGCACAAGACAGAAGAGGCCGTTAAAATATTTCACCACTTCGACGCCGTGTCTCGCGATCAACCGCAGGCAAACTTCGGGGGCTGTCATTTCCCGCTGTCCAAAACACGCAGAAAACCGCCGTTTCAATTCCGGCACGTTGTACAGTTCACCGTCGAGGAACGATACCTTCTGGCGACTGCAGTCTTCAACCGGTTGAGGACCGTTTTCGAGAATGCCGTGATCCAGCAATCCCACCGCCAAGCCGTCGGTGATTTCCCGGTATTCGGCATAAGGCACCTCCGGGACATGTATTCTACGAAGCTGTGCTCGTAAAGTCCGGCGGAGCGCTTCGCTGGACAAATCAGGACTCCAGATTCCCGCTAGATTTGGCATTGCTCTCTTCGACCAAGCTGAACGACATGGCGGCAAATATCAGCGAACGATTCGGCCACCGCTTTCCAACCAAAATGCCGCTGCACCAGGGACCTCGCGCCGCTCTCAAGCTTTGCTCGCGCTGCCGCGTCTCCGAACAATCGAACGATATCAGAAGCAAATTGCTCCGGCTCATCGGCGATTATCAGTTGTTCCCCGTGACGAACCGGCAATCCCTCCACTCCCAGCTGCGTGGATATAACCGCCTTGCCCATCGCCATGGCCTCGTAAGCCTTGATCCGGGTGCCGCCGCCTATGCGCAACGGTATGATATAGAGCGTATGGGAGCTTATGTACGAGCGCACGTCGTCGACTCGTCCGGTGATTGTCACCTCCGGATGGGAATTGATTTCGTTCAGCAACCGCCGGGAAGGATTTCTGCCCACCACGGTCAACGTGACATCCGGCATTTGTTGCTTGACTCTCGGAAGAATATCTCGAATGAAGAATTGAATCGCGTCCTCGTTCGGCAACCAATCCATGGACCCCGTGAAAACCAGGCTGTTCTTTTTAACTTGATCTTCGCGCGGCGCAAAATAGTCGATATCCACGCCCGTAGGTATATCGAAAACATTTTCGATTTCGAACTGCTTTAAATATTTCTTGTCCGCTTCCGAAACGGTCACGGTGCCGGTGAACATACGGCAGGCTTCTATTTCATAGCGTTCCATTCTCCGCCACTGAAGCCACCAAAAGATCTTCGCGATTAAATTTTGACTGGTTTCGAAGTGGCGCCGCGGAATAACCGCTTCAATGTTGTGCTCAAAAAGCAACGTTGGCGCGCCGCTTAAACGCTTGAAAACGAGACTCGACTGCAAGAAATCGCATACCAATAGATCAAAGCGCTTCTCGCTTGTCAGCCGGCGCAAGGCCGCGTCGATATCCGCCGAATAATCATTGAGGACGGTGAAAGGATAATAAGAAAACAACGATCGGAAAAGTTTTAGGTAAAATTTGAACGTGTATTTCTTCGCTTCTTTCCAAGGCACCGGATGAAATTGTGTGCACAAAGTATTGATTTGGTCGAAATATTTATCATCCTCTGGACTCTCTACGTTGCTGACCAACGTAATATCGAACATGTTCTTGAGCTGTTCTAGGATCTTTCCCGTGCGGATTTTGCCACCGGTGTCCATGGGAAACAGAAACCGCTGCGAGAAAAAGAGCACTTTAAGTTGTTTGCTACCAGCAGATGCCGTCATAGTTCTCCAGCCGATGGCACGGACTCGGTATAATGCGCACCAGATCGAAGATCATTTTTTTACCTAAATACGGCTTCAGAGCTTCTCTGATTTCTTTCTCCTGCTTGGCCACCACGATGACGTCGGATTCTTCCAGAACCTCGTCGATTCGGGTACACATCAACGTTGAGATATGGGCGATCTCATGTTCTATATAAGCTCTGTTCGCGCCAAATATTTTGGCCAAGGAGACTTCAGAATCGTAGATTTTTATTCGGCAGCCCTTTCCCAGTAGCGACTCGACGAGCATGACGGTAGGACTGTCGCGTAAATCATCCGTGCCAGCCTTAAAACTCAAACCGAGAACGCCCACTTTCTTCTGCTTAGTGTTTAGAATCCTATTTATCAATCTCTGAATGTGCAGTTGGTTGCTTGCCAGGACGGAACTCAAGAGCGGGCTTTCCAGATCTAATTCCTTGGACTTGTACAAGAGCGCCCGCAAGTCTTTGGGCAGGCAAGAACCGCCGAAAGCAAAACCGGGCGTTAGATAGGCTTTCGAGATGTTGAGCTTTTGATCTCGCGTGAACAGATCCATCACACGATGACTGTCGATGCTCAACCCCTTGCAAAGAGAACCGATCTCGTTGGCAAACGTCACTTTCAATGCATGGAAGCTGTTGCAGGCATACTTGAGCATCTCGGCGACTTCAAAACTCGTCTGTTCGACCGACGCGACCACATCGGCGTAGAGACCAGCTACAGTATTCCCTCCTCTTGGCGTCGCACATCCCACGGCGGTGAAGGGAGGATTGTAAAAATCATGGATAGCACTTCCTTCACGCAGAAATTCCGGGTTAAAGCAGACATCGAAGTCGGTATGGACCGTCTTTTTGGCTGCTTCACTCAAAATCGGTATCAAGACGCTGCGAACCGTCCCAGGCACTACCGTGCTTCGAAACACGATACAATGGTAGCCGTTCTTGTCTCGAAGAACTTCGCCGATTTGTTTAGCGACCATTTTCACAGCCTTCAAGTCGAGGCTGCCGTTTCCATTGCTGGGCGTTCCGACGCAGACAAGCGACACGTCGGTATTGAGCACTGCTTCGGCCGGATCAGTCGTCGCCCGAAAACGGTGGTTGGCATGGCTTTCCTCAATCAGTTCTGCCAACCCTTTTTCGATAATCGGACTCTTGCCAGCGTTGATCATGCCGACTTTGTCGGCGCTGACATCCACCCCCCAAACCTCGTGGCCACATTTTGCCAAACACGCCGCCGTCACACAGCCGACATAGCCCAACCCAAATAAACTAACCCTCATGTTTGTCTCCCTATATCTCCGTCTATGCCTGGATCGCCGTCTCCATAGAGCCCTCCATCTTCCGCGCATTTAAAACCGACTGGAAAACCCCCAGAACCTCCACGGCCGTATGATTCCAACTATGATTTCGCGGGAGAACTCCCAACGTTAATTGACATTGACGGTGGGAAAATAAGGAACCGGCACAATCGCTTTAATCTCACCCCTTCATACGACTGGGACTGCGTTGTCTGTGGTCTTGGTCGCAATGCTCGGAGACGATCTCTTGAAAATGACGCGAGATCTTAGGTCCTAGCCGTCTGCAAAAAATCTGCGCGATCCGGTGGACGATATTGTTCCAATCGTATTGACGAGCAATCCTCTGCCGCTCAGCCACTCTCTCCAAGCAATTAGCCTGTTGCCCCAACGCGTCGGTGATGGCGCGCTACCATTCATCCGGTCCGTTCGCCAGCGTTATCACGTTATAGAAAT
>Ga0209431_10001054_pt1 | contig 22912 bp, 30 predicted proteins | sample RifCSP13_3_FD_184021 | JGI IMG/M metagenome (GOLD analysis project Ga0209431, IMG submission 184021) | Soil microbial communities from Rifle, Colorado - Rifle CSP2_sed 13_3 (SPAdes) (version 2) | ecosystem: Environmental > Terrestrial > Deep subsurface > Rock core/Sediment | place: Rifle...
GTCGGGCGTAGCCCGACCTACGAGATGCGGAGACTCTGTCTTCAAATATGTAACCCTCAATAAACCCACCGGCTTTAACCGGTGGTTGTTTGGTTTGGATAAGAAAAAGGTCACACATTTTTCCCGTGACGGATTATCATTTGCGCGCGTTGGGTGTTACCGGAATCCGGGCAGACCCGGCGGCAGGGAAACATCTTTAACCGCATCAGTTTCCGTATATATCTACATGCAGTCACTACGAGGAGAACGATCATGGCCAAGGGACAGCAGCGCAAGACCAAAGAAGCGAAGAAGCCCAAGAAGCAGCCAGCGCCAGCCAAACTGAGCGGCCAGCGCTAAGTAACCATCAACCCCGGCTGTGCCGGGGATGCGCCGGCTCAGCAACATGGATGCTGGGCCTCATATCATGCCCAAACACACCACACCCGATCACGCGCGGCTCGACCGCGTCGTCGCCGAGGCTCGCCAGCTCAGTGCCGAGCGCGAAGCGACCTATCGCGAGCGTGCGCTCAAATTGTTTCCGTGGATCTGCGGGCGGTGCGGCCGCGAGTTCTCCGGCGCGCGCCTGCGCGAACTGACGGTGCACCACAAGGACCACGATCACGACAACAACCCTGCGGATGGCAGCAACTGGGAACTGCTGTGTTTGTATTGCCACGATAACGAGCACATGCGCGTGCTGGAAGAGACGAACCGGTTGAGAGGTTCAGGTGCACAGACTACCGTGGCGACGCACAATCCGTTCGCCAGTCTGCAAGGGCTGTTGAAAAAGAAGGATTGAGTCAGAGGCTGGCGGCTGATTGATTATGTGGTGATTCCATTTTTTTGGTAGGGTGCGCCATGCGCACCATGGTGCGCATGGCGCACCCTACAATTGCGATGTAAAACTAAATGTTAGGCGGCCTTCCGATGGGCCACATCGAAGCGGCGGGAAAACAACTCAAATGGCACTTCGCCATCGTTCGGATATCCATTAGCTTCCAGCAGCTCGGGAATCAGCACGCGCAATTTCGCCAGCAAAGCCTCAGCCGTATCTGCTTCTGCAACCAATCCTGGAACATCATCGCTGGTAGCAACCCATACCTCAGCTTCGTCATCCCATTCAGCGCGAACAAATAATGCTTTCATGACCATCTCCTTTACTCGATACGGCGCAAAGAATAACAGGGCGTTGCGAAATATATAGGCGAAAAAACAGGGGAGGCCGTAGTCTCCCCTGTTTATTGCATCAACTGCTATTGCCGTTGTTTGATGGGTATCGCAAAGCCTGCCCTGAGTTGCCGAAGGGCTCCACCCCTCCTACGCGAGCTGGATTTTGGTAGGGTGCGCTGTGCGCACCATGGTGCGTGGAACGCACCCTACGCTGGCTTGCGCTCAACCCATCTACGCGAGCTAAATCCGATGGTGCCAATAACCCGGCTCACGATGACAGTGCATCACTGCGATAACAAGAACATGATCGTCCTCAATGGTGTACAGCACGGCATACGGAAAAACTCTGGTCAAATATCGATGCACGTCACCTTCCATCACCCGCCATGCTTTCGGCGATGCAATAACTTGATCAACGGCAGATTGCACAGCGGAGACAAAGCGGGCGCCCAAACAGAGGCAAGCTCACTGCGCCTCATAGAAAACTGCGGAATCCTGAAACTCAAGCAAAGCCTCAGGATGGAACTCATATCTCATCTCTTGATTGCTGCGCTTACCTGGGCAAAAACAGCATCACCGGGTATCGGTGTCACACTACCGCTACGAACCTCGTCAACGCGCCGCCGTGCTTCCTTCACCCACAGCTGATGAATGTAGCCATCCTCCGCCGGATCAAGGCTTTCAACCAAACGGTCAGCCAACAATGCTCGCGCCTCACTTGGCAGTGCAAGCGCTTCCTCGGCTATTTGTTCAACGGTGATTTGCATGCTTAACTCCTTAAACATTTAATGAATCCAGTGTAGCAAGTTCCACAAACACAAGCACAAAAAACAGGGGAGACCGTAGTCTCCCCTGTTTATTACATCAACTGCTATTGCTGTTGTTTGATGGGTATCGCTTGCGCTCAACCCATCCTACGCGAGCTTCAACTTACCAGGCTGTTTCCAGCAGGAACGATGTTTGCTGAGTACCATTCGGCTGTGCAGTGTTGTACTTGGTGCCGCTGTAACGGCTGTGAGTCACTTGCAACGCCATGTTCTGCGCAATATCGTAGGTCGCCATCAGGGACAGGGCGTTATCCGTCAATGCAGCAGACTTGCCGTTACGATAGGCGGCGCCAACGTGCAGCGTATTCGGGACCACGGACACATCGGCACCGATGGTGAACGCCTTCTCGTCATCCGTGAAGCTGCCGTTGTAGGCGTTAGTCTTCGCAGCGGTCGACTTCGGAGTGTTCGCATAGGTTGCATACAGACCGGTCGGCAGGCCAGAGATCTCGCCGTGTGACTGCGCGGTCAAACCGGTCGCCTTGTATTCGTTGCCATCAACAAAGCTGAAGGTTGTAACACCATCAAGAGTCTTCGAAGTTCCCGAGATGACTTCACCGGTAATCACCGTATCCCAGCCGGAAATGTTCGGAGTCACACCTACGTGCAACATGTTCAGGGACAGCGACTGATCGACCATGTTGGCATTGGGAGCCCAACGGGTCAACGTCACATAGCCCATGTCCGACTTGGCCATAAAGGTGAAACCGGCAGCTGCGCCCGTAGCCACGCCCACGTAACGGTGTGCGGAGATGTCAGCGTGATGCTCGTTCCAGCGCACGGCACGGTTCAGGCCGGTGCTGGATTCGGTATAACCATAGAACGGACCCAAGGCATCGGTTGTGAACGGGATCACGGACAGCTTCACGCCGCCCACATCGGTCACCACGGGAATGCGGAAACCGACGAGCACATCCATGTCGTGCTCGATCATCGTACCGACCTTCAGCGTACCGGTATCCGCCAGACGGCCGCCGAAGAACAGGCCGTACTCGTCCGGGAACATCCACTTGCCGTCGTTGGTAGTGACCTCACTACCAGCTGCACCGTAGACCTTTTGGGCACCATTGGTCTTGCGATATTGTGCCTTCAGCAGGATACCTGCGTTCAGGGTGTCCGGGATGGAAAGGTGTTCACCTTCGATCTTGCCTTGTGCGCCCATCATCGTGAAGCCGTCAGCCTTGAATGCGCGGCCAAAGCTGCTCAAGGTCGGAAAGTGTTGCGCGTGACATGAGTTACATGCCATGCCGGTTTGACGCGCGAACGCGGGAACAGCCGCCGCTTGCGGCGCGAACGCGGTTGCTGCCATCACGCCTGCCAGAGAGAGAATGATCTTTTTCATGAATTTTTTTCCTCTTTAAAAAGGTTAAGGTTGACTACCTTGTTACTTGTTGTAGTGATCGCTGAGCTCCTACCTCCCTGTAACACCCGCTCAATCACTGCAAACAAACCGTAACATAGCTTTGCGGGCATTGGAACAAAAAAATGCTGCGACTTCATGATTTCTGCAACTACGCGCAGGCTGCGAAGCAACCCCCTATACCCCTGATACCCTTTGCGTAACATGGGCAATGCGCACGCTGCATTCATCCCGGATAATCCATCAGGCGAATTTCTCCAATAAACCATTAACCCGGATTATCCATTAACCACAAACCCCTCCCAACCTCCCCTTGTGCGAGCATCCGCTACGCGGATTGCCTGCTTGACCCACTTCAGGGGAGGAGCGGGTTCGGTTCTCCCCCTGACAAGCATGTACTGAGCCTGTCGAAGTGGGGGAGTTAGAGGGGGTTTAGGGAACATTCCTCCTAAATGGATAATCTGGTATAACCCAAATAGTTCATTGGAGAAATCTGCCTGTCATTCAATTGCAGCATTACCTTTGTAGGAGCGGCTTCAGCCGCGATTGCCATGCCATCCTCTGCACGATCTATCGCGACTGAAACCGCTCCTGCAAAAGCCAAACTGCGTTGAGGTTTTCCCAAGCCGGACGAGCCGGAGCAAATGTAGAGCGGTAGGATGCGGTGACGAAGGAATAGAGGGGCAGACCGGGCACCCCCCCTGACAAGCATGTACTGAGCCTGTCGAAGTGGGGGAGTTGGAGGGGGTTTTGAGGCTAATGGATTATTTGGGATAAACCTAATCTTTCTCTGTTGGCGAACTCTGTTGGCGAAGAACATTCTGGTATTTCAACGGATTATGCCGCTCTTGCAGGTGCGAATTCATTCGCACATAACCAGTTGAGCGTGCGAACAAATTCGCACCTACGAACCCATCAACTGAGTTTTTCAGGATGGATTATCTGGGATTTAAGGTTCATCCATCCCGCAACGAACCATTTCCCATCTTGGCACTCTCACGCTGCGAGTGCTAGAATCATTCCACTTAAGGAGGAAACACCATGAATGCAGCGATGAATCTACCCATACCGTCCGCAGTTGGCAGCCTGGAAGCTTATGTCCAGTCGGTGAACCGCTTTCCCCTGCTGACGCAGGAGCAGGAGTTCGCGCTGGCGACGCGCTTCAAGGCTGAAAATGACCTGGATGCCGCTCGCGAGCTTGTGCTTTCGCACCTGCGCGTCGTGGTCAGCGTGGCGCGCGGCTATGCCGGTTACGGGCTGCCGCAGGCCGACCTGATCCAGGAAGGCAACATCGGCCTGATGAAGGCGGTGAAACGTTACGACCCGGAGCGCGGCGTGCGTCTGGTGTCGTTCGCGCTGCACTGGATACGCGCAGAGATTCACGAGTTCGTGGTGCGCAACTGGCGGCTGGTGAAGATCGCCACCACCAAGTCACAGCGCAAGCTGTTCTTCAATCTGCGCAGCCTGAAGCAGGGACTGCAGCCGCTGTTGCCACAGCAAGTCAGCGAGATCGCCCAACAGCTCAACGTCAGCGAGCACGATGTGGTGGATATGGAAGCGCGCTTCGCCGGGCATGAGATCGCACTGGAACCGGCCGGCGGCGATGACGACGAGAGCTATGCCCCCATCCATTATCTGGCCGACAACGCGGAGCATGAGCCGTCGCGGATACTGGAAACAGCGGAGCGCGAGCGCTTGCAAACATCCGGCCTGGGCCGTGCATTATCAGGCCTGGACGAGCGCAGCCGCCGCATCGTCGAGGCGCGCTGGCTGCACGAGGGGGATGCGTTGACCTTGCATGAACTGGCTGCCGAGTTCAACGTCTCCGCCGAACGCATCCGCCAGATAGAGCAGAAGGCGCTGGGCAAGATGCAGGCAGCACTGGCTTGAACCCAAAAAAATCCATTGGAAAACCAAACCCCTCCCAGCCTCCCCTTGTCAGGGGAGGAGCGAGATTGCGTAGGGTGCGTTTACGCACCATTGCAAATTGGTGCGTAAACGCACCCTACATTTTCTTTAGCCGCAAAACCAGAAAGCCGCAGTTTCTGCGGCTTTTTCACTTGACGATCTTCAAGTGAGGTTTGTGCGGGGCCGGTTTGGACTCTTCGCCGCCGCTTGCGCCGGGTGACGGTTGTTGCGGTTCGTCACCCTGGAACATCAGACCCTGCCCGTTCTCCTTGGCGAATATGCCGATGACCGCTTCGACCGGAACTCGCAGGTTGAATGACACACCGCCAAAGCGTCCGGCGCAGGTGATTATCTCATTGCCCATCTCCAGGTTGCGCACCGCACCGGAGCTGAGGTTCAGCACGATCTGGCCGTCCTTCACATGGGCAGGCGGCACCACGGTGTGTGCATCGACCCGGACGGCCAGATAGGGAGTCAAACCGCTATCCACACACCATTCGTAGATCGCGCGGATCAGGTACGGGCGCGTGGATAGATCGCTCACTAAGACCTCTGCACAACGTAGCGAGCGCAGGTCAGACAAGGAGAAAAGCGGCGAAGCGGGTCAAGCAGGGATGGGCGGCTTGCCGTTGCCGCCCAACTCGCAAAAACCGGAATGTATGTGCTTATACATGAGGATTTTGAGCCGCTTTTCGACGAAGTATCACCAAGCGCAGTAGTTGTGCAGAGGTCTTTCACTTGCGCATCGCTCTTTCGGAAGCCGTCAGCGCATCAATGAAACCCTGCCGGGAGAACAGGCGCTCGGCGTATTTCATCAGCGGCGCGGCATCTTTGCCCATCTGGATCCCGTAGTAGTCGAGCCGCCACAGCAGCGGCGCGATCGCCACATCCAGCATCGAGAATTCGTCGCCCAGCAGGAATTTTTGCTTGGTCAGTATCTGTGCGAACTGGGTCAGGCTGTCGCGAATCACGGCACGGGCCTTGTCGGCGGACTTCGCCACTCCATGCTCGATCAGATCGACCTGGCTGTAGAGCTCCTGTTCGAAGCGATGCAGGAACAGACGCGCGCGGCCGCGCATGACAGGGTCGGGCGGCATCAGTTGCGGATGCGGGAAACGCTCATCGATGTATTCGTTGATGATGTTCGCTTCATACAACACCAGATCGCGCTCCACCAGCACCGGTACCTTGTTGTAGGGATTGATCGTCGCGACATCCTCGGACTTGTTCATCAGGTCCACGTCGATCACCTCGAAATCCATGCCCTTCTCGAACAGCACGATGCGGCAACGGTGGCTGTATGGGCACGTGGTGCCCGAATAGAGACGCATCATAATAAAAAACTCACAATCAATAACTGGTTAACAAAAACCAAAAAGCGGGGCTACCGGCCCCGCAATAATGGTACTTGGTACAACAGATGGGAAACTAACACAAACGGGCCATAAAATTCAACCGCTTAGTGGATATCTTTCCAGATTTCTTTCTTCAGCGCGTACATCAAAACGAAGAGTATGGACAGGAAGCCCAGTACGATATAGCCGAGATTATAGCGCACCAGCTTGGCCGGCTCGCCCATATACACCAGGTAGCTGGTCAAATCGGCGATTGCGACATCGAATTCCGCTGGCTTCATCGAGCCGGGCTTGCGCAGTACCAGTTTACTGGTTTCGCGCCCTTCGTGCTTTTCGATACGCAATTCCTGTTCGCCCTGCAAATCGCCCAAAACATTCGGCATTGCTACATTCGGAAAGATCGCGTTGTTCGAACTACCCGGGCGTTTGTTATCCACATGGAAGCTGCGCAAATAGGTGTATATCCAGTCCGGACTGCGCGAACGGGCAATCACGCTCAGGTCAGGCGGAGCTACGCCAAATGCCAGCTTGGCCGTATTTACATCCATCGCAGCCTGCATGGTCGAACCGAGCTTGACGTCTTCGGGAAGTTCCAGATTCTTCTTGATCTGCTCCTCTGTCATGCCGATGTCCCGCAGGCGGTTGTAACGCATGTAGGAAGCGCTATGACAGGCCAGGCACCTTGAAGTGAAAAGCTTTACGCCGCGTTGCAGAGAAACATTGTCCTTCAAATCAACCGGGGCTTTGTCCAGATGAACACTGTCCCCGCTGGCGATCGCCATTGCCGGCGCCGCCAGGAACAGCAACAGCATCGATAGTTTTCTGATTGCATTCATGTCAGCGAACCTTTCTGTTCTATTTGGACGTCACACGATCCGGCTCGTGCTTGGTTTTATCGATCCTGGTGTACCAGGGCATCAACAGGAAGAAAGCAAAGTACACCACGGCCAGTATCCGCGAGATCACGGTATAGGCCGGCGTGGCGGGCAGTGTGCCCAGCCAGCCAAGCCCGAGGAAGCTGACTACGAACAGCGCAAGGAAAACCTTGTAGACCGTGCCGCGATAGCGGATGGACTTGACCTTGCCGCGATCCAGCCACGGCAGGAAGAAGAAGATCACCGTTCCCACGCCCATCGCCACCACACCCGGGAACTGCGAACCGAACATCGGCGGCACTGCACGCAGGATCGCGTAATACGGAGTGAAGTACCACACCGGCGCGATATGTTCAGGGGTTTTCATCGGGTTGGCCGGAACGAAGTTGTTATATTCCAGGAAGTAGCCGCCCATGTCCGGTGCGAAAAAGAGGATCGCGCAGAAGATGATCAGGAAGCCCACCGCGCCCACACCGTCTTTAACGGTGTAATAGGGGTGGAACGGGATGCCGTCCAGCGGATGGCCGTTGGCGTCCTTGTGCTTCTTGATTTCGATGCCATCCGGGTTGTTGGAACCGACCTCATGCAATGCCACCAGGTGAGCAACCACGATCAGCACCAGGATCAGCGGGATCGCGGCAACGTGTAACGCGAAGAACCGGTTCAGCGTCGTATCTGAAACCACGAAGTCGCCGCGAATCAGGATAGCCAGATCATGCCCGATGTACGGCACGGAAGAGAACAGGTTGACGATCACCTGCGCACCCCAGAACGACATCTGGCCCCATGGCAGCAGATAACCCATGAACGCCTCGGCCATCAGCGTTAGGTAGATGATCATGCCGATCATCCATAGCAGCTCGCGGGGTTTGCGATACGAACCGTACATCAGGCTGCGGAACATATGCAGGTAGACCACCACGAAGAACATCGAGGCCCCGGTGGAATGGATATAGCGCAGCAGCCAGCCCCATTGCACGTCACGCATGATGTATTCGACAGAGGCGAAAGCGAACAGCGCATCCGGCTTGTAGTTCATCGTCAGGAAGATACCGCTGACGAACTGGATCACCAGCACCAGCAGCGCCAGCGAACCGAAGAAATACCAGAAGTTGAAGTTTTTCGGCGCGTAGTATTCGGAAGCATGCGCCTTCCAGGTGGATGTCAGCGGGAAACGGGCATCAATCCAGCCGAGCAGTTTGTGAAGTAATTTCATTATACGGCCTCCTTGCTGTCGTCGCCGATCAACAGGCGGCCGTCACTGAGATATTTGTGCGGCGGGACTATCATATTAGACGGGGCAGGAACGCCTTTGTACACGCGCGCCGCCAGATCGAAGCGTGAGCCGTGGCAAGGGCAGAACCAGCCGCCGGGCCACTTGTCACCCAGGTCGGCAGGTGCGACTTCGGGACGATAGGTTGGAGAACAGCCAAGGTGGGTACAGACACCGAGCACCACAAAGTAATCAGGCTTGATTGAACGGTAAGGATTATTGCAATACGGGGGTTGTTGCTCGACGGTAGAATCCGGGTCGACCAGCTCGTCATCATGCTTGGCCAGCAGATCGAGCATTTCCTTGGTGCGGCGCACGATCCACACCGGCTTGCCCTGCCACTCGACGCCCATCATCATGCCCGGCTCGATGGCACTCACGTCCACCTTGATCGGTGCACCGGCGGCCTTGGCACGCTCGCTCGGCATCAAGCTCAATACAAACGGTGCGCCCGCTCCTGCTGCGGCGACACCGCCCGCCGTCGTAGTGGCGGCGATCAAAAGTCGCCGCTTGCTGCGATCCACATTATCAGTCATATCCCTCATCCCTTCTGTTAAAGCGTTGTTTATAGTTTACGATCCGGGCAGGCACTGCGATTGCACGGAAATCTCGTCTGTAAAGGAGGATGGATAGGCACTGCTTGCCCGCAAAACAGAAACCCGGACAAGCAAAAGGTTTGGCTCCCCAACACAAACCCCATGCCCGCGGCGAATACTACATAGCTAAATTATTCGCCGCAAATATCCGGTCAGTTATTCTTGGCACCTTGTTTGACCCATTTTCTCAGGGTCAGGATATATTGCCTGTCCAGCGTGCCGCTGGCATTCAGGCCCGCCGGCATCTTCAGACCTTTATTCGTTCCGGTAAGCAGCTTGGTAAAGGTGCTGGTCTCACTGTTGCCGGGGATGACGACCGGCCCGAACTTGGTTCCCTTCATCAGGCTCTCGTATGTCCTCAGATCCAGCCCACTCTTGTTATATCCCTTTCCTCCGGGAATGTGGCAGTTCAGGCAATAATCATGAATGATCGGCTGAACGTCATTCTTGAAGCTGATCTGTTCTGTTCCCAGCACTTTGAGAGCGCCCTGCTCCGGTGCGCCCGAATCTTCCTTTGCCAGCGCGTTGAATGAAAGCGCTGCAAGAACAATCCCACTCAGCAACATCCTGATTTTCATATTACCCCCCCAAAGGCATCCCGCCGCTAAAGCCAATTTGATCAAGTTCAAGGCGGTCAGGCTGATTACATGCAGCGGAACGGCGCTGCCCCGATAATATGATGCTTCCCAATAGAGGTATCAAATCCGGATCCGGTCAAATCATACGCCGCAAGCGGCGGGGAATTCGACCCGGAGGGATTAAAAATAATAAGTTATTCCGTTTCCAATTTGAAACAAGATGAATATCACCTGTGGGAGCGGCCTCCAGGCCGCGATAAGGCTGATTGCGGCCTGGAGGCCGCTCCCACCAAAATGTCATTTCCAGGACGGTAAGATGCGGTGACGAAGGAACCGCATCGCTCGCGTGCCAAATGATGCGGTTCGTGCCTCACCACATCCTACTACTACTGCGGCACAACGTAACATAGCTGCAAACATACATTCATTCACTGACATGGGTCAACCAAACCACAAATGAAGAACATCGCGGCAAGCCGCGAGGCAGCAAATCCGGATCCGGTCAAATCATTCGCCGCAAGCGGCGGGGGATTCGACCCTAATACTACAGTAATGCGCTCAACTTATGCAACGCTCGCCGGGGACAGCCCCAGTACACAGTAATACCTTGAACCAACCCCCCTCAGTCCCCCTTATCAGGGGGGAAGCATCTAAGCCTCCCCTGACAAGGGGAGGTTTGGAGGGGTTTGTTTGCGAAGATAAAAGTGTTTCATGGCGCTAGATCGGATTATCTTGATCAAAGAAACGATGCTCCAGACAAAATCGGCTTGCCAGATGTTCCCCCAATGCCTGAATACCCAAACGCTCGGTGGCATGGTGTCCGGCGGCGATAAACGCTACGCCGCTTTCCTGCGCGAGATGGAAATTCTGTTCGGAGATTTCCCCGGTGAGATACGCATCCACGCCCTGCGCTATCGCCATTTCAAAATAACCTTGCGCCCCGCCGCTGCACCACGCCACTTTTCGTATGCTCCCGGCATGGTCTCCGATGACTTGCGGGATACGTTGCAAGCCGTGCTCAATCTGCAGGGCAAATTGTGCAAGCGTCTGTGTATGCGCCGATTCACCGAAGCACGCGATGTTCTGCTCGCCGAACCTGCCATGCTCCACCAGGCCCAGCAATTTGCCGAGTTGCGCGTTGTTGCCAAGTTCGGCATGTGCGTCCAGCGGCAGGTGATATGCCAGCAAACTCACGTCGTTGCGCAACAATTGCGCGATGCGTCTTTTCCTGATGCCTACGATGGTGGCATCCTCGTTGCGCCAGAAATAACCGTGATGCACCAGGATCGCGTCCGCACCCCATGCAATCGCGTCATTCAACACCCGCTGCGAAGCCGTCACCCCGGTGGCGATACGCTTCACTTCCGCGCGACCTTCCACCTGCAATCCATTCGGGCAGTAATCCTTGAACAGGCCGGTTTGCAGCAGGCTTGCGTTATAATCGCGCAATTCATCGAGCAGCATCTGATTCCCTATACTTTGAAACAAACGAGTTCATCATACCATGCGTAAACACTGGCTCTTATTCACCCAGACCGTCACGATCGCGCTTGCGCTGCTGTTCATCATTCATACCCTGAAACCGGAGTTGCTGCCGAATGCAGCGCGTAGCGGCGTGGTGACTCTCTACGAAAGTGCCATGCCCGATGGCATCGGCAGATCATCCGGCACGGGCCTGAACATGGCGGCGAAAAAGGCCATGCCCGCCGTGGTGAACATCTTCACCAGCACCGTCATCAAGACCCCTGCCAATCCCTTCATGGATGATCCGCGTTTCCGCTTCTTCTTCGGCGACCCGGGTGATGACGAGCCGCAAAGCAGTTCCAGCCTGGGTTCCGGCGTGATCGTCAGCCCGGATGGTTACATCCTGACCAACCATCACGTGGTCGAGGCTGCCGACCAGATCGAAGTCGCGCTGGCCGATGGCCGCAAGGCCAAGGCGCATGTCATCGGTTCCGACCCGGAAACCGATCTGGCCGTGATCAAGATCGAACTGCCCGGCAACCTTCCTGCCATCACGTTTGGACATCCCGAACAAGCACAGGTGGGCGACATGGTGCTCGCGATCGGCAATCCGTTCGGCGTGGGGCAGACCGTCACGATGGGCATCATCAGCGCGCTCAAACGCGATCATTTGGGGTTGAGCACCTTTGAAAACTTCATCCAGACCGATGCCGCGATCAATCCGGGCAATTCCGGCGGCGCATTGGTGGACATCAACGGCAGCCTGATCGGCATCAACAGCGCGATCTATTCGCCGAATGGCGGCTCGCTCGGAATCGGCTTCGCAATACCGGCGACCACCGCAAAGAACACCATGGAGCAAATCATCCGGCATGGCTCGGTGACGCGCGGCTGGATCGGTGCGGCGGTGCAGGAACTCACCCCCGAATTGGCCGAGTCTTTCAAGCTCGGCGACATCAAGGGCGTGCTGATCACGGAAATAATACGCAATAGTCCGGCTGAAAAAGCAGGCGTAAGGCGAGGCGACATTCTGATCGCGATAGATGACCAGGCCATTGAAAGCTGGGGCACCATGCTGGAAACAGTGGCCAGCCTGCCGCCCGGCAAGGTCGTCCAGATCAAACTGATGCGCGACGGAGCGGCGATGAGCCTGAAGCTAACAATCGGCAAACGTCCGAAACCCAGGGCTCAGTAGGTTTGTAGTTTGTAGGATGGGTGGAGCGGAGCGATACCCATCGCCTATATCGCCTATGTTGAACCCGCGTAAGGCGGAAACCGTAGAATGAAACCCTGCACATTCGTTTTGGTGAAACCCGCATACGTAAGTGAGAAGCCGTTCGGCTGGATGGGATTCCTTGCACACAATTGCAAACGCCAAGGGAAACGGCTTAAACTGAGCCTACTTAAAGAGGACGTATGCCGACCATTTCTATTTTTTACGGAATCCTGATCAAGATGTATTGGGACGATCATGCGCCGCCACACTTCCATGCCGAGTATGGCGGCGCAGAGGCGATGGTCAATATCCAGACGCTGGAAATAATCTGAGGGAAACTGCCACACGGTGCCACCATGCTGGTGAAGGAATGGGCCATGCAGCACCGCAACGAACTGATGGAGGATTGGAAGCTATGCGAACAATTGCAGACACCGAACAAAATCGCGCCGCTGGAATAGAGCCGCAAATCCCTTGGAGAGTGACCAAGGTAGAGGCACTACCCTCTTTCCGGCTGCATGTGCAGTTTGTGGATGGAACAAAGGGCATGGTGGACATGGCCAGTTTCCTGAAAAGAGATTGCGGTGTGTTCAAAGCATTGCGCAACGTGGAAGTGTTCAATGCGGTACACGTGGAACACGGTGCAGTCACTTGGCCAGAGGAATTAGACCTGGCACCGGACAGAATGCACGATGAACTACAAAAAGCGGAAGTCTATGTGATGCGGTGAACGCCAAGATACATTCCGGTTAGAGCGCAATGTAATGCGAAACCTGACACCTGCTCACTCTGCTCACTGTTATCATTGCTTTGCGTTGTGCATTGCGGGTGGGTATTGGTAAGTTCTAGGAATAACTCCGCCCCTCTTACCGCCCTTTATATTACCAGCACGTTCGTTCCGACACCCCACCATCGGAATGCCTGATAAACTTAGACCAGAAAGCCATGTATCTATTGAGCTTTACATAATTCATGACTGTTAAGTGATTTACCGTAGGGCGGGCTTTGCCCGCCGCGTCGGGCCGCTTCGACAGGCTCAGGACAGGCGTAGCCCGACCTACGAGATGCGGAAACTCTGTCTTCAAATATGTAATTTTCAATAATGGGCCTATCCCCGCGAGTGCGGGGGAAACATTTGCGCTCTGGACGCTAACAAGCTGAAAGATGCACCAAATGAAAGAGCCGCTATATGCGGCTCTTTATATTTTGTACGATTGGTTTTTTACGCTCCCTTCGTTTTTCCCTTGCCCACCCAAACAGCAACCACTATCCCTGCTTCGTAAAGGAACCACAGCGGTATCGCCAGCATGAACTGCGACACCACATCCGGCGGGGTGAAGATCGCGCCGGCCACGAATGCGCCGACCACCACATAAGAGCGGACTTCACGCAATTTCGCTACCGTGACCAGTCCCATGCGCACCAGCAGCACCACCGCCACCGGCACCTGGAACGTGATGCCGAACGCCATGAACATCGCGAGCACGAAACTGAGATATTTGTCGATGTCGGTCATCACCGCGACACCCTGCGGCGCGGAAGCGGTGATGAAACCGAACACCACCGGAAACACCGCGAAATAGGCGAACGACATACCGCAGAAAAATAATATCGTGCTGGCAACGATGAGCGGTATCACCAGACGCTTCTCATGCGCATACAAACCTGGGGCGACGAAACGCCAGATTTGATACAGGATATAGGGTAGCGCGATCAGGAACGCTGCCATCATCGCGACCTTGAGCGGCACAAAGAACGGCGTGGTGACGTCGGTGGCGATCATCTGCCCGCCCTTGGGCAGCTTCGCCAGCATCGGTTGCGCCAGTAGCGCGTAAAGGTCGGATGCCCACGGAAACAGGCAGATGAACACCAGCAGCAACGCGATGGCGGAATGCAGCAAGCGGGTGCGCAATTCGATCAAGTGCGCGATGAAACTTGCGCTGGTACTCATTCGGATTTTTTCGCGGGCGGTGTTGCGGATGGATGCACTGCCGGTTGCAGCGGCAGCTGCGTCGCCTGGTCTGGTTGCATTGCCGGGCTGGGTGATGAAAGTTTTGCAGCCGCCTCGTTGATTTCTTGCATTTGTTGATCCGCTGTTTGTGTCGCTTGCTGCAACGACTGCGACACTGCGCCGACTTCTGCCTGCACTTTCTGCTGCAACTGGCGGTATTCTTCGACCGCCATGTCGCTCTCGATTTCGGCTTTCACGCCATTCACATAGCGCTGCGCGCGGCCCCACAGATGCCCCAGGGTGCGCGCCACTTTCGGCAGGCGCTCCGGCCCGATGACGATGAGCGCCACCACCAACACCACCATCAATTCCGGGAAGCTGAAGTCAAACATGATTTAATGAGCCGCTGATTTAATCCGTTCGTGGTGAGTCTGTCGAACCATGAATGGATGGAAAAACAATCGATTCAGCATTCGCCCCCTTCGACAAAGCCTTTAGTCCTGAGCACAGTCGAAGGGTCAGGGCGAACGGATTATTCGTTCAACGATCCCTCACACTTTGGTGTTGGTCTTGTCTTTCACTTCACCCTCGATGGTCTGGCCGCCTTCTTTAAGCTGCTTCGCAGCTTCATCTTCGCCCTTCATGCCTTCCTTGAAACCCTTGACCGCGCCGCCCAAATCGCTGCCCATGTTGCGCAATTTCTTGGTGCCGAAAATCAGCACCACAACCAGCAATACGATCAGCCAATGCCAGATACTTAATCCGCCCATCTCGTTCTCCTTGAAATCAGTTTCGCCGCACCATCGGCGGGATGTTGCCCCCGCCGATGACGTGAATGTGAAAATGCATCACTTCCTGTCCTCCGCCCCTGCCGGTGTTGATCACGGTACGAAAACCATGCTCCAACCCCTGTTCCTTTGCCAGTCTGGGCGCCAGTAACAGCATCTTGCCGAGCAAAGCGGCATGTTCGCTGCCGGCCTGCGACAAGGAATCCAGATGCAGTTTCGGGATCAGCATGAAATGCACCGGGGCGACCGGATTGATGTCGTGGAACGCCAGCACCTCGTCATCCTCGTACACCTTGCGGCAGGGGATTTCACCGCGTGCGATCTTGCAAAATACACAGTCTGTCATTCGATACTCCTAAAACCTAACCCCTCCCAGCCTCCCCTTGTCAGGGGAGGAGTTGACACCTCCCCTGACAAGGGGAGAGCGTAGCGAGGGGCTGTGGGAGGGGTTTGAAGTTATTCTTTTCTGCTTTCCTTTTCGGCGATGCCCGACAAACCCTCGCGGCGCGCCAGTTCGTTCAGCACATCCGCCGCGCTCACGCCATGCTGCGCCAACAGCACCATGCAATGGAACCACAGGTCGGCAGTCTCATACACCAAATGGGATTTATCACCAGCCTTGCTCGCCAGAATGAGCTCCGTCGCCTCCTCGCCGATCTTTTTAAGGATGGCGTCTTCGCCCCGGCTGAAAAGCTTGGCGACATACGAGCTTTCCGGAGATGCCTGTTTGCGCGCCTCCAGCGTTTCAGCCAGCCGCTGCAATATGTCCGGATTCGTTTTTTCCTGGTTCATTTTTTATAAATCTCCCCGGGAGATTTCAGCACCGCATCCACTTCGACCCACTGTCCGTTCTCCAAACGGCTGTAAAAGCAGCTCTCGCGCCCGGTATGACAGGCAATGCCGCCCAGTTGTTCAACTTTCAGCAGAATCACATCGCCGTCGCAATCGAGACGTATCTCTTTCACCTTTTGGAAGTGTCCGGACTCTTCGCCCTTGTGCCACAGCTTCTTGCGCGAACGCGACCAATATACCGCCTCGCCTTTTTGTAGGGTGAGTTTTAGCGCGTCGCGGTCCATCCAGGCCACCATCAGCACCCGCCCGGTTGCGGCATCCTGTGCGATGGCCGGAACCAGGCCGTCTTCCGACCAATTAACCTTGCTCAACCAATTTTCGCTCATAAAACCCTCCTTGCAACGTTATGAGCGCAGGCGAGACTAGAAAAAACTCGGCGAGAAACCGGAGTGTATGTGTAAATACATGAGGATTTCGAGCCGGGTTTCGACAACGTATCGCCAAGCGCAGTAGTTGCAAGGAGGGTTTTCATAATCTTACCTCGATTCCCTGCTGCGCCATGAACTGCTTGGCCTGCTGCACGGTATATTCGCAAAGTGGAATATGCTCGCCCGCCAGCACCGCATCCGCGCCGCCCTTTTTCACGCCATCGGCGAGATGTTGCAGGTTGCCCACGCCGCCGCTGGCGATCACCGGGATCTCCAGCGCATCCGTCACCGCACGAGTCAGCGCCAGATCGAAGCCGGTCTTCTGCCCATCTCTGTCCATGCTGGTCAGCAGTATCTCACCGGCGCCCAGGCGCTGCATTCTTTTCGCCCACTCTACCGCATCCAGACCAGTCGCCTTGCGTCCGCCGTGAGTGTACACTTCCCAGCGCCCAACCCCCGCCTGTTTGGCATCGATCGCGACCACGATGCACTGCGAACCATAACGTCCGGCAGCATCCGCCACCAGTTGCGGATCCAGCACGGCGGAAGTGTTGATGCTGACCTTGTCGGCTCCGGCATTCAACAGATTCCGCACGTCACCCACTGCACGCACCCCGCCGCCCACGGTCAGCGGGATGAATACCTGCGAGGCGACCTGCTCGATGATGCGAAAGATGATGCCCCTGTCGTCGGAACTGGCCGTGATGTCCAGAAAAGTCAGTTCATCCGCACCCTGCTCGTCATAGCGGCGCGCGACCTCCACCGGATCGCCCGCGTCGCGCAACTCGACAAAACTGACCCCTTTGACGACGCGCCCCGCCGTGACATCGAGACAAGGAATGATGCGCTTTGCCAGCATCGGTTAGGCCGGTAGGGCGCAATAACCAACGGGCATTGCGCCGAATGTGTTCATGACCATCCGGTGCAATGCGCTACGCCCTTCGACTGCGCTCAGGACAGGCTTATTGCACCCTACGAATTGAAGTGTCATCAGTATCCCCATGACCGTTACTGCTTTGCCACGGTCAATTCATCGGCCAGCGCCTGGGCGGCACGGAAATCCAGCGTGCCCTCGTAGATCGCGCGGCCGGTGATCGCGCCGGTGATACCCTCGGCCTGCACCGCGCACAGCGCGCGCACATCATCCAGATTGGTGATGCCGCCGCTGGCGATCACCGGCACATGCAAAGGCTTGGCCAGCTCTACCGTCGCCGGGATGTTCACGCCGGTCAGCATGCCGTCGCGGCCGATGTCGGTGTAGATGACAGCTTCCACACCGTAGCCTTCGAAGCGCTGCGCCAGATCTGCCACATCGTGTCCGGTCAGCTTCGACCAGCCATCCACCGCCACTTTGCCGCCCTTGGCATCCAGTCCCACCATGATGTGGCCTGGAAAAGCATCGCAAGCCTCATGCAGGAAGCCGGGCACTTTCACCGCTGCGGTGCCGATGATGATGTAGGTCACGCCGATGTCGAGATAGCGTTCGATGGTTTCCAGGTCGCGTATTCCGCCACCCAACTGTACCGGTACATCGCTGCCGCCCATCGCTTCGATAATGCCCCGCACGGCAGCCTCGTTCTTCGGCTTGCCGGCGAACGCGCCGTTCAGGTCCACCAGATGCAGGCGGCGCGCGCCTTGTTCGAGCCAATGCAGCGCCATCGCAGCGGGATCTTCGGAAAACACCGTGGCATCTTCCATCACGCCTTGCTTGAGGCGCACACAATGACCATCTTTCAAATCAATCGCAGGAATAATTAGCATGGCAATATGTTATGTGATCAGGGGGTCCATTGCATAAAGTTTTGCAGCAGCTTTAGCCCTGCTGTAGAGCTTTTTTCCGGATGAAATTGCACCGCAAACAGATTATCTTTCGCCACCGCACAGACAAAAGGCTGCGGATAGTCGCTGGTGCCCTGCACCAAGGATGCATCCTGCGGTTGAACATAATAGCTATGCACGAAATAGAAGCGGTCGTCCTGGGCGATGCCATCCCATAATGCATGATTGCCATGCCTTACCTGATTCCACCCCATGTGCGGCACCTTCAGTCTATCTCCCTGTGCGTCATGCATGTCGCTGGCAAAGCGCACCACCTTGCCGCGCAAGATGCCCAACCCCGCCACGTTGCCTTCGTCACTGTGATCGAACAGCATCTGCAGGCCGATGCAGATCCCAAGAAATGGTTTATGGCGCGCTGCCTCCAGTACCGCATCACGCAGCCCGCGCGCATCGAGTTCGCGCATGCAGTCCGGCATCGCGCCCTGCCCGGGGAATACCACCCGCTTTGCACTCGAGATCACCCCGGCAGCGTCGCTCACGACGATTTCAGCAGCCGGTGCGACTTTGCGCAAGGCCTGTTCGACCGAGCGCAGGTTGCCCATACCGTAATCCACGACAGCAACATCAACCATTTGAATTTACAGCGACCCCTTGGTGGAAGGCATTGTGCCAGCCATGCGCGGATCAAGCTCCAGCGCCATGCGCAGCGCACGGCCGAATGCCTTGAAAATGGTCTCAGCCTGATGGTGTGCATTATTGCCCGCCAGATTGTCGACATGCAGCGTCACCAAAGCGTGATTGACGAAACCCTGGAAGAACTCATTGATCAGGTCCACATCGAAATCACCGACGGTGTCGCGCACGAATTCGCAATTGAACACCAGACCGGGACGGCCCGAAATATCCAGCACCACGCGCGACAGGGATTCGTCCAGCGGCACATACGCATGACCGTAACGGCGCAAGCCTTTTTTGTCTCCGACTGCCTGGTTGAACGCCTGCCCCAGCGTGATGCCGATGTCTTCCACGGTGTGATGCGCATCTATGTGCAAATCACCCTTGGCATGAATGTCGATATCCACCAGACCATGGCGTGCGATCTGATCGAGCATGTGATCGAGAAATGGCAGCCCGGTGTCGAACCTGGTCTTGCCGCTGCCGTCCAGATTCAGTTCGACGCTGATTTTGGTTTCGAGGGTGTTGCGGGTAACCTTCGCGCTACGCATGATTTAGCCCTATGCGGATTGGATAATGGATTCTTGTAATGCAGCGATAAATTTCTGGTTCTCTTCGGGAGTGCCGACCGTCACGCGCAAGCAGTCCTTCAACATCGGATGCCCTCCGTCCAGATTCTTGATCAGCACGCCGCGCTGCTTCAAACCGGAGAACACCTCCGTGGCTTTCGCCACACGGAACAACAGGAAATTCGCCTCGCTGGGGTAAACCCGCAAAGCGGGAATTTCACTCAACTGTCGATGCAGCCTGGTGCGATCCTGCTTGATTTGTTCCGCCTGCTGCAACAGTACCTCGTGATGATCCAGCAACTTCCCCGCGACCAACTGCGTCAGCACGCCGACATTATACGGCAAGCGCAGCTTTTCCAACTGTCCCAGCCATGCCGTGCTGCCTGCCAGAAAACCCAGGCGCAATCCCGCCATGCCGAGCTTGGAAAAGGTGCGCATCACCAGCAGATTGGGATAGCGCGCCAGGTGCGGAATGAAGCTGTCACTGGCAAAGGCATAATAGGCCTCGTCCACCACCACCAGTCCCGGCGATGCTTCGATGATCTGTTTCACATCCAGCGCGGAAAAAAGATTGCCGGTGGGGTTGTTCGGATAGGCCAGAAATACCAGCGCCGGCTGTTCGCGCTCGATCGCAGCCAGGGTCGCGGGCATATCCAGGGAAAAGTCCGCTGCCCCGGAATTTGCCAATCCGGAATTGGCTGTCCCGGAATTGGTTAACAAGGGCACGCCCACATAACGCATCCCGGTGAAGATCGCGATCATCCGGTACATCACGAACGACGGCTCCACGCTTAACAGCGTTGCGCCCGGCTTATTAAGTGCCATCGCCAGCAACTGGATCAGTTCATCCGAGCCATTGCCGAGCAGCACCTCCATCCCTTGCGGCAAACCGAGCATGCTGCGGATCTTTTCCTTCAGGACGGCGGGATTCGGGTCGGGATAGCGGTTGATGGCGGCGTTCGCCACGGTCGCGGAGATCTCCTCGCGCAACGCCTGAGGAATGGGATAGGGGTTTTCCATCGCATCGAGCTTGATATAGCCGCCGCTGTCAGGCACATGATAAGCGTGCAGATCAAGGACTTCCTGGCGCAACAGCGCGCCCGCGAGAGAAGATGCCGAAGCCGGAATGGAAGACATGCAACGGAACAATGCGTAATAACAACGGCGCCGAGCTTATCACATACCGCTTGCCCTGTGGTTGCTGGCAATAATGGTGATATAGTAATCTTGTTCAATATCTGGAAATCCCAACCGACTTGCCGAATCCGATGTCAAAAAGTTCTCCTGGCCTGTTATCCAGCCCTTCCCCGGACAAACTGCAGGGATTCATCGCCAGCTTGCCCGGGATGGCCTGCCAGATCGAACTGCAGGAAGGTGGCTCCATCACCTTTCCCTACGTCAGCGAGGGTTGCTCGACGCTGCTCGAAGTATCAGCCGGTGATCTGCTGGGCGATCCGTCATATTTCCTGAGTCTCATCCACCCCGAGGACATTGCATCCTTTCTGGATACGCAGAAACTGTCGGCACGAACCCTGTGCTTCTGGAATTGGGAGGGGCGCATCATATTGCCCGGCAATAGAATCAAGTGGGTCAGGCTTGGTGCAACGCCTCACACCAGCCGGAGCGGATCCCCGCGCTGGGAAGGCATAATGCTCGATATCACTCAAAGCAAGCTGGGCGAACTCGAGATCAGGCGCACCCAGCAGCAACTGCGGGAACTTTCCTCGCATATCCAGGATGCCAAAGAGCAGGAACGCCTGCATATCGCTCGCGAGGTTCACGACGAGATCGGCAGCCTGCTTACCGCGATCAAGATCGATCTGTCCTGGCTGATCCAGCGTCTCCCCAAAAACGACCGGCTACTGACAGACAAGGCAACAACCATAGAAGAGCTGGTGAACAAGGTAATCGCATCCGCCAACAATCTGGCTCACAGCCTGCGGCCCATCGTTCTGGATCATTTCGGTTTTATCGCAGCGATCGAGATCGAAGTGCAGGAATTCAGCAAACGCAGCGGCATTTCCTGCACCATCATCACATCGCAGGAAGACATCGAGTTGCCTGCCACCCACTCCATCACCCTGTTCCGGATCTTTCAGGAAACCCTGAACAACATCCTCAAACACGCCCAGGCAAAAAGCGCCCGGGTCGAAGTCGTAAAAGGGGCTGACCATCTGGAATTGATCGTTTCGGATGATGGCGTGGGATTTGGCGATGCGGCGCGCAACAAACCCCGCTCATTCGGCCTGCGCGGCATCCATGAGCGCGTCGCATATCTTGGCGGGACGGTTAGAATAGCCAGTTCGATAGACAGCGGAACGCAGATCGCGATATTCGTCCCGCTCGAAGCAGATGACACCTCCTCGACAACCCCCGCAACAAGCACTTTTTGACGGCATATAGACATGATAGACATACTCGTGGTGGATGATCATGCACTGATCCGCAAAGGATTGAAGATGCTGCTCGAAGAAAGCCCCGATTTTCGAATCAAGGGAGAGGCGGAAACCGGCATACAGGCCGTCAGGATGTTGCGCGATCAACATTACGACCTGGTATTGCTGGATATCTCCCTGCCGGACAAGCATGGCATGGACGTGCTCAAACAACTCAAATCGGAGCAGCCCGGCATCAAGGTCATCGTACTCAGCATGTATCCGGAAGACCAGTACGGCGTGCGCGCACTGAAAGCGGGAGCGGCTGGCTATATCAACAAGCAGAGCGCGAGTGAAAAACTGATCGGCGCGATCCAACAGGTCATCAGCGGCAAAAAATACATCAGCGAAACCCTGGCCGAACAACTGTTGAGCAACCTGATCGGCGAATCGCAGGACTTGTTGCACCAAAGCCTGTCCAACCGCGAATATCAGACACTGTGCCTGATGTCCTCGGGAAAATCCCTGACCGAGATTTCCGAGATCATGATGCTCAGCCCCAAGACCGTGAGCGTATACCGCGCACGCATGCTGGAAAAGATGAGCTTCAAGAACAATGCCGAGGCGGTGCATTATGCGATCGCGCACCGTCTGGTGGATGGCAAGAGCTGAAATGCACAAAAATGAAGTGCATGGGCACCTGCCCGCTATTCAACAATAATCAAGGGCGCGTTCCACGCACCAACGATGATGGTGCGTGGAATGCGCCCTACGGCATCGCACTTTTAATTTAGAAATGGAATTATTGAGGATTATTCCATTTTCAATTTGAAAGTGACACTTTGGTGGGAGCGGCCTCCTGGCCGCGATAAGCTTGATCGCGGCCAGGAGGCCGCTCCCACAGAAGAAATTCATCTTGTTTCAAATTAGAAATGGAATTACATATTTGAA
>Ga0209431_10001055_pt1 | contig 22897 bp, 26 predicted proteins | sample RifCSP13_3_FD_184021 | JGI IMG/M metagenome (GOLD analysis project Ga0209431, IMG submission 184021) | Soil microbial communities from Rifle, Colorado - Rifle CSP2_sed 13_3 (SPAdes) (version 2) | ecosystem: Environmental > Terrestrial > Deep subsurface > Rock core/Sediment | place: Rifle...
TGCAGATGCAGCTGTCTATAGAGTAGGCACTCATAGAGCTTTGGTAAAAAATTATATCAAAATGATTAATGCATTAGCAAGACAACAGGCAACTGATCTTCTTGACAAAAGGGTGGTGGAATGTGAAAAAGAAAATGTGAAAACATCTTACAAGATTTTGCAAGGTGATGCGGCATCAGAGATAATCACAGCTGCCAAAAAAATGAGAATTGACATGATAGTGATTGGAAGCGTCGGATTAACTGGCATAAAAAAACTTAAGGCTTTAGGAAGTGTGAGTAGAAAAATTTCTGAATTATCGGGTTGTCCTGTGTTAATAGTAAGGTAAGAATCAAATTAGAATCGTTCGCAATCAAAAAACTCATTAGCAACTAGTTTGTATCTAACTCGGAACCGCAATTAGGACACTATTGTACAGGAACCCATCGGGCCCTGAATTTTTTATTCATGATTTATCAGCAACCTCTAAATTCACAAAAGTAAATTTTTTATCTCAAACTAGAAAAGATCAAGGCAAGACACGATTAAAAAAATATTTTACAGTTTTTTCTTGCCTCTACGATCAGTTTTTTTATCCCATTATTGTATTATGATATCAAATGAACATACAATTGGAAAAGGCAGACGAATATTGGATTTATGATCAAAAATGCAAAAAGTTGCTAGATTATGACGAAATCAGATTTGCAGGCCTGATAAATAAAATGGGTCGCCTTGTTGCAGGAGGCTTCAAGCCTGGGATATCTCCGCTAGAGGATGATGCTGAACGAAAAAAAATGTACATGGAGCTTGCACTGCGAGTTTCAATGAGAAAGGATTTTGATTACAGTCTTGGGCCAGTCAAATATGCCGCTTCACTAAGAGAAAAAGCAGTAATGCTAAGCTTCCCAATGAATTCAAATGTCTTGCTAGTCTCAGCTGAACCAACTGCGGACATTGATAAAACCGCAAATAAAATCATAAAGCTAGTCGGATTAAAATAAGATACTCTGCCTTCGTAATTTCTACCCTGTTCTTTCTTTATTATGCTGCCACGTCAATAATCTGTTTTTCAGGTTCTTTTTCTTTGGAGTCTTTCTGCTTTATTCTTGCTAGATATTCTTCTAACATGGCATACTCTATTTCATTACACATGTTATCATAATGCATTTCGCACTATAAAAAGAAAATTTTCTGTTTGCAACTTTACAAAAAAGGAAAACCTGAAGGGTTACTTGCCTGTCTAAAGTTCCTGAGGAGGTTGTTATATGTTACTTCTACGTAAGTAAGGTGATGAATGATTATACCTGTACCTGCAGTTGTGGTTGTCAAAATCCAGCCAACGACTATGTCTGCGATAACTGCAGAATCGGTTTGTGTAAGGTTGGAATGAAAAAATAGATGGAACCACCCATTGGGAGGAATATACATCACGAAGCTAAGATGTAGCGGCTGTGCTGAGATTTTTTGTGAGGATGGCTGTTATTGCAAGTGTCATAAGACACCAGAATGGGAAAAACTAGAATGAAATGAAGATAACAAAACTAAAATAAAAAAGGTAGAGAAAGTATTTTTCTACTTTCTATTTACATCAGAGTATATTTTTTGTATTTTTGTTTCAAGCTCTTTTTTTGCATCAGATTGTGTAACCATCGAGCCCCAAATTTTTCCAATTGCTTCATAGACAGCATCTGCTTCCTTGTCCAATATTGGACCAAAGCTTGATTCGATCTTCTTTTTCAATCGTTCTGTCTGGGATTGATGAAGTGCTGTAAAAAAGGCCTTGTGCCATGCTGCAATAGATTGTTGCACAGGGTCCATCGTTTCACAGCCGCAACACTGGTCGTATGGTTTCTCAGAGCCGCAAACACACGCTTCCTCTTTGTGCGTGACACAGGATTCTGTTGTACATTCCATATTACTTTCTTATAGTTACTATACAAAGGTAAGTATATAAATTGGAAAGTAACTGAATCGAAAGTAGGTAAGAATCTGGTAAGTTGACCGATCAGGAGCTAAAAATCATCACAGAACAGATGAACTGTTGTCCTGTTGATAACACCATTAAAATTATTGGAAAAAAATTTACGATTCACATTTTGAGAAACATGACAATGATGGGTCAAGCAAGATTCAGCCAATTTCTAGAATCAGTTGAAGGAATAAATCCAAAAACACTTGCGGTCCGACTCAAAGAGATGGAAAAAAGTGGATTGATTTCAAGGAGGGTATATCCTGAAACTCCAATCAGAATAGAATACACCATATCTGAAAAAGGAAAAGCATTAAAACCAATAATCGAACAGATGGCTGCGTTTTCTATGAAGTACTGCTGCGATACAATATTCAAAGATGGCAAGCCTAGAACTTTTAAAGAAGTTTTTGGAAAGCAAATAAAAATTCTTTCATAAAACTGATTGTACGCAATTACTTTAACATAATTTTGAATTCACATGATCTCATTTTCGATTCTTTTTGAGATGCATGTCTAGTCTACAAGGAAGGCATAGGCCATTTTCATCATCTGTCTTGTGTAATACACACATGCAGCCTTCAGACTTGCATTGGCACAGATCAGGATCCAACGTCGTCATTCTATTTTTTTTGATTATATGATATATAATAATCAGGCAGAATTTCTCAGCAAGGCTTTTCAATTAGATAGTTTAGACAAAGTAATCTGATGCTGCAAAATTCAGATCTATATTCGTAATTTTTGGATTAAATTCAAGTTTAATCAAAGCCTATAAGCAAATCATTCCATACAATAAAAGAAATGAAATCTATACTAATAATTATTCCAGCAATTGTCATACTTGGTTTCCAGATTGGTCTTAACAACGCAGAGGCCAAGTGTATGCTAGACAAGGACTGGCCTGATAAACCATGTTTTGACACCTCGCCACCACTACCTCTTTCAAAATCAGAATGGAAGGAATTTTGGGATGGATATTATGACTATAAAGGAAAAGAATGGATGGAGCAAAAAAAATCAGAGCTTGATGAGCAGATAAAGACAGGTACTCTAAAAGATTGGATTGAATCAGGTTCTAGCACCCAGGATTATTCAAACTATAACGTCTGGTTTTATTATTATGTAAACAACAAGGTGCCTGCGCCAGAAGGTTATGAATTACAAGATCACAACCAAGTGATTCTTTCTCCGCTAAAACAGTTCAGATTGGGAATATCGATTCACGACATAAAATGTAAGGAGAGTCATTCGCTTGTTATTAGAGAAAGGGACGGTTCACCTGCATGTGTAAAACTAACTAGCATCAACCGCCTTTATGACCTTCGCTGGGCAAAACCAATGGATTCAAGTGGCAATCACGGAATTCCACAAGAAACAATTGGAACTTTTGTAACACTTTTTGAAGGAAATCAAGAAGGGCCATTACTTGTACTAGAAATTACTCAAGATGCTGTAATGGGTGAAAATTTTCTTGATTATCCAGTTGCAAGAGATACTGGTACTCCAATTACATTACGCCTTGGAGATACTGCAAGCAATGGCTGTACAGTTGAACTTACTCTGATAAGAATCAGCGGCAACACTGCAACATTTCTTAAAAAAGAAAATTATGATAGACCATGTCCAATCTGTCTTTCAGAAGATACTGTAATTGATACACCAAGTGGTGCAATCAAAGTCACAGAGCTAAAAGAAGGAATGAAAATATTTACACAGGATGCATCTGGCAACAAAATCATTGGAACCATATTGGAGACTGGAAATAGGATGGTTCCAACAGTTCACAGAATGGTTCACATTGTCCTAGACGATACAAGAGAGTTGTTTGTTTCACCGGAGCATCCAACTGCTGATGGAAGACTGGTCCATGAATTAGCTGTAGGAGATTCTCTTGATGGTTCCAAGATACAAAGTGTTGAATTTGTACCATATGATGGAACTCATACATACGACATTTTGCCTTCAGGGACAACTGGATTTTACTGGGCAAATGGAATCTTGATCAAGAGCACTCTAAAGTGATTAGATGAAAACTCTACAACTACCATCATTTGCTATGTCTTGGTAATTTTCCTAAACTGTCAAACGCCGACTGGGTTTGATTACTTGAATTACCGTATTTCACATTCAAATCATTGTTAACTTTGATTATTTCAGATCTAGAACTGGTTGCTTTTTGAATAAACGCCTTTCTTGCTTCGTGACTACTGCCGCCATTTTGAAGGACCCAATATTTGGCTGCAAGCCCATCATTATTTTTTTGTTCGGTAAAGTTAAACTGCCCCCAGAAAATATTCTGAACCGTTGCATTTACTTGGCTGACAAATATTGCGTATGCGTTTCTTGGAGTGAATGGATCGAATTGCACTAGCCAACCTTGAAGATCTTTTTGCAGATCTTGATTTGCAAGTGCTCGTTGTTCTTCTAAGAATTTTTTCTTGTCTTCAATTTCTTTTAGTTTTCTTTCATGGTCTAGTTGCTTCTTTTTCGTAATTTCCAGGTTTTTAAGAATCTTAGAGGCTATGGGGTCTTGTTTTATTTTATCGCCATTTACAGTTTTGAAATTTAGCTGTTGAGTCGCTGGAATGCCTTTGACAAAAAATGTAGTCTTTGCAAGACCCACACCATATCCATCTTTTTTTGCCTTTACATTTACTATGTATTGATTTGGCAAAACAGAATCAGAATATTGGTATCTGAATTTGCCATCAGAATCTGTTACAACTGTTTTTGTACCCTGCGATGTGCTGATGGTTACTTGGGAATCAGCTATTGGCTTGCTTGCCTGGTCAGTGACGGTTCCGAATATGACTGGAATCTCACTTGATCCCAGAGTATTTTTTTCTGGCTTTACTGTAACAACAAGGCTTCCCATTGGTACCGCAGATGCTACATGAAAGAGTAGAATGGATGAAAGCATTATTCCTAGGAATAACTTTGTCTTCATTTGTGCTTGTTTTCAATTTAAAATCTTAATAGAGAACATCAAATTTTTTGAGCAAATAGGGTACACAATTTAGAGCCAAGCATGATTTTAAGAAAATTGTCTGATTTGTAAAGTTATACAGTTATCTTCTCGTACAACTAAATTTTTGGACTGAGAACGACGAGAAATTATTAATTCATAATTTTTGATTGGTTTTATTTTCTTTGAAATTTGAAATTATACTTACAATTTTTCTAACAAATTCCAAAGATTAGGTAGAGTCATATATCAAATTCCACTTTTTTTTTAAAATAATTCTTGACTCGATCGAATTTATTCATAAACCGTTTAGCTTTAATAACTTGCTGGCATAAAAAAATCATGCAGATTAACAGAGAGATCGATGATTCTGTAAAACAACTTCTGACAGGAAAGAACTTTGCTTTTGTTGCCACTCTGATGAAGGATGGAACTCCACAGATTACTCCTACGTGGATTGATTTTGACGGAAAATTTATTCTGATAAATACAGCAGAAGGACGGGTAAAACAAAAAAATGTTTCAAGAAACCCTCACGTAGCAATCTCAATTGTTGATCAGAACAATCCATACGTCATGCTGACCATAAGAGGTAAGGTGATTGAACAGACCACGAGTGGTGCAGACGACCACATTGACAGGCTTGCAAAAAGATATCTTGGAGTTGACAAGTATCCATTTCGCTCACAAAATGAGAAAAGAATACTCCTCAAAGTTCAACCAGACAAAGTATTATACACTAAACCTTGATTTTTTCCGATTAAACTATCTTAAGATTTTACCTTTATAATTGACCAGAAATTGATGACAAAACTTTTCTTGAATAAAAATAGGACTGATCTTTTATATATTTGAAAGCCGTAATATTATTGTATCAAAAGACACAAAATGGGTTGGTAGAAGGTAGGCCCATAGGACCCTGACAGAAGCCTACGAGTGAATGAGACGCAGATGCGTTGATTCATGTGTACGTTTCCATGATCTGACAGGGTCACAATAATTTTCAAAAACATTGGAAAATTATTTTTCCTTGATATTTTTATATCAAAGAAAGTAACAAAATTAACTAAACAATAAAGACAATTAAAAAATAACAATCATTCTCAACATTTTTAAAACAAAAACAATAATGACAATCATTGGCTACTAACAAATACAAAATATTTGCTGTACTAGCAATTTCAATAATTCTTGTTTCAGGATTTTCAAATCTAGTTTTTGGAAAGACGATCGATTCTCCAAGAAAGCAACTGGAAAATGGTATTGTACCTAAGGACATTGTTTGTAAATCCGGGCTAATTCTTGTTATTTTTAATGATGTACCATTATGTCTAAAGCAATCAACAATCTCAAAACTGGAACAAAGAGGAAACATACTGATAGTCCTTCCAATCTCCTCATCACTAGAAAATACAATTGATAAGGTATCGCAAGGATCTGCAAATCAAAGTTCAGTAACAGTTCAGGGCAACTCTGGAAAACCAGAAACGCTAATCCAAACCGCTCCTGCTTCTAGTGGGGGTAAAGTGAATTTTTATCTAAACGATGATGATCTGAACACCAGTCCAAAGGGAATAGACCTACTACCTACTAAAGGACTGTTGGAATTTACTATAAACGGAGTACAAATTAAAGGACCGCCAACTATGCAAGAAACCGGACTAGATACTGGAAGGTTCTTTGTATCAGTTGTTCTTCCTGAGACAATAGATGGAAGACCATTACAACAAGATGACATACTAGAAATAAAATACTTTGATCAAACTGATGTTGCGGGAGAAAAAAGAATCAGCATTACATCAATCCCTTTGACGCGGGCATATGCCAAGATACAAACCTCTGGAGGAGGTAATAGAATCGGACATGATTTTGTTGTAAGAATTTATGAACCAGATCTGAACTTGGATTCGAAAAAAGCGGATACTATTCCTTTGAGTAAAGTAGAATTTAGAGGTGAGGGTGGAATCAGGACAACACTTGCCAATTCTGCATTTAGTGCAAATTCAAGGTATCTCTTAGAAACTGGTGTGAATACTGGAACCTTTGAGGTAACAATCAAGATTCCTCGTACTATAGATGGAAAAACCATAAACATTGGTGATGATTATGAGATAAGATACATAGATACGTCCACTCCATCTGAGACTGATGAAAAAGTAAAACTCCAAGGAAAAATAGATTAAATTTTATTTTAACTAGTTGATGTAAATTATGAAGTTTTGATAACTATTTCATTTTCGCCAATTGATTGACAATGTCTGTGGATGTAATAATCCCTACAACTTTGTTATTTTCCACTACAACAAGTTTTCGAATCTTCTTTGCAGACATCATGTTTGCTGCGACCAAAACAGACTCATTTGAGTTGATTGTTTGTAAAGGATACGACGCGACTTTTTGGACCCGTGTGTCTAATGGGTATCTGTTTACGGCAATTTTTATTGCAAAGTCTCTATCAGTGATTATTCCTTTGTGTGTCTCATCATCATTAACTATTATAGCTCCAATTCCTCCTTGTTCCATTAACTTTGAGACCTGGTAAATTGTTGTTGAAGGATTTACAGTAATTAGGACTCTTGTCATAATGTCTTTGATAAGTATGTCTGATAGGCCACTGCTCAATATCTCAATTAGGACCTAATTTGGTAATTAATGTTATCTAGTAAACTAGCTGAATATTTACAAAATCTGCAAGTCGATACTCATTCCGCAGGTGGATTTTGCTAATGAGAACTATTCATCTCTAGAATCACACAAAATAAGAGGTTGGTATTTTTTGATTGTCATAATGATTGCTCTGTCACAATTGTTGTATGGTGTTTCGTAATTTTCAATTGTGTCATTTGTTGTTAAAATTCTGACATTAAATCAAAACACAAGGCTAAACTATCTGCAATGGTATAATTATTTAGGAGTAAGTTATAGTTGACTGAATTATCTTATCCGATTTTAATTTATGACAACTTGTGTTATTCATGCACTAGATGGGCAAAAATAGCAAATGGTTTCGTAAAAGGCAAATGTCTGATTGTGGGTCACTATACACCATTAGGAAAAGAAATCAAGAAACAGCTTTTTCCTAAAGATTATGATGGTTTAGAAATGTCTTGGTTTATCATTGGTGGACATGCTTTTGGTGGCAGAGCAGGATTGTTTCGTCTAATCCGATATATTTTGTTAGAACCAAAGAAAGGCGCATTTCCGAAAAACGAGTTTAATTTGACAGAATGTAGTACTGACTGTAAAACTGTAAAAGGCGTTCTTCTTAGATCATACAGCGTTGTTGCTAGATATAAAAAATTCAGTTTATTGGATAATTAAGAAATTTCTGAAATGGAGAAACTCTTTTTACTATCGGTCAATGACGCGTTTACAGTATTTTTGAACTACTCACCATTCCTAAACTAATGCTTATATCACCAGGTTTGTTTAAGATGGTTCCAATGAATTCTAGAATGAAACTAGGAATTCAATATGCGGTAGTTGCTATTGCCTTCTCTGCTCTAATATGGTTTAGTAAAGATCTTGAATTTTCAGCTTGGGCAGAAGAATCAGATGAAAGTAAAAAATCTTACAATTTTACAACTATTGCTGGTGATGAAATAAAAAACAACCCAATGGCTCAAAAGATCCTAAAAAATATTGATATAGCAAAGCAAAGGGTAGAACAAATGCAGCAAAAACAAAAGCAGTTTTTAGAACAACAAAAATTTATTGAAGAGCAAAGAAAAATTGCAAAAGAATCGTTGGAAAAACAACTGGCAAGAATGAATAAAGATTATGAGGGCTTTACTCCAAAAAATTCGTATGCTAGATTTCTTTCAAATAACATAAACGCAACCCATCATGATATTTTCTGGGACCAATTTAACTCCATGAACGAGAGAGTAAAAGTTGCAAGTCTAGCAAAAAAAGCAGTTTTAGATAATGGTGGAACTATGAAAGAAGTAAGGGAAGAATTTAACAAATACGCAGCCATGTCAAGAGTTGAAATGATAAATTATGTTATGGAACTTAACATAAAATATGGCTTTACAGATAAAAAATTACAGTCATATTTTGATGAGTATGGAAAATTACCCAGATATGGAAATGACGGGGATGCTTCATGTTACGGATGCGACAAGTATGAAAAGATAAAAGAGCAAATTCTTGCTGAGAAAGAACGCACTAAAACTAACAAAGCATAATGCTTGTCGTAAAACTTTAGATCTGCGCATAGATTAAGATCGTGTGAAAAAAGTTACATTGTTCTGATCATTCTTATCGGCCTTACTGTAACAAATTTTTCCATCTGACTAATTTTAAAATTAAGCTTTAATTGGATCAAAATATTAAAAAGTCAGTTCCAAAATTGGCAGGAGGGCCTTAATAATATGACATAAACAATAGATTCGTGCCTGGAGAGGATGTTATTTATCTAAATAAGAGTAATGATTCTGAAAATAAAATTTTTGAATTTTTTTATAAACAAGTTTTCATGGAGACTAGAAAGATTTGATTAGAAACAAGAAATCTGTCTTCATTTTTTTCTTGATATCATTTTCACTTGGAATTTCATGCGTGATTGTTTACCATTTGACAGGAAGTGAGGAATTGTTACTTGCCACACGCCTCATTGGTTCGGCATTCTTCTTGGGTGTCTATTTCTACACTGTGTCATTGATAAAAAAACAAGAAAAAATGATAAAGGATTCTAACGGATTCTTGGAATTTCCATTTGATCCATCTGTACTCAAACTATTGCTACTGCTCTTTGTTGCAGGATGGACTACGTTTTCAGTCTTGGACTACTTTGGTCTTAATCCTATTGATTGGATAGTTGTCTATGTGATGGGAATTATCATAATTCCAATTGCACTTGGGTTGCTGCCTTTATGGATAAAAGACAACAAGTGGAGACGTAAATAGCTGAATAATCAATCACTACTATAGGTAAGTCTATTAGACATAATCAGATGACAATATTTTTCTCGAACAAATTATATTCGTGATATCAAGAATCTCGTCTGATGATTGGAAAACTTGTAGCATCAATGAGTCTCACGATGATTCTAGTGTTTGGATTACTCTTTGCTTTGCTTGCTGGTCTGGCGTTTTATTTTAACATTGGAATTTTAGGAACTGTTGGAATGGCAGTTGTCCTAGGCCTTATCCAGTGGGCAATAGGTCCTCTCATAGTTCGTTGGAGTACAAACATGAGGCCTTTAGAAAGAGGCGAAATTCCTTGGGTCAACCAGACAGTGCAAGATATTTGTTTTAAAAATAAAGTCATGATTCCAAAAATCACAATTGCAAATACTGGCATGCCAAATGCATTCGTTTTTGGGAGGACAAGCAAGTCTGCAACTCTTACATTAACACGCGGTTTGCTAAACTCGCTCAGTCCTGATGAAGTAAAAGGAGTAATTGCACATGAGATAGGACACATAAAACACAATGACATGGTTGTAATGACAATTGTTTCTGTGATTCCAACAATTGCATATTTTATTGCAATGTCTACGATGTTTAATAGGTCAAGAAACCAGGGACGAGGTGCTGTCATGATTGGGATAGGTGCGTTTGCTGTTTATTTTATCACAAATCTTCTTATTTTGTATTTTTCTAGGCTTCGAGAGTATTATGCAGACAATTTTGCAGGTCACCAGGTAAGACCAACTCTACTTGCTAATGGATTAGCAAAAATAACTTATGGATTAAGCTTACAAAAACAGGAAGCACAAAGTTCTACACTTCGATCGTTTTATGCAGTTGATCCTGTTGCATCAAGTTACGAAGTATCAAAATTTGCTTCATTTTACGCAGACCAAAACATTTCAAAAGAAGAAGTAGAAAAAGCAATGGACTGGGAAAGAAAGAGCAGCTACAGCAAGTTTGGTGAAATCTTTAGGACACACCCATTGACGTTTAAAAGAATTGAAAAACTCTATGAGCTTGAACGTCAACAGTCTATGCAAACCTAGATCCTAATATGGAATAGATCTGGAAAAATCTAGTTATATGTGGAAACACAATTGATGCCATGAACAAAAATAATTCGCAATATGCAACATTTGCGGCAGGTTGTTTTTGGGGTGTAGAAGAAGCCTTTAGACCTGTAATGGGAGTCAAGTCTACAATGGTAGGTTATACTGGAGGTATATCAAAAAACCCAACATACCGTGATGTATGCACAAACAGAACAGGACATGCAGAGGCTATCCAAATAGAATTTGACCCAGCTGTAGTCTCATATGAACGACTCCTTGATTTGTTCTGGTCTATTCATGATCCAACCACGCCAAACAGACAGGGACCAGATGTAGGTTCTCAATATCGTTCTATTATTGCATATCACACACCAGAGCAGAAGCATCGTGCTATCAAATCAATAGAAGATTTGCAAAATTCTGGAAAATTCAAAAACAAAATTGTCACTGAAGTTGTCCCTGCTTTAACATTTTACAAAGCCGAAGAGTATCACCAAAAGTACTATATGAAGATCGGAGGTGGTAGCTGCTATATGGTACAACCAACAGAATAAAGTGGGTTGAATCTATGACCAAAATAGCAAAGAGTGATGAGGAATGGAAAGAACAACTCACCGATGAGCAATTTCAGGTTACCAGAAAAAAGAGCACAGAGATGCCATTTACTGGACAATACGTGAATACCAAGGAAAAAGGTGTGTACAAATGTGTCTGTTGCGGTAATACGTTGTTCAAGTCTGACGACAAGTTTGATTCTGATACGGGATGGCCAAGCTTTACAAAACCGATGGGAGAATCGGTTTCAGAACATGATGACCACAGTGGTTTCATGCACCGCATCGAAGTCACATGTGACAAGTGCGGAGCTCATCTTGGTCATGTATTCGATGATGGGCCAGGACAGACAGGAATGAGGTATTGTATCAATTCTTGTGCATTAAATTTAGAGAAGGAATAATCTACAAACAATCCTATCAATCTGGACCCAATCTGGAAAATTGGTTTAATACTATTTTGATATTATGTAATCATGAAAGAAAAACTGCTCTTGCTCTGCACATGTACCTATATTGAAATCATGACAGCTATTGGAGTCACAGGTTACCTTTTAATTTTAAATAAAACTTCCCTTGCAGTCATCTCAGGCATAGTGTTCTTGCCATTGGTCTTATTCCATTTCATCATCGACAAGTCTGCAAAGAGCAAAGTGTCAAAAAACTGTAAAATTGCAAGATGCTAAACAATTTTTCAAATCAATTACTAAATACCATTATCAACACTCCATTTGTGACCACGCCACGATTTGTTAAATCATCCAGAGGTAATTAGGAGATAAAGTGAACTCCTAACTACCATTTTCCAAAAATGGAAATCAAAAATTATTTTGTAACAATCTAAAGTGTAGTAAGACTTATCTTTAGTGATTGAATAGGAATTTTAAATAAAATGAACAGAACAGTCCCTCTTGTTGTAATAACGATACTAGTTTTTGGTTTTGTAATGCATCCAAGTGTCTTTGGATCAAATGAAAAAAAGGAAGATAAAGAATTCAAGATCCCATCAGGACTTTCTGAAATTGCGCCAGGAGTCTTTAGTTTAGGCAAGTCGAAGGACGTTAACGGAAATGAAGTAGAAGGAATAATGTTTATTCATAGCAAGAAAGAATTTGTAAAACCAACAGGAGCTGGAAAACCAACAGGCACAACCTGTTATGCATTCTTGACAAAGGGTGGAGTAAAGTGGACTACTCCAGAACCGTGGGTTGTAAATCCTTTAAATTCGGGTGGATTAGATTCTGGTTTTATTCTTGGCAATATTGCATATAATATTGCCAAATGGGAAGACGCATCAAACGGAGTGATTGGAGATAACATTTCAGTCAATATTATGGGAGATGGTAGTTCGACTAACACAGTATTGGTTGCAGACTCCGCCAATCCCGACAATCAAAATGAAATTTACTTTGCAAACATTAGCAGCTCTGGAACAATAGCAGTTACAACTACTTGGTATAACACGTTCACAAAACAAATTGTTGAAATGGATCAAGTCTTCGACGACGTTGATTATGATTGGAGTGACAGTACGGTAAACGGAGTCGCAAGCAAGATGGACTTTGAAAACATTTCTAATCATGAGCTAGGTCATGGAATAGGAATGGGTCATCCCTCTGATAGCTGCTCAAATGAAACCATGTATAGATATGCTAGCTTTGCAGAAACAAAGAAGCGGGATCTAAATACTGGTGATATTGCCGGAATTAATGCATTATACTAAAAAATAACCCAAAAACATTCTATCTGATATTTCTGAAAACTGTATTTTTATTCAGTTACTTACTTTATGCTATATCTTATTACTGTATAATTTTCTAAATGAGAAGGATAAAAACAAAATGCAAAGAAGCAAAAAACGGCAAACATATCTGGAAATCAATTAACATTTTTCTAAAGCAATGTTCATTGTGTGGATTTGAGGCACAAACTGTCTAATAGTTTTATCATATTGTAACAAAGGAACAAATGTTCTTTTATTATGGTAGTGTAACTATGATATATGAAAGACAAAAAGAAATTGAAAACTACCGAAGACGATTACAACAAGGCATTGGCATCTGACGATCCCACCAAAATTACAACAGATGATTTAGAAAAATTTGCAAAAGAAGCAATGAAGAAGTTTAAATCACTATGAACGTAGAATGGATTGTAACAGGTGTATTTTTATTTGGAGGTATGATTGCAGGTGCAATCAGTCTGTATCTTAAAAGAAGAAAAGAATCCCAAGCTATTTCTGATTCGTTTACACAAATTCAACCAGACGATATAAATTTTAAGGAAGAAGAAAAGTAATCTGAAAAGTAACAATTTACCCGCTTTCTGATAAAATCCAGGCGTTAAGATATTGTAAAATATTTTTTGCCTGTGGATCATATGAACGAGATCTCCTGTCGTTTTAAGCATGATAACTACAGGCATACCATGCAACTAAAGCATATCATTATCATGATGTCTCTTGGTATTACAATTTTTTTGGCGCCAATTCTAATATTGCCACAGTTTTCGTACTCTTTGACTAGTGAGAATGTAAAAGATTTGCTGTCACAATCAGATCTTACCTCGATCACAATTACTGGTGAAAGCTCACAAAAGGTTGAACCTGATCAGCTAAGTCTTATTCTAAATGTGCAGACTTTGCCAAATATCATTAACTCCACTGTCTCAACCCGAGAAGAGGCTGTAAAGAAAGTTGTAGATTCTGTCCTCTCTGTTGCGGAACTAAACCAGACCTCGATTAGGATTGGGCAGACCAATCTTAATCCAATCTATGGAGGCAATTTGCCTCAACCTGCCACTCTCTTTAACGCATACTCATCTGTTCAGATAAAAACAGATGCCGACAATCTTGCTATGCTTTCCTCAAATCTATTAAGTTCTGGATTTAGAATAGACAATATTCAGATATCCCAAGTTAAAGTTCCACTCAACAAAACGGTCTCCGATAAATCTGTTGACGTTTCGATAGTTTTTGGTTCGTCCACTCCAAACAATTTAGAATTCTATTCTCCAAGCGAAATCACAATAGATCCTGGGACAACAGTGATTTGGACAAATAAGGATGCTGCTACCCACACTGTAACCAGTGGTCAGCCATCTATTGGACCCACTGGTCTATTTGATTCAGCACTTTTTTCACCAGGGAAGACGTTTGAATATCAATTCAATACTTTTGGAATTCATGATTATTTCTGTATGGTTCACCCATGGATGGCAGGAACCGTAACTGTTCCAGAAGGTGATGAATTTTCAACGGAAACAAAATATCAAATTAACATAAACGTAGCAATAGAAACAGTCCCTGCTCCTTTAAGTGATACAATAAAAGCTTATGAAGAAAAATTGGTTGCTTTAAAAAATACACTAGCATCAAGTGGAATTTCTTCTGACTCTATCCAAAATAATCAGGTAAACTTTAACCCAGTATACTATGGGTATGGTGGAGGACAGTATTCTGTCTACAGTACTTATACGCAAATTATAGTAAAAACAGATCTCACAAAAGTTGAATCTGTAATAAAGGCTGCAAAAGACTCAGGAGCATCTGTTGAAAACATAATCATGTCAGTTTCTGATTCGAAAATAGATGAGATCAGGACAGAGCTCACACATCAAGCCCTGCAAGACGCAATTAAAAATGCTCAAGAAATCATAGAATCATCCGGATTACAAATTAAGGGAATTAAAACAATCGAAGTAAACACAAATCCTGTTTTTCAATATGGAGGAGGTCCTGTCACCTATAGAGGTGTAAACATTTGGACACCATATGACCCGTTATACGTTCGAGCGGGAGAAGTATCCGTATCTGTAAAAGTTGGATTTGAAATTGGAAAATAAAACCGAGAATAAATTTAACCAAAGTTTGTGAGAAATCTCAAAAAGCACTGTTCGTATTTTAATCTATTATCGTTTATTTGTCAAAACATGAGATAACCCAAGTCATAATTTGTATAATTGTGATTTTGAGTTTGAGAAACAGAAAATGAATAACTCTTAATTTCTTAGCAGAGGAATCATCATACTGTTCTTTACAGAATCAGTCTTTATCTTTACCTTGACCGTAATGTTATTTTTCACTATATCGATCTTTATGTTTTCAAATATAGAGATATACTTGTTTACCTTCTTTCCATCAGTTGTGGTGATGTACCCGTCAACTGTCAATAATCCATCTGATATCATTCCGTTTATCTTTCTATACCCAGAAGTTTGTGGTAGGTTACAGATCTCTAAAACCTCAGAAACAATATGGGATTCATTCATCAATACACTGATTATCTTCTTCTTGTCCTCGTCTCCAAATGCCGCAAGGACTATCTTTGATATGTTTGAATCTTTGATTGTCATCCATTCTTCATCAGTGTTCTTTGCTTTTGATACGGTACAAATTGAATCAAAGATCTTTCTTTCTATTCCTACTGCTCCCTCTCCAAAGAACTCTCTTAAAACCTCGTCTATTTTTTGGAAATCTTCGGCAGCTTGACGTAGTGTAATACCGTATTTTTCGACCAGTCTGTCATCTAGTTTTTTAATGGTTTGTTCACTAAGGTTATCTTGTATAACACTAACTAGTGATTTGGAAATTAGGTTGTCTACTCCTATCATCATGTTATATCATATGATATTATGAGGCATTATAGGCAGTAGTGTGTCATAAATGAGAAAGACCGTTATCTGAAAAATGCTCTGGATAAGGTCTTCTAGGCAATGTATTATTTCCATTATTTTGAGGGTTTTATGGTTTTCAAGGGCAAAAGGACAAATTGTTTTAAATTAGATGTGGGTTAGTTCCATTGTGAAGATAGTTAACGCAATTCCTGGCTTTGGTCAACTTTTAACCGAACAACAAGTAAGGGAATTCCTTGGTGCATCTAGACTAAACCTTCAGCTGGGAACAATAGATGAAAAAGGTGAACCAAACATCCACCCAATCTGGTATCTCTTTGAAAATGACAAACTTTACATTGTAACTCCAAAAAAATCAAAAAAAGCCAACAATGCTTTACGACTAAAGACTGTCTATTTTTCAATCGATGATGAATCGTTTCCATACAAAGGCGTCAAAGGAAAGGGTAGCATAAAATCACTTGATGATTTAAATTTTAATATAAAAATCGCAGAAAAAATAATTACAAAGTATATGGGAAGTTTAGAAAATGATATTGGTAAATGGATTATCAATGAGATACGACAAGGAAACGAGTCTGTGCTTGAAATTACTCCAAAGTTTTTCTCTGCCTGGTCATTTGGACCGCCCACTTGAATTAGAAAATGTTTTGTTCTTCCTGCGGAAATGAACTAACACCTGAAAGTAGTTTTTGCCCCAAGTGCGGAAAACAAATAGGTGAAGCTAGTGTTTCTCAACCAATCAAGAGGAGGAGCAGATGGTGGTTTTTACTTCCAATACTCTTTCACATAATAGGCGGTTTCATTGCATATTTTGTAATTAGAGAAGATGATCCTAAATTAGCAAAAAATTGTCTCTGGCTTGGCATAATAATTAGTATCGTAGAAACCGCATTGACTTTGGCATTTTGGATCCCACTCAGTACCATGCCACATATAGGCTGGGATGGTTTTATTTCACAAGTCTAGGACCTTAAATGAAAAAAGACCGCTAGTAGAAGTATAACCTGGTTTACTTGCCTCCAAGAATACAGTATATGTTCCAGGAGTGTATCCCTCAATCTTCCAGGAAAAGCGAAACTCACCATAGTAATTGCTTACTCCATCAAAGTTTTTGATTGTGTCACCATAGGAATAGGTGACTCTGGCTGACACAGAGGCATCAGTTACAAGTTTTTTTCCATCTGTAACTTTGACGGTAATGTATTGTGTTCCTCCAAGTGGTATTGCATTTTTACCTTCTAGGGTAATGCTGAGTTTTTTTGTAGATTCTGGTTCATCATATGAAGCATCATGATTTATCCGAATCATTCCGTTACTGATCAGATACTGTATTCCAAAAACAAAGTCGTTATCTGAGATCTTATTGTCTGCCCACCAACCTGCATTATTTTTAACCCATGTTGGAATTTGTTGTGCTGATATAGAATCAGGCAATTTGGTTTCTGGTATTGTCATTATCCCAACCTCGATAAGATGTTCGATTCCTTTTACAAAGTCAGAATCTTCAATCTGTCCGCTGGACCACCACTTTGCGTTATTTTTAATCCATGTTGGAATTAGATATTCTTCTGCGTGTGCGTTGCTAAAAGAATAATTGAATATCAACCAAGAAATAGAAATCAATAATATGAAAAGTATGGGATTCTTCAAGGTCATAACTACTCTTACAACAAGGGCTGCTGTTGCATGATGCAGTGAATTGCACCCATGCCATATATCAGATCAGTGCAATCAATTCCTATGACTTTTCTGCCTGGGAATTGTTTCTGAATGATCTTTAGCGCCCTTCGATCGTTTTTGTGTTTATATGTAGGGACCAAAACCACTTTGTTTGCAACATAAAAATTAAGATAGCTTGCAGGAAGTCTTGTTTTTTCATCCCGGACAGTACTTCTAATGGCAGGTGGCACTGGAACCTTGATTACGTTGAGTTTCTTTCCATCCTGGTCTGTTGACCGAAGCAGGATTTCATAATTCTCCTTTAGCACAGAATAGTTCTCATCGTTCTCATCTTCTTCAAATGCACACAAGACAGTTTCTGGATCTGTGAAACGAGCTAGGTTGTCAATATGGCCATCTGTATCGTCACCTGATACGCCATCTTTTAGCCATATTATGTGCCTTGCACCAAAATAATTCATTAAATATTTCTCAAGTTCAACTCGTGACAAATTTGGGTTCCTGTTTTTGTTAAGCAAGCATTGTTCTGTTGTAAGTATGGTGCCCTTGCCGTTAACATCAACAGAACCTCCTTCCAAAACTATTCCAGGTTTAAAATTATTTATTTGTAATCTATTGCTAATTACGTTAGGAATCTGGGTGTCTCTTATCAGATCTGTATATTTTCTACCCCACGCATTGAATATCCAATGTACAAAAGCTAGCTGTTTTTTTTCCTTGTTTAAAACAAAGATCGGCCCATAGTCTCTAAACCAGACATCGGCGTAATCATGGATATAAAAATTAATTTTCTGCAAATCAATTCCTTTTTTTGTGCAAAGTTCGGAAACCCTTTCTTTCATTTTTAGACTAGTAACAAACAAGTTAACATTTTCATTTTTAGATAAAACGGCAATCATTTGAAGATATATATTTTCAACTTTGTCAACTCTGTCAGGAAAAGTAACAGAATCATGTGGCCATGCAAGCCATGTGGAATCATGGGTCTCCCATTCTGCCGGCATAGAAAATCCCAAACTAACGGGGGTCTCACTCAAAACTGGTGAGCTTATCAGACCATACGTTGCAGGCAGTCTGTTTCTTAAAAATCCCCAGCCGTCTTGGATTCTTTTATTTTGTGAAATGTCAAGGGTTGCAACAACAACTTCTTCACTTGTCTCACTAGCTCTTTTTATCATTCTTCCAAATGCATCACAGACAAACGAGGCTCCCCAGAATTTTATGTCGCCTTCTGTTCCCACTCTGTTTATTGACGCAACATGAATTCCATTTGCAATGGCATGAGAGCGTTGGATGCTTTCCCAGGAGTTATGCCAATCTTCTTGTGATAAAGGATCTCCTTCCAAATATCCAATTGCTGAGGGATAAAAGATAAGATCTGCTCCCTGAAGGGCCAAAGTTCTTGCTGCCTCTGGAAACCATTGGTCATAGCAAATTAGAACACCAAATTTTACATCAGATGTTTGAAATATCTTGTATCCTGAATTGCCTACGTCAAAATAACTTTTCTCGTAAAAGAAAGGATCATGAGGAATGTGCATCTTTCTATAACTGCCCAGAATTTTTCCATCTGAATCAATCACAACTGCGGTGTTATAGTGCTTGCCTCCATCTACTTCAAATATCGGGGCAATTATAACAACTTGCAATTCTTTTGCCAAGTCTGACAGTGTCGATGTTGTATCTCCAGGAATTGTTTCAGCCAGTTTTGTAACATCTTTTTTTTCATCAGTAGGAAAATACTTGGTTCTGTACAATTCCTGTAAACAAATGATCTTTGCCCCCTTGCCAGCTGCCTCCCTTATCTTAGTAATGGTGTTTTCCATGTTACTGCGAATATCATCTGAAAGACTGGTCTGAACAAGGCCTATGGTTACTGAATTTTTTGCTGACAACGAGGCAGATTTGATTTAAGGTGCTTATTTACCTTTAACTAGGATTTTCCAACTAGTTTATCCATGACCAAATAAGAAGAAAAATATGGAACGCACCGGCTCTTGGGGAAACAAGTTCATCTTATCTGCAATAATCCAAGGCGCAATAATTACAGGACTTACCATATCTGTTGTTGGAGCACAAATGATCTCCTCAAGTGTAAATATAATCCAGTTTCTTTCTTTATCCTTTGAAGGGCCAGCAAAATGGTTCTTTTTAGGCTATATTTTTTACATGATTCTGGTTGTTGCTATAGCAACTACTGCAATTTTTTACAATCATCTTGAAATTAACATGGAAAAAAAAATCCGGGGAGTTAGAGCTATAATGGCATGGATCCATCTAATAGGAATGAACGTTGGGGGTGCAGCAACTACGATATCGATGATCCTTGCAGGACTGATGGGTTCTGGTGCGCTTGATTTGATTCTTAGTGCAGGAAATACTACAGAACTGCAACAAAATCAAGCCATAATGGACCAGTTTATTCCCCCTATTGCAACGTTTGCTGGTGTACTAAGCATTGGAGTTATTGTTGGAGGAATATCTTACATCACAACTTATCTACAAAAAAATGATATAATCAATGACAAAACCTGATGCAGACGGTTAAAAGAATATTATAAAATTAAGAACAATATAGTTCAGGTAAACTATATCTTACTATATTGTCTATGTGGATATTTCTAAAATACTACTTGAAATTATTTTATAATTATAATGAAACCCAATCTTCAAAGAATTGGTGTAATTGGCATCTATTTTCCCATTCTTGGTAGGCAGTTTTTAAATATTGTTCATAAATACTTTTTAGTTAGAATGAAGCCAAATCTCAAAGGAATTGTAGTATTGTTCATCATTGCGTCAATCCTGGTGTCTGCAAGTCTAGTCACAGCAATTTTTGCACAGGAAGAAAAATTAGAAACGGACAGTGTAGATGATGTCACTTTACGAGCAGTCTTTCATTTCAGAGAAGCAACTGAAACCGTATACACCTTCAAAAACTTTGATACAATGTCAAGTGGATTTGATCGTACAAAAGCGCCTACCTTCAAACTGGAAGGAGTAATAGGTTGGGATAGACCATTGCTCTACAAAGCTATTGATACATCATTTAATCTAGGAAAGACGGTACAACACGACTATTCAAAATTTGATGTGGATGTAATATTCCAACATGGAAATCAACCATTCAGGCAGTTTAGTTACGGAGATTGTCAAATAAAAAACTACAATGTTTATACGGATTATGATAGAGAAGAAACATACAACGGAAGAACAAAATTTGTCTATCTTGATAGAATAGATTTCGACTGTAGAGGTTTTGCACTAGGTAATCCAATTTACGAAAAGATGTTACAGGATCAAAAAGCAGAGAAAACATCAGAAGCTATGAAAAATATCAAACTCAAAAAAAGTGAGAAATAATAGCCTCATCCAGTTCTTTATTTTACCTACAATTATGAACATATGTCTTAGATATCAAAATAAAACCACGTTTTTCTCATGGAGTGGTCAAAATCATTAAATATGCGAAACTGAGTGGAAAAATGTGCGAACTCAAAGCATAATGTTTTCTATCTTACTTTTAGGTGCTGCGCTTATGGTTCCATCTGGATTATCATTTGCACAAACAAATCAAACCGATACAATGACTAACCAAACTAGCTCAATGAACGCTACAAGTACAGTGACTAACCAAACTAGCTCAATGAATGCTACAAGTACAATGACTAACCAAACCATGACTTTGGGTAACCAAACTATCACAGTCACAAATCAAACTAGCCAGACCACAAACCAAACCAGTGCTGGTTCTGATATTGAGACTAGCCCAGAATCAGAAAATCTAGGACAACAAGTATCCGCTTATGTTCAGAAAGCAATGTCGACCTTTAAAATGCAAAGAGAAGAAACAAAGAATACAATAAAAGATTGTAGGGAAAAGATTGCTAGCGCAGCTCTAGCAGATAGAGAATCTGTACGAGAGGATTGTAAGACAAAACTAAAGGGAATTAGAGAATCTTACAAAGAAGATAGAATGGCATTTAGAGAATTGTTCAAAGAAAACAGAAATGCAATGAAAATGGCAATTGAAGATGCAAGAGCAAAAATGAAAGAGATGACGACAGAAATGCATGAAGATGTTAAAGCAATGAGGGAAAACATGAAGGAACAAAGTGACGCACTTAAAGAAAAATTGAAAGAACAACGCGAGGCAATGAAAGAAAAAATGAAGGAAATGAAAGAGTCAATGAGTGAAACGAAAGATAAAAAGAAAGAAGAGATGGACATTATGAAACAAAAAATGGAAGAAGCTCGCGAAGAGATAAAGAAGAAAAAATCTGGGTCCTATTAGATTATATCTCGAATATTTCAGTAAACCGTAAAGATATCAAAAGTCAGCTACTACTTTCGTTCGTTAGAAATCTCTAAATGTTACATCGGACATATTTTGAACACGAAAATAATAGTACTTGTTCTTGCAATTGTCATTGGGTTCCTCGTGGGCCAAACCATACTGGATACTGTTTCTGGTTTATCTCAAACACTCACTCCAGTTCTTGGCGTTCCATTTGAAGTTGGAGTTGGAAGTCATGCTCAGGTTGAAAATGGCGTAGAAATAAATGTACTAAACGTAGAAGACTCAAGATGTCCTGCAGACGTACTCTGTGTTTGGCAAGGGGAAGCAAAAATTTCAATTAATGTCATTAAAGATTCACGAGATCTTGGAAACTTTATCCTATCTACTCTAGAAGAAAAAACAACACAAAGATTTGACAGCTTTACAATAAAACTAGTTGAAGTGCAACCTTATCCTTACAGCAATAAGGAAATCAAGCTTTCAGATTATGTTGTTACACTTGTAGTCTCAGATACACGCACCATTGTATCGCCTCTAAAACAATATCTAGATGGAATTCCAATTGACAAAATTGTTTGCTCATCTGACCTGCAACTAATAATGAAAAAAACTAATGGCAAACCAGCTTGTGTTCAACCCAACAGTGTAGAAAAATTAATTGAGAGGGGCTGGGCCGTACATGTATTACCTGAATATGTAAAAGATGAACCAAAAAATTCTGACATTTTTGAACTAGGGAAATATCAAATAACAACTGATACAATAATTTACAACAATTCAACAGGCTTTCTTGCAAGGCCATCCGACCCAGGAAAATTTCCTGGTGTTATATTGATA
>Ga0209431_10001056_pt1 | contig 22857 bp, 21 predicted proteins | sample RifCSP13_3_FD_184021 | JGI IMG/M metagenome (GOLD analysis project Ga0209431, IMG submission 184021) | Soil microbial communities from Rifle, Colorado - Rifle CSP2_sed 13_3 (SPAdes) (version 2) | ecosystem: Environmental > Terrestrial > Deep subsurface > Rock core/Sediment | place: Rifle...
AGGCCTTGAAGTTGGTGAGAGAATTGGACGTTCTGTATCCTGGATAGAGGAAGAGATAGATAGCAGGCCTAAAACCATAGTACACTCCGATCTCAGAGAAGACAATTTATTATTTGGATCTCCACATTCTGAAGACGCTGTGCTTATATTGGATTGGCAGCTTGCGATTCGAAGTATGGGTGCCTTTGACGTTGCCAGGCTCATCGGTGGGAGCGAGCTCCCCAGAGAGCGTAAAGGTCATCAGTTTGAAGTATTGCGTCGTTGGTTAGATAGCCTAGTAAAAGAGGGAGTTAGGAATTATAGTTGGGAAGAGGCGGTTTATGATTTCCGTTTAGGCTCCCTTGCCCTTCTTAGCTATCCAGTTCATTTCCATGTTAGTTTTATTGGAAGCGAAGGCCGAAGCATGGAGCTAGCCAAGGTAATCTGCAGGCGTGTCTTTTCATCTGTGGTTGAAATAGACGCAGAATCGGTATTACCAAAATGATTTTTAGTGAACCGATGTATTCAGCCTGATCTCGCCGTAAAGTTTTGAGTGACCCTCGGTCTGAGAGTGTTAATTTTCCATACTGTGTGATTTAGCTTTACAAAGTAGAAAACTTGTCAACTACTTGATCTTAAGGGCTTTTTTAGTCTTTCTATTAGAATTGAGTGTGTGTTGCTATGTGTCAAGCTGAAAAAAAAGCGTAGCAATGACGAGGCTCAATTATGATGGTGGCTCGTAGGCTATTGTTTTATTGGCTCCGGCGGAGGGATTCGAACCCCCGACCCAGTGGTTAACAGCCACTCGCTCTGCCGACTGAGCTACGCCGGATCTGATTTTTAATAAACTCCCAACCGGAGCCAGAATAAATGTAAATTGAACCTTTAATTGAGTCAAGTAACGGTATGAGTCTTTAGTCGTTAGTGTATAGTCATTAGACAAACAACAAATAACTAGTATTGCCAGTCCAAAACAATCTTGTGCATTTATTCTTAATTACTGCATACTAGCACATCGGAAATTTTAGGGGCTGATGCCCACATCAGCCCCCGATGAATTTGTCGAGGGCTCGTTAGGGGAAGGAGCCTTACATTTTGGAATGCACAATTGTTTAATAGAATCGGCATAACTAAAACCTAATATTTCACTCAACCAGTCGGATCCTTGGAATTCTACTCTTTAAAAATTCAAGATTATGGGTGCCCGATTTTTCGAGGTATTTTAAATAACTCTCTAACTCAGCTAAGAAGTTCTTAATATCCACACCCAGAAATACAGGTTCAAATTCCTTTAGTCTCTTATAACTTCTCCTCAGATAATTAATTGTCCCTTTATAGTTTTCATATTCTAAATGATAAAATGCAACTGCGGCGTGAATCAATCCTTTAAGGAATTCCTTTTCTCTTCCCTTCTCTTTTCTCCACATCTCTTCAAGAAACTCGTGGCACTCGAAGTAAAAACCTTCATTAAAGAGGAGAACGCCTTTTTTTATTTCACCTTCGATTCCACTTTTGAATCCTCCTTCATTGGAATATAAGCTAGAGACAAGATTCCAGTAAAGTCTAGATTTAATACAGATGCCGCTAAGATGTCTCTCAAATCTGCTTTTAAGTTTAACGTAATTCTCAGAATCAATTTCAAAAATAGTATCAAAGCTCAATCCCTTAGGAACTCTCTCCCTATTATGCTTTAACCAAAGTATATCCTTTTCATAATTCAATAATTCCGTGAGTCTAATTCTATTCCTACCCTTTTCCTTTACAAATTGGCAGAATTGGAAAATTATGTAAAGAGTTGCAGACAACTCTCTATCCTTGAGTGAAACCAATAGAACCTCACTTAGAATGTTGCGAATCTCGACTTCAATCTTGCTCCTTCTTCTCATTGAAAAGAAGGTTATCAGAAGAACTATTAACGTTGAATAGACCCAATACTCAAAGTATAATTAAAGAAAGTCATTACCAAGTATTTGTGTAGGAATCGTAATCAATTATGTCTCAAGTAAAAAAAGACGTAGAACAAAAAGAAGAGTACTTGAATAAATCACTTCCCGCTCCTACAACCTCTATGGAGCGTTATCTCACTGAGTTAAGCAACCATCCTATTCTTAGTAGAAAGGAAGAATATAAGCTTGCAATGAGATATAGGAAAAAGAGAGATTTAGAGTCAGCAAGAAAGCTTATTACTTCCAACTTAAGGTTCGTCGTAAAGATTGCAAATGAATATAGAAACTACGGCTTGAACCCCATGGATTTAATTCAGGAAGGAAACATTGGGCTTATGCAGGCTGTAAAGAGGTTTGACCCGACAAAGGGTTACCGTCTAATATCTTATGCTGTATGGTGGATAAGAGCCTACGTTCAGAATTACATCATTAAAAGCTGGAGTCTTGTAAAAGTTGGAACTACTCAGGCACAAAGAAAGCTCTTCTATAAGCTACGCTCCGAGAAACAAAAGATGGACATCGGAGATGTAACCCTGAGTCATGAGGATTATAAAAATCTGGCTAAAGAGCTTGGCGTTTCAGATCAAGCAGTGATTGAAATGGATCAGAGGATGGGAACCAAAGACCTATCGCTTGATGCAGAAATAAATGGAGACGGAGAGATAACCCACCTCGATTTCCTTGTGGACGACTTATCAAATCAAGAAGAGCTAGTCACCAAGGCACAAGAGGAAGATGAGGTCAAAAAGGAATTAGAAACCGCCCTAAAATCTTTAAAAGAAAGAGAGAGGTTCGTGATAGAGAACAGGATTCTCAATGATACCCCCCTAACTCTAGAAGAACTGGGAAAGAAACTTAACCTTTCGAGAGAGCGGGTAAGGCAAATTGAAGATACAGCTTTAAAAAAGATAAAGACGGTTTTGGAGAAAAAGGGAGTGACACAAGGACAGTCTGATTAATTCACTGTAAGGTCCTATTCACAATCTCAAATATCTTTCTTAACGCTTCTTCAAGTTTCTCAGGCTTATTTCCGCCTGCCTGAGCCATATCGGGTTTTCCACCACCACCCCCATCAATAAGGGTCGCAAGCTCTTTTACTATATTTCCGGCATGAAACCTTTTGCTTAAATCCTTGGTAACACCAACCAAAATATAAGCCTTGCCATCGCTTCCGCTTCCAAGAACAGCAAGCCCTGGCTTAAGTTTTTCCCTTATCTCATCCCATATCTTCCTGAGCTCATCAGGACCGACATCGGAAACCAGAGCAGAAAGAACCTTTATACCTTTTATCTCCTTTACATTATCAAGTATAGACTTTGACTTCTCACCCATCACCTTGTCTTTAAAGGACTCTAGCTCTTTCTTGAGCTTATCATTCTCTTCAACCATTCTTTTCAGCCTTGATATTAAATCAGATTGACTTACCCTCAAAATACTAGAAGCCTCGATAAGGGTCTCTTCCTGTTTTCTAATTAATCTCCATGCAGATTCCCCTGCAATAGCCTCAATTCTTCTGACCCCGGCAGATGAAGCAGTTTCGCTTACCAATTTAAAAAGTCCGACCTCTCCCGTTGTGCTTAAATGAGTACCACCACATAACTCCTTGCTATACTCACCAATACTAACAACCCGTACCCTGTCTCCGTATTTTTCCTCAAATATAGCCGTTGCACCGCTTTTTATGGCCTCTTCATATGGTACGTCAACCTGTGTTAATACCCTATCATCCCACCTAACCCTATCGTTTATAATGTCCTCAATTGTGCGGACAGTGCTATCATCAATTGATGAAAAGTGGGTGAAATCAAACCTTAGTCTTTCAGGAGCTACAAGAGAACCAGCCTGCCTTACGTGTGTTCCTAGTACCTCCCTCAGAACCGAATTAAGCATGTGTGTAGTTGTATGATGGGTTTTTGCTCCGTATCTATGACGCTCATCTACTCGTAATCCAACATTGTCCCCGACCCAGAGTGTTCCTTTCTTTATATTTACGTGATGCACAATAAGAGTTAAAAAAGGCTTCTTCGTGTCTACTACCTCTGCATACCCTGACTCACCCTCAATAATTCCCCTATCTCCTACCTGTCCCCCGGCTTCACCATAAAAAGGCGTTCTATCAGTTATAAGTTCAACCCTTTCACCCTCACTTGCACTATCAGCTAGCCTTCCTTCTTTTATTATCGCAGTGATTCTCCCTGTATCCTTAGTCCTTTCATATCCTGTGAAGTTAACGATAAGCCCACCTGAAGTAAACTCTTTATACAGAGGCACTAATTCTTCCTCACCTGAACCCTTCCACGCTTGCCTCGATCTCTCCCTTTGCTTCTCCATTTCTTTTTCAAACCCGGGATAATCTACCTCTAATCCGCTTTCTCTAGCGATATCCTCAGTTAAATCTATAGGAAAGCCGTAGGTATCATAGAGCTTGAATGCAACATCTCCTGGTAGTATTTTTTCACCTCTATGTTTTTCTACCTCAAGATTTAAAAGTTCAAGACCCCTGTCAATGGTTTCAAAGAACCTCTCTTCTTCATTTCTCACCACCTCTTTAACAAAACTAAGCCTCTCTTCTAGATCTGGATACGCCTCACCCATTATGGACAATACTTGATCGGTAAGACTAAAAAGAAAGGGTTCCTTAATCCCTAACGCCCTTGAGTGACGAACTGCACGCCTCAAGATTCTTCTCAGGACATATCCCCTACCCTCATTTGATGGGAACACACCGTCCGAGATCAAGAAGGTGACAGCACGTGAGTGGTCAGCAATTACCCTCATTGATACATCAGAGGATGGGTTTTCCCCATATGGTTTTCCTGTTCTTTCCTCAACGCTTGAGATTATTCCGCGAAGAAGATCAGTCTCATAATTGCTCTTTACCCCTTGAAGCACCGCTGTAATTCTCTCTAGCCCCATACCTGTGTCTATACTCGGCTTTGGAAGTGGTGTAAGATTTCCCAAAGAATCCCTTTCATACTGCATAAACACGAGATTCCAGAGCTCAAGATACCGGTCGCAGTCACAACCTACAGCACAACTTGGCTTACCACAGCCAAAGACTTCACCCTGGTCAATTACTATCTCTGAACAGGGACCACATGGTCCAGTATCGCCCATTGCCCAGAAATTGTCCTTCTCTCCCATACGTATAATCCGTTCTAATGGAAGACCAATTTCTGCCCTCCATATATGAAATGCCTCATCGTCATCCTTAAAGATCGTGACCCAAAGTTTACTTTTGGGAAGTTTAAAAATCTCAGTAAGAAGTTCCCAACCAAAATTGATTGCTTCATGTTTAAAATAATCCCCAAATGAAAAGTTTCCAAGCATCTCAAAGAAGGTGTGATGTCTCCCGGTATGACCAACGATTTCTAGGTCATTGTGTTTACCGCCCGCACGGACGCATTTTTGACATGAGGTAGCCCTTGTATATGGACGCTTATCTACTCCCAGAAAAACGTCTTTAAACTGCACCATCCCTGCGTTTGTAAAAAGGAGTGTGGGGTCCTTCTTGGGTATAAGGGATGAGCTACTGACAATGGTATGACCATTATCCTCAAAGTATGTAAGAAAAGTCTTTCTTATCTCAGAAGCTTTCATTTTTGCACACTATCACAATTTAGCCAGATAGAAATGGCCCTGTCCTATTACTATAATCTTCTAAATTATACCAATAAAACAAATACTACGCATTAAAGCTTACGATTCTCGTTATTATATGGTAAAAAATCATTACGATATAAACCCTACTGATTCAGAGCCCAAGTAGAGTAAGCTACCTACTATGCCTTAGACGTAGTTCATCTTAATTACTCTGAATAGACTAATCCACTAAATGCCTTTTCATTGCTAATAATTAATCTTCCTTTACTTGGTTTGAAAATTTATAGGCCCTTTTATTATTGAGAGGATAATCTGCTGCAAGCTGTCCACAAGCCCCTAGTATATCACGTCCGCGATTCTTCCTAATCCTTACATGAAGGCCGTAGGAAAGAAGTACCTTCTGAAATCCAAACACTCTTTCATCAGGCGGTGATTTATATGGAAGTGGATAAGCTTCGTTAAATGGGATAAGGTTTACCTTGCATCTAACGCCCATAAGGAGATCTCCTAGCTTCCTTGCATCCTCATCAGAATCATTTACACCGTTAATAAGTACGTACTCAAACGTAAGGGTTTTTCTACGTGGCACAGGAAACCTTGCACTCTCTTCTACAAGCTCCCTTATTGGGTACTTTTTATTAATGGGCATGATTTCATTTCTTAACTCGTCTGTCGGTGCATTAAGGGAGACCGAAAGATTAACAGAGATTTGTTTGCCTAGCTCTCTAATCTTTGGAACTATTCCCGAAGTTGACACAGTAATCCTTTTTGGAGAAAATCCAATAAAATCTGGATGTGTGAAGGTTTTTAAGGCCTTTACTGTATTCTCAAGGTTATCAAGGGGTTCACCCATGCCCATAAAGACAATATTAGTAACAGATCCGTTATTGCGATTATTAACTTCAAGAAACTGATCCAATATCTCGGATGTCTTAAGGTTCCTTATTCGTCCAACCCTACCTGTGAGGCAAAATGTGCACCCTAAAGCACATCCAACCTGAGCAGAGATACAAAGTGTATTTCTTCCATTTTCCGGAATTAAAACACTTTCAATTCGGTTTCCATCAAAGAGCCCAAAAATATACTTTTTCGTTCCATCAAAGGAAATGCGCTCCTCAATCATTTTCAAAGATGAGATCGTAGCCGCCTGACTTAGACTGGCTCTAAAATCTTTAGAAAGGTCAGTCATCTTATCAAATGAGCTTACACCCCTTTTATAAATCCATTTACCTAACTGGGTTGCACGATAAGATTTTTCACCAAGGTTTATAACGAAATCCTCTAGCTCTTCTGGACCGAGATCCTTTATATTAATTTTATTCATTAATCTATTACTACCTATTATGGATATATCAAAATAAGCTTAAACCCTCTTTGTGGCACGCTTCTAAAAATAAGATAAGATTCCGCATAGAACTAAATCTTCTTATTAATAAAAATTTTAACATTGAATGAGAGAGGCTCAAAATGTTGAATGCTTGTGATTCGAGAGATTTACTAGGAGATGATCTTACAACAAATCATGAGTGTTAATGTGATCTAAAACATATAATTACTATCTATACTTGAATTACACCCTCTTCAACAGCTACAATCGAGAATGATGTTCCGTGTTCTACATCTACCTCTTTGGCATCAACGTAGTCGCTTACGAGTTTATATACCTCTGATGAAACAAGAACCTTCCATAGCGGGGCGTCTTGGCAGATCCCCCTCGCAAGTGTTACCACATCCTTTACACCCTGTGGAATACCGGACTCTACATAAAACGGCACGTCCTTTGCTCCAATCCCTATTTTTCCATTTATTGCCTCTTTACTCTCGATCATCCTTTTCCTGCTCATATTTGCAAGAACCTGTAGAACCTCTACGGCAGCACATACAGCCCTCAATTCGGGTTTATCCTGCTCCTCTGGAACGTTAAAAAGCGCAACAATTTCGTCCTGAAGGAGTGCTTCTATAACACCACCATAGTCTGAGACGATAGACGAAGCTGCTTTTCTATACTCCGTTAGAAAAGAGGAAAACTCTGCTGTGCTTAGCCTTGAGGAAAGATTCTCAAAATCTGATATCTTTGCAACAAAGGAAGTAACTCTTCTAATTTTAGCTTCTTCCTTATTTTCCGAAACAATAACAGTGGGTTGAAATCTGTGGGTTTCTTTAGTTGCTTCCTCCTTCCTTCTTAACTGATCAACCATCTGATTGAAACTCTCAAAAAGCCTAATCATCAAAAGGTCGTTCCCAAGACCCCTTTCAATATCGAGTCTTGCAGAGAAATCTCCACGTGAAATGCGCTTAATAGCGGCAATAAACTTTTCAATGTGTTGATTTTGATTTTTATTATAAAGAATAAGAATTGCAAAGATAGTAATAGCAGAAAAGAAAATCCCTATTACTATACTCCATAGAAGAGAGTGTAGGACAAATTTTTTATTCTCCATCTCTTTTATTCCGACTATAACTGTATTTTTATCAGGTGTAAGAAAGCTGTGCTTCTTTATGTCAATGAAACTCTCTCTTCCTAGACTATCTATCATAATTCCGTTTTTATCTAAGAGCTTTATATAAGCAATGTCCGATCTTGTATTAAGCAAATCCTTGGCAAGCATACTAAAATCTTTTCCACCGTCGAATAGTTTTTCAACTTCCTTAGCTTGATACTCAAAGAACTGAAAATAATTAAAAAAGGAATTAAACACCGAGATGGTAATAGATAAGACTATGAAGATCAAAGCAATGACTATGCAAGATTTAGCCCTGGAGCCAAAAAAACCTAAATTATGCCTACGCATCTTCACACCGACCCCTAAAGATGATAATTGCTAAGTAAAGTGGCATGAAATAACCATAGGGTCTTTTCAGAGAATATCTTTATCACTTATTTGGTTATGATTCAAGACCCTATATGCGGAATATACTTGACTTGAATAAAATGTGTTGTGATTCAAGGAACCAATATCGGAAAGTTAACTTTCTACCTTAACCTTACTCTCTGTGTAATTCTGTTTGTTAAAAGAATTCAGTTCGAATGTGGTTCTACACTTACCTTTGTTTTGTCCTTACCCAATCTTTCAAATTTTACATACCCATCAACAAGCGAAAAAAGTGTAAAATCCCTACCGAGTCCTACATTTTCACCAGGATGAAACTTGGTTCCTCTCTGTCTCGCCAGTATATTGCCAGCTTTAACAAACTCTCCACCAAATCTTTTTATTCCAAGCCTTCTGCCTTCACTATCCCTACCGTTTCTTGAACTCCCTCCACCTTTTTTATGAGCCATCTACCTCACCTCCTAACCATTAACCTCTGTTATTCTGATAGAAGTATAAACCTGACGATGTCCCTTCTTCCTTCTGTATCCCTTTTTTCTTTTAAATTTAAATACAATTATCTTTTCGCCCTTTACATGATCAAGAATCTCACCTTTGACACTATAATCCTTAAGTAAAGGAAGACCTAATTTGTTTCCCTTCTGAGAGTCAGTAACCATCAAGACTTCATTGAATTCCACTGAATCCCCAGGATTTCCCTCGATTTTTTCAACTTTTATAATATCACCAGGCTTTACTCTATACTGTTTCCCGCCTGTTTTAATAACAGCCTGCATTGTCATTCCTCCTACAATAACAGGTAAATTTTTGCCTGATTTCTTATTCTTTGTCAAATTTGGTTTTAGTGAATCGTGATTCGTGGCTCGAGATTCGTAATTCGATACACGATACGCAAGCCACGAGTAGTGGGCTTACTTAACCAATCGAAACACAGAAAGCGGTGTATGCTTTGAACCCTCTGGATAAAGTTCACTCTTCATGACAGCGATTTGAGATATGAAGAAATGTGTATTATTTGGTACTGGAAAAATGCCTCTTGATTTTGACCTTCCTTTGATCCTACCCACCGTTACATGCGGAACAAATCTACGGTTTTCTTTTTTAAAGCCTAGCACTTCGAGCCTTTCTTCGATTTCGCCTTGAAGCTTCAAAAGCTCAAGGTTTTCAGACAAACCGATAAAAAGGACACGGGGATTCTTTAGATTGGGAAATCCTCCAAATTCCAAAATTGTCATTTCAAATGGTGAGTATGGAAGAACTAACTCTTCGAGAATGCTTTTAATTTTTTCTACCGATGACTCCTCTACCCCTCCTAAAAACTTAAGTGTTACATGAAGCTTATTATATTTCTCCCACTTTACCCCTTCCCAGTTAGGTTTTATTTCTTTTAAATACCTATCAATTTCTATCTTTATTTCTTCCGGGATGATTGCAGCAATAAAAACCCTCAAAGATTCAGACCCTAATTCAAAAACATTAAATCGTTAATTTTCAATAACCAAACAAAAAGGACACCTTATCAGGATCCTTCTTGTCTTATTTTCCTCAAAATTATATGCCGATATCTTAAAGTGGAAGTCATTAAGCGTCCCTGATATAGTGCCATCCTGATTTTCTCTCCATCTTACTGAATGTTCGTTGTCGTTGATCGCTACAATCATATAAAGCTTTCCCTGTTTCATGTCGTTTATATCAAGGGAACTCGGTTTTGGAATACCTTTAAGTGAACCATACTGAGGATGTGAGTGAAAATCACCTAGGAGCTCGAGTTTATCAAACTTGGGAAGAACGCCTTCGATTCGACTGTGCCTAAGACGATTTGGTGAGACTCCGTTTCTCATCCTTTTTGCGCTCTGATACGCAACGCTATATTCAACAATGTATCTATCCTCAAGTTTGTAGCCAAGAAGAAGTCCAAGGCACTCCTTTTTATAAACCTCTAGCGAACTTAAAACAAGCCCCATAAAAGCCGCCTCAGAAAGAAAAACCTTCATATTAAACTCCTATGTTACGGTTTGGATAATTTAAAGAGTTCGTTTCTTAGAAAAGACAAGCCGAGCTTGCTTAAAAGAATTGTAAAGGTTTTTAGGAATTTATCAAGAAAAAAAGAGGTTATACCCTAAGTACTTTAAATCATTATATTATTTTAGAAATAATAGGCACTTACTTTTGAATGCTATAATCCTTAAAAAAATAATATAGATAGTGATTTTAAACGGTTAATAGTAGCTTATTCTAAGTTTCTTTACCTACACCAGGTTGGAAATGATTTGCCACCGCCTTTAGTAAGAGAACGCTGGTTTTCTCCATTCAAGTACATGATATAAATGTTCTTAGCTCCATCTCTATTCGAACCGAAAGCTATATAATGACCATCAGGAGACCATGCCGGGTTTTCATTTCTTCTTGAGCCAGAGGTAAGCTTTTGAGAATCTGAGCCATCAGGGTTTACCGTAAATATATTTGCCTCACTGCCCTCTACTCTTACAAAGGATATTCTATTAACACTCATATTTGGAGACCAAGAAGGATCTGTATTATAACCACCAGAGGTAATTCTTCTAACATTACTACCATTAGAGTTCATTATATATATCTGCGGAGAACCTGTTCTATCAGATACAAATGCTATCTGCCTCCCATCTGGAGACCATGTAGGAGAAACATCAATCGCATTATGGCGAGTTAAATTAACTTCGCCCGTTCCATCAGCATTTGCTACAAAGATTTCACCATTCACGCTGTAGGCTATTTTTCTTCCATCAGGAGACCATGCCGGGCTTTGCTCTAGCTTAAGTCCACGGGTAATCCTCTTCTCCTCCACTCTAGGAGAAAGTGTAATAGCATAAATATCCTGACTCCATACCTTATCAGAATTAAAGACAACCTTTGTTCCATCTGAAGAGCAATCGGGTGATAGGATAATTGAACGATGACTGGTAAGCCTTTTTGCATTATGCCCATCGTAATCCATTATATAAAGATCTCTGTTCTGTCCTGTGCCTGAAACAAAAACAATCTTTGATGTAAAAAAGCCATCTATACCAGTAAGCTCTTTCATAACTGCGTTTGCGAATCTGTGAGCTGCTTCTCTTACCCTTCCCGAGTTAGCCTCATAAGAACGCCCTAGGAGCTCTCTTTCCTGAACTACGTCAAATAGTCTTATGGCAACATTTATCCTGTCTCCTGAGGATTGGTACTCACCTTTTACAAGAGCTTCTGCACCAGCATCGAAAAACGCTTGAAAGTTTATATTGCCGCTTCCGTCTGTGCTAACTCCACTTGCATCGTGAACATCAAAGAACCCAGCATTGAGCAGATCGTTTCTTATAACGTTAATGAATTCCCGAGCTTTTCCGTCAGTGCCACCTGCGGACACATTTGATAATTCCGGAACAAATACAGAAATCTTTTTTATGATTGGTCCATGAATCGGAGGAATAATTATTCTTGCAAAGATGTCGGTTGAAAAAACAATAGCTATAGTTAAAAATGCAATTAATATCTTGTATCTCATAATCTTCCCACTTTAGTTTTTGACGTATTATTATAAAGACTAGAAAGTTAATTTCTAGGGCTTTATTATGAAATAAAATTTACACTTGTTCACTATTGTTTATGATATAGAATAAAACCTGAGACAATTCTATCATACAAGGATGTAGTATAAGTATTAGGCTTTAAACACGCTTACTAAAGTTAAAAGTACCACCTATCCTTCAAACCCGACGTTTAGTAAGTCTACAATCTCCTCCTACACTTTAATGAAATCCAAAGGTTGATTTTATCCTTTGCAAATTAAAAAATATTCTACTCTTCAAGCTCAACATTCCAGTATGATACATCAACAAAGCTAAGGAACGGTGCCCACTCCTTGTACTTCACAGCTCTTATAGAAAAATTGGTTAGTGGAGTCCAAACTGGTTTTTTAGGTCTATTTATAATCTTCATTTTTGCAGCGTCTGGCGTCCTCCCACCCTTTTTTCGGTTGCAATTCATGCAGCAACAAATAACGTTTTCCCACACACTCCTTCCACCGAGTGACCTTGGGATTATATGATCCAGGGTAAGCTCCGAGCGTGCGAATTTTCTTCCGCAATACTGGCAGGAATCAGCATCCCTTCTGAATATATTGATACGATTAAATTTTGCTTCCTTTCTTGGCATATGGTCATATCTTAGAAGTACTATCACCCGTGGAATTCTAATTACTCTACTTACTGTTTTGATAGCATCCTCTTCCCTCAAAGCTGAAATCTCGGCCCATGACTCAAAATCGAAGGTTTGATAGTTTCCAGCGACGGCCTTTGCGGCTCCACAGTAGAGCATGACAAATGCCCTCTTTACACTCGTTACTGTAATTGGAAAAAAATAACGATTAAGAACCAAGACAGGAGAAGTAAGCATATCAAATTAAATTTACCTTTTTTTAATTAGCGCTGCAAGTTGAGACTGATTCATGTTTCTTATATCGTAAAACGATAAACCGTTTATTTCCATCGCATCCACACTGCGGATGCAATACTGCAATTTATTTTGCCATCCTGAGGAGTATGAACCCCTTGACTGTCTTTGCGAGGAGTCCTTCGACTTCGCTCAGGATAAACTCCTCGACGAAGCAATCTGACACGTGGTGCCATACCGAATACTTCGCATTGGCTCAGTACAGGCTCCATGAGGAATCTCAAATGGATTGCCTCACGAAGTTTATACTGAATGAAGCAAGTCCCGAGTGAAACCGAAGGGTGAATGTGCTCACAACGACAATTATGTAAAGTTATGCCACCAAATATACAATAAATTGAAAACGCACATCTTTAAGTTAAATTTATTGCAGCTAAATACAGGGAGATAATATATGAACCATCTTTTTACTATTTTCATTGTTCAGGTTATGCTCTGGATTCTTCTTTTTGTTTTAATTTGCTATTTCGTTAAGAAAAATGCTGAGCTTAAAAAGGAAATTAAGCTTCTCAGGGACGCAACAGAAAAAAAGGAGGTTAACTGAATGTATCCAGAGCTTTTTAGGATCGGAAATTTTACAATCTCATCTTACGGTGTAATGGTAGCATTTGCATTTCTTGCTGCATACTGGCTTTCGTCAGTTGATTTTAAAAGGCGCAGGCTTGATGAAAGGCTTCTAGGTAATTTTCTTATTGGTGCAATGGTAGGTGGTATTGTAGGAGCAAAGATTGTTTACCTCTTAGAGAACGTTACTTTTAGTGAATTTGCAAGAAATCCGATTCATTATCTTCTTGCTAGAGGAGGCCTTACGTATTACGGTGGACTTCTGGGTGCAGCATTGCTTATGTGGTTTATTGCTCACAGAAACAAGATGAGCTTCTGGACCCTTGGAGACGCCGTTGCTCCTGGTCTTGCTATTGCATATACCATAGCACGTATTGGCTGCTTTCTTGTAGGAGATGATTACGGAGTTCCGTCAGACCTTCCGTGGGCGATGGCTTTTCCAAAAGGGCTTCCTCCAACTACCGAGAGGGTACATCCAACCCAAATCTACGAGATAATATTAATGGGGGCTGTTTTTATCTATCTCTGGAAAATCAGAAAGAAATCGGCGCCGACCGGATGGTTATTTTCTATTTTTTTGATACTTGCCGGTCTCGAAAGATTTCTTATAGAGTTTGTAAGATCAACCACTCCTAGCCCTATTCCTCATTTATCCCTAGCTCAACTCATGTCAATCGGCATGATAATCATCGGGATCATCAAACTCATCCAAATTCGCAGACTAAAAGTCAGCTGACTATCCATATTGAGGAGGGGAATTTCCAACTGACTCCACAACAAATGGATACTTTCTCCCTTCCTTAGGCGATTCAAATCCTGTGAGTTCAACGATAAAATGCCAATTATCGCCATAATCAAAGAGAAATAGCATTTTCTTCCCGATTTTATCGAAGACATCTTTTACTTTAGTTTTCTCAACACCTTTAAATCTACTCTCTTCTCCTATATCGGCAAACAACTCATAACCCTCAACTGAATCAATCCATTCCTTTATATTGTCATAAAATCCGAAACAATGGTCGAAATAAAAATCGAAACTATCTACCATGGCTTCCGCTAATTTATACAATGTCAATCCTTCAGGAATAGCTAAGACCCTATAACGGGAACCCTTAATCCTTCTATAAGGTTTATTTACAGTTGCTTTTATCAGATATATCTTTTCGCCTTGCTTAGCTTTGCGCTTTCTCATGTAGTTACCTAGCTTATATAAAAAAAGTGTAAGCAAAATTTTCAAAAATTCCAACTCAGCCTTTTCCAATATTATTGTTCTTTCCCTGATACAGATTACACGGCCCTCAACAAAAGACGATAGCTGAAATCTTAGGTATCTTAATAACATGATTAAAAAATATGACCTTCTACTATCCATTATTTCAGGAGTTTTATTTCCCGTTGCATTTGTAATTCCATACGCTGGGATTATTTCATGGTTTCTACTCATACCATTTTTTCTGGCGATAGAGAACAAATCTCCTTGGAACGCTTTACGATTGGGGGTCTTAACAGGAACTATAGCTAACGCCATAGGCACATACTGGCTTATTGGGACGCTTTCGAGGTTTGGTGGGTTTCCACATATAGTTAGCGTTATCTTCCATCTTGCTATAAGCATCTACTCAGGATTTTTATTTGCCATATTTGCATATATTACTGCCAAGCTAGGACTTTTTAGAAAACAAGGGGTAATTTCAGCTCTTCTTATCGCTTCAGTCTGGACATCACTTGAGTTTCTATTTCCGTTTCTTTTCCCTTATGGAATAACAAACTCGCAAGCAGACTACCTTCCTTTAATCCAAATCTTTGATTTATTTGGGATGTACTCACTAAGCTTCATGATAGTTTTTGTAAACGTAACACTAATGAGGGTACTAAAAAAACTATTAGAGCATGATATAACCCCAACTTTAGAGATCTTAACATCTCTCATCCTTCTCATTATTATAATTTCCTATGGCCTCTGGAAAATTGACCTTGAGACTAAAAAAATAGCGGAAGCCCCAAAAATTAAAGTGGGTATCGTACAAGCTAACTTTGATATTCTCGAGAAGAAGCAGAAAAATGAATCCACAATCACTGAAAGACACAAGTTAATGTCACATGTACTAAATTCACCTGAGTTAATAATCTGGCCTGAGACAGCTATTCAGGCATGGATTCCGGCTTCCCAGGATTTCCTAATTAACGAGGGTGAGTTAGCTATTCCTCAAACTAAAAATTCCTACTTCTTAGTTGGAGGATTATCATACAAGTTTAACAACAACGAAATCAGCCCTGAATTTGACCAGAATATTGATAAATTTAACACGGCGTTTCTTACAGATCCACAGGGAAGGATACTTGGAAGGTATAATAAAATTAAACTCCTTCTTTTTGGTGAGTATTTACCCTTTACAAAGTACATTTCCGCTTTAAAGAAGATAAGTCCTGCTTCGGGTGATTTCACTCCGGGAAGTAATCTCGAAATACTTGAGATAAAAGAAAAAGGTATCAAGATTGCACCTCTTATATGCTATGAGGATATTATCCCCTCTTTTAGCAGAAAATTTGTTGAAAATGGGGCAAACCTACTTGTAAATATCACAAATGACGCATGGTTTGGTAAATCGTTTGAACCCTATCAACACCTTTCTTTTTCTATACCAAGAGCGGTTGAGACAAGGCGTTTTCTTGCAAGAGCAACAAATACAGGGATAAGTGCAATAATTGATTCTGTCGGAAGGGTAACTGCAAAAACAGGCATATTTGAACAGACAACGCTAGAGGGTCAAATCGCAATCTTAGATGGAGAGAAAACAGTTTACACTAAAATAGGAGATGTTTTCCCGTGGGGATGTTTGATATTTTGGCTCGGTTTTGTATTGGTGACAAAATTAAGAGGAAAGATAAATAGGTAGCCACAGAGAACACAGAGTTCACAGAATTTGTTCTTAAAAAATCTTTCTCTGTGACCTCCGTGGCTAAATAGTTACGAAGAAAGAATCTCACCCAACGCTCCAAGAAATATATCGTTTTCCGCTGGGGTTCCAATGGTAACACGCAAGCAGTTCTCAAGCCTCCCGGGAGAATTAAAGTTTCTTATCAAAATCCCTTTATTTATTAGCTCTTTAAAGATTCTATCAGCATCATTTACCCTAAAAAGTATAAAATTTGCATCGCTAGGAAAAGCCTCAACTCCGTTTATTAGTTTTAATTCCTTAAATACCCTATCTCGCTCCCTTGTTATCAATTGGACGTTTTCACTAACAAATCCAACGTTGTCAAAAATTACCTCCGCAATACGCTGAGTAAGAGAATTCACATTATAAGGAAGACGCACTTTATTTATCTCTCCTACGATTTCACTTCTTCCAAAAAGTATTCCCATTCTTATGCCCGCAAACCCAACCTTAGACATGGATCGGAGGATTATAAGATTTTCGTATTTCTCAATTAAGTGAAGAAAGGTCCTCTCAGCAAAATCACAATATGCTTCATCCAGCACAACGATACCTTTCGAATGATTAAGAATCTCAAAAATACTGTTATCAGAAAACCTGTTCCCTGTAGGATTGTTAGGAGATGCAAGAAAGATCAAATCCGGGTTTTTCTTTTTAATCCATTTTACGGTTTCACTAATATCAATATCAAACCTCTCATCAAGCCCAACCTCAACTAATTCTAACCCGAGCGCGGTACCCGTAATCCTGTACATTGAAAAGGTAGGCACTGGATAAAGAACCCTCTTAGTTCCACCAGAAAAGGTTGCCATAATCATTCCTATAAGCTCATCTGAACCGTTACCGATGATAATCCCATGCAAAGGAAAGCTTGTCATTTTAGAAATCTTTTCTCTTACACCGTTCGCCTCAGGGTCAGGATACCTGTTAATTGGAATCTTTTTTATTTCGTTAATGACATTTTCCAATACCTCGGTCGGAAGGAGAAAGGGACTTTCATTTCCATCAAGTTTCACAGGACATTCATAATGAGGAACGGCGTATGAAGAGAGCTCTAAGATGCCTTTTTTTACTTTTGACTTCAAAAGAGATAGGACTTCAACCTGTTCTTGTATCTTTTGCCCTTCATTGCCCAACTTGTCAGTTTTTCGGGAAACTGTTTTATTTTTTCCTTCTTCAATTTCAGCCTCAATTTCGTTTATACACTCATTACAGATTCTCACATTCTTCCCCTGAAAAACCATCCTTCCACCGCCGAGTTCTCCACCACAGAATGAGCAGGCCCCTCTCGACTCATATATATCACCCATGCTAAATTCATCCAGGATTTCCTTTACAAGCTTAAGACACTCAGGACAAATAGAGTACTCCCCTCTTTGAACGATTCCGGTAGCTTCCTTAGATGTAATTTCACAAAATGAACATCTTATTTCCAAAGAGATTTACTCCTGAATATAGTTGATCTCGAATCCATTACTAAATCACCTATCTAATCGTACTTTGACCGACAGTGCATGAGCTTCTAAACCTTCACTATAAGCAAGGTTTATAACCGAATCCCCAAGTTCTTTAAATCCACTTTGTGAAACTGAAATTATGCTAGGCATTCTAAGGAATTCATAAACGCTTAAAGGAGAGGAAAACCTTGCTGAGCCGCTTGTTGGTAACACGTGGCTTGGGCCTGCAATATAGTCACCAAACGCCTCGGTTGAAAGGGACCCGAGAAAAATCGCCCCTGCATGCTTCACCTTTGGAAGAATAGCTTTTGGGTCCTCGACACAGAGCTCCAAATGCTCAGGAGCAATGGCATTTGATACAGAGATGGCATCATCAAGTGTATTTACAACGAAAATTCTTCCCTGATTACGAATAGCCACTTGAGCAATTTGCCTTCTTTCAAGTTTTTTAAGTCTTTTTATAACCTCTTGCTTTACCTGTTTTGCGAATTCAAGCGAATTTGTTACAAGTACTGCAACTGCCATCTCATCATGCTCTGCTTGAGCTAGAAGATCAGACGCTACCCATTCGGCTGGTACACTGCCATCAGAAATTACTAGAACCTCACTTGGTCCTGCAATCATATCGATATCTACATTTCCAAATACGAGCTTTTTTGCAATAGACACATAGATGTTTCCCGGACCAACTATCTTATCTACTTTTGGGATTGACTCAGTTCCAAAAGCCAAAGCCGCAATCGCTTGTGCACCACCTACTTTATAAACTGCGCTGACTCCAGCCATATATGCTGCAACAAGAACCGCTGGGTTTATTTGTCCATTCGGGCAGGGAGTAACTAAAAATACCTCCTTGACTCCCGCAACCTTTGCGGGAATCACCGTCATAAGAACCGTTGATGGATATGCTGCCTTTCCACCAGGAACATAAACCCCAACCTTTTCAAGCGGTCTAATTATCCAGCCGAGTTCATTCCCAAGGGAATCCGTAAAGGTGTGTTCCTGGGGGAGCTTCCTTTCATGAAAATCCTTTATCCTTTCAGCAGCAAGGGCAAGATTGGATTTTACCTCTTCAGAAACTAGAGCCTCCGCTGTTTCTATCTCTTTATTCGAGACCTTAACTGTTTTCGGAGTAAGCTCTACTTTATCAAATTTCTTTGTGTACCTAAATAAAGCCTTATCTCCATCTTTTCTTACCGCTTCGACTATCTTTCTAACGTATGACTCAATGCGTGGGTAAGAATAAGATACTTCTCTACTTAGCCCCTTAAGCCTTCTTTCAAAAACTCCTTTTCTAAGGTCTATTATTTTCAAGATAAAAAAGGATTATACATTAGAAAAGGATGATTAAAAAACCAAGCGTACATAAGGCTTTTTATTTCAATCAGAATTGGACACCATCTCATACAAATATATCATTAGAGCCTCATTCACCAGGGCAAAAACCATTGTCACAAACCTCAATCACAGCCATCATGCCGTTATCCTCGTGAGCCATGATATGACAGTGGTAAACGAATTTACCGAGTATTACTGGATCGGTGAATGGAATTACTATTTTTACTTCACCTGGAACTCCGTTAGTCGTAAATGGGAGGTTAACGGTATCCTGGCGACCAATGAACTCCTGTTTTACCCCGTTTTCTTCACATACCTGGAAATCGAGTTGGTGAATGTGAAAAACGTGGAATTCCTCGGAGGTGTTTTGTATCGTCCATTCTTGGATATCACCTAATTCAACCATTGTGTTTATGACATTAGGATCAAACTGCTGACCATTGATGAAAAATGTTGTTCCATCAGCGTTTTCAGAGAATACGAAAAACTTCTTATTCTCAGGGTCAATGGGTTTATCACACAGGTTCTCAATCTGAGGAAATTCAGATTTTGTAGGTAGATCAACTGGTTCTTCTTGCAGGCCTTCTGAAATAAGTGTTGCCAGTGTTACCTCAGGATACTGATCTCCTTGGGGCCCCATATTTATGGGAAGTGTACGAAACTCGTAGACCCCTTTTGGACCCCCCTGAATAAGTACCTCCACACGTGAGCTTGTAGGAAGAAATATCTCTTCTCTTGGCACTAGCTGATTATGCCTGTTACCATCTCTTGCAATCTCATACATTATGTGCCCATCTAGTTTCAATCTATAGTAAATATCTGCACCTATATTCCCGATCCTCCAGAATTGGGTCTCTCCAGGACGAATTTTGATTGTCGGGTTAACCAAGCCGTTGATTGTGCGGTTAGTAGGGGCGTTACTGTCAATATCCATTGGGACAGTACCATCGGGGTTTATCTGAATGTCTTTTAGGAGCATTACCCTTTCCTTAATACCCCTGAGTTGTGGGAAGGGATCAAGTATTCCCTCTACAATCAATCCCCCCGACTCTCCACTAAAGACCTGGAATTCAGACAAACCCATAGCATGCGAATGGTAATAGAAAAGTCCCTCCGGATGGTTTTCAGGAATTTGGACCTCGTAGTCGAAAGTTTGTGTAGGTACGATCATATTGAAGATGTTATCCGAATTCCCCAGGGGTGAGACGTTCATTCCATGGTAATGGATGTTTGTCATCTCATCAATAAAATTCCTGAGCTTGACCCTGATTACGTCCCCTGGACGAACCCTGAGCGTCGGAGGCACAAATCTCCCATTATATATCCTTGTAGTAACCTTTTGACCTGCCACCTTTATCTTTGAAAAATCTAACCTAAAGGTTGCATGAAGAACCCCGTTTGAGCTTGAGATTTCAGGTGGATTTCTAAATGTCTCTCCCATTCCGCCTCCCTCATTGTTGCAGGCGAAGGTTAGGAACATCAATGCAAAGATAAGTGCTATCAATGTGTTTTTTGACTGGCTTTTCCGAGAAATAAAATTCTCAACGACTCCTTCTACAAAGGTTTTAGTATCGAATATATACGATATTAAGTTATTGTAAGACATGGTTTCTATCCTCCTTGTAGTTATGTACAACCTCTATCGCTTATTATATAAAGGGTGAATATATCAAAAATAATATTATCAGCCAAAAGAAAAATTTCTTAAATCTTGCTGTATCTAGTGACTCTGCATCCCTTTTACTTGGGCTCGAGCCTTTATAATACCGAATTTCTCAAATTTGAGATCGAGTTCTATTTTATCTCCAGCCTTTAGTGATTTATTAAGTCCTATCAGCATGATGTGAGAGCCACTTGGCTTTAATTCGACGCTTTTACCAGAAGGTATATTTATATATTCAAATTTTTCCATTTTTGCAATACCTTTTTCGTCAACTAACGTATTATGAATTACGGCGTTGTTTGAAACATCAGTTTTTACCTCAATAAGTCTGTCATCTTCGTTCCCTTTGTTTTCTATAACCATGTAGACAGCAGTTACGGATGATGCGGGAGGAACCTCTCTTACCCAAACATCCTTAACCTCGATCCTTGAAACACCAAAAGAATGAATAGATAAAAATATTAGAATTACGATTGTCCACATAGATTTCTTCATGCTATTCCACTAGATAATGCTACTTTATTTAAGAATCTTTTTTATATCCTTCGCTATAGCTTTTGAATCTAACTTGTCATAAGTATATATTAGGAATAACCTTCCTTGGGGATCTATTAGATATACAGAGGAGGTATGATCCATCAAATACTCAGGCCATGAATCAGAATAGTTTTTTAAATAGAAAACATTGTATTCCTGAGCAACCTTCTCTATCTCCTGAGGTGTGCCAGTTAATCCAATAAAACTCTTATTAAAGTAAGGGATGTAAGTGCCTAATTTTTCAACCGTATCCATTTCTGGATCAATAGTTACAAATACCACCTGAACTCTATTTTCTAACTCCCCAAGTTCCTTCATAACATCCCGAAGCACGGAAAGAGTTGTAAAACAAATATCTGGACACCTTGTGTATCCCCAATTGATTAAAATCAGCTTGCCTCTAAACTCGGAGAGAGTAACTTTCTTACCATTGTGATCAGTAAGAGTAAAATTTGGGGCTTGTTTGTAATAAAGAAAGCCATGGTATTTATCTTTGTTCTCAAGCAAAAAGTATTGGTACAAAAACAATCCCCAACCAAGCAACGTCAAAATTAAAAGAGTAATTATAGTTGTATGCCTTTTTTTCACGATTTTTTCTGATTTGATGTGATTTTTTGTTGATAATATAACATACTAAAAATAATTAGAAGCTCATCACTCTATACCTCATGACACACAGTTGCCAGACCATTATGTTAAAGACCATTAATTTATTATAGGAGAGTTACAATATAAGATATAAGAACTAGTTATATCGGTATGTTTATTGGCAATAGGTGACGGAATAGAGGAGGTACTAGTAAACCCTTATAAAGCGAGAAACATATTTTAAACACAAGGGGCGAACTATTGTTCGCCCCTAACTTACTCTTATCATAGATCAATATATATAAAGATTATGAAGGGCTAACGTCCTCCATAATTGATCCAACAATGCTAAATGCACTACATTTAAAAGATTTATTGAAAATCAGCTTAGTCATGCCTTAGGAATCGAACTAACCAATCTAGATTAGCTACCAACAGCGTAACCATAGTACTGAAGTTACTAATCACCTATTATATATCGTCATCGTCAATGATTTCACATATGTCACAATCAATCCCGGTGCATTCATCCGGTGCCAAAAATTCGCAATCATCGCAAAGATTAGCTTCGCAATCTGCAATGCACTCTGCTTCGTCAACAACAGGAGTAAAATCTATATTACTGAAAAAGCAATCATCATCATCGCATGCAGTAGCCAGGAAGAACGAAAGTCCCAAAACTAAAAAAAGAACCGAGAAACAACGTACCCACTTATCTGAGAAAACGCTTCGTATTTTTTCCATCACCCTCCTCCTTTTAATATTACAAATTAATTTGTTGCAAGTCATTATCTCAAAAAGGAAAACAATTGTCAAGAGAACGAGTTAGATCATATAAAAATTCCTTGAAACCATCCTTGTTAGATCATAATTAAAATTCCTTGAAATAACACTTAGTATCTCCAGATTATTCTGCACTCATGCCATTGGAGGTGCTAGGATGATAGG
>Ga0209431_10001059_pt1 | contig 22846 bp, 17 predicted proteins | sample RifCSP13_3_FD_184021 | JGI IMG/M metagenome (GOLD analysis project Ga0209431, IMG submission 184021) | Soil microbial communities from Rifle, Colorado - Rifle CSP2_sed 13_3 (SPAdes) (version 2) | ecosystem: Environmental > Terrestrial > Deep subsurface > Rock core/Sediment | place: Rifle...
TTTACTTGCTGTGAAAAACATGGAATGGCAAGAATTGCTGACATTGGTCTTATTCCACAAAAGATAGAAAGGGATGGAAAAACTTTGTACGGTTTCAAAGTGTTTTTGGGTGGAGGACTTGGCGCCCAATCATTTGTAGGACATCAATTCGAAGACTTTACACAAGAAGACGATCTGCTCTATACGGTAATTTCTGTTATCAGAATATTTGACAGACTGGGCAATCGAGAGAACATGGCAAGAAACAGGATGAGATATCTAGTAAATGAGATGGGATGGGAAAAATTCCAAAACCTAGTACTAAAAGAAAGAGCAATTGTAAAAGCAACCCAGTCTGTCATAGTAAAACTTGAGATAGACAAGACCCCCGAGTCATTACAAAAAATAATTATCAGCTCAGAAACCCCTTCTCTTCCTGATGGTTTTGCAAGATGGAAGAAAGGCAACACTGTAAAACAAAAACAAGATGGATACAGCACAGTCTTTCTTACTTTGGAGTCAGGGGATATTACTGCAAACCAGCTAAGAGCCATTTCACAACTGGCAAGAGAATTTTCTGCAGAAGGCAAAGTGCGAAACGGATTCACCCAGGATATAGTGTTTAGATGGATAAAAGATGACGATCTTCCAAAACTATATTCTAGATTGTTAGAAATAGGACTTGCAAACCCAGGTGGTCTTACCATGGCTTCAGTTGTAGGATGCTCTGGTACAACTTCGTGTAATCTTGCATTGACAAACTCGCACAGGCTTGCAAAAGAAGTTCAAAGAAAGTTTCTTGAGCTAAAGTTAGATACCGATGATGACTTGAGTGATGCTAGCATAAAGATAAGCGGATGTCCAAACTCTTGTGGTCAGCACGAGATTGCTACAATAGGATTCTTTGGTGGAGGTGGACGAATGGACAAAAACATGTACCCATTATACAACATGTCACTTGGCGGCAGAGCAGACGAAGATGCAATGCTGGGGCTATCATGTTTGAGGGTTCCTGCAAAAAGGGTGATACCTGTAATACTAAAAATAATTGAGACATTCAAATCAGAAAAGAAGCAAGGCGAGACTCTAAACTCTTGGATTCACCGTGTAATAGATGGCTATGGTGGTCCAAAGATAAAATCACTAAACGATATCAAAGAGATACTAAAACCAGTCATAACTGTTCCTTCGATAGATCAAGACAAAGACTTCTATGCCGACTATGGAAGTGATGGTGGGTACCATGCCAAAACAGGAAAGGGCGAGTGCGCTGCGTGAGTGCAGAAAAGACAACACGAATAACAATAGATGCAGATTCATTACGATCCCAAGTGCGAGACAAAAGTGTCAGAGTGCTTGACATAAGAAAAGAAGATGACTATAAACAAAGTCACATCCCAGGATCAGTGAATCTTCCTCTTGCAAATCTTTTGGCAGACGACAGTCCGCAAAAAGTATTGCAACTTGCGCAATCATATGGAATTGATGATCAGACTCCTGTAGTGGTGTATGATGATACCTTTGGGGCACTTGCATCAAGAGTTGCCTGGACTTTGCAATATGTCGGTCATGACGATGTTTCACTCTTAGATGTCACATTTGGAAGATGGAAAAAGATGGGACTAGAAACAAGCTCTGACCAAGTTTCATATGACAAAAAAACCCATTCACTAAAACTAAGACCAGAAATTCTTGCTACAGTAGATTATTTAGAAACTGCCAAAGAAAAAAAAGATACAGTACTAGTTGACAACAGAGAACGACTAAACTATCTTGATAATCACATCCCAGGAGCAATCAACATTCCATATAGGATGCTTGCATCAGAGGAAAACATACTACGACCAAAAGAAGATCTCAAAAAACTAATTCAAAACAGGAACATTACACCTAATTCTGAAATCATAACATATTGTGGCAGTGTGGGTACGCTTTCTGGACTTGGATACTATGCTCTCAAATCCATTGGCATGCCAAATGTAAAACTATATGTTCGTTCATTTAAGGAATGGAAATCGCTTGAAAAACCAACTGACAGTCAAAAAGACGCAAATTACTGGGACCTTTCTGCTGAATAAATTTAATTTTGAGCTACTTGATTTCGAAGCTTCTTTGTGACATTCATCTCTATGTTGTCAAGAAGCTCTAGGATTTTTTGCTTGTTTGCCTGTAGGTATTCTATGCCTCTATCGTTTATTCTGATTTTGTATAATCTAATCTCTCTATGCTCTTCAAAGAAATGTTCGATCATCTGAGGTCCTTTCTTTGAAGGATCTATAAACACATCAAGATCTTCAAGTGTCTGATCTATATCCAATCTTTCTATGGATGATTTGGTTTCTTGTATTGCTTCGCTTATCTCTTTTAGATGTTGTACTGATACCGAGCTTTTCTTTTTAATTCCAAACTTTGATCTCTTTTCGGCACCAACTTTTTCTGCAAGCTCTGGTGCTAATTCATAACTTGTTTGCACATGAAACCCTTGCTTTTTCTCGTTTTTTATTATCAATCCTTTTTCAATTAATTTTCTTGCGGCATCTTCAATCTCGGCTTTGCTAAGCATCGTAGTCCACACCATTGGTCCTATCTGGTGATATCCTTGTCGTATTGATTCTAAAACAACGACTTCAACGATTCTTCTAAAGCCTTCATCAGCTTTTACGTTTTCAAAATCTTTGTCTCTGACAGCTCGCTTTGCATTTTTTACATCAATTTCTATAGAGCGTTTTAGAGCCTCGATTGCTTCTGGTAACTGGTTTAAAATAGAAAGATAGCATCCCTTGTTGTACCAAGCCATGCCATCTGTTGGGTCCGAGTCGATTGCTTTTTCTACACATTCTAGTGCCTTTTCATAGTTTTTAGTCTCATAATGAACTAGTCCCTTTAGGTTCCATGCATCAGCATTTGTGACATCGATTTGCAGTACCTTGTCATAAGATTGCATTGCTGCACCAAAGTCATCCATGTGAAATCTGGCATATCCTAATTTTATAAGAGAGTCAACATGGCCAGGATCTATCCTTAATGCCTGCTCAAATGCCTGGGCAGCCTCTTCCATTTTTTCATCGGCCATCAGTCTGATTCCTTTTTTGAAAATTTTATTTCTTGAATAATCTGAATCAGTAAGCTTGGACTCTTCCTCTTTTCTGGCCTTGTCTTTAACCATTGTTTTCATGGTATCATTGAATTTTACTAGATAAATACCATTCAGAGACTGAAATATGACACTTGATGAGGCACTGGAATTGATATTGCTAATCTTTGCAAAATTGGCAAATAATTAGCTGATATGATAACTAAGGGTAATGTATGATGAAGCAGTAAAAACTACATGAACTACTGTAAACTTGTAGAGTGTATGAGCTGTGGGAGATTAATAGCACCGGTGCGATGGGAGAAAAAATATCATGGACTAAGAGGTCATTGTCCCAGATGTCATACAAATTGGCCTGAATCATAATCTTGTAAAAATCCGGTGTAAAAGTTTTGTATATTTTAAAAACCAGATCACAAACTCGTACTTCGTCGCCCGCTTTCCAAGTCCATCACTTCATCTACTGTGGAAACAAAGACCTTTCCACTTCCCCTTGACCCGCTTACTACGACTTTGGCAATTCCATCCAAAACGCGATTTACCATAGAATCATTAACTATTGTTATGACAGAGTTCATTGGATTGTATTCTGCAGTCTGAAGTGGCATTCCCTTGCTGTCCCTTATCATTGGTCTTACACCATCTCCTTGGCCTCTTTCAGAAACCACGGTTGCACCAGTAACTCCGATTTCTTTTAGAACACGTAGTATGCCTCTAACTTTATCTGGTCTTACTATGGCTTCGATCCTTTTCAATAGGGTTTAATTTGTAATGAAGTATAAATCAATTTTTTGTAATCTTGGTTTTTGTTAAATTAAAATCAGAGAGCAAAATGATTATTCTAAAAATGGATCAATCTTTGCATCCTATGCAGATCCAAAATCTTGTGAAAAACTAAACAAAATGTCGTTATTTTTCAAATTTTTATAAATTTATAACCAATTTCCCTGTTTTGAAACAAGAATGTTTTTATATCATTAAATATTTTTAACGCCTGTGGAGAGGTTGGATACGAAATTTAGTAATGGTAATTTAGGTTATACAAAATTGGAGGATAGTTGTAAGTAATGAAAAATATATTTAAGAACAAAATGGTCATGTCTATTCTTCTGTCAGCGGTTCTTCTTGCAAGTGTTTGGCAGGTTAATATTTCGACAGCAGATGGTGGAGTGGTTACAAAAAAAATAGTTCCAGAAAGCACAGGTGAGCTTTATAACAATTGGCTTGTCTTCCCAGCTAATACAGACAAAGCAGCTGCCGTTGCAGACATTGATGCTACTGATCCTCTTGAAAAATACATATACAGAGACGCAAATGCAAAGAGGCAAACATTTGACCTAACAACGAATGAGATTCCACCTGGTGTAACAACTATTACAAACGTGAAGATTGTTGCCCTTGCAAAGAGTGGCCTTGCTACCGATAAAATACAACTTACAATGGTAAAGGGAACCACTTCAGCTAATATTTCAGACGGTCCTCTAATACCAGTGTACGCTGGTACTTGTTTGACTGAATTTTGTGAGGTAGTTAGAGATTTGGGAACTACTAATCCTTTAACTAATTCGGCTTTTACTGTAGATGACATTAATTTTATGACAGCTAATGGTATACCCTTTGAAGTTGGAGTGAACAATCAACAACAACAAAATAGTGTGTTACAAGTAACAGAACTTTACATGGTCGTACAATATCCTGATCCAGACCCACCTGATGGAACTATAACAATAGACAATGACGCTCCCGGAACAACAGACCCTGACGTCGATGTAACACTTACTTGTAATGATAATGGTGGTTCGGGATGTGCCTCTGTAGATATAACAGTTGATGGAACCACCACAACACAAAGCATCTCTGACACTCCTCCAGCAGCTGCAACAACTGTACAAGTAACATTGCCAGCAGGTCGTGGTGAAAAAACTGTAACGGCCGTTTTCAAAGATGTTGCAGGAAATTCATCCAGCGAAAGTGATACAATTCTTCTATCTTCGACGTTAACAAGTAGTGAACCAGATGATCCAACACCGACATGGGGTGTTAATGAAGTCACTGTAAGCGGTACTGTGACAAATCCTGCAGATGGTGATCAAGTAAATGTGGACTGGGGTAGTCCAAATACAACTGTTCCTATAGATGAAAATGGCGCATGGGAAGCAAGTTTTGTTTATCCAAAAGAATCTATGGACGATCCTAATCCTCACAATATTGTTGTTTCGCAAGTAGATGCTGACGATAACCCAGTTCCAGTTAGTGCTGGTGGAGCAGACCCAGTTGATGCTGGTTCGATTACATTACAAAAGCAATTCCTATCTCTGTTTGTTGACGACATTACATCCCCAGGGTATGGCACAGCCTTTACTGTAGCAGGTAATGCAATTGGTGAGGACGGAAACGGCGCGATTGATATTGGAATTGCGTTTGGCGGCAATGGCGCTGATGTTCCTGATGCAGTAGATGACGTAGATGATACAACGACAGGCGGTATTACAATAGGGTCAGACATAATAGTAGATAGCCCACCCGATTACATATTGCGTCTAGACGCAGGGGATACGATAACGCTGCCACCAAATGCCGGTGCAGTACAATTGTACTTGAAGGATATGGGAAATAACAAACTCGAAGTAACAGGTATTTCTGGTCTAGGAAATCCATTTGGTCCACTAGTTGGCGCTGCGAATTCTGGTGGGACTGTGAACTTTGGAATTCAAAATAATGCAGGTATATCAAGCATTACAGTTTCAAGGGTTCTAGACAGCAGCGACGTTGAGATACCTAATGGAATTGCTGGTATCTCAAAGATTATAGTTTCAAACAATGTAGGTAAAAGTCTAGGTACCATTGACTTTGCTACGGAAATATCGCCAGCTGTCCCATCAATTTCATTTGGTGAAGGCATATTCTCATCATCAGGGACAGCCCCCGGTGTAGAAGGTGTGGGTTGGCAAGTAGATGTAACTGCGGCTTCAAACAATTATTATGAAGGAGCAGCAGCCAGTGTAACTTATGACACAGTATATAGAGCTCTTGGTTTTGGTGGCGGCACACCTCCAGTAGACGATGCTGGAAACATTGTTGCACAACAAATCTGTGACCCATTTGTTGATACGGATGGAGATGCTATTTGTGATGACTGGGAACTTAACGGGATACCTTATGGAGCAGGCTCGAGATACCTACTTCCTGGAGCTGATGTGAATACAGATAATATCTGGTTAGAAATTGATTATATGCAATACCACCCACCACAACCTACTGCAATTGCTAATGTTATCCAAGCCTTTGCTTATCACAATATAATACTTACTGTAGATACCGATGAAGAAATTACACATTTAGATACCATTGCAGTATGGACTGATATTGACGCAGATGCCACCAACGACTTTGACTCTATAAAAACCAACCACTTTGGCACTACAGCTGAACAGGCAGACACAGCAATGCTTGGAGCAAAGAAACAAGCATATCGTTACCAATTGTTTGTTCACGGTATTGGAGGTTCTACAGGTGCGGCAGAGCTCTTAGGAAACGATTCTATTGTATCGTTAGGTGGTCCATTATTCGGAGTAGATGGTGCAGGTACATATGTAGGAACTATAAACCAACATGCAGGGACAATAATGCATGAGTTGGGTCACAACCTTAATCTGGCTCATGGAGGTCCAGACAATCTGATAACAGAAGATAGAGCAATTTCAAAGACAGACACTAACAGAAACTGTAAACCACACTATCCTAGCGTAATGTCATACTCAAGACAATACGATAATTACTTAGGCGCTGACTGGGTCTTGGATTATTCAACCGGGCATTACAGCACTTTGCTATTTGAGACTAATCTTCCTGCGGCGCTTTCTCTTTTGAGTAGTACTACTACAAGACCAATAACTTGGGGAACTCCCGGTGTTGGTTCAGGTTATTTGACAACGAGTTTACCTCTATCAAATATTGACTGGAATGGTAACGGCTCAACTCCTGATACAGGTTTGTCAAGTGATGTCAATAACTTTGGTATTTTTGGATGTGGAGCTACTCCATTGACATCTACTCAATCCATGAAAGACTGGAATGACTGGGGTAACTTGGACTTTAAATTCCAAGATGCAGCAGCTGGCTTCTTTGATGGTGTATACACAGAAATTGTCCCAGAGTCGGATGATCTTGTAATCCAACAGCAGTTAATTGACAGTAACAACTTCATTGGACTAGTTCCGCCTCCTGAGCTTGATGGAAGCGAAACCCGTAAGGGAGGTGCACAACTACCAATCAAGGTAGACTTTCTAACAAATACAGGTCAATCAATATTTGGAGCAACGTTGACTGTAAGCTTCTACAGTATTGATGATCCATCCATTAACGCTGGCCCATTTATAATGGCGCCAAGAGTTGGGGATGAGAATTTCTACCAGTATGATTGGAAGACTCCAAACGTTTCTGTAAATACATATGTCTACATCTTAGTAGAGGTTGAAAGGCCTGGAGATCCGCCAACACAAATACTATTACTCGATCCGGCTAATGAAATAGATGATAACCCTGATGGTGAAGGAAACCTAGTCACTAACCGAGTGCTACTGACTCCATAAAAGAAAATCATCGTCTAAAGGATCATTTTGTTTTGTGTGGTGAATTGACTCCCACATGAAATCATTTGTCTCAGAGCTTTGTTTGAATCAGGATCAATTTGCCTACATAATTGTCAGGTTCAATATTTGGTGTTTAATGTAAAGAACATATCATAATTGTACTTTGCTGATCGCAAACAGAATTTCATGTGTACAAAGTTTTGAATTATTTTCAATAAATTGTTGAAAAATTGTAAATCTCATAATTTATCAACTTTGGGAATTGTGAAATATTCCAACTATTTATATCCAAGTTATTATTTGCTATTATAGTGGAAATGGTAGTATTGGTGTCAAATTTATTAAAAAAAGATAATCTTAATATCCATAACGGTAATGTGCTGAATAATTCTCACAAGGATATAACCGCACTTGGGGAACCATCAAAAAATACAACAAAATTATTTCTTCTATCATTTTTAGCAATAGCAGTTGCTCTTTTGGCAATGCCACTACAAGATAGTTATGCTGCAACTCTTACAAAGACATTTGATTCAGGCGGTGAAAAGATGATTACTTTTAGAGATATTACTAGTACTTCGCCCACGCCAGATCCAGTTATCTCACTTGACAACAATATCTATAATCTCGGTGAGCAAGCAACACTTACTATTACTGACTTTAATGCAAATTTGGATCCTTCTGCTATAGACGACACAACTGCTCTGGTGTACACTGATGTGGAGGTAGAACTTACTGAAACCGCAAATAATTCAGGAGTATTTGTTGGCACTTTCACATTCAATGGAAACACAGCGGTGATATACACACCAGAACCTCCAGAGGCAGCGCGAGCAACAGTTACACTTACCTTGGCTGGGCCAGGAATTGTTACCATAAAAGATTTCATAATAAATATTGATACTGATTCGGAATTTCAAGGAACAGCCATAAGACCAGTCACACATGCAATCGATGTGAAGGTTAGTGGAACAACACTAGCTTCAGAAGTTGTTGTGAAAATGTCTTATGCTAATGGTTTCTTTGTACCAGCTGACGACACGGGAAATCTAGAAATGTATTTTGATGATATAGTAGTGCCAGAGGATCCAGAGGACGAACTAACATGGATTTCAGTGACCTCGAAATTTGATGATGAGTTAAATAATTCAGATACAGAGACTATTCTTAGTAATAATTCGCGTTTCAACTGTTGCGCTGAGGGCAGGTACCTTGTAGGTTTTATAACTCCTCCTGGTGGTGGTGGAGGAGGTGGACTAATCCGTCCTGGCTTGGTACTCAACATTCTTGCTGGAATAGATTTTGGAGGTGGTGGAGTTGACGTGTCTGGCCCATCATTACAATTTGGTACACCAACATCCACAGAGGATGGCTTTGGTGGAATATTGGTAACTGATGATAACAACGCTTTCCCACTTGTAATAAACGGCAAAGGATACTATCTTCCAGAATTTTCAACTTTCATTGAACCAGTTCAAGTAAACACAGGACAAGATGTAGATATCACACTAACATTTTTAGAATATACTGGAGTAGAACATGTTGCAATCCATTTTGTAAATGAAAATAATGATGAAATATCTGATACTGATGCCGTAATTACTTATCATAAAGGAGATGTGACAAAGGTTGATCCACAAGGAATACTAGCTGACGATATTACATTTTCCAAAACTAAGGACGGTAACAAGCATTCATTTAATTTTGGAACTAGTTTTGATGAGTCAGGAAGAAGACATCTTATTATAAAAGCATGGGATGACCTTAGAAACGCAGGAACTGCCAAAGTCTATGACGCACTTTCAGTTTCTGGAAACTCCATTCCAGAGAATAACATCAGTCATATGATATATCTTGACCTTGGAGCGTACTTTATTACAGCAAACGGAATCTTTGCTGCTGGAGAAAAGCCAGATGCAGTAGCACAGCCAGTTATTGAATTCGACTATCCAGATTCGGTTGGCAGAACAGAAAGACATGATGATATCATATATGATCAAATAGAAAATGAAAAAACCAGAGCGAGCCAAGTAATGGCTGAAAAGTTTAATCTTGATACTAGAACATTTGTAGAAGACAATGAAGTAAAGCCATATGATACATCAAGGCGTGCACCTGAGCTAAGCTTACCCTTTGTAGGTCATAAACTACGAGACTTTACCTTGTCTCCTGAGGAGAATGAAAAATTGATAAAGGAACTAACTTGGAAAGAACACCTTAAAGCGCAAAAGATTCTTGATTCATTGCTTGCATCAAGCAAGTATAATAAATAGAATTATCTGAAACAAAATTTTATCTGCACTTTATTTTTACTAAAAATTTGTTACCACTGGAATTGGTAGGCATCAAAAGCCTTTAGGTTGTTCTTTGACCAGCTGACAACCGTCTTGTCATCAAGATACTTTACTACTGGATTTGGTGATGCATACACACGATATCCAGTCTCTGCATCCACTCGCAAGACCCTGGTTTTTATCTGAGCTTCTTTGGATATGGAAAAAAGATAAGTAAAATCTTTACAATCTGAAGCAACTCTGTAGTAAAAGCTTCTGTCAGGCTCCTCCCAATCATATTCTAGCTTTAGAGTCTTGACTTGTTTTGGCAACATTGGATTGCGCATCTTAACATTAAACTCTTTATGTGTTGGTTTGTTAACATCAACTGTCAGTATCTCAAGGTTGTTTCCTCTTTCATCTTTTACTGTTACATGCAAGTCTTTAAAGTCGCGTTCTTTGTCTCCATCTATGATATAATGCACTTGCTCTTTTGGTTCTTTTGATATGTTTTCCAACTTCCAAACCCATGTGTGATGAGTTAGCAGTGTAGTTGGTTCTGTAACATCAAGCACAATGTCTACAGCTTTGAAAGCAAAGTTGTAAGCTGGTTTAACCATTTTATCTTCGGTTAGTTTTTCAACTTTCTTACTTCTTGGGGCAATCCTATTTCCAAAGTCTTTTCCATAAATGTTGTAAAGCTGGAGTTCCTCGCCATGCTTTATGTGGTAGTCTCCAATTGGATGAATTATTTCCATGTATTCAGGGGACAGTTTGCGAGTACTTTCTGCAATCATTGCTGACGCAAAAATATTCATGTCCCCTGCCAAGTCCATGACACGTCTTGTTAGAATAATTCCAGGGCCCCAAACATTGTCTTTGCCGTTTAGGTCCTTTACTACATAAACTGGACCCATATCAATTCCGATTCTAATGAGCAGCTTCTCAATGCCGCTCCTTTTTTCATTATATCTGTTGAGCAGCTTGTGAAGTTCGATTGAAAGACGTATTGGTTTTTCTGGACTGTCACTAAAACCAATTGCCATGCCATCACCAGTAGGCAATATGACAGTAGAAGCAGGATCTCTTTTGTCAAAAGTCTCTGTTCTTGATATTAATTCATTTAATACTACGATCTTGCGGACTTGGTCTTTGGTTGGTATTTTTGGGTTTGAACCTGCAACAATATCAGTAAAGAACCAATGAAATGTCTTTGTCAGAGTTTGTACATCTTCAAAACCTTCAATGTCATCTCCTCTCAAACTCTTAAGAAGCTTTGAAACAAAATCATCAGGAAGTGCTTTTAACATTTCAAAGCTGTTCATGGTAGGTTTTACACAAGATTTCAAACGATGTTTTTTTACTTCTTGCATTAGCCAGTCCTTGCCTCTGTTTGTGTCATTAAGTACTGCAAGGATCTCAGCAATCTCAGTAATTTTTTGAGTCATCTTGGAAATGCTATCAGATTTTGCGATGCTTGTTTCCATACTAAATCAGATATATCATGTTTAATAAATTATATTCTTCCAAATGATTACCAAATGGTAATTTTTTTTAATAATTTGATATTTTTGTTAGAAATATACTACAATCCCTAAACCAGATTTTCTTACATGAAGATAATTTGTGACTAGTCAACCCACATGTCCTTATGCAAAAATGAATTTGTTTTTGGGTCAAGTTGACTAATCATGCCATAACCACTCTTTCCTCCAAGATGGTCGTAGGTAAAATAAAGCAGAGTAAAAATATTGGCGTTACCATTTTTTGCTTTTTCAACCAACTCTGAATCTATGAAAAACCAATAACGTTTTTCCATGTTGGGTAAAAGAGGACCAAGGTTAAATTTGTCAAGACTCTCTGGATTTTTTATAAGGTCCTTTGAGATCATTTCAGTATTCATCTTATACATCGCAAGAACATTTGATGCAGGGATTTCTCCATAGTTTTTTATCTCTACCACAAATTGATGGCGATTGTCATTTGTAGACATTGGTTTTATGCTGTTTGTAGGACCTATCCATGGTCTGAATCTGTACTCTGTCTGAATTCTTGCATTTTTGCTTGACTCTTCCAAGTACTTTATGGTCTTCCAAAATAAAACAATCAGAATTATGGTAGCAAATGCATTTAATATCGTAAATATCTGTTCTAGTTCACCTAAATCAACCATTGCTGTATTCTAAAACACACATCTATTCAATTTTACGGTTTTGACCATTTTTCAAAGGGCTTGACAGGAAAGGCAAAAGCTATCTAATTTGACACCCAAGTTTACAAAATCGGACGGTGATTCAAAATACAAAAATACCGAAGAATTACACCTAGGATATGTCTGGGAGTAGTTCAAGAAAGATAGAGGTTGAAGGAGTTTCTCCCTTCAAGTTGCCATCTGGAGTTTTTGAAGTACAAATTGCCATATGTGACTCTTCTCCATCTTCAGAAGAAATTACAAAAAAAAGTTTTCAAGTCATATGGAAAGACAACTTTCATCTTAGAGTAAAAGATAAAAAATTTAATCTATTTCTTGGCAGCGATAAAAATCCGTTACCCGACTTTATTTTTGATCGAAACTCAATATGGGTTGTAATTACCGACCAGTTTTCTTCAACTCATGCTGTTTTTGAAAATCCAATCTCTTTAACACGTCCAAAAAAAGTAGAGATTCACGAAACACCAGCACCTAAGGAAACATTTGGACATCCCTTACAAGGAAGATCTGGTCCAGTAGGGCCACCTGGGCCACCAGGTCCGCGAGGACCAATGGGTCCATCAGGTCCAATAGGAGATAAAGGATATCAAGGTCCACCAGGTCCGTCTGGAGATCAGGGTCCACTAGGTCCAATAGGTGACAAAGGTCTTACAGGTCCACAAGGAGATAAAGGGGAACCAGGTCCACGAGGTCCAGTAGGTGATAAAGGTGACAAGGGAGACAAAGGTGAACAGGGTACACGTGGAGACAAGGGACTAACAGGAGATAAAGGTCCACAAGGCGACAAAGGAGAGAAAGGTTCTACAGGTCTACCAGGAGAAAAAGGTGACAAGGGTGACAAGGGTGACAAGGGTGACAAAGGTATTACAGGTGATGTTGGTCTACCAGGTGATAAAGGTCCAACAGGAATTCCTGGTCCTCAAGGTGATAAAGGAATTCAAGGACCGATGGGCGAAAAAGGTCCCAAAGGTCTTCAAGGTTCAATAGGTGATAAAGGTGAAAGAGGTCCACATGGTCCACAAGGAGAAAAAGGATTAACTGGTCCACAAGGTCCGCCAGGAGACAAAGGTCCACAAGGTCCACAAGGTCCAACTGGAGAAAAAGGTCTTACAGGAATTCCAGGTCAACAAGGTGAAAGGGGTGGAAGAGGATTGCCTGGTCCGTCAGGGGAGCAAGGTCCAAGAGGTCTACAGGGTTCACCAGGTGACAAGGGTCCGCAAGGTCCGCAAGGTGCACAAGGCGAAAGAGGTCTGCAGGGTCCACAGGGTCCACCAGGAGAAAGAGGTCCACAAGGAATTCAGGGAATGCAAGGAGAGAGAGGCAAGCCAGGTGAACAAGGTCCCTCAGGAGAACAAGGTCCAAGGGGTGCACAAGGTACACCAGGAGAGCCAGGCCCACGAGGTCCACCAGGTCCACCAGGAGACAAGGGAGTTATGGGATTTTCTGAACAAGAAAAACTACTGATAACGCAACTGCTTGAATTGCTCACTACGAAAAATGTCATTACTACAGAACAGCAGATAAAATTGCTAAGCTTTCTTTACTAGTCAGAGTTCTGTTCCTCCTAGGGTGATAATATTACCAGATAGATATTGGAGCTGATTCCTCCCAAGACAGCGAAGGAAACGGCAATACGACTACATTTAACATTACATGCTAATCTATACCGTGAGCTGTTAGATCAAGACGCAAGTAGACCAATGAACTAAAAGATTATCAAAATAAATCTGATCATCAAAGTATTTAATAAGAAACAAGGAGGAGCTACTAATCATTTGGAGTAAATTTGTGAGCCCACATGAGAACAGCTTCAATCATTGCCAACCCTAATCCCATTAAGATAAACGATGGTTCAGGACTTGGTCTAACCACACTTTCGTGGAAAACGGATGCGATATTAGTAGAGGTGCACGTTGGAGCGCCCGACGGTCCTCTCTTTAGTAGTTCTGGGGGTTCAGGTAGCGCTGCGACAGAGAAATGGGTATCTGACGGAATGGTTTTTTATCTACAGGATGTTTCGGATGGTTTGTTGTTAAGCTCAGAAAACACCTTGGCGAAACTAACGGTAAATGTAATTGATGTTGGTAGATGGCAAGGTAGTCACAGTCCTCCAGTAGGACGAATTCATTTTGGTGATCTTCGACGTCTAGTACCAATTAGTAGTGATTGGGGCTTTGATCGTGGTGGTGCAATCGATCGATATTACGTTGAAAACTTTGTTGGAAAGCATGCCAGCGATATTAAAGGACATGTATTGGAATTAGGCGATGATTCTTACATTCAAAAGTTTGGCGTGGACCGTGTGACTAAAATCGATGTACTTGTAAAAGAAAAAAGCAAGAGTAATCCAAAGACAACCATCATAGCAGATCTAACACAGGGTGACAATATTCCATCTGATACCTTCGATTGTATCATCTGCACACAGACATTACAGTTTATTTACGACGTAAAAACCGCCATCAAAACTATTTACAGGATACTCAAACCAGGAGGTGTACTCCTTGTAACGGTCCCAGGTATTTCAAAATTTATTGATGCTTGTTGGGGTCCTTTTTCATGGAGTTTTACAGTTGTATCTGCACGCAAGCTTTTTGAAGAGATATTTACACCTGCAAATGTGCAAGTCCTAGCCTATGGCAATGTTCTATCAGCTATCTCATTTTTGCACGGCATTGGACTGAGTGAATTAAGCAAGGAGGAGCTGGACTATCACCAACCAGGTTATGAGGTTACAATCACGGTTCGTGCCGTAAAACCTGGATAAGACCATGAGACCTTTAAGATTTCTTTATGTTATACAAACTTGTAACTCGTGTACGGTAGATTATCTAAACACGAAATTTGACCTATTTGTTTTCTCTAAATAAGGTAGCCATGGTATAAAGCAAGATAGCTGTCATTGTAAGTATTGTTCCTGCAAGAAATGTAACTACGGATCCCAGAAGGGTGCCGGCAAAAACTACTCCAGTATTCAAGTAGACATCAAGAAATTGAAAACCCAAAATTGAACCTATTACAATTAGTGCAATTCCAGGAAATCCATAAGATGGAATTGGGTGTTTTACTGACATGTATTTTAGAACATTCATCAAGACAGAGATTCCATGCGGTACGGCAGATTTTTTTGATTCAGTACCGTCATATGATATCACAATTGGCACTTCGACTATCTTTAGTCCTTTGTTTACAACTTTGGCAATTATTTCTGTACCTGCAGCCATGCCATATTCTGTGGGATGAATCATTTGCACCGCTCTTTTTGAATAGGCTCTAAACCCAGACTGTGCATCTGTTAATTTTATATTGTTGTCCATGTTTGTTGCATGAGTAATTATCTTGATTCCCATTTTTCTATAACGAGGTACATTAGAAACTCTTTCCAAGAATCTTGATCCAATAACAACATCTACTGACTCGTAAGATAATGGTGCAATTAATCTTGGTATAAATTCTGGAAAGTGTTGCTTGTCGCCATCAAGTGTTATCATGATATCTGCATTTTGTTCCCGAGCTTTGTCAAAGAGTGTGATGAGTGCAGCTCCGTAGCCATAATTTTTTTCATGTCTAACTACTTCTGCACCATTTGCTTTTGCTATTCTTGCTGTGTTGTCCGTCGAACCATCATCGCATACTATTACTTTGTCAACATGCAATAGACACTCCTTAACTACATCACCAATAGTTTTTTCAACATTAAAAGCCGGTATGCATACTATCTTCAAAGTGATAATATATACAACAGATGAGGTTTTGAGTCTTTCTTGTTGTGCCTCAGAAGATTATTTTTGATCTCTCACCTAAAAGAAACTGCTGGTTTTTTCTCTCATTGTCGTGAATAATCTCAGAACCTGAGGCAATGATGCTTTCTGTGATGTGTATCTTATGTTCTATCCTGCAGTTATCCATCAAGATAGAATCATCAATCTCACAATGCTTTAGTGTGACATTGTTACCTATGGATACATTCGGGCCTAACCTTACTGCCGGGCCTATAAGACAATTCTCTCCTATGATTGAAGGACCAATAACCGATGAATCTCTACTTATTGTAGTATTTTTTCCTATCAAGATATTGTTCTTAATTTCGTAATCCTTGTTGGAATGCAAATACGAAGAAATGTTTTCTAAAACAAGTCTATTTGCATGTAGTATATCTTCGGCGGTCCCTGTATCTTTCCACCACCCTGTTACTGTATCGTAATCTATTGTTCCGTTATTTTGCATCAAAAGCTGGAACGCATCTGTGATCTCAAGCTCACCTCTCCAAGACGGTTTTAGATTATTAATTATGTCAAATATCTTTGGAGTAAGGAAATAGACTCCTATGACTGCTAGATCGGATTTCGGATTTTTTGGTTTTTCAATAATTTTTACTATTTTTCCCGAACCGTCAAGCTCAGCTACTCCAAATCTTGACGGGTCATCAACTTTGCACAAAAGTATCATCGCATCAGATCTTGAGGATTCAAATTTTTTGGCGTAAGATGATAGTGATTTTGCAAAAATGTTGTCTCCCAAAACCACTAGAAATTTTTCATCACCTACAAAATCTCTTGTTAACTGGATCGCATGCGAGATCCCTTTGGGTTTGTCCTGATAAATATATGAAATATCAACTCCAAAATTGCTTCCATCCCCATAATACTCTTTGACCTTTTCTGGATAGACATCGCCTATAATTATGGCAATTTCTTTTACACCAGCCTCACGCATCTCTTCAAGCGCATATTGCGACATGGGCTTGTTAGCAATCGGAAGAAGCTGCTTTGGACCGGTATGGGTAAGAGGCCTGAGTCTAGTACCATGACCTCCATGTAGAATAACGCCTTTCATCATTTCACGAGTAGATGTTTTCCAATATAATTGAAGTCATAAATCGCTTTCAGAGTATCTTGTTTCTAATAGCAATAGAGTCTATGATCTTCTTTGATTCAATAAGATGCTTATACCATTCAACTGTTTTTGTTTTAATAGAATCAGTAAGTATTCCATTTTGTAAAGATAGATAAATTTCTCTTGCTCCGTCTGCAATTGAAAACTTGGTTTCATATCCTAAGGTTTTTTTGATTTTTTTGAAGCTGATTTTGTATGAACGCGAATCAGGATCGCCGTACCATTTTTTCTTGAAAGGAACCTTGATTGCCTTTGCTACTTCTTTTGCCAGGGGTAGAATTTGGAAATTTTGTGAATCAGAGCCAACATTGAATATTTCGCCATTTATCTTGTCTTTTGGACTTTGTATTACCTTGACATAAGAATCTGCTACATCTTTTATGTGAATAAATGGGCGCCATTGCTTGCCATTTCTCATGATTGGAATCTCTCTGTTTTTGAAAAATCCCAATACCATACCGTTAACAGCCAGATCAAATCTCATTTTAGTTGAAAAGCCAAAAACTGTTGCAAATCTAAGCATGGTTACTGTAAATTTTTCACTAGCAAGCTTTGCTGCTGCAATTTCTGCTAATCGATTTGCCTTTGCATATGTTGTAAGTGGATTAATAGATGATTCTTCATCTAATAGACTATCTCTAAAACCGTATATGCTACAGCTTGATGCAAGAATGTATTTTTTCACACCATTTTCTTTGCTTAATCTTGCTACTCTGGACCTCCCTTTGTAATTGATGTCTAGAGTTTTTTGCGGGTTTAACTCACCACTTGGATCATTTGATAAAGCTGCAAGATCAATGACAACATCAATACCTCTTAGAATTTTAGGATCAAACCATCTTGTGTCATCTTGAATTAATGTTAGTCTTGGATTTTTAGATATGGAAATTAATGATTCTTTTCCGAAAAAAAATCTGTCAAGTACCTTGACTTTATATCCTTCTTGTAACAATCTTCGTACTAGAATAGAGCCAATGTACCCTGCGCCACCAGTAACTAAAACTTGCACATTTTGTGGGTTTTAAAGTTGTTATTTAATTCTAATGCAATTTGGTTTAATCAATACACAAAATTATGTTTAGCATTCTTCAAGAGTGGTTGTTGAAGATCTTTTTTTGACAGTATTGGTTTGTCTACAGGCCACTTTACAGCCACATCTGGATCGTTCCATAAAATTCCTCCATCGTGTTCTGCAGAATATTCTTGATTTACCTTGTAAAGTACGTCTACTTCGCCACTTAATACACAAAATCCATGTGCAAAACCTTCTGGAACATAAAGCAATCTGTGATTTTGATCAGAGAGTATTTCGCCAACCCATTTTCCATAAGTCGGTGAATTTTTTCGTATGTCTACTGCCACATCAAATATCTCTCCTTTTATTGCCATAACAAGTTTTGCCTGGGCTTTTGGGTTTCTTTGGTAGTGCAATCCTCTTATGACCCCTTTGATTGAATGCGAATAATTATCTTGAACAAATCTTGTGTTTATTCTGTTGGCACCAAACACAGATTCTTTGAAGCTTTCCATAAAAAAACCTCTTTCGTCAGGAAATGCCTGAGCTTCTACTAGTATTACATCTGGAATGTCCAATCCCTTGAATTTGAACGGCATAAAGTTACGTAAAAGAAACATGATAAATAGATTTCATCAATGATTTGTATTTGTCAATAATACTTCTATTATGTTTTGCATCAATTATTTATTAGATGTGGTGCTTCTTTTTCCACTTGAATTTTCATTATGTTAAGTGCGTCATCTGTTGTTAAAAGTTTCAATCCAAATTCCTTGATTGCTTTTTGACAATCCAAACATGAGTAGGCTGGTCGTTTTGCTTTTTGTACAAATCCTGAACTTGTTACTGAAGAGATTACTGAAGCATCATATCCAAACTTTTTTGCAAGTTTTACAGCGAAATCGTATCTGCTTTCGCAGGAAAGACCTGAAACATGATACAGCCCTGACTTGTTTGTAGAACCAATAATTAATGCCGATTCTGCAAGCGAATCTGCTAGCGTTGCAGATGCAAATTGATCAGTTACTATTTTGAGTTGTTCATTTTTGTGCAGCCTTGTTAAAATCCACAAAGCAAAATTCATTGGCTTTCCTGAACTTGAGGTAATACCTGCAAGCTCAAGTGTGGTCCATCCATATACAACACTCGGTCTGAGAACTACATGTTGTGATTTTTCAAGTATTTTTTCACCATCTAATTTTGATTGGCCATAAAAACTGACGGGAATTGCTTTATCAGATTCACGGTATGAAGAATTTTTGTTTCCGTCAAATACATAGTCGGTAGAGATATGAATTAGCTTTGAATCGAATTTTTCTGAATTTTCATAAAGTGTTCTTACTACTTCTGTGTTTACCTTGGATGCTTGTTCTTTGTTTTCCTCACAATAATCTACATTGTGTAATGCGGTTGTATTGACTACAACGTCTGGTTTAATCTCTGTAAATAATTTGTTCACTTCATTTTTGTCGGTTAGATCCAATTTGGAAATAACACAATTTTCAATGGTTGTTGAACGTATATTGTATGTTCCGTAAACATCATATTTTGAGATTGCACTCTTTGCTACTTTGTAGCCCGTTAATCCGCTTATTCCAAATATCAATAATTTTTTCTTCAAAACTAAACTTCCTGAATGCCTTTCAGTTTAAAAACTTCACAATAATAACTATTACTGTGAGATTAGAATTTATGTGACTAATGTATAAAAAAATTATAAACCTGAGATCCAGCTCAAGATTTTTTTTGCGAAAATGTACGATATTGTTCAACAACAGTGTTAGGATCTCCGTATGCTTTTATTCTCCCCTCATGAATCCACAACGCTTTATCGCATGTTCTTGTAATATTCTCTAATGAATGAGAAACAAAAACTACGGTCTTCCCTCTCTTCTTGAAATCCATGAATGCGTTGAAACTTTTTTGTTGAAAAGGAAGGTCGCCTACAGATAAGACTTCATCTACAAGCATAATGTCAGGATCAACCTGTATGGCAGTAGAAAACGCCAACCGGGCATTCATTCCAGATGAGAAGTTCTTTAATTTAGTATCGAGAAACTTTTCCAGTTCGGCAAACCTTACAATAGATTCAATTTTTTTTTCTATCTCTTTTTTTGTGAGACCCAAAATGACTCCATAAATAACTGTGTTATCTCTTGCGGTTAGCTCGCCGTTAAATCCTGTTCCTAGCTCCAAAAAAGGAGTTATTCTTCCTTTAGTGTTAACAACACCACTGTCTTGAGTATAGATCTTTGCAATTATTTTTAGAAGTGTGGTTTTCCCACTACCATTAAAACCTATAATTCCTAGCATTTCTCCTTTCCTTACGGAAAAAGAAACATCTTTTAAGACAATGAGTTCCTCGGAAGTTCTTTTCTTATTAAAAAAGGATGTCAAATATTCATATAGCGAATTCTTTTTTTCATGATATATCCTAAAAGTCTTTGTTAAGTTCGTTACTTCTATTGCAGTATCTGAATCCATTTTATAATTCCTCTATTATTTTCTTATCCTTAATTCTGAAAACTATGTAACCAATAACAAAAATGACACAAGTTGATATGATGATGTATAATGTCGTATTTATTGACGGAAGAGAATTGTATAAAACCAGATCATGTGCAGTATCCATGATAGGAACAATCGGGTTGATTTGTAATATCTTTGCTATGTCTTCAGGAAACATATCTAATCTGTAGAATATTGGAGTCAAGAAAAATCCAGCTTGCAGTAAAACCTGCCAAATGAATTTTATGTCCCGAAAATAAACAGTAAGAACCGCAAGTAACAAAGCAACTCCTAACGATAAGATAAACAAATCAATAAGCAATAAAGGCAATAATAATATGGTGATTGGAGGAATAAATTGAAAAGCAAAAACAAAAACCGCAAAAGCAGCAAATTCAAAACCCATCATTATAAAAGCTGTTAAGCATGAGCTAATTACAATCAGTTCTCTTCTAAAGTAAATTTTCTGGATTATGCCGGCCTTATCAAGCAAGCTTGAAAGCCCTAGTGTAGAGGATCTAGAGAACACATACCAAATAATCAGTCCAATTAAAAGATAGAGTGGATAATCTTGTATATCGCTTTTTAGAATGGTACTAAATACGAAATACAAAACTGCAAGCATTAACAACGGTTCTAGGAAAGACCACAAAAAGCCCAAAGCAGAGTTTTTGTATCTGAGCTTAACATCATTGAAGGCCAGCAAAGTGATTAATGATCTGCGCTTCCATACATCACTAAAAAAATTGTCCTCCATTAAACTACGACATTTGTTTTGCTATTATATTGTTATTCGTTTCACTAAAAATTGTTTTATACATGAAATCTATGTATGTGAAAAGCTTCTGCAAAAGATACACCAATTTCATTTCCTCGAATTTCTGAAAGTGCAGACATTTTATTCCCATCCCTATGTCCTGCTCTTAATTGGCTTTTGTACATGTTAAGTGCAGCAATCTTCTTTTTTAATTCTGTTTTTGACATTTTTAAATAAAAATTTGGCGAGAATTGACCAAACTCTGAATACGAAGACCAGTGATTATATTCTGAAGATTCATAGGAGATTACTAATTTTGGAACATGGACTGAATTTTGTGGATGAGGTCTCAAGGATGTTATTGCAGCTTTGTAAGTATGAGTGTGATCCTGGTGAGAAGAGAAAACAGTAGGTATCGCAATAATTGTAGGTTTTATTTTTTTAAGAGAAACTTTGCTCTTTGATTCAAGAATATCGATGAGATCTTTTTGAGATACAGTATCTAGATATCTTATTTTATTCTCATAAAATGCAATATCGTAACCATCTATTTCTAGAAATTTTATTACGTTGAGGAATTCCTTTCTCCAAGCTTCTTTGGTTACCTTGACTCCTTCTATTTTAGAATACCCCCCAATAGTTAATACTTGAACATAAACTTCACCACCATTTTCCTTAATTTTATTAATGAGTCCACAACAACCTAATACCTCATCATCGGCATGAGGAGCAATAACAAGTAATTTTTCTTCTTTAAAGTTCATCATAACTACCCTAGTCTAAATTAGGTATTATCATAAATGTTGCTAAAACGGTTAATTCTAAGATGTACATGATGATTGAGATTATACTAGAATTTTTATTATCAAAAGTACCGTTTCTGTTTTTGCTTTTTGATCATGTTATAATATTTGCCCCTTTTCAAATGACACGACCATAATAAAGAAATACCCAACTTCAATGGACTGGTGTTGATATGATAGATACTTCATTTTCATTAAATGATTTAATTGATTATTTTAGCATATATAAAGTTAGGATTGCAGCATCCATTCTCAACATTAAAACTAACACCCAATATAAGGTTGAACATATTTTTCTTTTAGAAAAGTAATCCTATCATTATTTAATAACCTATTCCTAAATGATAATTAATATGAAAATTGTTGGGATGTTACCATCTTTTAACGATGAAGACATCATTCAGGAAGTAATTGAACACCTATTATCTCAGGGAATCAATCTTGTTGTATTAGACAATGGATCAACTGATAAAACTTATGAAATTTGCAAAAAATTTGTAGGTAAGGGAGTTCTACAACTAAACCAATACAGATCAAATTTTTATGATTGGTCTACAATTTTGAGAATATTATACGACATGGCATTAAGAGAATCTCCTGATTGGGTACTCAGGAGTGATTCTGATGAATTTTTTGAATCTGGTATGAAAAACATTACTTTGAAACAAGCCATTGAAAAGGTAGAGTCAGAAAGATACAACTTGATTCAATTTGATA
>Ga0209431_10001067_pt1 | contig 22780 bp, 21 predicted proteins | sample RifCSP13_3_FD_184021 | JGI IMG/M metagenome (GOLD analysis project Ga0209431, IMG submission 184021) | Soil microbial communities from Rifle, Colorado - Rifle CSP2_sed 13_3 (SPAdes) (version 2) | ecosystem: Environmental > Terrestrial > Deep subsurface > Rock core/Sediment | place: Rifle...
CACTTCGATGTAAAGAAGTAAATATCCCTCCGATCATCGGCGCCGCAATGCGCTTCATAACGTCGGCCCCGCTGCCCGTTGACCACATAATCGGCACCAGTCCGGTAAACATCACGCCGACCGTCATAACCTTGGGACGGAGTCGCTTTACTGCGCCATGCAGAATCGCCTCTTTGAGGTCGCCCCAATTCCTCATCAGCCCCTTAGCCCTCGCGTCCTGAAATGCGATGTCGAGATAGAGCAACATGAACATGCCCGTTTCGGCATCAACACCCATAAGAGCGATCAAACCGACCCAGACGGCAATGCTCATGTTGTAGCCGAGAAAGTAGAGGAACCAGATCGCTCCAATTGCAGAGAATGGAACCGCCAGGAGAATAATCAACGATTTGGCAACTGAGCGGGTATTCAAGTAGAGCAACATGAAAATGAGGAAGATCGTAATTGGCACGACGATCAGTAGCCGGGCCTTTACTCGTTCCATACTTTCAAATTGGCCACTCCAGATCAGTTCATAACCGGCAGGCAGTTGCACCTTCTCGCGCAGCACCTTCTTGGCATCCGCCACGTAACCGCCGATATCGCGCTGCGAAGTGTCAATGTCAACGTATACGTAGCCGGACAATCGACCATTCTCATCGCGAATCATTGCCGGCCCAGTGACCATTTGGATGTCTGCAATCTGGCCGAGAGGAATCTGAGTACCATTTGGAGCCATCACAAAAGTTCGCGATAACGTGTCCGGGTCGCTGCGATAATCCCTCAGGTAACGAACATTAACCGGATAACGCTCCCGACCTTCGACTGTCGTGGTGACGTTCTCACCGCCGACCGCCGACATCACCACAGCGTTGGCCTGATCCACTGTGAGGCCATAGCGCGCCAGTTCCTCGCGCTTGAGTGTGAAATCAAGGAAATAACCACCAGCCGCGCGCTCGGCAAAGACGCTCTTGGTGCCGGGCACGTCTTTTAGTAACATTTCGATGTGCTCGCCCAGCTTCTGCACCTCGGCGAGATCGGCGCCCATAATCTTTATGCCCACGGGAGTGCGCACGCCGGTCGTCAACATATCAATTCGCGCTTTTATGGGCATGGTCCAGGCGTTTGAAACTCCGGGCAGTTGTAATGCTTCGTTCATCCCGCCGGGGCCATAGATGAGTTCATCCATGCTCTTATGATCGGGCCACGCGCGGCGCAGGATTCCCTGCAACCAGTCTGGGGCCCTGGATGAATACCAACGCGGTACCTTGGGCCATTCGGATTCAGGTTTGAGTTCGACCACTGTCTCCATCATCGAAAATGGCGCCGGGTCCGTCGCAGTTTCCGCGCGCCCAGCCTTGCCGAACACACGCTTGACCTCCGGGAAGCTCTTGAGCTGCTTATCCATCACCTGGAGCAAACGCTCGGTTTGAGTGACTGAAATGCCCGGCATTGTGGTCGGCATGTAGAGCAGCACGCCCTCATTCAGCGGCGGCATAAACTCAGAGCCAAGTCGATTAAAGACCGGAATAGTTAGAACAACAGCTATTACTGCCAGAATGACAACCGTCCAAGTGTGCCGCAGGACGAGGTCGCAAACCGGATGGTAGATCTTCATCAGCGGCCGGCTGATTGGGTGGTTCTCTTCGCTGTGAATCGTGCCGACCAGGAAGCCGTTTACGAGTCGCGACAGAAACCGTGGCCTAACTCTGTAAGGATCCCGGCGCATCAAGAGCATGAGCATCGCGGGTGCAAGCGTGATCGCGAGGAAGGCGGCGATTGCCATTGAAAAGTTCTTTGTATAAGCAAGAGGCTTGAACAGCCGGCCTTCCTGTCCCTCCAGCGTGAAAACTGGAATGAATGACACGGCGATCACCAGCAGTGCAAAGAAACTAGGCGCACCGACTTCCTTGATCGCTCCTATTACAACTTCTTTGTAGTTGACTGGTCGACCTTCCGCCTCCCAATGTTCGAGCTTCTTGTGGGTCTGTTCGACAACAACGATGGCGGCATCGACCATCGCGCCGATGGCCACCGCAATGCCACCGAGGCTCATAATGTTTGCGGTCAATCCCATCCAGTACATCGGGATGAACGAAATAATCACAGCCACCGGGATCGTGGTAATTGGAACCACCGCCGATGGAAAGTGCCAGAGGAAGATCATGATGATCAGACTGACGATGATCAGTTCCTCTATAAGCGTGCCTTTTAGCGTTTCGACCGCGCGCTCGATTAGTTCAGCGCGGTCATAGGTCGTGACGATTTCTACGCCCCTTGGCAATGAGGGCTTAAGTTCATCCAATTTCGTGCGTACTCGTTGGATGACCTTCTCGGCGTTCTCGCCATAACGCATGATGACAATCCCGCCGACGACATCTCCTTCTCCGTCCAGATCAGCCAGGCCGCGCCGGATGTCAGGGCCAAGCGTTACCGTGCCGAGATTACTGACGAGGATAGGCGTGCCGCCCTGTTTGCTGAGTCCAACGACGATGTTTTCTACGTCAGAGACCTTCTTTATGTAGCCGCGCCCGCGAACCATGTACTCGCGACCAGAGAACTCGATCAGGCGGCCTCCCACATCGCTATTCCCCTGGCGTACGGCTTCGACCACGCGTTCAATCGGAATGTCATAGGCGAGCAGAGCATTCGGATCGACGTTCACCTGGTATTGCTTGACGAATCCTCCCAACGGAGCGACCTCAGCTACTCCGGGCACAGCCTGTAAGGCGTACCGCATGTTCCAGTCCTGAAAGCTTCGCAGTTGCGCCAGATTGTTTTGCCCGGTCTTATCAACCAGCGCGTACTGATAAACCCAGCCAACCGCTGTCTCATCGCGGGCAAGTTCGACGTTTACCCCCTCCGGCAAACGCGGCAGGATATTGCTTAGATACTCAAGCGTTCGTGAACGGGCCCAATAAATGTCCGTGCCGTCTTCGAAGATGATGTAAACGTAGGAATAGCCGAAGTCTGAAAAGCCGCGAATATCTTTTACCCTGGGTGCCCCAAGCAGCGAGGAGATGATCGGGTAGGTGACCTGATCCTCCATGATGTCCGGGCTCCGATCCCAACGTGAATAAATGATTACCTGCGTATCTGAGAGGTCGGGAATGGCATCGAGCGAAATGTTCTTGATGGACCACAACCCGACAAGCGTCAGCACCCCGACTATCAGCAGGACCATGAACTTGTTGTGGGCGCAACTTTCAATAATCCGATTTATCATTGACAGGTCCTCATTCGATCATTTGTCGTCCGCGTATTTGGGAACCAGGTCCATGCCGTCAGGCGCTTTCCCGGGCTTATCAGATCTGTAGGCCGGGTTCATTGGGTCGTACCAATACAAAATCTTTCTCTCCGACGGTTGAGTCTGAGGCTGAGTTTGTAGTGGTGCGCTTTTTTCACCAGACTTGGAACCGCCATGGTCCATACCCGGCATACCCATTCCTCCTGCTGCCGATTTCAGCTTGCTCTCTGAGTCAACCAGGAAATTGCCGGACGTGACGACGCGCTCCCCTTCTGTGAGCCCAGCTAGCACGACAAACTTGTTGTCCACCTTCGCACCAACCTGGACTTTACGTGGCTCAAAATATCCATCCTTAAGGGAGACGTAGACCAACTGTTCCGATCCTGAATCCATCACCGATTCTTGCGGCACAACCAGGCGTCTTCCGTAATTCATGTTGAGAATTACATCAGCGTACATGTCCGGTTTGAGTAGGAATCCTTTGTTGGCAAGTTCGACTCGGACTTTGAGTGTGCGAGTCGTGCTTTCAACCTGCGGATAGATGTAGGTAATCTTTCCGTTGAATTTACGTCCAGGATAGGAGGACAGCGTTACTGTTGCGGATTGGCCCAACCTGATGTCGGCTGCCTCGAACTCGTAGATGTCGGCAATCACCCATACATTGGAGAGGTCGGCAATTGCATAGAGTTCGCTCTCGGGCGTGACGCGCTGCCTCGGGAAGGCGTTGCGAGTTGTCACAAAGCCACTCGTCGGCGCATAAAGGGTCATCGTCCTCGTGGGCGTTCCACGTTTCTCGAGTTCGCGGATCTGAGCTTCACTGATGTCCCACAACTCCAGTCGCCTTCTTGCTGATTTCGCCAGCGATTCGGAGAAGTTGACTGCGTCAGGGAAAGGACTCTCGCCGAGCTGCCTTCTGCCCTTGATTGCCAGCAGATACTCTTCCTGCGTTTGCACCAGATCGGGGCTGTAGATGGTGAGTAGCGGTTGGCCCTTCTGGACTAACTTTCCAGTGAAATCGACGTAGACGTTTTCAATCCAGCCTTCGATCTTGGGGTTGATGCGACTGATTTCTGTTTCATCGAAGGCGACCTTTCCCACTGAGCGCAGAGACTTGGAAATCGTTTGATATTCAACGGTGCCGTACTGGACACCGATTAACTGCTGCTTCTCAGGACTAATCTTGAAAGCAGTCTCCGGCATTTCCGTCGTTGTTGTACTCGTCTGCGGCGGAAGATCGACGGACGTCGGCGTCGGGACTGGCTTTGGTCTGTTTTGCAGGTAGAAGAAGATCGAGATACTCACCGCGACGAGGATTAACCCGGCAAGAAGCAGAATCCATTTTCGCTTTCCAGTAGCACGCCTCTGCGTTTCCTCATCCTGTTCTTTTTGGGAGGTGACAACCGTTTCCTCTGAGGCAGCGGGCGAGATCAGCGCTTCGGGTTCTTCCGCAGGCAGCTTTCTTTCAATAGCGGGAAAGATCACTTCCGCGGCGTCTTTTCGCTCGGTCGGGTCGTCCAATAACGCGGTCTTTTCGTCTTGCGATTTATCTGCTGTGGTCATTTCTTAATCTCTTCTCTCAATCAGAGCGTTCACCTAGTCACGGTCTCAAAGTCACACCCACCAGCGACTCAAGCGCTGCGACCGCCTTCTCTTCATTACTGAGTTGCTCGTAGTAACTAAGCTCGTAGTTGAGCAGCGTGACCAGATTGTCGAGCAGTGTCAGGAAATCGACTCTGCCGACCTGATAGCCGGCAATCGCGGATTCGAGCGACAGCGACGACTGCGGAACAATGGTCGTGCTGTAAAGGCTTACGAGACGTCTGGCGGTCGTCTGTGCGAGATACTTGTCTCTGATCTTGAACATCAGCACCGTTGTCTTGTTTTCCAGACTGCGTTTCTCAGCTTCAAAGCTGGCTGTCGTTTCTGTGAGCGCCGGCCGCTGCTTCTGCCAAACGTAAACAGGTAACTTGATTCCAACGGTGACGCCGTACATCTCAGGCATCGCAGGACGATTGACATAGGTGAAACCTACGGAAAAATCCGGGTAGAAATCCTTCTTGGCCAGTTGAATTGAATACTGAGCGCTTTCAAGTTTGCGCCGCTGAGATTTCAGCTCGGGATAATTCGCGATCGCGACTTCGTTCAGCTGAGACAGCGAGTATGGGAATTCACGCGGCTTTAGCTCCTCAACAAGAGGTAAAGGAGAGTCCGATTCGCGGTACATTAGACTGTTCAGCCGCGCCTCGGCTATCTGCTTGCGCTGCTCCAGCACTGTCTGCTGTTCGATAAGTTTTGAGAATTCGACCTGAGCTTTGAGTACGTCCTGTTGAATGCCCCTGCCAACGGTATATCGGGCTTCGGCAATCTTCGTGAACTGCTCCAGCAGTATTTTCGTTTTCGAAAGTACTCCAATTGCCTTTGTAAGGTAGTAAAGTTCGAAGTATGCGTCCTTAACTTCTGCCACTACGTTTCTTCGCGTTTGTTCAAAGTTCCACCACTCCGCATCCGCCTCGGTATTGGCAATCTTGCCCTTCAATGAGCGCTTGCCGGGATAAGGCAGATCCTGTGTTATGGAAATCGTTCGTCCACTCGACGGATCGTCTGTCTGCACAGAAAAGGGAACGATGTTGCCCATGTAACCGACGCTGAGTACCGGCTCGTCGAGCGCCTTTGCTTGCGGAATCCGCGCGCGCATCATGTCAAAGCGACGCTGCATTGCCTTAATCTCAGGATTGTTTTCCAGCGCTTGCTCGATTAACTGTTGCAGCCCCGGAATTCCAGCAGATAGGTCAGATGCCGTGGGCGGAAGTGGTTGCTGATCGTGCTCTTCCCGAACCGTATTTGCGGCAGTACCGGAGGCGTTGGGTTGCTGCGCCAGCGCAACTCCGCTTCCGGCCAAAACTACTGTCAGCAAATAGGCAACTGCTATTTGGATTCGCTTTACATTCACTGGCTTCTCCTTACTCGCTACTCTGGGAGACGTCGCTTTCATCGAACATACGCCCGTCTCTGATGTTCACAATTCGGTGAGCCACCGCAGCGTTATCGGGATTATGAGTAACCATGAAGATCGTCTGTCCCTGCGCATTAAGTTGCTGAAAGACCTCCATGATCTCGACGCCCGTTTTGGTATCGAGTGTCCCCGTCGGCTCGTCTGCCAAAATCAGCGGAGGCTCGTTGACGAGCGCCCGCGCTATGGCCAAGCGACCCTGTTCTCCACCGGAAAGCTGATTCGGAAGTCGCGCTCCCTTGCTTGCAAGTCCAACCCTTTGCAGCACCGCGAGCGCTCTAACGCGTTTTTCTTTGGTGCTGGTTTTGCTCGTTACTAACGGCAACATCACGTTCTCGAGTGCGTTGTGGTATGGCATCAGGTGATGTTGCTGGAAGACAAAGCCGAGATATTCGCGACGGAAATCCGCGCGCCGCTCTTCCGACAGACCGTAAACATCAATGTCATCAACCAACACTCGCCCATCCGAGGGATGATTCATCGCTCCGATGATGGTCAGCAGCGTGCTCTTGCCCGATCCCGAAGGACCCATCAAGGAAACAAACTCACCTTCCTCAATCTCAAGGTTGATCCCACCGAGTACACGAACGGCGGAATTGGCTCCGTTGGACTGGTAAACCTTGCCGACGTTATTGACGACTATGAATGACATCATTCACTCCTCAGACATATCGAACTGCTTCAGATGGATCGAGCCTCGATGCTCGAATAGCTGGATAAATCGTGCTCAGCGCGCCAATCACTAGCGCCGCAACCACCGCACCGGGAGCGATCTTCGGATCAAATTCAAGCGTGAGTCCGGACTCACTGAAGTAAGGCAGAATCAACCAACTCGCGAGCATCCCCACTATCCATCCCAATAGCCCGCCGATCGTGCTGATTGCGGCCACCTCAATCATCAGCTCCTTAATGATCTGGAGTTTGCGCAGGCCGATAGCTCGCAACACGCCAATCTCTTTCGTTCGTTCGACGACTGATCCCATCATCGTGGTGAAGATCATCAACGCGCCGATAACGAGCACGACCGCCGATACTGCAATCGCAAAGCGTGTGACACGATCAACAGTGTCGGCCCTGGCGCGGACGGATTGCTCGAGTGCCGAGACCTTGGCGTTCGGAAGTTGTGCGCTGATTTGTTTGACGATGTCTTCGACCGGACATCCGATGCAGAGCGCGCTGACTTCAATCATGCTCAACTGATCAGGCTTCTCCAGAAGCGACTGGAAGTGGTCGAGCGAGCCGAAGATCATCCGGTCTTCGGTTCCGCCAGTTGGCGCGATAACGCCGGCGACTCTGTGTTCCTGACCGGCGATCGTCAGACTGTCCTGGATTATGCGAAAGCCTTTTTGCTCGACGTTGTGCTGATGTTTGCCACTGTCGGTGTATACGGTGACGGAACTATCCACGACCGAAATGGGAAGCGAACTGGCGTCAGTTGTGTCCTCTATTAATGACAGGCTCTTAGCAGCGTCATACCCCACAAGCAGGTCTTGTCGTTCTTGCGGTGTATGACCCACTAGTCTCCACCAGCGCTTCAATTTCAACTCGCTCGCAAAATCGACGCCCGCCAGCAGCGCTTGTTGACCGTCAACATCTGCGAGATCAAGAATCTTCGGCGCAACCACGCTAATCCGATTGCGATAGGGAATCTCGAGAATCCGTTGAGCGTCTCCATTCTTGAGTTGTTTGGCATCGAGCGAGACGCCGGAAACTGAAACGCCGCCGTAATCGAGCGACAAACTGTTCGACTGAGGCACAACGATGATGTTCGCGCCGAATTGGTCGAGTTGCGTGCCAATTTCGTCTTTGATCAAGCGGCTTAACGTCAGCAACGCAACCACGGTTGCGATGCCGATGCTGATGCCAGCCACGAGGAACGCAGCTTTGCCCTTACGCCGCTTCAAGTTCGCCCAGGCAATAGAACTGATTCTCATTACTCACTCCTGCCGGAACTCAGAAATATTGGGTTCCGCTTTGTAGTTCGACCGTCGGAATGACAAGCTCCTCGCCTTCAACACTGCGGCTCAAACCGACTGGATGACAGCCGCTGGTGCCGTTGTTCACGGTGTTGACGGCAAAGTGCCTTCCGCATTTTCTGCAGACCATTTGGTCTGCATCCTGGTAGTAGCCTTTGTGAGAGCCGTAGCAAACCTCGCAAGCATCCAAGGCCGCGCGATAGACACCATCTGAAGTTTTGACAACGAAGAATCGAGCAGTTGTATTGCTAGGTAAAGCGGCTTCCAAAAACTTTGCCTGACCGCTGCTGACTTCGCTCAGTGGAATGCGTATCTCTTTCATGCCCGAAGCGACGGCAATTGTTCTGGCACTGGCAGTCGTTATCGTTGAGACCTGCCGCTCACGACTAATAACTAGGTAGCCAATGACGGCAAAAAGGCTCACGATCACTAGCAACATGAGCCAATTAGAATTTCGTCGAGCAGGTTTGGAGAACAGTTGCCTTTTATGCTCGCGACCGTGGTGTGCTTTTCTATGTGTCTTGTTACTCATAAGTCCTAGTTCCTTGTTTCGTATGAAATGATGATCATCCAAACTGCCCTACGCGTAGAAAGACGGCATTTCAACTCTTGAGCCATGCCGCTCGATCTCCATCAGCTCAACACCGACTTCAAGATTCTCGCTGACGGTCAGCAAATGATTCGGCGCGACTCTGAACCAGTTATCGACGTCTTCACTCAGCCGCTCAGACGCGATTACGACCGCTCTCTCGCACGGATCACATTCGACTAATCGGAAGATTCCAGTTCCGCATTCGTACTTTTTGCCGGCGGCAAAATAGAGCGAAGCTGGCTCCACCGTAGGGTCGGAGACGTAACGAATCGCAGCGACGTTCCGTCCGTCTGTTACTGCAAAGTTGTAGTAGGATGGTGCTGCGCTGTTTGTCTCTGCTGTCCACAATTCAAGCTGCTGGACCGTCTTCACCAACATATGGCCGATATCTCTCGCCGTCTGCTGACGGTCAGTGTCGCCAAGTAGGTTTAGAAAGACCGCAAACGCATGTTCAGAATCGGTCGTGCCGTCAATTGTGTTGTAGAGGTGATCTGGCAATGATTCGCGCAAACGCCGCCTGATTTGCCAAAACCCTTGAATCGTCCCGTTGTGCATCCACAGGTAGCGGCCGTTCTGAAAGGGATGGCAATTCAGTTCGGACACCTTCATGCCAGGTGATGCGGCGCGTATATGAGCGAAGAAACAAGGCGACTTTATGTGCTCACTCAGGCGGAGCAGGTTGTCGTTACTCCATGCTGGTGTGACGCTGGTGAAGATGCAGGGTGTCGGGCTGTTTTCGAATTCAGCCCGACATCCCACTGAGCAGAAGTAGTATTCTCGCCCTTCGTAAACGAGAGACTCCTTGACGTGTCTGTCATCAAGCGGCATGTGGCAAACCGGATCTATTGCGATTACTTCCCTCATCTTTCTGTTCTCCAAGCAGTTCTCTGTTAATTCGTCGGCAAGCCTCTAGCAGCTCGACGCAGTGACGCTTGATGCGCTGCATCTGAGTGACACTGTAGTTCATGCGAAATCCAGCGACAGATTCAGTAATCCGCTTGAATGCATCTAAAACTTGTTGCAGATCATTTGCCGCGAGAAAGATCCCTCGACGCAACTCCACCTCGCCTTTCACCAGGTCAAGCGCTTCGACTGGACCAGATGCAGACTCAAAGTCGTTGGCGAGTATTGTCAGGTCCGTTCGCAGGCGGGCGATGGTGGCGATGCAGTTTTCTTCGCGCGCGGGACCTTCTTCTATCGGCTTATGCCCATTGCAACAGCGACAGCGACCTTCGAGATGCGCCCCAGTGTCACGGCACGTACAAACATCAGGCAGGCGCTCGACCATATCGCAGAGTTCCATAGCCTCCCAGCCGATGCTCCACCACAACGACAAAAGATCAATTCCCATGTTGCGCATAGACACCTCCTTTACTTACGGCGTAGCTTGGGTCGCTTTCGTTTGATGGCCCGCTTCGTCCTCACGACAGGTCACCCTCTATTCCAAATGAAGATTCTGATAGGCCAGTCTCTCAGGCCTTGCTGGTGTGGCCCGCCTAAATGTCGCGCTGTATCCAATTGCAAGACCGTTGTAGATTGAGGCCCATGCCGCGCCGACCAACGCAGCGAAAACGACCAACACAATCAACCCTAGGAAGAAACCACCCCAGGTAACTGGTATGGCTACGCTGGACCAGTCGGTGTGGAAAAGGTATTTCATACCGGCAAGCGTGGCATCGGGAGCCAACGTGAATACCAGCCTGCAAAGCACAAACAGAATTCCGGCCACTGCTGCTTGAGCGATCGCAATTGCTTTAACATTGAGTTTCATGATTAACCTCCCTTCACTTAAGATTGATTAACCTGCGTAATCCTCCGCAGATGCGGAATAAATGCAGGCGTTATTTGAGCGTAACGAGCGTACTGCTCGCCAAACTCTTTGAGCGCATCTCGTTCTTCTCTTCGAGCGAGACGCACATACATCCAAACCAAAACTGGAAACATGACGAGCGTGAGCAGCGTCGGCCACTGGAGGAGGAACCCGAACATAATCACGATGAAAGCGGCGTATTGTGGATGACGCACGTAGGCGTAGGCACCCGTGGTCGCTAGCGTGTGTTCGCGCTGTGCTCGATAGAGCCTCTCCCATGCAGCGGCTAGTAAGATGAACCCACCGAAGATTAGTAAATTGCTAAGGATGTGAAACGGATCTAAATGTGGATTACCTTTCATTCCAAACAGCGAGTGCCAGAGATGTCCCGCATCGTGAGAGAAGGGATTCAGCACTGGATACCGATTTCCCAACCAGCCGGAAAGCAAATAGATGGTCAGCGGAAATCCATACATCTCGGTAAACAGCGCCACGATGAACGCCGCAAATGCTCCAAAGGAACGCCAGTCACGGCTCGTACGTGGGCGCGCAAAGCTGAATGCGAAGATGATGAAGATCGCCGAATTGATTAGAACCAATGACCAGAGTCCGTATGCTGACATGACGTTCACCTCCTTTAGCTGCCCCGGATTGCTTAGTGATGTCCCCTACTTCCGCTGCCATGTTTGCCGTGACCGCCATGCATGAAGAAGTGCATGAACGGGCACGCCAGCAAAAGAAAATAAGGAAGAATGCCGAATAGGTGCGCCCGGTGTTCTGTGAAAAGGAAGAAGCCGACGATTGCGAGAAACAGAAGGAGCACCACACTCCGACGCGTGCCAAACCAACCGCCAGTTCCTGATTGATTCTCGTGTTTCATAAGACCTCCCTTAATTCTGCTTGTAGGCAACTGCACAGCTTTGCTTCGACACCACGACTGGTACTCACTGCGCGGTTATAGCGAACGTAGTCTTTCCTTTCCCAGCCGCTCCTTCATAAGTAAGCTGCGCTTGCCAATCGCCAGCCGATTCAAGCTTCACTTTCCCTTGGTAGACTCCGGGCGTGCCGGTAGCAGTAAATGACCCTGCGTTGTTCATTGCTGGCATGGTCCCCATGGGAGGCATATAGAAGTTCAAACCAACCGCGCCGACTTCTACGGTTTTGCCCGAAGCGTCTTTGAACGAAACAAAGAACTCGTTATCGCCGCTCCTAAGAACGCCATCTTTATTCGAGAGCGTTACGGTTAGGTTGTTACCTACCGCAGAGGTCTTGATTACCTTTCCTGTATCAGTTGCACTGCCTGAACTGCACGCGGCAGCCACGATGGCAACAGCTCCGATAACAATTACGATTGCAAATGTTTTCATGAACTTTCTCCTTTCCGATTTGAGTGAATACACAACTACACAAGAGACGAGCGTCGAGATTCGGCACCTCAACTCACGCGCGGTTACACGTCGGCGCACCTTGTCCCGAGTAGTTCTTCATTGAGGAACACTCGACCACAAAGAGAGACGACGGCCTGGTTGTGCGTTAGATCAGAAGGGAAAGATTGCGGATATAAATAGCCTGGAGGTTAGGTAAGAAGACTTCCGTAGCCGGACGCTCGTAGGGTTTCGGCAATATCAGGGCAGACTGCACGATTGCGGGATGAATAACAGCGACGCTGAAGGAAGGAGGCTGCAGCTTAAACGTTGTTCCGCTCGAACCGGGCTCCTTGGGAATTGTGACACAGCACATCCCCATGTCGGTTTCAGCGGTAGCGGCTCCCGCCTGCTCCTTGCAGCATGGCATCGTGTCTATGCCCGGCATATTATCCATATCTGCCATTTTGCAGACATGTTCACTGCGTACTCGTACCGTGCCAGCCAGTACGCTGCCAGCAACTACAAGTACCAAAACCAGTGATGAAAGCCGCTTCAGCATCCCATATCCTGAAATTTTCACCAAAAAAAAGACAAGGATCCGCTTGAGAGGGTGCAATGCCCATGCCCACGGAATTGACCAGATTTTCCCAGCCTTTGCAGATCGGGGATGACAAAAGCTGGGGACTTTCGCTGGTCGATGCGAAGAATTGCGCAATGCCCTAAGCGGTTAAGGAGCGCCTTACCTGGCTACCACGGAAAAAGAAGATTCCGTGAGGTATAGCGGTTGCGCCCTTTATTAATCTGATAACCAGACAACAACAGGCCGCCGATTTCGCTTATGGCCATCGGTTTGCCTACATGCTACTGAAAGAGCGCATGTCTATTAAGGAGGGCATATGAAGAAAGTAAATGCGGTTCTTCTGGCACTAATAGCCGCCGCCGCAATCGTTGTTACATCAAGTAAAACATTCGCTCAGCATAAGCAAGCGTCAGAGATGTCCGAAATGATGCAATCGCCGCATCACAAGCTGATGATGGCTTACATGCGAAGCATGAGCGAGTTTGCCACAGCGCTACGTGATGAGGCACTAAAAGCGACCCCACTAGACGTTGAATTCGCACGCGCGGCAGTAGCCGAGTTGAGACACAATTTCGACGCCGCAGAGTCGCTCCACCAAAAACACATGGGCATGATGACCGCCGACATGCAGTCAAAGATGAAAACGATGATGGAGAAGATGGATAAAGACCGGGCGATGGTGAAAGACCATGTCGCTGCGCTCGAGACGGCCGTGAATGCAGAAAAACCGGATTCCAAGCAAGTGGCGGCCCACGCTAATGCTCTTCTGAAACAACTTGGCATGATGACGAGCATGGGTAGTGATAAACCAGCGAAGAAAAAGGCCCCGATGAAAATGAAAATGTAGCCGTTGTTTCTACGCAGCGTTTCTGGTTCAGCACCTAACCTTTTCTTTCGTGTTAGATCGGCAAGCGTGCAAAGGGAAGTCGCAGATTACGGCGTGTTTTTTCCCTTCGAAAAGCGGAGGTAAACTCCGAACACATGCACGTTGTGGCTCGAGTAGCGCGAGTCCAGCAGCAGTGGACGAGTGGTCGGGAACTGCTGCTCTGCAGGCAGCCGATCAAAAGGATACGGATTTAGTCCGTTCCACTGAAAATCATCCAACCTGTACGGTTCGAAAATGTAGCGGAACCCCAGGGCGATGTTGTCGGTCAACTGGTAGCTGGTATCCACGTTTAGTTCGTGGTAGTTGCTCTTCACGTCCGGAAACGGAAACGCGGTAGCGTTTAGGACTGCGGTCGGGGACACCGCAGTCAAATTCGCCGTCGTAATCCGATCATTAGAGAGCGAGAGCGCGTAGTTGGCATCGAGAAGCAATTTGCCCTTAGCAAAGTAGGAGGTCACGCCAATACCAAAGCTGTCATTCGAGTTGCGATCCTCCCGATTCCACCTGTTTCTAAGATCGAAAGGCACTCCCGTCTTGGCAATGCTGTGCAGCAAAGAGCTGTAACGCTCGCGTGAGTAGTTGGCGTAAAAGGTGGTTGTCTCGTTTGGCATGTAGAGTAAATCAACACTCCCCTGCCCCTGCAGATATCTCACCAACCCAAAGAAGTTCTTGTCGTAATTGTTGCGCAGATACGAGAAAGTGCCCGAGAGCCCCAGCTTTGGCGTTACTGAATATTGCCATTGCAGATTTGCGTTATGACGAATGCGCTTGGCCTGGTCGAAGACCCTGAGCTGGTTAAACTCCAGTACGCCCGGATCATAAGCGCGAGGTGTTCTATCGGAATAGCGGTAGATCAGCTTGCTTTCGAACCTGTTATTGGGCTTGTAACTAAGCTGAGTGCCAAAGGTATTCTCGTTCGAATTAGCTACTTGCCGGTGCGCTCTGTCCCATCCTTCCCACTGATACTCAATCTTCCACTTCAGCCACTTCGCGATGTCCCAGGTGCCTTCGGCAGTGAAGTTCTGTCTATGAAACGAGACCGGCATATTTTCCATAGGTTCGGTTCCGAGGCTTATGAGCCAGGACGATTCACTATCTGCCGCGGAGCCCGGGAAGAGCATGTCCGGCGTGGTGTTGTTGTAGTCGTAGGAACGATAATGAATGTCAAACGAGAAGTTTTTTGCGGGTCGGGACGCAAAGACGTGATCTTGTGTGAAAGTATCAACGTCACCCTCGAGACTCTGACGCGGCAATGCCGCAAGCGATGTCGGCGACACACCCGCCGGCAGGTTACTAGCCACTATCGCCGTATTGAGAGTGAAAGGAACAAACTGCGCATTCTGTTTCCAGAAACTCCAACCGAGCGCACTGGCGAGCCGCGAATGGCCCGGCAAATCCACGAAGGCCGAGATGAGGAAACTGTGGGACTTGTTGCTGGGCTCTTCGGCATAGATGCCGCGCGCAAACTCCAGGCGGTTACGGCCTCCCACGGCCTGTTTGTCAGTGAGTCGAAATGGATTGTCGAAGGTAAGAGATTCAATCCGATTGTTGAACTGAGAAAAAGTGTAATCGAAGTTGACCCCCCAGTGACGCGTAACGTAGCTCGTTCCAAACGTTATCTGATCTGTGCGACTGTCGATCGGCTCCGGCAATTCCAGATTGAGAATGCGGAAAGAGTCTCCGATCGCGGTAGTGATGCCGATTTCTGCATTCGGAGTGGCAAGGCGCTCATAGGCGCCGATGCCAAGAGGTTTCGATCCGGAGCGTTTGTAATCAAGAAATCTAGCGCGAACGCTCCAATGCGAAGTCACTTGAAATGTCTGGTTAATGCTCAACGTCTCGCGGGTCTGTCGGATATTGATAAGCGGCGAGTTGCGAAAGATATTGCCGGCTACCAATGGCAGAGTAGGTGATCTGACATCCAGCAAAGGTTGTAATGTGGCCTTGATTTGATCCGACACTATAAGAAGCCCATTGCCTTGCGCGACATAAGGCGTGCGGCTCCCGCGTGAAAAAAGCCGCGGCAATTGGCCCCACTCGACCGTGGTGCGATACTTACCGTATTCACCGATGTCAAGCAGGTACTGCTGATCTCTCTCAGACGGCCCTCTTCCTATCAGCCGAAAGAATTTCGGCGTGTCTGCCGGGTTCGAAGCGATTCTGAACCTTCGAAACAAAAAGCCTTCGCGTACGCGCTTGTACTCCTCAAACTTCGACGGTCTCTCGCCGGTAACGCTGCGCGCTTGACCTCCGATATCTATGAGCAAACCGAGATTGCTGAAAAGCCCCTTTCCCGTAGGTTTGGGCTCAGGCGTCGCGGATGGTTTCGCCTGGTCTTTAGTCTTATTCTCTTCCTTCGCTCGCTCGGTCTTCTTGCTTTCCTCATTCTTGACTATGTGATCATTATTCGCAGCAATGATGCTCTGCTCCTGGGCCAAGGTGGAAAGAGGCGCCAGCAAGAGAACAAGGGGTACAACGAAATGGCCCAGCGACCATCTTCTGTTTTGTTGGTTTCTCATTGTCTTCTCCTCTCCATTCTCGCTGTGCGCTTACCGTTGCAGGAGAATACCTGAAGGATGATTCGAGCCGTGGACCTGCGAGTGGCAGTTCAGGCATGCTCTGTTCAAGATGAAGCCTGAATTTGGCCTGCCGGCGACGGTCTGGTGCCGGCCCTGGATATGACACTGTTGGCAGAGCATCGGCGCTCTGGCAATCAACAAGTTGGTGTTGTTTGAGCCGTGCGGCTTATGACACGTCATGCAGTTCTCGCGCGTTGGTGAGTGTTCCCAGAGAAAAGGCCCACGTTTTTCAGCGTGACACGTGTAGCAGGTCTCGTTGATATTGGCCGTGCGCATCATCTTTGGGCCGATTGAACCATGTGGCTCATGACATTGAGAGCAAGTCATGCGGCTCTCTCGGTCTTCGTTGCGGAACAGGTGGGTCGAACGCTGAAACTGCGCTTTGCGCATTTCACCGTGACATTGGAAGCAGGTCTCTTCCTGGGTCCTAAGCTTCAACATTTTCGTTTCCGATTGCATGTTCGCAAAAAGCTGAGCGGGGTTACCTGCCGCTGACTTGCGGTGCGAGCTGTGGCAGCTCAAACACGAAAGCCCGGCGCTCTCGTGTTTACTGCCACGCCACATCGCATGCTCATTCATCTGAGCGTGACAGGTTTGGCAGCGGGCACTGGCTTCGTGCGCCTTCATCTTCGCAGGATTCTGAATTTTCGTCGGATCACCCTCTGCGGCGTGCACCTTGCCCGGCCCATGACAAGTTTCACAGCCGGTCACTTTGTTTTTCCAACCGCTGGCGGTTGCTATTTTCGCGTGTGCTGTGTGGGAGAAATTCTTGAACTGATCTTCATGACAGTCCTTGCAGGCTTCACTGCCAATATAGTCGTCGCTGACCATCTTTGCGCTCGAGGGAGCAGTCGCAGTTTGTGCCAGCGAGGGTGACTGGAAGAATGAGTTCGATCCAACCCAAAGGGTCACCGTAAACATGCACGCGCCGAGTGTTACGAATCTCAAGAGTTTTGTTGGGAACATCTGCGTATCTCCGCAAGGAAGGACGTTACTCCATGACTCCCGTCTGGATAACAAGATGAGTCTGTCATTCCAGAACCAGCGGGTCCAAGAGTAGGGAAGGTAGAGCCTAGAGCAATGTATGCGAACGAGATACTGCTTTTGACGAAAGCCCTAGGGATTTGTTCGCCGAGGCCCATCGGGCTCTCGGCGCACCTCAAGTTTCTAACTACAAGTCTTTTGTTTTTTAAGCAATACTCGTGCCGAGAGATAAAGCTTAGATTGCTTGCTGGATTCACACCGACGTGCGAATTCTGACGCTGCAGTTGCGGATATTCTCTCACCCCCACCCCGTCAGCAATGCAATATTCAAACGCATGGTAACGCGAAAGGCCGGGCCAGCCTGGCCCTATCAGGAGTACAAGATGGCACCTCCAATTTGTGAGCCGGACAATTCAAATGGCCGATTCACACTATCTCGGCATCCAGAATGAATCGGCCGAGAATGATGAGTTGCAGTTACTAACTCAACATTTGTTTTCGCGCATGTTAACGCAATCAGTGTTGCTCTGAGATACTTCATGATCCCTACTTTGCCAGAAGTAGTTGATGTTAATTAATCGTGAGTTAACTCGGTGGTGGAAGATTTGAGGCGGATTTTAGTATGAGGCAGACTGACGCGCAATAATTGATTTTGAAAAACGCCGAGTCAGAATTCCAGACTGTTTGACTCAGACATTTTGAAACTAGGGGTGCGCCTTAGCACGGCGTCGCGCGCGTCGACTCCGCGCAGACGCTTGAACCGAGTTCAGTGCCCAGTGAGCAGGCGGTGCTCACCGGGCCCAGCGCTCGGCGCCGTGAAAGCCAACTGGTCCGGGATCATTACTCCCAGAACGGACTAAATGCAAAGTCGCGGTACAGGAACGGGTGGTTATAGTAGTCGTCGTGATCCTTGTCGAGCTTCTTGTCTCGCAGCGCGAAGGTGACATACGGGAAAAGTGCGTCGACGGATTCCGGATCCAGGCCACGCAGAATAAGAGTCAATTTCGAGCCGGCCAGCGCCGTGCAGATGTGGAACTGATTGACTGCACAAAAGTGAATCGTTCGCGACTGTCTCCGTCGGTCGGAGAGTCGCGACTGGATGCGAACGTGGCACACACTCGCTGCTATGGTGGGTAATCCGAACTTATCACCAGCGCGGCTCGTCGGAAGCCCGGAAGAGGACTTGGCCACCCTGAATGAAACTCAATTGTTGGAGACTTTGGTTAGTCAGAGACCGGACATCCGAGTAGCGCAGGCAGGTATCGAGCGTGCGCGCGCTGTACTCGCCCGTGCGCGGGCTGAACGGGTTCCCGATCTCTCTCTGCGGGGTGGCCTTGGTTACATATTCCCGCGTTGTCATTTGACTGGCTAACCCTAGCTTCTCAACGAGAAGTGAACGAGTTATAGAATCAATACCGAGGGGGAGAATTTGAATTGTGATTAAGGTATGGGCTGCGATTAACTTTTCGGTTGCGCCTTCAATCCAATGCAGGGAAAGGTGCCCGGTATGAAAATCTTGTGCAGGGGTTGAGCCTGTTCACTGGTACTCACGGGAGTACTTGTATTCGGTTGTAACCGAAGCACTCCTGATTCTTCTCAAAATGCTTCGACCTCAATTGCCACACTGGATCAAGCACTAGTCATCCGTCATACCTGCACTCGGATATGCGCTTGAAAGAGAAAGCGCTGTCGCGTACCACACCGCTCGGAGTCAAACCCGGACGATACCGACCTGATGACAAACTGTTGGCCTTTCTGGAAAACCTCTGATTATGCCGAATCATAAAGCAACGAGAGCCCCGCCAACAGCGAGTCCCAAGTGTGGAGTCGGCATAATCGGCACAGTTGCGCGACGCGACTTTCAGATAAAGGCGAGGAGTTGGTGACGGTAGCTGAGATCCTAGGTCACACTGATATTCGCATGACCAAAAGATACTCACACGGTATGCACGAGAGGAAGAAAATGGCTTTGGAGAAGTTGGTGTCCAATCCGCCACGTCAACGTCACGCCAAAAACGTGAAAAAAGAAAAACGGCAGGGTGCGCGCCCTGCCGTAAGTCGTTGATTCTGTTGGTGGAGCAGAGGGGGATCGAACCGGTGACCTCCGCATTGCGAATGGGCTAAATGATCCACTGCATCCTTTGACATGCGGTGACATTGAGTGACATTACTTACAATTCTTCAATAGATTGCAGCCGCCACAGGAGCAATTTCACTTGCAGTTGTTGTCATCGATTTGCCGAGAGTCGAGTGACGAATCGGTGACATTTTTCTTGGACCCCCACGCCCACTGGCCTCCGCATTTGCTCAATAGATTCCGACACCATCAATTAGACGTCGGCACTTATTCATATCTGCCGACGTTTTGTTGAGGAAGAACGGCTGGGAATTCCCTGGATTCGCGCCAATAAAGTCCGCTCAATTGGCGCGATTAGGCCATTCGCGCCAAAACCTCGCGTTATTCGCGCCAAAACCTCGCGTTATTCGCGCCAAAAAGGCTTGCGCTCAGCCTTGATTTCTGTCAGAAATAATAGGTAGTTTTTCTGACAAAATTCGGAGTGGTAATGCCGTGCAAACTATTGATAGCAAACTAAAAAGCCGCATTTACGGCCATGGTAGGGGTACCGTCTTTACCCCTAACGACTTTTTAGACCTTGGCGGTCGGGACGCCGTGGATAAGGCATTGTCCCGCCTGGCCACGCGAGGTGAGGTTCGGCGTCTGGCGCGCGGACTCTACGAATATCCACGAGAACACCCTGAACTAGGAACTCTATCGCCGGACATCGAAAGAGTGGCAAAGGCGTTGTCAGGCAAAGACCGTCTTCGTCTGCAACCGGCAGGTGCTTACGCGACGAACCTGCTGGGCCTTTCTGAACAAGTGCCCGCTAAGGCAGTGTTCTTAACGGATGGTCCTTCGCGCACGGTAAAAATCGGACGGCAGGAAATCCAGTTGCGCCACACCACGCCGCGCAACATGGCTGCGGCGGGACGATTGAGCGGGTTGCTAATGCAAGCGTTTCGGCATCTGGGCCAGGAACACATTACGGCGCAGCGTATGGCGCACCTGAAACGCACGTTGCCTGCAAAAGAGCGAACGCAATTAATGAAAGACCTTCCGCTTGCGCCTACGTGGATGCATCCGTTTTTTCGTGAACTGGCGGAGAGCTGATCGTGAAACTAGAATTCTTCAAACGCTCGTCCGCAGATCAAGGAGCGATCATCCGCGAAGTGGCGGCTCGACGCGGCGGGTCAGCCGTCATGGTTGAAAAAGATTTTTGGGTTTCGTGGACGCTCGCGGTATTGTTCGCGCATCCAGAGTTTGGTGAGCAGTTAGTCTTCAAAGGCGGAACTTCGTTATCGAAAGTCTTCGGTGTGATCGAGAGATTCTCGGAAGACATTGATCTGTCCGTTAGCCCTGAATTTGTCGGCATCAAAGAGAAGTGGGTCGACGAGGCGGAGAGTCGCAACAAGCGAACCGAGCGAATGAAAGAGTTGGAAGCGGCCTGCATTGAAACGGTGCGCGAACGCTTCGCGCCAGAGTTGGAACGCATTGCCGAAGAATCGTTCGGTAAACCAGTAGGCGGTAAAGCATGGATGGAGTTTCAAGTGGACGACGATACGCATTCACCTGTAATGCTCTTTCACTATCCTTCCAACGAACCTACTGGGTTCGAATATCTTCGTCGCTCTGTGAAGATGGAGTTTGGTTCATTGACTGATCAAAGGCATATCCTACCCGCAGCAGCCATTCCCAAACAGGGTCGCTACCGTGGAACGATTGAGGACGAACGCAGACTCTTTTATATCGCTCTAACTAGAAGTCAAAAGTTTTTACATCTAACTTACGCGCCAGTACCCGGCAACAGGAAATTCCAGCGTGTTTCAGATTTTCTTACTGATGTCTACCGCTCGAAATACGTCAAGCGCCGACCAGCCGACTACACCGCCAGAACTCATTGTGAGCCGGAAGCAAGAAAAGGGGTCACTAACGTCGTTTTCACTTTTTCGGATATCAAGTACTTCTTTGAATGTCCATATCAGTTCAAACTCAGAATCCTCTATGGTTTTAACGCGCCGATTCATGAAGCTCTTGGCTACGGACGTTCCCTCCACAATGCGCTAGCAGAGGTTCACCGTCGCGCGATGGACGGAGACTTCGGTACGTCCGCTGATGCAGACGATCTTAAGCAGCGACACCTGCACGCGCCTTACGCATATAGAGCTTTGAGAGAGAAGCTCGAACAAGCTGCAAGCCGCGTCCTTACTGATTACATTAATGACAATGCGGCGGAACTAAAAAACATCGAATTCTCGGAGAAGCAGATAGAAATCACTCTAGATGATGGCGTATCGATTGTTGGTCGAATCGACCTGGTACGAAGAATTGATACCGGGGAAACCACAATCGTTGATCTCAAGTCAAGTGAGAGAGCTCAACAAGAAGAAGTAACAGAGACTCAGTTGCACGTATATGCTTTGGGTTACCGCGAACTTACGGGCCGTGATGCAGACCAAGTAGAAATCTACGAACTCGATGAGCGCAAAAGAAAGTCTCGATCAGTTGATGAAGAATTTGTTAAAGACGTCAAAGTGAAGGTAGAGGCTGCGGCGTCTGCGCTGCGGTCTGGGACGCTCATTCCAGATCCTGAGCCGAAGAAATGTGCATCTTGCGACTATTTGAAAATTTGCACCGCCGGATCGCAAGTAGCAAGTGGAATGCGCTCAGTTGATTGACGAAGCGACATCAGCGGAGGCCAGCCGCGAACTGAAAACTCCCGACCTGCGTGCTCTTGGGTTATTAGAGGGTTATGCAATCACACGCGAGCCTACTCACAGCCAAGGCAATGCGGACGGTCATCCGAAATCGGGCATTATGTAATCAGGCAGCGCTCCCGCCCATCAAAAGGCGATGTCAGACGCGGCTGCGGGTCTTACATAATGACGATTATCGTACGCCTCGCGTCTATACTTTCCCTACGGATGTCTCCACCTAGCTCGTTCCTCATGAGTTTCGCTCATGACCGAGAAACATGGTTCGCTTGAATGCCATCTGATGGAAACAAAGTTTGCGGAAAGGACTCTACACTACACACACGCTACCGATGAGGCGAAGCGCCGAGCAGTTGAAAATTTGGTGCGTCCGGTCGCGTCAAGTGACGAATCGGTGACAAATGAAAAAGGCAGGGTAGCGGCCCTGCCTTAAGTCATTAATTCTATTGGTGGAGCAGAGGGGGATCGAACCCCTGACCTCCGCATTGCGAACGCGGCGCTCTGCCAAACTGAGCTACTGCCCCACGCGGAGCGTTCATATTAGGGAGTGGAGGGTGGTAGTGTCAAACAGATTGCCGATTTAGAGCGCTGATTCCTTCCAACTCAAGTGTCCTTCAGATTTTTCTGGTTGAGTTGATGCTGATCAGAGTGGGAGCGGGGGCGGCGCGCAAAGAGATTGAATGCTGACGATAAAGGTCAGAGCGCTTGCCCCCTTCCAACCTGCGAATTATGTAGAGTTGAAAAGAGTGCTTTTTAGTTGATTCCGATCAGAGTTTAGGCGGGGGCGCGCGCAAAGAGATTGAATGCTGAAGATAAAGGTCAGAGCGCTTGCCCCCTTCCTAACCTGCGAATTATGTAGAGTTGAAGAGTGTACCTTTAGTCGCTGCCCATCAGAGTTAAAGCGGGGGCGCGCGCAATGAGGTTGAATGCTGACGATAAAGGTCAGAGCGCTTGCCCCCTTCCTAACCTGCGAATTGTGTAGAGTTGAAAAGAGTGCTTT
>Ga0209431_10001068_pt1 | contig 22766 bp, 22 predicted proteins | sample RifCSP13_3_FD_184021 | JGI IMG/M metagenome (GOLD analysis project Ga0209431, IMG submission 184021) | Soil microbial communities from Rifle, Colorado - Rifle CSP2_sed 13_3 (SPAdes) (version 2) | ecosystem: Environmental > Terrestrial > Deep subsurface > Rock core/Sediment | place: Rifle...
CGATAGACGGTGACATTGTCACATGCCTTGGCATAATCGAGTCTGAATTGAAAAGCAGAAGCGCGCCTTCAGAATCCCTAAAAGCGCTCAAGGATCTCGTGCAAGAAAGGAAAAAGTTCGTGGCCGCCCTCAGAGCTTGAGGTGCGTCTTTAGGCCCTTGTAGCGGTTCCTGATTGTTACTTCAGTAACACCGGCTGCCTCTGCCACATCCTTCTGGGTTTTGTTCTCGCCGTTCATGACGCAAGCGACATAGAGTGCGGCTGCTGCCAGACCCATCGGGTCCTTGCCAGCAGAGATCTTGCCCTCTTCGGCCTTTTTCAGGATCTCGAGCGCCTTGCGCTTGGTCTTTTCAGAAAGCCCTGCCTTGCTTGCAATCCTTGCGACACACTTGACCGGATCGACTACGGGCATCTTCAGGTCAAGCTCGCGGATCAGAAGGCGGTAGCACCTTGCGACGTCCTTTTTCTTGATGTTGCTTGCGTTTGCGATGTCTTTGAGAGTCCTTGGAGTTTCTGTATCGCGGCACGCAGCGTACAGCGCGGCTGCGACAAGCGCGGATATCGAGCGCCCGCGCACAAGGCCCTTCTCAAGCGCCTTCCTGTAAACGTAGGCTGCCTTTTCAATCACCGCGTCGCCAACTGCCAGCTTGTCCTTGAGCCTGTCAAGCTCAGAGAAAGCTTGGCGGAAATTGCGGTCGACCGGCTCGTGCACTTGGCTCCTGCTGTCCCACGTCCTCAGTCTCTCTATCGTGCTTTTCATCGAAGCAGAGAGCGGCTTGCCTGATGCGTCTTTGTCAACCGGACCGATTATGGTCGCAAGGCCCATGTCGTGCATTGCGAGCGATGTAGGGATGCCAGCCCTGCTCCTGTCCTCGTGCTCCTCTTTTGAAAAAGCGCGCCATTCCGGGCCAAGCTCCTCTATCCTCTCACTCACGACGAATCCGCAGTTACCGCAAAACATTTCTCCGCTAGAGTTGTCCGTTACCATCGATCCCTTGCCGCAGCGTGGACAGCGCTCGCCAAACACGGAAATATCTTTTACCAATTCCTATCCACCAAAATTCCTATTCCCTTTTTAGGCCTCTATTTATGTTTTATTCTATTATATAAAGCTTAGGACAGGCCGAATTTCGAGCCCCCGAATGGAGATCGTACGCAGTCAGCGCGCCAAACCTGCAGGAAATCTCTGCAACCAGCAAAAAGACTGAAAATTATCGCGATTATCTTGGCTTGTGGCGCTTGCGCCTTTCAACCTTGGCGTACTTTTTGCTGCCAGACCTCTGGGCGCTATAGGCATGAGTCTTTGTCTTGTCGCGTTTTGCCATCTTTGAAATGTAAGAAATACCCGCGCTATATATTCCATCACCAGCAAAAACAATAAATGGCATACGTGACATGCGTAAAGCGATGCAGAACCAAAACCGTATTCCAAGGTGGCTGGTGGAAAGCGACCCTTCGTGGGAGAAATCAATCGACGCCAACATCGGCATGCTAAAGTGGACCAAGAAAGGGACAGCCATCCAGGCAGTCTGCTCGCCTTCAGGAATGTTCTGCGACATTTTGGGAGATAGTGATATGCAACAGGGCATTACAGACCTGTCAGAAAGCGTTTCTCGGATGAACAGAAAGGCCGACCTCGCAAACGACATTTCAAAATACCTTTCAAGCAGGTACCTGAACCCCGGGATAAACGGGCCGGCGCGCTTTGACTTGCGCAAGACGCGCAGCTTCTAGCTTTTTATACCAAATCCTGTATGCCGTTACCATGTCTTTACAGGACGCAATCTCCAAACTTGCCCGCGAGGCCGTAGCCAAATTCGTAGAGCCAGGCCAGGTCGTGGGGCTTGGCAGCGGCAGCACCGCGGCAGTAATTGTTCGGGAGATGGCAAGCCTCACCTTCAAGGACTCGCTTTTGTGTATCCCCACTTCACTGCAGATAAAGGCAGAGGCGGAAAAGAGTGGCCTGCGCTTTGGGGACGAGGGCAAGATCCCAGACATCGACGTGGTCTTTGACGGCGCGGACCAGATTGATTCCGACTATTACATGATAAAGGGCGGTGGCGGAGCGCTCTTGCGGGAAAAGATCCTGATAACCTCTGCCAAGGCCGTCGTAATCGGCGCCGACTCGACCAAGTTTGTCAAGTCGTTCTCAAGATGTGTGCCTGTTGAGGTGCACCCGCTGGCCCGGGTGTCTGTTGCTAGAAAACTGGCTAGCATGGGCGGCAAGCCTGCACTCCGTACGCTTGACAAGGGATACCCGTTCATAACGGAAAATGGCAACGTGATACTTGACACAACGTTTGCGTCTATACCCGACGTGCGTGCCATGGAAGTGGAGCTGAAATGCATCGCCGGCGTAATGGAAGTCGGACTATTTACGAGGCGCGCAGATGTTATCTATAAGGCCAAAACCGACGGGACATTTGAGACAATAAAGCCTAGCGGTACATAAGCAAGCTTCCACCAACTATACCACTTCGTACAAGTGCGCTAACAAGGAAAACACTATTGATAGTAAAACGTGAGCATTGCTGTCAGTGAACTTTTGCGAATCGGTATATTTATCATTCATACCTCTGTCTGAAAATTGATGTCCACACAGCCTGAGAAAAAGCAGTCGATGATGGACGAGTTCATAGGTTTTCTAAAGACGTTTGGAGTCATCGGCCTTGCGATAGCATTTGTAATTGGCGCTGCATCATCCAAGCTTGTCACCGCATTTGTCAACGACATCATCAATCCCATAGTAGGTCTGGCGCTGCCTTCCGGTGACCTAAAGGCACTGCACTACAACGTGACAAACAGCGCAACTGGCGCGACATCGACGTTTGCTTATGGAGACCTGATCTCAAACACCATCGACTTCATTATCATCGCTCTCATTGTGTTCATTGCTTATAAGATGCTATCAAGGTACAAAATATTCAACGTGGAGGACAAGACCAAGCCGCCCAAGTAGGCTAGGGCCGCCCCACAAACTGTCCATGCCCGATGGCTTTAGCATCGACCTGCCCATTCTCCATCACCTCCCTGCCGCGCACCATTGTAAGGACTGGCCAGCCCTTCATTTTCCACCCGTCGTATATTGTATAATCAGAGTAGGACTGCAGGAGTTCCGGAGTCACCTTTTGCTCGAGGTCCATGTCGACAATGACAAGGTCTGCGTCTGACCCCTCCTGCACCGTGCCTTTTCTTGGGTACATGCCAAATATGCGTGCCGCGTTGTAACTCGTCAATTCAGCGACGCGCTCTATCCCTATCCTGTCCTTGTTGACACCTTGATCGAGAAGTACGGGTAGCATGGTGGCGATGCCCGGGAACCCGGCTAGCGCCGACCACAAGTCGCCATCGCCCATCTTCATCTGAAGCCTATTTGCAACATGGTCGGTCCCAACCGTGTCTATGACGCCGTTCCTGAGAGCCGACCACATGCTCTGCACGTCGCTTTTCGAGCGGATGGGCGGGACCACCTTGCCTCTTATGCTGTCAAAGTCAAAGGTGTGGGTGAGGTAGTGCGGGCAGGTCTCGATGTAATAGTTGGCCTTGCCCTTCTGCCGCTCCTGCAGTATTGCGTCTATCGCTGCATTTGAGCCAATGTGGACAAAGTAGAGGCTGGCGCCGAACTTGCGGCCAAGCTTTGAAACTTTTGCAATGCTTTGCGCCTCGGACGACGCCGGTCGGCAGTCAGACCATGCCTTCAACCCTGTCATGCCCTTTTCTTTGCCGCGCTTGACGTGTTCTGCACACACCACCGGGTCTTCCGCGTGCACCAGTATAGTCGAGTGCGCCTTTGCGCCTTCCTCGACTACGGACGAAAGCAGCATGTCATCCACGTCGACCTCGCCTTCCTTGACTTTGTGTTCGCCTGGGTCAAGGTCCATGTAGATTCGGTTCAGGTCAGCGCCAAGGTTCATGTATATCTTGAGCGAGTTTACGCCCACACCCTTCAAGTATGGGATATCCATTATCTGCTCCTGCTTAAGTATCGAAGCATGTATAGCATAGTCTGCAAAGTGGTTGCCCCTGCTTGCCTGCAGCTGCTTTTCGATTGCGCGGTAGCTATTATCATAAAGGCGCAGCATGCGCATCATGGTTGTGACGCCGCCGACCGCAGCAGACCGCGACTCTGTCCTCGCGGCTTCCTCAATGGGCGTGTAGACGCCATAGTGCACGTGCGGGTCTATTGCGCCCGGCATCACGTACTTGCCATTAGCGTTTATCCTCCTTGAGGCCTGGACGCTGTCCGTAGATTTTTGCAGCGCCTTTATCCTGCCGTCTTCGACCAGGATGTTTGTCTCTACAACGCCCACCTTTGGGATGACTGCCTGGGCGTTTGCTATCAAGACGTCGCACGAGTTTTCCATCCTAAGCTTCTTGCTAACACTGGATGCCATGTGCTTATGATCTTATCGTTCCTGATGTTTTATATTCGGGCGCTAGCAACGACAACTCTGCCGGGCTGGTAGTTCAGGGGTAGTAATGCTCGCTTCGCAAGCGAGAGGTCGCGGGTTCAAATCCCGCCCAGTCCACTTCCAGAAGGCTTCAAAAGCGCTTATTCCTGATTCTCTTTTTCCAAAGGCCTCTGCATGCAAGAAGTCATAAATAAAGAGATGATGAATACATTGTTTGGCTGACCCTATAAATTAATGACACAGCAAAGGTGTGAGCGCACAGTAATAATATCGAACGAGAAGCTCGAGGGTGATCTTGTTATTCCTGCACAGGCAAAGGGCATTATTTTGTTTGCTCATGGAAGCGGCAGCAGTAGGCATAGTACAAGAAACCAGTATGTAGCACAGGTGCTGAACGATGCGGGTTTTGCCACGCTGCTGGTAGACCTCCTCACACCAGAAGAGAAGGCGGTAGATGCAAAAACCCGGCATCTAAGGTTTGATGTAGAACTACTTGCCAATAGGATTGAGGTGATCACGAGCTGGCTGTTACGACAGCCTGAAACAAAAAATCTGGCCATAGGATACTTTGGGTCAAGCACCGGTACATCTGCTGCATTAATGACAGCTTCCAGACTTCGTGTGGTAAAAGCGATTGTGTCTCGGGGAGGGCGCCCAGATCTTGCTGAAAACGCTTTACAGGATATCACTGCTCCAACGCTCCTAATCGTGGGCTCTCGTGATGAGCCAGTTATCCGGATAAACGGGAGGGCGCTGAAGGAGCTCAGGAAAGCAGAGGCCAAGGAGTTGGTGATAATCCCGGGGGCAACGCACCTCTTTGAGGAACCTGGCAGGATGGAGGAGGTTGCAAAAGTCACGTCAGAATGGTTTGAATGTTATTTGTTGAAGACCAGAAGAAAATTTGAAAACAAGTACTCTTCAAACGGAGCTGCAGGCTTTTGGTCTGCATTAAGAGATAGGTCAATTCAGATAAGATTCAAAGACAGAGCTTCGGCAGGCGAGATTCTTGCCTCTGCCTTGGGCAATTACAGGAACAAGGGCAATGTGACTGTTATGGGCGTCGCCCGAGGAGGATTTATAGTCGCCGATGCTCTCGCAAGGATGCTCGGTGCCAACGTCGATATTCTAGTTGCAAGGCGGTTGCGTTCTCCCTACAACTCGGAAGATGCGATAGGAGCGGTAGTGCAGGATGGTTGTCTATACGTTGACGATAATGTAGTGCAGGAACAGAATGTATCAAAGGAATACATTGAAGGTGAAATAAAAACACAGAAAAGAGAGATCGAACGAAGATTGGCTCTTTACAGACCGTATAAAAGAGAATACGATGTATATGAAAGGGCTGTGATCTTAGCTGATGACGGAGCGGCAACAGGAGCAACCGTTGTCGCTTCAGCGAGATGGATAAGGAAGCACGGGCCAATGCGCTTGGTAATCGCTCTGCCCGTAGCTTCTAACGATGTACTTAGAATGCTTAGAAAAGAAGCCGATCAAGTTGAAATAATTAGGATCCCGTCCAAGTTTGGGTCAGTCGAGCAGTTCTATCAGGATTTCGCTGAAGTTACAGATGATAGTATACTTTCGCTAAGAAGCGTTAGATGAAGGACTTGCGGCGCGAATTGTTTCCTCTAAACATTATTTGACAGCTGTCGTCCTATTTGACCAGCGAAGTTACTCCTGGATAGACCGGGCGGCTTTGGCCTGTCGGGCTTGCTCTCGGTGCCGGTCTTCTGCAAGTTTTTGAGAGCCGGTATTGAAGGTGAGAAGAAATACTCGCCTCCTGTGGTAGTTACCCATCGATTCACTCCTATCTTCGCACCGGCGATCCTTACGATGCTCGCTGTTCCTGGAGTCGGTCGTCCTATGATAGGGTCGTGTCCAGCACCAGAAATCGGGAAGTTTGGATTGCTGGCCAAGGCCTGCTGGATGTATTCAAATTGCATCTCTAGGTCTCTCTGGTAACATATGAATAAGAGGCCCCTATCTTCGTGATCAGGAGCTGCCTTCGCTTGAGAACCATAGGTAATTCCACGGCGCAAAATCCTATGCCTGTCACTGTCGTTAGAGGGAGAACTCCTAGGGTTTGTTTTGCGAATATGTGAAAATGCAGGTGTCTGTGACCCCGCAGGATCGCGCCTATAGTCAAAGTCATTGTAGTCTTGCGATAAAGTCGACGTGGCTCTAGAATACCTTTCTAGCGACTTACCATCTCTATACCGTCCCATAAACTTAGCAAATATTTCTTCTCGTGTCAAACCAAGTTCTCTGCTTAACCTGGCAACGAAATTCCAAAAACCATGAACGTCTTGTTTCAATCTTCTTAAGGCAAGAAAGCTCCCATTATTTGCCCACTCCAGATTGCCACTAAGCCCGAAGAGAACAAAGTCTTCCGGGTCGAACGCATCCTTGTTTACTAATCTCTTTGCAATCTTCCTATCATCAATACCCTTGATCAAGGGTTGTGAAAGGCCGTCACGGAATCCAAAATGCTCGATTCTACCCTTCCTTCGTTGAGCATCTTCGTATAGAGCCTTACCTTTTTCGATGCCAACCGGACGCACGCCAGCTTTTTCAGCTTTTCCAAGGATGTCGATAGATTCTTTCTCAGCAACCTCATCAGTATCGGATGCGACAACAACAAGGGCGTCTAATGAGTTATCCCTAAACGGTTTTACCCAATTTGCATAGTGGTTCTCGCCGGTATCTGCCAAAATACTCGCTCTACTTTTCATTCCGCGAGCGAATGGATCGTCCTGAGTAACTGTCTGATTATTGACTTTGGAAGCTTTGCCTTTACCTTCATAAATTCCCTTTGAAGGCGGAATGGGTAAACCAAGTTTCAAAATTCCCTTGGCGGTAAGACTTACGTGAAGATAAGTTTTTGGGGTTATTCTATAATTAGTCCCGGCCTTCTTTTCTCTTTCCGCGGGAATCTTAAGCTCATAGGTATTTGGGATTTTGCCGCTATTCGCCAAACCTGCCAACCATTTCTTTGCATCATTTGAATTATTTTGGAACTGAAAGAAAAGCAACCGCATATACTCTTTATCGAACGCTTTTAGGATGTTCCCCTGCACCGCTGACATATCCACCGTGTCCGCCATGTTCACCACCTAGGTAGTAGACGCATCTCATTGATTAAATTCAAGGGCAGGTGTTACAACCTTTGTGAAGTTCATTAGGAGACCACAACGTTGTAGGTCACTTCCAAGTTGTATTCAAGTTCTCCTGAGTCATCGTCGGACCCCCCGTGTGCATTTATCTTGATCTTGTGAGCTGAAGCGACGTATTCTATCAGGGCCACCCTAGCCTTACTTACCATGCTCTGAAATCCTGGGTACCCGTAATAGGTTGCCAGCCCGTTCGAGGGCTCGATATCAACAGTGAACATAGGGGTTTCCACTGTCTTTAGAAGGCTGTCGGACTTAATGTCATCGATTTCGAGATGAACTTCGGTGAAGAGTGCGTCGATAGCTCTTGCCCGATTCTGCAAGTGTGCAAGTCCGGGACTAGGGATATTGCTTGGGAGTGGATGTGATGGGTCTGCCCTTGGGTGGCGCTTGCGGTTCATCAACTCTTTATCTGTTGCGCAGGCAAATGCAGCCACGATAAAGAGGTTTGTTCCAGTTGGAACTGTTATTGTTCTTGGTCCGTTCTGCTCAACACCCCAAGTTCCCGCCAAAAACCAAACACTTCTCCCCTGGTTGAGGTTCACATGTACGTTTCCTGTCCAATCTGAGGGCGCGTCTTCGTAACTGCGTTGTCCGGCTAGCCAACGGCTCCATTCTATGAGGTAATCTTCAAGAGTAGCCACGTCTCGAGAACCGAGGCAGAACTAATTAAAGCTAGTAGGGAGTGTTCTTGGCGAATATATTGTAGCATATCTCCCATAGGAGATTCATCTGTATGCATCCCCTGTTAGAGATACACATAACAACTTTCTATGTTGGCGAAATCATGCTACAAGAAGTCCATTTTCAGTTTCACCAAAAAACTTGCCTATGCGATAAGGTTTTTGGTTCTGTGTGTGGGTTGTTCGAATCCGGATCCTGCGCAAGTTTTCTTCCCAAGCCCGTCTTTCATTACTCTCCAGATAATTACTCAGTCCCATTCTTAGAATTTCATGAGCGGTTATGTTCTGTCTTCTTGCTGATCTCATTCACAACCTCCTCGACATAGCTCTTCAAATCATCTTCGGAGGGCAGAGACTCTGACCCAGTAATTTCAGTTATTTCGTTGGAGAGGACTCTTCTAATCTTGACCACTTTTTTCTGTATATCTTCCGTCATTGCAGCTGTTCCAATGCTATCCAGCAGTTTGGACTGGTCAGCTGCTGTTTTTCGAACGAATTGACGCAATTTTACGTCTTCAGAGATCGAAATTGCTGACGAATAGATACCTAGTAAGATCATGTAAGATGCGAATCCCACAAGTGAAACTGTTGGGACACCAAATGGTGGATATGGAGTGACGATCAATACTGACGCTTGGTTGGAAACAAATAGTTGAACGAAGCCGAACGCTGAAATGATCAGATAATTCCTAAGAACAACATTCTGCCTGAAGCTCATTGCTATTGAGAAAAAACCCATCGCGAAGAGTATTCCGCCAACCGGTTTACTCAGAGTGAATATCAACATAAGCCAAAAGGCGGATGAGACAGGATCAGCGCTAATAATCGGGTCAAACAGTCCGATAAATAAACTGACAAACTGGGCTAGAAATAGTAACAGAGGCGAAGCGATAACCATCCAGTACCTAAAAGCCCCCAGCTTCGAAGAATAATGATGCAAAAGCACCGCAGTTGAACCCCACAGTAATGCAAAGGAAACGATAGAGGATATAAAAAAGCCCGAATTGAGTGCAGCTGTAACTGATCCCGGCTTGATTATGGGCATAGAGCCTCCTGAATAGGGCTTTTGCAGTTGTGGCCTGTCTACTACAATATCATACACGTAAACTAGGGTGAATCCCAAGTTAACTGAAAGCGACACCGCTGCTAAAGCGTATAGAATTATTACAGGGTTCTTGTGCGATCTATACCACGAAAGGAATCGCTCCGCAAGAACGCCTAGTGCGAAGATAGCTATTCCATAACTTATCCAGATCGTCATCAGCAGCAGGAAAGTATGATATTGTTCCGTGGCGTAGATCTGCAACACCAAAACTATCAAGACAATTGCGAGCGTGTACTGGGATAGTCTTACAGTCCAGCTAATGGCCCGGAAATTGTGTTTCACGATGCTTGCAGAGTAGGTAGTTCTGTGACCAACAAAACTCATGAAAAAATATTGGCCGATGATGCAGATGATTGTTATGACAGAAAATATAATAAATCTTAGACTGGACGTTGGGGCTTTGCTAATCAGATCATAAACTCTGGCCAACGATATGTCCACTATCATTGCGGTGATGATGATTACTGCAGCGAATAATGCTACCTTGTTGCTTTGCGTCAAAGCAAACCTTTTAGGAATATTTAGTGGAGCCAACATTTTCACTTTTTTGAAAGCAGCAGAGCAAATTCACGCCGTAGTCATTAATTATTCGCGTTAGGTGTTATTATAACTAGCTCCAGAGGGACAAGGTGATTGTTTAACAAGAGCAATCTGCGGGGTAGGCATCCATCCTACTTCCAAACCTTATAAACACCATAGCTGTAAGTAGCGTGAAGTAGAATGAGAGCAGGAGCGGGCATCCATGTTTGTGGAGTGCTTGTAGCCCTCTTGCTTGTCTCGGTGGTAGTGTCGGGGTCAACCGCGTTTGCCCAGGACGAGGAAGTTGATCCGGTTGTATTCTCCCCAGATTCCTTCCCTTTCGGAATGTCCCTTGGAGAGTGGAGTGGTGAATGGTGGAAGTGGTTCTTATCGATTCCAACAGACAATAATCCGATCAATGATCCAACAGGCGAAAATTGCGCTGCAGGGCAGAATGGCCCGGTATGGATGCTAGTTGGGGCAGGTGGCGGTAAAGCTGAACGCACATGTGTTGTACCTGCAGGAAAGGCCATTCTCATTCCCGCCATCACTACAGAGTGTGCTTTTGCTGAGGACGCAAGTCTGAAAACGGTAGATGACCTGATAGCTTGTGCTGGAGATGACCAAGACTTGGTACAAGAAACCCGGTCATCCCTCAACGCGCGAGACATACCAAATTACCGTGTTATGTCGCCGCTGTTCAGTTTTACGTTCCCCGCTGACAATGTTTTTTCGGCTCCAGAGGGGCCTACGCAAGCGATATCAGATGGTTATTGGGTTATGTTAACTCCGCTTCCGCCAGGCGAATATGAACTTCACACGGTGGGAGTGCTAGTTGATTATACGGTTACTGGTCCATCGACCAATGTTGAGGATTCGACCTATCATTTGACAATTGAGGAACCGATATCCAACGTTTTCGAGGAAGAGGTCACACTTGAAGACGAATCGATTGTCGTTGAGTTGAATAGCTCTTCAACAGTAACTGATTTTAACTTCGACGAGCAAGCAAGACAAGTCTCATTCAGGGTATCAGGAAATGGCATAACTGAAGGCGTAACAACGCTTCCGATTAGTCGGCTGCTTGAAGGTCCATATGCAGTCTCGGTTGACGGTGATCTGGCGACAAGCTTTGCGACTTATCGAAACCAAGAAACAGGTGATACAGACATTCAGCTCGTTTACGAGCCGGGTACACACGACATAGCCATAACGGGGACCAAAGTGGTACCTGAATTTCCATATTCATCGATCTTCCTATTGCTGGGTGTGATGAGCGTGATTGTAATTTTAGGGAAGACAAAACTAGTCAACAACCCAATATTCCATCGCGTCAACTAGAGCCTCGCTGCTAGCTTCGTTATTATCGATTTACTGATATCTGCGATAACTTCTCCGAAGCCCTCTCACGAAGCAACCAACAGATCAAGTCCGCCTACAGGGAGAAAACAAATGGATGCTATTGGCGTCCAGCGGAAACTGCCACAGTTCGATCAAGCCTAAGAGACAACTTACCCTGTATCACGCTCGCAAGGATCAAGATTGATCTCGACATAACCAGTCTTCCCTGATGGTTGTTATTAAACTTTCACTAGATAACGCATTACTGTCCAATACGCCGGGCAACATCGATTCCAGTCCACAAATAGTAGATTCATCTTAAATAAAGCACATGATGGATTTTGATTACACTTGATGGTTCCTTTCAATCTGACCGGCTGAGGTCTTCGCAATTCCTATATACACATGCTCAGGGTAATACTCACGTTGGCGCACTGCATAGCATTCCACTCGTATAAAGGGGGTACAGGTAAAAGCACCATAGCTTCCAACCTGGCTGCCAAACTTGCAGCTGAAGGGTACAGCGTTTCGCTGCTCGACTTGGATGTCTATGCTCCAAGCCTCGATGTATATTTTGATTATGCTCCTCGTAAATGGATTAACGATTTGCTCTCAGGTAGTGCGAAAATGGAAGACATTATGGTAGACATGACACCTCTTGTCCAACGACTCGCAACCGAGTCAACTAGGAGGATGGGAAAACTTTGGATCGGCTTTTCCAATCCTCAGAAAGAAGAGATATTCAAATTGGATGGAGGCGTTATAAACCAGAAAACCGCAAGAATCGATCAACTCAAAAAATTCATAAAACTGCGCGACGATCTAATCACTGACTATGACTGCGATTATGTAATTATAGATACAAGTCCAGGAATAAGATACTGGTCGATAAATTCGCTAGCAGTGGCAGACACAATTTTCCTTACCCTGAAGTTCGGCGACCTTGACATTGAGGGTACAAAAAAAATGGCCAACGACATGTACGATGCATTCACAAAGCATGGCGCGAAATCCTATCTTCTATTAAATAGGGTTGCCGGCTATTGCGTCCCGGATACAGTGCATTTCCATGACGATCTGGCAATGATCTCGCCACAACAGTCGGATGAATCTAACTTTGGGAGCACGCTCTCTAAAGAAGTTAGAATGGATATAGTATCAGCTGTACCATGTTACTGCGATATACAGTTTAGCAGGAAGGAGTTCCTGACAGCTCTTCAACACCCTCATCATCCCTTCGCAAAGCAGCTTTGTATGCTAGCGATGTCCGAACAAATCAAAGTTGAATAAAGAGAAAGTAATTGTTGCTAGCGTATAAAATCAGCAACAAATTCATTTCCATAAACCGAGTGTAGTTTCTTAAAGGTAATAACACATCCCTCCTTATCAAACGAGTAGTCGGTCCCGCCAATGTTCTCAAGTATTCTGCTAGAACCAAAGGGTCTCCCACATAATGCGCATCCCCGAATTCTCTTCACCTTAGTATTTATTGAAAAATGCTAACTAGTATACTTTGCGGAGTCTTGGGCTATAGAATTGACAAGTCGAATAGTTACCAACTTGTCAGACAATAGTGCACCCGGTTGACCCTCTGCCTGACCTCCTCGTGAATCTGTTGGGCAGACAGTCTATTTCTTGTTATACGTATACGCCGGGTAGCTGGTTCTGCAAATAGTCTGTTTCCAACCTCTTAGAAACAATAAATATTGGATACGCGCGCTTTTCATCAACTTTGTATTCGCCATAGCTGCGAATACTAAGGCCTGAAAGAGATTTCACAATCTCGTGAAGATCGCCTCCAATCACCATGTTGTTGGATGGTGCTAGGCGGTTTATCTTTGAACAGATGCACATAGTGGGTGAGTATAAATCTACCGTCTCCCCATTTGAGTCCTTTACAATTTCATGCTTCCCATAGTCAGCGCTGACCCGATAGCTCACTGTTGGCAATCCTGCAGACTGCAGTCTAAAGTTGAGAACGCTGCGTGCGTTCAATATTTCCAACCCGGAATTCAACATTTCCTCCAAGGACGATTTCTTTACAGAATCCGTGGTTTCGGGGAAGTAGGAAATAATACTATCGCCGCCAGTCTTAACGATTATTGCACCTTGAAGTGATGCCACGTCAGATATTGTGTTGATGAAGGTCTCACAAAATAGCCTCAATTTGTCCGAGCTGCTAATCCGGCATGTTATCTTTGTGAAATCTACCATATCTACATACATGACAACACAAGTCTGCGAAGCGCTGATTTTCACTCTACTCGCCAATGAAAGGCCCCCTAGATTTTCTAATGAGTGTCTTGGAAGGTAAACCGGTATCTCTGGCATCTCCACTCTTCAGCAACACGCGACTTCCGGTTTTTCCAGCTGACATTGAACTACTATGGCCTTCTGAATATTTATGGCGTGCTCAGCGCAAAATAAGGATGTAGAACCAAGTAGCGTAAGCTAAGTATCGCACGTGTTTTAGGATCATGTTATCGCGACGCTTCAGGGGAAAAATATCAGATTCAAAAGCATATTTCTTAAATAAGCGATCTACTGCTAGTGAACTAGCATTGTTCTCCGAAGTGATACTCTTTGAAGGATGAGTCGTTCTCTGTAGGGGTCATAAGGAGAATTTTATCCATTCTCTCAAATGAGGGGAATATGAAAAGGACACCGCTGGCGGGAAAATCTGGCCTACAATATAATGCACTCATAAGATACATAGAGTTCCTTGAGACGCTCAGATGGGTCGAATCTATTGTGGACTCTGGCACCTGGATATCCATAACTACTATCGGAAGGAGTTTTAGAAAACTGTTGGATCGCGATGATAGTCCGTCAGAAATTTCAGAAGAGATCCTTGACAAGCTATCAACACAAACTCATGGAATAGACTTGAGAAGCCAACGTGAAGAAAGAGGAGAGTACGCAAGAGATTTGACGAAGACGACTAATAGGGAAGCTTACTCTGGCAGGAGTCAATCCTGCTTGTTCTGTGGAAATATAATCAAGAAGCACGCAATAACCAAGGAAATAGATGGCGAAAAGTACTCTTTCGACAAGCGCGAATGCGCTACACTCTTTATGAAATTCAGAGACATATACGGAAGAGAATTCTTCTCCTGATCCCTGTTTTCACTAAATCATACACAAGAGTACCCGTGCGGTAAATGAGTCCTAGTTAATCGAGAAGCGTGTCGGCATTTCTATTCGGCCTCGCCGCTAGCATCATTCAATACTTATTCCACACTAAGTATTCCCGGATGCTTATTGTCGGCTGAGCACGCCATAAATAATTTGGAACAGTTGTAATGGTTGATGTCGATCGATAAAACAATCCACATGATATCAAATGAAAGTCAGCATAAATCATCTTTCTCGTTGGAAATTGGAAGACAGAAAACATCAGCGAGGTGTTGGCAATAGTGTCCGTCATGAATCATACCATAGATCAATTCTTAGCCTCCCAGTCCGCTGAACGGACATACTCTTTCAAGTCAGCATTTCGTCTGAAGCATCAGAGATGGGCAATCAACGAGAAGGAACAATCAGTCATTGCAACAAGTAAAGAAGACCAGATCAACCCGCAAAGTACGGGAGTTAAGCAGGCATCAGAAAACTTTCCTTCGTGTCCCTACTGCAATGCTAGGATAGATGACGAAGGGAACTCGTTCGCTTCGAGAATCGTTATAGGTGAAGCGGTCTATTACTGCAATAACCCAATTTGTGCCGGTGGTCACCCTAGCCTCCGAATCATGCGAGATTCAACGACACAAGAATCTGGGACTGCCATGCAATGACCTTCGATAATTCGAGGGACTTACTTCATTCAAGATCAGAGGAACAACAGAACATTAGGTTGGTAAAGACAGATCTGCGACTCAAGATTGCAAGAATCTACGAGGCCGAGTCTGGCAACTCCTTCATTATCCGCTTTGATGGGATACTGAGAGACAGCGCTCGTCAAATTGCATGCATTGCAGGGATTAACTATGAATCCCTGAGCTCCAATGATAGGTTCCTGTTAACAACGTTTCGTTGTTCCCTATGTGGAGTCCTGCCATTTTACTTTCTCGACCTGAAGCATCTGAACAGGATAAGGTGCGGCAGGTGTTCCATGCTTGTCGGACTGAACAATTCCGGCAAGTACGGGAAGCTAAAAAAGCAAATTGCAATCGCCGCGTGTAATGGAATAGATGAATCCCTGGATTCAGATGAGAATGGAAACTGGCAACACTTGCCAGTGAAAAATCAGAGCTAATTGCAGCTTATCCGTCGCGGTAATGGGAGCCTAGTTTGTCATGGCATCTGATATCGCCAGCAAGCAGGCTATTCTGTTTTCTTCGGCACACTGACTGAACCGATCACTGAACTCGTCTGGAAACTCCATTCTAGTAATGAAACGTGGCGCTCGACGAAGTCTTCATGGGCTCGACTGGGGTATCACGTGATAGAAGCGCCCTCATAACGAGTTTCCAGATAAGTTCACTAACAATCAGGTTTATAAGATAATAGCAAAATCGCCCGGATTCATTTCCGAATTGTCCGGTGTGGTGTGGGTAAACGAATAGGAACTGAAAACCAGAATGAGGGCAATGAGTCTCGAGATGAGCAAAGACAGCGTTTCTGTCCAGTATATATAAGGGGATGCCATCACCAGCACTTAATGAGTTACGGAAGAGGCGACTTTGGTGGCCCCAAACCAGTAGAAGAGGGCAAAGAGTACGACGTTGAAGTGACAGAAATCAGCCGCAAAGGCGACGGAATCGCAAGGATCCAAGGATTTGTGATATTCGTCAAGGGCGGCAGAGTGGGCGACAAATGCAAGGTCAAGATTGAAAGCGTAGGCCCACGGTTCGCCACTGGAGCAAAAGTCTAGGCAATTTACCGCATTGCCGATTTTCTAACTCTGCCTCTGGGAAGGCGCTACCTAGGCAGTCCACCGCTTCATTTTTTTCATAATATTTTGCAAAGCAGTGCAGCTCATCTTTGCTCAAACTGGCTCACCCATTCAGTCTTTGCGCGGTTTTTTCTTGCCTTTGCGAGATTTCCTTTCTCTAGTCTCCTGAGACAGTCGGGAGATTATCCGCTCGGATTCTACGGCAAGGTTCATGGCCTTTATCATGTCGCCCTTTTTCGCCCCCCTGAGCGTGAGCGAAAAGTCGAGGATCTGGTTTGCGTTAACGTTGCGCAGCCTGTTGAACTCGTTCAGGACAGAATAGTCCTCGCCTGAAAGCAGGCCTTCAGACGCAATCATGTCTATCAGCTGCTTGAACTTTCTGTGTATCGTGTCCTGGCGGTAGGCCTGCTTGTACAGCGCGTTCATCTTTTGCTCGAGGTACTCATGTGCGATGAGTATTGCCTCAAGCTGTAGCCCATGCTCAAAGACCTCCTTGACATGGGAAATTACGTCCTCTATCATGCCTATCCTGTGACCATCGTCGACGTACTTGTATGGCACATCCTCAGCTCTGCACAGGCGTGTATTCAGCTTTCCGAAAGCAACATTGCCCCAGTTTATATGCAGTGTTTCATATCGCTACATAATGCCTGAGCCAGATGAAATGACGCGGGCAAGAATAGTCCACATGATCCTGCGCAAGGACACGGAGAATGCGCTGCACGAGCTGAGCAAGTTTTACCACCTAAAGCCGCCGGAGATAGCGGTCGGCACGGTCAAGGGAAAGAGGAGGACCGCCTATGCAGTCTATGTCCCAAAGGAGCACAGGATATACGCGATGGACTCGGACATCTTTTACAACCCGTTTGTCATCCTACACGAGTTTTACCACCACCTGAGGTCGCAGGGAGGACCGCACCGGGGCACGGAGAGGCACGCTGACCTGTACGCGCAGAGGTTCCTCGACTCGTACAAGGCGGTGGCCGAGCGGGTGGCTAAAAAGAGTTCGTCTACATTCTAATGGCACACGAGTTGGGACCTGCTTCCAAGTCACCTATGTTGATTTCATCATACGGGGCAAATTGCTTGTTTATCTTGATTATTACCTTGTAATTGACAGGCTTTGGCGGAACTGACGAAACCATGAATTTTACAAACTCGTCCTTGGACATGGACAATAGTTTGACGTTTCTTTTCACCAAGCCTATTGTATCCATAATCAATTCTCCGTGCCTGACCGTAATTGAATTGGGATCAAAGTGCGCGGGAAGAATGACGGCGTCATCGGGATATTTTAACATCCTTGTATGGTATGTATTGTACAGCTTTGTTGCAGACTCTTCGGCTTTGTCACGCAGGTCTGGCCTGCCGACTCCGTTGACAAATAGTGTGTCTCCGGTAAAGACGTAGGTCCTCTTATCTGCTTCCGAGCCCATGTCTAAGGCAAAACACATGCTCCCCTCCGTATGGCCGGGGGTATGAATGGCGGTAAGTGACACACCATCGCCGACAGGTATCTGATAATTGTCGTCAATCGGATTCACCTTTATTCCAATTTCACCGGCTAGTTCGTAACCTTCTTTCTCACCTACGTATGCCCGCGCTCCTGTTCTCTTTGCGAGGGCCGAAAGTCCAGAGACATGGTCGGCGTGCATGTGCGTGTCAACCACGTTTACTATCCTTAGCCCGTTATCTTCTGCAAGTTTAAGGACGGAGTCATTGAGGTCGCTGGTGCAATCAATGACGGTCGCGGCATTTCCAGAAGCGATAACATACGACATGCAACCTTTAGATACGCGCCTTAGCTGCCAGATTCTCAAGGGTTTTTGATCCGCGTCAGCGTTTTTCGGCAATGGCACTTCAGCAACGTCATACACATGGTTCCAGGCGACCATGCCGCCTTTGACGCTCTTTACCTTGTATCCCATTCTCGAAAGCATCTGCGCGGCCATCATAGACCTGTTTCCATGAGAACATAGCGTAACGATTTCTTTGTCTTTTGGAAGCTGCTCTGCTATCAGCTTTTGTGACGTAAATAGTCTGTCTACCGGAATCAACGGAGTTTTTTGGTACTTGTCATACGATAATCTCCACGCTTCGTATTCTTCTGGTGTGCGTACGTCTAGAATGAATACCTCTTCTCCCTTGTCCAACTTTTCTTTGAGCTTCGATGGCTCGATTTCTAGTGGGTTAGTGATCCTTGATCCGAACTTGGGACTAAATGTCACGACTCTTTGCCTAGCTTATCTTCCGCCTTGATTGTTTATTTAACTATTATTCATGCGGTCTGGGCCACGACCTCTGGAAAAACTCCCTAAAAAGTGCTTATATTGCCAGATTTGGGTCAAACGATCTGCGTTTCGAGCCTCTAGGTGACAGGCGTTTTCAAGCTTTTATCCTTCGATCACCCTATTGACATGTCCATTGGCAAGACAATTATTTTCCTGCGATTGTGGCAACGTCATGGAATGCATCGAAGAGGATGAGGTGACAAAGCCAAGATACAGGAGCATTTCTGGAAACATCAGGCTCCGGTGCGATGATTGTGGCAAAGAACATTCTGTTTTCCTGAAGCGCAAGATTGCCAAATTCGTTGGGGCATCACCATCATTCAAGGAAATTGAATGAATTCCTTATCCGAGATGTACGTTCTTATGGGCGAGGTGACCGTGACAAGAGATGGCTGTTGATCCTTTCATTATTGCCGCTGTAACATTTCCACTCCATTTCATCAAACTGCAGGACAAAGATTAGCAGATGGCAAAGTCCCTAAAACTTCCCAAGCCATTCGACCCCTATCCCAAGGCGAAAAGGGCAAAATACTGTTCAACTTGCGGGAGCGTCGCAACATACGAAGCGCACTTTGATGTTGGCGACCGCGGGACCCCGCTGGAAAGATACTTCGAGCGGTGCCTCAAGCAAATTACAAAAAAGTGATCGATTGGTTCTGTGCGAGCTATGCAACAAGGGCGAAGAATACCATACATGCCTAGTTTGCGCAAAGCATCTGTGCAGCAGTTGCTTCAACACGGTCCATTTTGGCATAGGTTCTCCTCGCGCTGGCAAGTCGATGGTGTACAACACCTGCACCTTTTGCGGCAAGGTGTATGCAGACAACGCAAAAGTACTCGTATGCGACAAGTGTGAGGTTATTCTCACCTGGAAGTCCTCAATGAACTACCTTGCCGCCGTGAACAGGGTGTCAGATCTGATAAGAACGGGCAAACTGGACTCAAAACTGCAAAATGAAAACTATTGCAAAGCAAACTTTGGTGTCCGCGCCGCGCAGGTAATAATGGATGCGATAGATGGATCTAGAATTAGCCGGTAACCTGGCAGCTCTTGGAAAAAAGGCAACGTGTCCATCTAGCTGGCAAGGGTGATATCCATGAGCTTCGTTTCTCTCACAGTTTTTTCTCCACTCTTTAGGCTAATGACTGGATTGGCATTCTTGTGTGGCGGAAGCATGACACTTGCAGTCTCGCTAATAGTTAGTGTTCTTGGGCCCGTCTTATGGTCGGACCATTTGCATTCTTCATAATCGCAAAATATCCTGCACGATTCTATCGGCTTTGAGCCTGTATTGTAGATTTTCACGTGATCTCTGTCTCTTTCGAGAAAACGCGACATGTCGAACCGGTAGCCCCTTGCCGGACCAAATCTGTCCTTCAGGAAATATGCGGCGAGTCCGCCGCCTGCTGCCACTACCGTGCCAGTAATGAGCCCTGTAAGGAAGACGTCGAAACCATTTGTCATGAACAAAGGTTCAAGGAAAAGGTGCGATAAATACTAGTATGCCACGCTATTTGTGAACCCACATGTGCCAGCTCATTCTAACGGTACTCTCTCTCCCTCCTTGCCTGCTTTGACAGGCGAATTTTCAGCAAGGACGCCCAGTACTGCTTGCCGCGTTCATGGCAGCTTTCAGAACAGCGGATTTCAATTTACGGCGTCTTTGTCCTGCCCTGCCCTGAACCCTTTCCCTCTCATTTCAAGGAGCCGCTCAAAATCGGCATGCTCGTCGCTGCTAGCGACCCGTCACGCGGATATATGGCTTGCCAGATAGCGTTTCAGAACCAGGCTGGCTTAGCTATTATGGGAGCCGGTACTACATGAGGTATATCTAGGCACTCGTCCGTCATGACTGGCTGGCTGGCAGGCTGAATGAAAAAGTCGCGCCCTTACACTCCTTGTTGTTCCCTGCCCACATCTTGCCGCCGTGCGCCTCGACTATCGCCTTTGACAAATACAGCCCAAGGCCTGTGCCTGTGGCCCTGTCTGATTTTGTAACGAATTTCTGAAACAGTTTGTCCTGGATTGAGGCGTCTATCCCCTTTCCTGTATCGGAGACGCTGACCTGGAAACCCTGCCCATTCTTTTCGACGACGACGGTAATCTGCCCAGATTCCGTAGAATTGACGGCGTTCTCTAGCAAGTTGGTAAGCACTTGGTCTACTCTTCCCACGTCCATCAAGACATTCTCGTCAGACTTGGAGTTGAGCCTGCTGTCAAGGACTATTTTAAGGGGTCTGTCTTCCGGAATCCTTGCGCGCGCGTCTTCGATTACATCCTGTATCATCGACACGATGTTGGTGCTGGCTTTGACCACTTTGAAGGTGTTGCTCTCTATCCTGCTCACGTCAAGTATATCGTTTGCAAGTCGCGTCATCCTCCTAGCGTTTCTTAGAATTACGTTCACCCTGGTATCGTCCTTGAGTTCCTCGGCCAGCTCTTCCGCGTTTAGGATGATTGGCACTACGGGGGTCCGAAGCTCGTGCGCAGCGACGTTGATGAACTCGTCCTTTATCCTGTCTATATTCCTGAGCTCCTCGTTTGCCTGTTCCAGTATCTTTCTAGTCCTGTACTGTGCCGACTCGTCGATTATGACGGTGTTGCTCCCTATTAGCTTGCCGGTCTGCTCGTCGTAGATACTGGTTGCGCTGATGGACGAAGGAAAGATGCTGCCGTCCTTCCTCTTCATCCACACCTCCCGGTTCGCTACCGTTCCCGTGCGCTTCCATTCTTCAAACGATTTTTTCATGTCGTCTAGGCTCTGATCTGCCGTGTGCTCGAATATCGAATGGCCCAGCACGTCCTCTTTTTTCTCAAACCCCAGGCTCTTGACATAGGCCCAGTTGCACTCGATTACTGTCCCGTCGTCGTTTATAGACCGGTATGGGTCAGGCGCCTTGTCGTACATTTCTTGATACTTTTGGTTTGACACCATGAGCTGGTGAGTTGATTCCCTGAGCGACTTTACCATCGAGTTGAAGGAGTCCGCGAGGTCGTGCAGCTCGTTACTGCCTGACTGGTCTACCGCAATGTCGAGGTTTCCCTTCTTGACCTCAGCAGTCGCGTTCCTGAGCGACCTTATGGGCTTGAGGATCTTTATTATCAGGTACAGCATGAAGAGGTGGATCCCGATGTTCAGGCCTCCAAGTACTATTTGCAGTGCCATCAGGTTCTGCGATTCCCTCCGGGAAAACTCTCCAATCGCCTTGACGAGCGCGTCGGATGAGGCCACCATGTCCGTGTTTGCCGATTTCACGTCCTGCATGGCTGCGCTAGCGTCCAGAGTTCCGGAAGTTACGCTATCGACCAACGCTCTGTAGGCGAGCCAGTCGTCGTAAACTTCCTTCCAGTCATCACTGAATTCCGGCCTGAGCGGACTTAGCTGTACGCCGTCTATCTCGCCACCGTCCCTCAAGGCGAGTATGTTTGTCTCGAGGTCTCTCAATGCCGCGTCGACATCTTGCTTTTCACCATTGTTTAACAGGTAATTGCTTGTTTCAAGAAGACTGACCGCGGAAAGAAACCTGTTCTTTCCGGCGATGTTTATCGAATTACCGATGAGCAGGTTCTGGCCCTGGACGGCTGCCAGGAAACTGAAACTTCCCGCAATAAGGATAACCTCGATGCCGATCAGAATCCCTATCCTTGTAGACAGCCTTGATTTCGATATTTTCGAGCGTATCCATCCCCTTACAATCCGTGAACGGTTTCACTCATTTCAGGCACGCACTTGTTACCTCCCGGCGTTTTTTAAGATTACGGGCGCGCCATCCATCAAGATCACATTAGTGTTGGGCGGCGCGACGGCCAATATTGAGATCGGATGCAGACAGCAAGTCCGGCGCTTCTGCCCTTTTATTTTCTTTGAAAATTGAAACGGGTGGCTCGAGTGCAAATTACATCATCTTGGTTCAGGTCCGTCTAGACTCTTCATCGCCAGATCTACTGGCGTCATTGCAGTACTTTGGTGTTTCCAGACGCGGCTGACAGGGCATACACCCTGATTTGTGGAAGATACCTATTGACTGGGCGCACGTCAAGATGCTGCTCTACCCGGTAATCTGAGTGAAGGGCATTTACGGCCATTTTCATGTCGTTTCACCGCAGCCTATGCGACGATAGTGATTGAACTGCACTACATTGGAAACCTGTGTTTTACTGGCCTGCTTGGCCGCCTTTTCGGGAAAGGCCTGCGACCTTGTTCATCCGACATCTTAACATGTCCGGAGCAAAAACCATTGTACTTGTTGGAACACAAAGAACTGTGCAGCAGGATACTTGCGCTTGACGGCTCCATCCGGTTAGTCGGCCTCGTTGACCACTTGGGCTCGCTACTTGTCACCATGTACAGGCA
>Ga0209431_10001070_pt1 | contig 22754 bp, 14 predicted proteins | sample RifCSP13_3_FD_184021 | JGI IMG/M metagenome (GOLD analysis project Ga0209431, IMG submission 184021) | Soil microbial communities from Rifle, Colorado - Rifle CSP2_sed 13_3 (SPAdes) (version 2) | ecosystem: Environmental > Terrestrial > Deep subsurface > Rock core/Sediment | place: Rifle...
CACCGTTAGCGGCCGAACGCGCAATCGCCGGATCGAGATAACGTTGCTGCCAACAACGTCGCGTAACACAGCCGCTAACTAGGAGCAGACGGCAGGAGGCAGGAGGCAGGAGGCAGGAGGCAGGAGCAGGAGGCAGGAGGCAGGAGCAGGTGGCAGGAGGCAGGAGCAGGTGGCACGATCAATAGAAGCTGCCCCTTTTTCATTTTTCGGTCCCTCTCCGCGCCGAATATCGAATGATGCCGGTTAGTGAAATGGCAAATGGCAAATGGCAAACGTCAAATATCAAATCGAAAGGACTTCAATCACCAGTAATCAACGAGCTTCTATTGATCGTGCCTCCTGCTCCTGCCTCCTGCTCCTGCCGTCTGCCGCCTGCCTCCTGCCTCCTGCCGCCTGCCTCCTGCCTCCTGCCGCCTGCTCCTGCCGTCTGCGCCTGCCACCTGCTCCTGCCTCCTGCCGCCTGCCACCTGCTCCTGCCGTCTGCGCCCTGCGGTCTGCCGCTGTTAACCGATGTCTCCGCTTGAGGTCCTACAACTAGTTGGTCATAGCATTGGCGCCGCAGTACCTGTCTGGTTAGGGCTCCAACTCGTTTCCCGTCGTCAAAAGCTCACTTCCCTGGAACGCGTGCTCTTTGCTTTAGCGCTAAGCATCGGCGCCTGGCAGGCAAGTAATCTTGTTATCACGCTTCACAGTCTACTTGGACTACAGGTTGAAAGCTGGCACATGCTGCTTCGTCTAGCGGATGCAGTGGCCGTGGTCAGCATCACCTTTGCCTACTCGTTCTTGCTGCACGTACATCTTCATCTCTGGGCCAACGCCTCCAATCGACCTTTAACAAGAGGCGAACGTCTTCGCGTTTATCTCTCCTACACTCCGACCGTCTTCCTCATTGTTGCCGTGCCGCAGATCTGGCGTGGAGAGTACGCGCCGATGTTTACAAAGCTATCATTCTTTGTATTGCCCTTTGCCTTCTGGATTGCGTACGTTCTGGCGCTAATTGCGATAACAGAGTTGCTGATTGCGAAAAAGACTCCCAACCGCAGTGAGCAAAGGATTATGCGTACTCTTGCCTTGTCCTTCGTCGCGGTTGGAATCGTGATACTAGCGGCGCTGGCCCTGGGAGTCGGTGAGGGAACAACCACGGGCCTGTACCTAAAGACGATCGCCAATCTGGGCTCGCTCCTGCCGACGATGTTGCTCGCCTATTACATCTATCGTTACCACTATCTTGAACTAATTATTGAAGAGAGCTTGATCGTTGCCACGTTCGCGGCGGTCGTGCTGACAATCTATCTTTACGGCATTCGCACAATTGGCGATTGGCTGACGGTGCGTTATGGCGTTCGTCCGGGAGTCGTGGAAGCATTGTTGATCCTGGCTTTAACGCTCAGCGCCGCGCCACTGCGCGGGTGGTTGGCCGCCCGGTTCCACAAATTGTTTGAACGAGAGGCGACGCTGTACAGACAAATTGTTTCGCGGATCGGCTCGCACGCGGGACGCTTCAAACAATTGCCAGACTTGCTGCGATTTGTGGAAGCAAAGACTGCCGAGAGTCTCGGTCTGCGACGGGTCCAGATACTCATCTCCGCGTCTGGAAGCGATGGTGCCTCATTGCCCTCTTCTAGCGAAAATGGCGGTGAGCGGGAGCCACGCTTAAAGGAAATGTTGGAAAGAGCGAAACAGAATAGGTCGGTGTCGATCGAAAACGATCCACTTCTCTCAGAATGTGGCTTTGCAGTGGCTTACCCCTTGCGGAGAGAAGACAGGATTGCCGGCTTGTTGATGATTGATGGCGCGCCAACGAGCCTGACTCGAGATGCCCGAGCAGTGCTTGAGATATTGGCGGGCCAGGTAGCAATTGCGGTCGAAGACTGTCTTTTGCTTGAACAGAATGTGCGTCTGGAGAGGCAACTTGCCGAAAGTGAGCGGCTGGCGGTCCTGGGCCAAATGGCCGCGACAGTTGCTCACGAAATAAAGAACCCCTTGTCCGCCATAAAATCGATCGCCCAGGTAATGAAGGAGGATGCGAGCTTGAGTGCGAAATACGCCCGCGATCTCAGTCTCATCGTGGGGGAAACGGATCGCTTGAGCCAGAGTGTGACGCAATTACTAAGCTTCGCACGCACGAGCAATCCCTCTGAGCAGGCGACCAGACTAGAGGATCTGATTGGTACGGTGGTTGTTCTGTTTCAGGCGAGTGCCGAGGAGCAAAAAATCCACTTGTCTTGCCAAGTCGAAAATACAGGGCAAATAGGAGGCCCAGTTGTGGCCGCGGTTCGCGACTCATTCTCCAATCTGTTATTGAACGCACTGCAGGCAACACCTGCCGGCGGAAGCGTGAAAATTGGCGCTCGCTGCGAAGGCAACGAGTTTCTAATCATCGTGAAGGACAGTGGGCCCGGCGTGCCCGCTGATTTGAGCAAAAGGATCTGGGAACCGTTTTTTACGACGAAGCAGCGCGGAACGGGGTTGGGTCTGGCAATTGTACGTAAGCGCATGCAAGAGGTTGGTGGCTTTGCGCGACTGCTTACTACTGATCGCGGCAAAGGAGCCACTTTTGAATTGCGAGTGCCCGCAAACAGCAGCGCAAAAGGGTAATGATCGTATTTTGAAGATCGTGGCGACGCGGAAAGTTTTCACCCGTAAACGGGTTAAGAGGTCTCTGCGCAGCCGGACCGTTCTTGCGATTTGGAGCGACTGTCTTGCGAAAACGATCTTGCGCTAATCATCGCTTGCGGAACTTTTCGTGGTTCTGTGCGTGTTTAGTTTTGGCCATTGAGGGATTGGAGCCGGGCGATTGCGAACAATCCGCCCGGCACTACTTGGACCAGTAATTCTGACAACGTAGCCCGCTAAAGAAGAATTTCAACCTAAGGAGAGACCAAGATGACCCTGTTGCGAATATTTTGCATCACTGTATTAGCCGCCCTGCTGTTCGTCTGTCCTTCCGGCAACGGGCTTGCTCTCGCCCAATCTCGCGAGCAGGCAACTCAAGCAGAGCAAAAGGATAGGGACATAGACCTCGATACTCAACTTTATCTCCTCATTGCCACTAACCAGGATGTTCAGGAGAAGTTGCCTCCGATACTCGAACCGCTAATGAAGCAGTTACGAACGTCCTTGCCATTCAAGAACTATCGACTGGCTACGACACTCATTAACCGCGTTAAGAACGGTGGGCGGTTGAACCTGAAGTGGATTGGTGGTCCTTTTCTGACCGTCGGTGCTACTACAGCAGGCACGCCCAGCTTCAACGAGTTTCGAGTTAATGTGGTCCGACTATTTCGCGACACCGAAGGTCGGGAGATAGTGAGCATGGAAGGTTTTAGTTTTGGCGCCCGGGTGCCCATTCAGGTTGGCAGTGCAGCCAGTGCAGTAGCCTCAACTGCGCCGCCGGCGCCTGTAATCAACTATGAGCCCACGGGTTTGACTACTGACATTAGCATGCGGGAAGCTGAACCTGTAGTAGTGGGAACCTTGAATGTGGGCTCATCGGGAGAGGCTATTATTCTGGTCATGTCTGCGAAACAAGCCGCCCATTAAGAGTCGGTGCCAGGTGACTTTTTCCGGAGTGCGACTCGCGGCGACCGGGCCTGTGGCACGCGATGCGCTAGCGATTTCTCATCAGAAGGTTCTAAACTAACCGGAAGGTGAGAAAAGAAGCATTGCGATTAATGATCGTTGATGACGAGGAGGCTGCGCGCTATGGCATGCGGCGCGCTCTGAGTACATTCGGTTACAACATTACGGAGGCCGAATCAGCCGAGGCAGCCAGGGCACTGATCAGACAGCAGCAACCTGACCTGATGCTTCTGGACGTGAATTTGCCGGGAATGAGCGGGCTCGATTTTCTGCGCGAGTTGACAGACTCGAACGGAACGGGCCCGCTCGTGATTATTGTCACCGCCCACGGCTCCGAGCGGATGGCCGTTGAAGCCGTAAAAGCCGGCGCTCACGACTATCTGTCAAAGCCATTCGAACTAGACGATCTGCGGCTGGTCATTAAGAACGCGGCTGAGACGCTGCAGTTGAGAAGAGAGAACTCTTCTCTCTGGCGGCGCATTGAGGTCGAGCGAACCCAGCGCGGATCGCTAATCGGCAACTCGAATAGTATGCAACGTGTTCGCGCCATGATCGAGAAAGTTGCGGACACGGATGCCACAGTGCTGGTGCGCGGGGAATCGGGCACTGGCAAAGAACTGATAGCGCGTGAGCTTCACGATAGAAATGCGACCCGTTGTACGAGCGCTTTTGTGGCTGTCAATTGTGCCGCATTACCTTCGGAGCTAATTGAATCCGAGCTTTTCGGGCACGAAAAGGGTGCCTTTACCGGCGCCGCCGCACGAAGGCAAGGGAAATTTGAACAAGCTGACGGTGGCACTCTATTTCTTGATGAAATCGGTGATATGAGCGCAAACGTGCAGGCCAAACTGCTGCGCGCGCTGGAAGAGAGACGAATAGAACGGCTGGGCTGTAATGATTCGATCCCTGTAGACGTGCGCATCGTTAGCGCCACTCATCAGCCCTTGGAGGAGGAGATTGCGGATGGGAAGTTCCGCGCAGATCTCTTTTATCGCCTGCGTGTCGTCACAATAGATATTCCACCGCTGCGGGAACGTCGCGAAGATATTCCAATCCTCGTGGAAGCGTTCGCCAGGGGAGCCGCCGAGCGCTACAACTTGCCGCTTAGGCCAGTCTCGCAGAGTGTGCTGCGGCGGCTGGTCGAATATGACTGGCCGGGAAATGTTCGTGAACTAAAGAACACCATTGAGCGCGCCGCAATAATGGCTGAAGGTAGCGAGTTGGGGTTGCGCGATCTGCCCGATGAAATTTCAGCCTCGCAGAATCCGATTGCCAGCAGCGCCACGGAAGAAGAGGGGTTAAGAATACCGTTCACAGCCGACTTCCGCGCAGACCGGCGCGAATTTGAACGGCGCTACATCTCACGCTGTCTCGAACACACACAGGGGAACGTAACGCGGGCTGCGGAAATTCTCGGTATGCACCGCCAGTCGTTGCAGCATAAATTGCGGCAACTCGGCCTCGGCCGTCGCTACGTGTCAGTGTCCGCCGACCTGCAAGATATTTCAGACAATTGAAAGGTTTTTACACTCATGAAGGCGCGTGTTGACGCGATTATTAGGCCCGAGCAGGCTGAGTATCTCGATTGCTTAATCCCGCATACAGATCCACTGCTTCGGGAAATGGAAGCGTACGCGGCGGAACATCGGGTGCCGATCGCTGATCCCGAGGTAGCTTTGTTTCTGGAGATCACCACCCGCGCAATGGCCGCCAGGAAGGTTCTGGAGATTGGCATGGCTATCGGTTATTCGGTGGTCCACCTGGCCCGCGGCATGGGTCGTGACGGGCTCGTTGTGACCATCGAGCCGAATGAGGAGATGATCCGGGCTTCCACAGGCTTTCTCACCCGGGCCGATTTGTTTGATCGCGTGCGTATCGAGCGGGGCAAAGCCTTGCAAGTCATTCCCAGGCTAAACGACACCTTTGATCTTGTTTTCATCGATGCGCTGAAAGAGGAGTATATCGACTATCTTGAGTTGGCCTTGCCACGCCTGCGTCTCAATGGTGTGGTCGTTGTCGACAATCTGCTCTGGGGTGGGCAGGTTGCCGGCCAGATCCGGTCAGCTGACCAGGAGCAATCGACGGCGGCACTAAGAAAGTTCAATCAGCACTTCGTCAATCATTCACAACTCGCTGCCGAGATACTCGCCGTAGGCGATGGTCTCGGCTACGCTGTCAAGATTCATTAATGATTGTCCCAAACAGCGCGCAGGCGCGCTTACTGGCAGCAAAGACGATTCGCGGTGGTGGCCTCATAGCCTTTCGGACCGATACCTTTTATGGTCTTGGCGCGGATCCCCTCAACAAGAGTGCAATCCATGACATCAGAGAATTAAAGGGCAGGGAAGAGCAGAAGCCCATCCTTCTCGTAATTTCCGACCCAGAGCGTGTTGATGACTTCTTCGCATATCGCTCCAAGCAGTTAGACGAAGTCATGCGGCAACACTGGCCCGGCCCACTTACACTCGTTGGCCCCGCGCGTCCTGAATTGCCGGTTGAACTAACCTCAGGGAGAGGGACCATTGGTCTCCGTTTACCAGCGGATGAAGACCTCCGGGCCTTCGTTCGTGCTTGTGGTGGGGCTTTGACGGCAACGAGCGCTAATCCTTCGGGCAGTCCTCCGCCACAGTCGGCTAAAGATGTAGAACGCTATTTTCCGAAGGGCATTAGCCTGATCATTGACAGCGGGACATCTCGCCTGACCGAGCCGTCTACTGTCTTAGACTTAAGTGGTGAAAGACCGCGCTTGCTTCGTGAGGGGGTGATCAAGCAAGCGGCGTTAGCTGATATTCTCCAGCTTTAGGCGATGCCAACTCATTCCTTTCGTGTTGCTTCGTGTGTTTTGGTGGATCCAAACGATGGCCGGAAGCGATGAAATTCAGAGTGCAGGGCCGTTACTTCGCAACTGTCACATTCCGCACAAAGCCCCAGTCGCCGCTGGCATTCACCTGAATGTTTCCCACGGTCTTTCGCGCGATAACCATATTGGCTTGATACCACAGAGGAAACACTGGCACTTCACGGCTAACGATGTCCTGAATTTGTGAATACAGTTGAACTGCTTTTGCGCGGTCGAAGGTATTGACTGCTTCTTCAAGCAAAACGTCCAAGTCTTTGTTGCTATAACGGCTGCGATTTCGCGCAGCTCGTTCAGGAGTGGGAATCTCCGATGTGGCGAATAGATCTTTAAAGAAAATCGGATCCTGATTACCACCCACCCACTGGCCGTAATAGATCTGGAACTGCCCGGTCTTGAGTTGGTCCAGCAACGTGTTAAGCTCCGCCGTCTCAATTGTCACAGGCACGCCCACTTCCTTGAGATAATTCTGGATAACTCCCGCATACTGGCGGGCGGATACGCTGCTGCCAGAGATCTTAAACACCACCGGTTTGGAAAATCGTAATTGGGGCCCATCACCGTCCGGATCGCGAAAGCCGGCTTCATCAAGTAAGCGCCTGGCAACGCTCGGGTCGAACGCATATTTCTCTCCGGCGCTGTAGGCCCACGAGTCTTCCGGAAGAATAGAATGCGCAATCTTCGCTTGTCCCAGCAAAAGGTCCCGTATCATTGATTCGCGGTCAACAGCATGGGCTATGGCCTGTCTCACGCGGACATTGTCGAGCGGCGGCACGGTCGTATTAAACGTAAGCAAGTTGACATTTGAACCGGTAAATTGCAGCACCTGTAAATTGGGATCCAGTCCCAATTGCTTAATGGCGTCAGGCGAGAGACTTGTAGGCAGGGGAGCAAGATCTACGCGACCGGCCCGCAACTCCGCTTGCAAAGCGTTCGTGTCGGAAATTACGCGCACTCGCAGCGATTGAATGTGTGGCGCCCCTTCCCAGTAGTCGGTATTGGACTGGACATCGACGACCTGCTGCGCGCTGTCGTAGTGACTAAACTTGAATGGGCCAGTGCCTATCGGGTGATCCTTCTGAGCAACGTAACTATCCTTTGGAATGATCGCGATCGGTACAAGATTGGTTAACAGACCAACCCAGGGCTTGGTGAGTGTGACCACAACTGTTTTTGCATCTGGAGCCTCCACGCTCCTGATATAACTCTTCTTGGCGGACCCTGACCCCTCAAAGAAACTGGCTGACTTGGCAAAGTTGCTCGAGAACACGAGGTCAAGCGTGTATTTGGCATCGGCAGAAGTGAAAGGTCGCCCATCGTGAAATCTCACGCCATCATGTAGAGTGAAAGTGTATGTAAGTCCGTCCTCTGCCCGTTGAACGTTTTCCGCCAACTCTCCAACGTAATCAAACTTTTCGTTCTTTTTGACGAGTGAATTGAAGATCAACGTGCGCACCCGCTCGCTGGCAGCATCTACTGTCGGAGAGCCAATGGGATCAATAGTGCGAATGTTGTCCCCCAGGGCCATGACAAAAGCGTCACTGTGACGCCGGCAACTGGAGCCGACTATAGTTGCGCCGAGCAGCAGCAGAGCAACCATTACCAGCCGGTTAATGCGCATCAGATAGCTCCTCCATACCGGTAGTTGAGTGTCTCGTTCAGGCGCACCACTTCATCTGCCAGTGACTGATACTTATCCATGTCCAGGGTCGGCGGCGGTTTGATAATCCCCTTTATTGCCGCGATCCGCTTCAACGAGCCCCGCAGGCGTTCTTTTGGCAGCTTGCCAGCGCGCGCCATTGCCAGCAACGAGTGATAGCCACGCCGGATCACCTCAGGATGAGCACAGATTAAGACCATGTCTTCACCGGCAAGAAAAGCGCGCACCACGGCTGCTTCAATCTCGCAATGTTTAGCTATCGCTCCCATTTCGAGATCGTCAGTGACGACGAGGTGTTGGTAACCAAGTTCCCTTCTCAGCAACTCTGTGACGATATTGTGACTCAGCGATGCCGGTTCCAACAGACCGCCGGTGGTCTCCTTCTTGATATCGATGTTCGGGAAGCCGCCATGACTGATCATCACGCAGCGAACACGATCGTCACGACGGCCAAAGAGTTCGATGTACGGCGCCAGATCTTGCGCAATAAGATCATCGTGAGAAAGATGGACCAGCGGCATCTGTTCGTGCGAATCCACTTCGCCCGCGCCGATCCCGGGGAAGTGCTTGAGACAGCCGATCATTCCGGTTTCCTGAAGTCCACGCAGGTAAACCGTTGTGTAGCCGAGCACTTCACCGGGCGAACGGCCAAAGGAACGCGAATAGAGACCATTCGACAGCAGATCCCGCTCGTCTGTCATGATCGACATTACGGGCGCGAAGTTCATATTGAAGCCCAGCAGACGGAGGACCTCACCCGTAATTCGACCTAACGCGCGGGCCGCCGCCAGATCCCCATGCTGGCGAATCGTGCGCGCTGCCGGCATCGGCGTAAATATCTTTCGCAGGCGATCTACTAGCCCACCTTCCTGATCAATCCCAAACAGCGGTTCGATGGGCAGCAGTTCGCGGACACCGTCTGTCAGGCTTCGCAACTGCTCTGGATGGGCCACGTTGCGGCCGAAAATGATGATTCCGCCGGGTTGGACTTCCTGGATTAAAGCGCGGGTTTCCGCGTCCAGTTCTGGGCCCGGAAGGCCGATATAAAAGAACTGTCCGACTTGTTGTTCAAGCGGGAGGGAGTAAAGCGAATCCGAGGGCATGCGAAGTGAAACTGCGACTGGCTCCTTGTTGGCTACGATGATTCGTTCATTAGTTAGCCAACCAAAATTCTTACCTTACTTCCCCAACGCGGTCAAGCGGCAGCTTTGCGAGTTAACTGGAAGCGACTCCTGAATCTGCGTCGCGACTTGAAAAAGGTGAACCCCGGTTGGCGAAAATGGTGTTGTTGGCTGGGTTTCCATAGGTATTTGACCGTACGTGTTTGTGCGTAGGTGTTGTTAGCGTAGGTTGACAGCTCAAGATCGTTGTTGTAGGTACACCAACGGATGCGTATCCTTCCAGCTCGTCCCTTCCATATTCGAGTTCGGGCACTATTCGACATCTGTGCAAAGGAGTGGCGCTTGTATACCCCTGTACTGAAACGACTATTGCTGCTCACAATCATGACGGTGGCTCTGTCGGTTGCAGCAAAGGCTCAGGATACTGTGACGGGCGCCTTCGAAGGTATTGTCACCGACAGCCAGACCGGCGCGGCGCTCAAGAGTGCGGAGGTCGAGATAATTAATCAGCAGACAGGCTTGGTGTTCAATCTCCGTACGGACTCTCGAGGCCGTTTTTTCCAGGGTCTGCTATTACCTGGACTCTACACCGTTCGCGTGGCTATGCGCGGATACCAGACGAAGGAGGTTAGCCAACGCCTGCGAATAACTTACACCGGAGAGGTAGTACCCGTACCAGTTGCCCTTGATCCAGCTCCTACTTCAGGGACACCAGCCACACCCACACCTGCCGCGGTGGAAGACACTGATATTCGAGCGACCCTTGTAAGAACAGACGGCCGGCGCAGCGGTTCATTCAGCGAAGAAGAGGTCGTCACATTACCACTTGGTGGTGCCACTGTTACGCGAACATTTGACGAACTCGCGCTGCTGCTGCCAGGTATTGCTCCGCCACCTCAGACTTTGGGTACTGTGGCCGGCCCAGGAGTGGGGGCAGGAGTAGGTTCAGCCGGGCAGTTCTCCGCCAATGGACTGCGGTCACGCGGGAACAACTTCACTGTCGACGGATCGGATAACAACGACGAGGACATCGGTGTGCGAAGACAGGGCTTCGTGGCCCTGGTACCGCAGCCGATTGAATCGATCCAGGAGTATCAGGTAATCACACTTCTGGCGCCAGCGCAGTTCGGGCGAAACATTGGCGCCCAGGTCAATGCGGTATCGAAATCGGGCGGAAGCAGCACGCACGGCACGGTTTATGGGATGTTCAATTCCAGTCAACTGAATGCTCGTAATTTCTTCGATACTGCGTTTGGCACTAGTACGAACTCAGTGCGCGCTAACAATCAAGATGTTTTGGTCCAAACCAGAAATGTCGCTGGAACAGTAACCAGTCAACAGCCGCTAACAGTCCAAAATCAGAGTGGTGACGAAGATTCACTCACGTTTGGGCAAGCTGGCTTTGTTCTGGGCGGCCCAATTCACAAAGACCGAACGTTCTACTTCGTATCTTTCGAAGAAGAAGTCACCAACGCGACCAAGGAAGAAAGCTTTGCAGTGCCCACTGTTGAGCAGCGCGGCGCTTTCGGCACCGGCGCGACCGGTATCTTCCAGGACCCATTCACAGGAGAGCCGACGAGTGCGATTCCAACCAGTAGAAATGGCGCGGCCATATTTAGTCTCTATCCTTTCCCAAACAACCCGAATGGAGTCTACGGTTCCAACACTTTCACCCAGGTTCTGCCCGCCAGTGGACGCGGCACCGTTATTTCCGGGAAAATTGATCACAACTTCAGATTCAAGGGAAGAGAACAATCGGTTACTGGCCGCTACAACTTTACTGACGATTGGCGATACATTCCGGCTACTGGAGGCGCGATCTACTCGACCCTCAAACCCGAAGTGCGCACGCAGAACTTCTCATTTTTTCTAAATAGCAAACTGAGCGGCCCAAATTCAGATAGTTCAATTTTCAATCAGATCCGCCTCTCATATGGACGAACGCGACTCAGGTTTGATGAAGTTCGCGAGACCGAATTCTTGATTCCCAGCAACAGCTTTCCTGGGACGCCATTTCTTTTGAACGCGCCAGAGTTATTGAACGTTACACAACCACTCGGTCCTAGTGTGCCGAATAACGGTCAGGTAGTTTACGTTCGTCAGCCAATCACAGTTGAACAGGAAGTAGGCCCTTTGGGGCAAGTGACTGTCGCTGGATTCAGTCCGCTGGGGGTTGATGTTTTCAACTTTCCGCAGAGGCGTGTTAACAATACTTATCAGTTCGCCGACCAGTTGACCATGAGGGTCAACAACCACAGTCTAACGTTCGGAACCGACAATCGCCGCACCGAACTCAACAGCGAACTGCCCCGCAATTCACGCCCGCTAGTCACCTTCAGTGGCTCGCCACGATTGGTCTTTGAGAATGGCGTTCCGCGCTTTCCTACGAGCAGCGATCCAAATCCGATTGTCAACGCGATAGATCTCGCTTCAATTGCCGCGCCCAACAACCTCTTCTTGACGTTGAGCACGGGAGGCGCTGACTCAATAGACTTGCGCTACTATCAGTGGAACTTCTACGGCCAGGACGACTGGCGTGTGAGCTCCAAATTATCGCTATCTTACGGTCTGAGGTACGAGTACAACACGCCCCTGCGCGAGATAAATAATCTAATTGAAAACACGTTCAACAGCTCAGCGTTAAGTCTCGTTCCAGGGTTGAATCAGTTTCTCGCGGGAAGAACGCAAATCACCAATCCAGACCGGAACAACCTGGCGCCTCGCGTCGGCGTGGCCTATTCGCCAAATCCATTTAGCCGCAGGCGTCTGACAGTAATCAGGGTGGGATACGGCATCTTTTTCGATCAGATCCTGGGTGCTGTTGCCAGCCAATCCCGCAATGTTTTTCCTTCTTTCTTTACTCTCAATTTCGGCGGCGGGCCTTTTACCTCCATCGATAATGAATTTCCTTTGGCGCTCTTCAATCCTGCTAGAACTAGGTTTGGCAATGTTTCGGTACCGATAGTGGCGAGTGGTTCACTTAACAGGCTAAACCCACAGTTGCCGGTTTCAACCCTATTACCAAGTCTTCTGGCTTTCTTTCCCAGCGCCGTTAGCCCAACGCTTCCCGCACAGCGCCTCCAGATGCCATCGGCACAACATTACGCGCTCACGTGGGAGCAGCAGTTGAGTTCTAATCTGGTAATTTCGAGTTCCTATACCGGCACTCGTGGAAGTCATCTACTGCGCTTTGTTACTCCCAACCTTGGAGCGGCGCTGAACCTTGTGCCAACGGTACTTCGCGTATTTCCTGAACAATTCCCGGTACCGGAATTCCTGGGCCGCGTCTCGTCACCTGCCCGACCTGTTCTGGGCCTGGGCGCCATCAGCATATTTGAGACAACGGCTAGCTCACGTTATGACAGTCTCCAATTGCAGATCCGTGGACGTTTTCGCCGCTCATTTCAGTACCAGGCAAACTATGTCCTGTCGAAGACGACAGACGATGTCTCCGATGTATTTGATCTCGCGGGTGCTTTCGCCTTGCCACAAAATAGTGTCACACGTGCAGGTGACCGCGGCCCCGCCAATTTTGATGTTCGGCATCGATCTTCCTATAGCTTCATTTACAGTTTGCCCGAATTGCACAATCGCAGTCGCGCCGTTCGGGTTTTCTTCAGCGGGATGCAGATCACCAGCACTGGGCAGTTTCAAACGGGCCAACCGTTCACAGTCAACAGCACGATTGATGTTAATCAGGATGGGAATTTGACAGACCGGCTAAACACAACTTCGGGTCTGGTAGTAACGGGTGACCGGCGACAGCCTTTGCTCCTCACGACCACAAACACATTGAGCCTGCTGGCGCCTTTCGGCCAGGACGGCATAATTGGACGCAATACGTTCAGGGTAGGAAGCATCTTCGATTTTAACTTGTCAATTGCTAAAAATTTCTCCTTCTCATCCAGCCAGCGATTGACTTTAAGAACAGACTTATTTAATGTCCCGAACCGAATCAACTTTGGAATTCCCATCCGCTTCCTCGAAGCTCCGGGCTTCGGTCAAGCTACCAGTACTACTACACCTGGGCGACGCGTTCAGTTCTCGTTGAAGTATTTGTTCTAAAAGGGCGTTGCCTCGTGTTACGGAGGTCCCCGATGCCCCCAATGTCTCAGATTGGTCGCTTGACCCGCCGGCCGAATACACCTCGCTTTTCAGGACGCTCAGATCGGAAATGGTTACATTTGCTGAAGCGCGTTGTCATGTTGCTTCCACTGCTTCCGATTATCTTGTTTCATGGGGGCAGTGTTAGCTCGCGCGCTCCGCAACGGCCGACTTTCCGCTCCGCAGCAACTTATTCGGTAGGGGCCCATCGATACTCACTAGCGGAATTTCAACAACGAGTCTTTGGGCGGCGTGAACCCGCGCTAGCGTTGGCTAATGCGAGTGACACGGTGGCGGCGTTGGAGCGCTCCTCAACAGTGATCTCTGTGGACTCAACAATTAGTGGTCGCGTGACGAATGTAAATGGTCGAGGCTTGGCTAACGCGACCGTGTCCTTTACCGGAGCATCAGAAGGAACGACCAACACGAACAATAATGGTGACTATTCGATTGTGGTTCCCGCCGGCACCTATACACTCTCAGCCTCATACACCACTGCCGGCGGCACCCAGGTTCAGTTTGATCCATTTGACCAGGAAGTTGACGCTCAAAACAACGTAGTCGCCACCACTTTCGTGGCTGCGACGCCAACGTTCTCGGTTAGTGGTACTGTCAAAAACGGTAGCGGCACCGGCTTCGCCGGAGTAACGATCACTCTGAGTGGCACGAATTTGCAGCCCTTCCAAATAATCACTGGCGCCAATGGCAACTATGAATCCCCGCAGCTCCAGATTACGGGCGATTACACATTTACTCCGCAGCAGTTTAGTTCGTCAGGCATAACCTTTAATACGTTCAACCCGTCAAATAGGAGCTTTCCTTCGATAGATGGATGTTCGGTTGATCCCAATGCCAATTGCGTAGGGTTTAATTATCTTGGCGTTGATTTCACAGCGTCTTCGTTACCAATTGTCACTACATCGACCGCTACGGCAGTCACCTCGACCACTGCGACACTAAATGGCAGTGTAAATCCGAATGGCTTAGCAACTAATGGCTCGTTTGAATGGGGCACGGACCCGACGCTGACAATCAATACTACAACGACGCAACAATCCGTCGGAGCGGGAACCAGTAGTCAGCCGGTCACCGCCAACCTGAACGGACTGACAGCCAGCACGACCTATTATTTTCGCACGGTCGCGAGCAGTAGCGCTGGAACTGCAAAGGGTTCGATATTGAGTTTTGCGACAACTACGTCGACAGTACAGTTCAGCGCGGCTAACTTCAACGTTACCGAAGGCAACACTGCTAGCGTCACCGTCATGCGCAGTGGCGACACCTCTGGCACGACTTCCGTTGACTACGCCACCGGGAACAATACTTATGCACCATGTGACCTGTTTAATGGAACCGCTTTGCAAAACTGTGACTTCACTGTTAATTCGGGCAGACTTACTTTTGGTCCGGGACAAACCAGCGAGACCGTCTTCATCCTGACTACAGATGATGCCCACGTCGAAGGCAACGAGACCTTGCCAGTCACACTCAGTAATACCTTAGGTGGAGTGTTAGGCAGTCCCAGCACCGCCACCATCACCATTGTCGATAACGACAACACCGGTGCGCCGTCAGTGGCGCGGAAGCAGTTTGTGGCAATTCTTACCGGGACACAGGAGGTGCCTTTCACGGGAAACGTCGTGAAAGGAAATGGCGGCGTGGTGCAACTGAGCACAGACGAGACCACGGCCAGTGTTTCCTTGTTCTTCTCTGGACTTACTGGAAATGAGACCGGCGCACATGTTCACGGTCCGGCAGCGGCCGGAACAAACGCCGATATTCTGTTCCCATTGCCCCTGGGTAACCCCATTAACAATTTCCAGATCAGTCCGACGGCACAGCAAGTGGCTGATTTGAAGGCCGGACTGCACTACATGAATGTGCACAGCGCAGGCTTTCCAGACGGCGAGATTCGTGGGCAACTGCTCTGGAACCCGATTGAGGAAGCGACGCTCTTCGTAACTCAGCAGTATTATGATTTTCTTAGCCGTGAGCCAGATGCGGGTGGCTTGAACTTTTGGCTCAACGATTTTGGAGGAGGGATCACACCCTGTGGCTCGGATGTGGTCTGCTTGCGCAATCGGCGCATTACTGTGGCGGATGCATTTTTCTTCGAGCCCGAGTTTCAACAGACAGGCTCCTACGTCCTGCGTCTGTACCGCGCTGCTTACGGGAATACTCAGCCATTAGCTAATCCGGACCTAGGCAATCCGGCTGCTCCCTTTTACCCAGGAGCAGACTTTCATTTGAAGTTCCCCAGCTATGCAGTCTTCAGACTAGACCGCGCTCAGGTGGTAGGTGGCCCAAGTCTGGCTCAATCGCAGTTGGCCCTGGCGAACGACTTTGTGCAGCGGCCCGACTTTCTAAATAAATATGCCGCTGGTCTCAGTGGGCCAGAATTTGTGGATGCCGTGCTGGCAACTATTATGAACAACAGCGGTGCGGATCTGACTTCACAGCGCACCGCGCTCATCAATCTGTTCAATTCAGGCGGTCGCGGGGCAGTGATGTACCGTTTGGCTGACGACAACGTGCAGACCAATCCGATCAACAACCGCGCTTTCATTGACGCAGAATACAACTTGATATTTGTTACCATCGAATACTTCGGTTATCTCCGGCGCGACGGCGATGCAAATGGCCTAAACTTCTGGCTCACGTTCCAGGTAAATCGCTTTCCGCCGCGCGATACTAATATTCAACACGCAATGGTCTGCTCATTTATAACATCGGCTGAATACCAGCTCCGCTTCGGGGGGATTGTGACGCGCAATAACGACGAGTGCCCGCAGTAATTTTAAGAAGGCGCCTCGTGCACTCCCAATACGAACGCAAGAGGTCACATTAATTGCTTTCGCAACTGCATTAATAACTCCTTAGCTTCTTCACCAGTAAGGTTCTCCACATTCGCGTCGCGAAGATCTGCCATAACCTTCTGATTAGCGAGATCAAATAACGATGCTTGCGCGGCGAGCTTTCGGCGGCCGGCACGGCGAGCAGCTTTCTCCAAGGCTTCGTTAGAAGACCCTGCAGCACTGGAAGAACTTTCCGTCTCTTGCGCTTCACTTGCCGTCACGGCCTGGGCGAGACCCTGCTCGCCAGCTGCCGCGGCCCTGGCAACTGCACGCTCCTCTACTTTATTTGCCAGGGTTCGCGCTTCGATCTCTTCCTCTTCGGCAAAGACGTCCAGCTCGTACCGCTCCAAGCGCGCGAGAACTTCCCGGGCGTTCTGCAACACCACAGGCGGCAGGCCGGCAAGTCGAGCAACTTCGATTCCATACGACTTGGAGGCTCGGCCTCTTTCCAGACGGTGCAGAAAGACTACTTCGCCTTCCCGTTCTGTGGCGATGATTTGATAGTTCTGCGCTCCGGGTAAGCGCTCAGCCAATTCCGTTAACTCGTGGTAGTGAGTCGCAAAGAGTGTTTTCGCCGCATGCTCCGCGGAATCATGAAGATACTCGGCCACGGCCCAGGCGATCGATAATCCGTCAAAGGTAGCAGTGCCGCGACCGATTTCATCGAGCAATACCAGTGAACGGGGCGTTGCGCTGTGCAATATGGCCGCCGTCTCGGTCATCTCCACCATGAAAGTCGAGCGGCCACGCGTGAGATCGTCGGAAGCGCCAACGCGGGTCCATACACGATCCAATAACGGCAGACGCGCCTTGTCCGCCGGCACGAAACTGCCCATTTGCGCTAACAGACAGATGATCGCAGTCTGTCGCAGGACGGTGCTCTTTCCACCCATGTTTGGCCCAGTGATAATTAACAGCCGATCTGTTGAGTTATTCAGGTAAATACTGTTGGGGACAAACGGCTCATCACTGAACGCTTCAATAACAGGGTGCCGGCCGTTGACGATCTCAATTTCATCGCCGTCATGCATCAATGGACGAACGTAACGCCGTCGCACCGCGGTTTCAGCCAGAGAGGCCAGGGCATCCAGCGTCGCCAGCGCGCGGGCAGTGGCCTGCATAAGCTTCGTCTCTGCTGCCACCTGCCGGCAAGTTGCCCCAAAAAGTTCTGTCTCGAGTTGAATGATGCGGTCTTCCGCTCCAAGCACCTTCTTCTCCCACTCTTTCAACTCGGGAGTGGTGAATCTTTCGGAGTTGGCCAACGTCTGCCGGCGCTCGTAATCTGTCGGAACACGGGCGGCATTACCTTTTGAGACTTCAATGTAATAGCCGAAAACCCCGTTGTAGCGAATGCGAAGATTGCCGATTCCGCTGCGTGAGCGTTCCGTAGCTTCCAGCTTGGCGATTGTTTGCTTGGCATTACGGCTTAACGAACGAAGCTCGTCGAGTTCTGCGGAATAGCCTTCCCGAATCGTGTCGCCGTCGCTAATCTTCGCGGGCGGATCATCTTTAATGGCTTGGCTTATGAGAGTACGAATTTCAGGCAGGTCTTCCAGCGTCTCGGCCAGAATCTGCAGCAAAGACGAACCACAATTGTTGACAAGCTCACGAGCCGGAGAGACCTGGTTAAGCGACCTGAGGATTGCATTTAAGTCCCTCGGCGTGCCAGAGCCCAGGTTTATTCTGCCGGCAAGGCGCTCAAGATCAGACACCTGCTTGAGCAGCACGCGCAGGCTGTCGCGGGCAATATGCGATGACTGAAAGTCCGCGACCGCCGCCAGTCGAGCCTCGACCTCACCTCGTTTTACGCACGGACGTAATAACCAGGAACGCAACAGCCGCGCGCCCATTCCGGTTACGGTTTCATCGATCACGTCCAGAACGGAACGACCCCCGGAACCCGTGAGCGGCTCGATCAATTCCAGATTGCGCACTGTCGTGTTATCGAGTACCAGATGATCTTGTGGTTCAAAGTAGACCAGATCAGTGACGTGGGCGGCGACAGCATTTTGTGTTTGCCGCGCATATCGCAAACAGGCTCCTGAAGCGCGGATGGCTTCAGTTTTACTTTCCAGCCCATAGCCTGCCATTGACCGCACGCCGAAGTGATCATGCAGCAAGGCTTTACAGTCATCCGGCTGCCAGAGCCAGTCATCCAGAGCCGTTAAGGTGATGTTGTTTCCCTGAAGGTTGAACGAAGGAACGGTCGTTTGAGACTGGCTTATAGTTTGGGTCCCACCTTCAGTCTTGGCATCTGTCTCGAGTGGCAAGGGCGCGGTTTGTAATCTGTCAGAAAGGCCATTCGTGACCAGCGTCGTTAATGAGGTTGGAAAGAGCAGTTCACGCGGTGAATACGATTCAAGATCCGCCCGAATACGTTCCCAGGCTGTGGGACCGGCAGCCTGCGTCGCGCGAAACTCGCCGGTGGAAATATCCAGAAAGGCAGCGCCAACGACTTCGCCAACACTGCAAATGGCGGCCAGGTATATGGACTCTCGCGGCTCCAGCAGCTGCGGATCGACCGGCGTGCCTGGCGTGACTATCCGCACTACCTCACGCCTTACAAGTTTCTTGGTCTTAGCCGGATCTTCCGTCTGTTCGCAGATTGCTACCCGGTAGCCGCGTCGCACCAGCCGGGCAATGTAATTGGCTGCGGAGTGGTGTGGCACACCACACATTGGGATCGGGTCGCCTCGTTCTTTGTGCCGCGCAGTCAGCGTGATCTGTAGCTCCCGAGCGCCCGTCACGGCGTCATCGAAAAATAGTTCGTAAAAATCGCCGAGACGGAAAAACAGCAGCGTCCCCGGATGCTGCTGCTTCAGTTCCTGATATTGGCGCAGCATCGGCGTTGGGTTGGCACTGGTCATAAAAGCATCGAATTTACTTCAGAATTGTTGAGGTTCACGATTCGACCGCTTAGTAAGGCAAACTGTTAGTTTGCGCACGCAAGCTAACAGCTTGCGTTACGTCGCTGAGAAAATGAATCAGGTGCAGCGAAGCGTACATCGCGAGTGCCGCTTTGGGCAAGGGGCAGCCGGATAGCGCCACACGTTGCGAGATTCACTATTGAGTAATAGGTATGATAATTTTTCACCGCCAACTTTACGAATCGAAACTGAAGGCCTTTACCACGTGCACGTGACCGCGTAAGCAAACGTCAAATTGAACGCCAAACCGCCAAAGTCTGAAACCCCCGTCAAGAGATTCCTGCTCCGGTCTCTGGAGGAGCACCTGCAGACAATTCAGGCAATACTGGCTTCGGAAATGGGTTCAGTTGAAGCGAGCGGTCAGGCTATCTGTCAGGCCTTGAGGGCAGGAGGAAAGATCTTGCTCTGTGGCAATGGAGGTAGCGCGGCAGATGCCCAACATATTGCAGCCGAACTCGTTGGCCGCTACGAGAAGCAGCGGCGGGCCTGGCCAGCAATTGCACTGACTACCGACACCTCGGCGTTAACGGCCCTAAGTAACGATTATGGCTACCAGGAGCTGTTTGCGCGGCAGATCAGGGCGCTGGCAACTGCGGGCGATGTATTGATTGCTATTAGTACCAGCGGGAAGTCGCCAAATGTTATCCGCGGCGCGGAGACTGCACGCGAGCTCGGGTGTACCACCATTGCCCTTACTGGTGCTAGTGGAGAGCCTCTGAGTTCCGTCTGCGATCTTGCAGTGGTAGTTCCTTCCAACCGAACCTCCAGAGTTCAAGAGGCCCATATAACCATCGGCCACCTTTGGTGCGAAATGGTTGACGCACTATAGATCCTTCCTTTGCCTTAGAGCTCTCGTCCTTATTTGCGCGGCCAATGAAGCCGCATCAAGTCTTCAAGCGCGAAAATTATTTATCTTGACAGAAGCGAACGCTGGAATTAGGCTCTACCGCGACTCACCATGATGGTTCCGCTGTTCTAGCGGAAGTTACGAGTATGAACGACGAGTTTTGGTTTTTTAGCTTGCCCCCAAAAGCCAGGAGAACGAAGCGATTTCTAAAGCTCTAGCCCGAATGGGGAAATGTAGTTGGCCATCTTGCCAAACACTCGGTAAATCCGTCTCAACCTTCAGTTCCTGCTCGAACACATACCAGTGATTCAATATGCTTGCTCGTAAGGGCCAAATCGAAGGCAGATTAGAGTCAGAAACCTACCCTTTAGGTGAGAACAATGACTACCCTCGGGACGGAGCGGCGCGTGCCCTCGTGGCCTTGAGTCACACTCGTATAGAACAGCAAATCTATGCCGCGATGCTCCCGGGGGGAAACAACGGTCATGAGGCAGAGGCATTCACCGTTAGGCGCATTGCAACCATTGCCGGCATCAACAGTCTGAGCACCGTCCGCCGAGGGCTGGAAGGCCTTATCGCCAAACTAAGCGTCGAGCGAGACGACAAACCTAACCGAAACGGCGGCCGTGAACCCGGCGCCGGCTATCGAGCTCACTGTCCAGAGGCAATCATCGCCCGCCGCAGCCAGATTGGCATGACAACGTCGCTAAAGGGGCTGCGCTCACGAAGTGGTGACTCATACGCTCGAGCTATCGACCGCGTCATTGAGAACAGAAATCTGAGTCGTCGTGAAGCTCAAGTGACGCTTTGTTGCGTGGAAGGCCTGACCAATGCGGAAATCGGCTCCCGTTTGCAGGTAACAGAGCAGACGGTGAAGTTTCATTTGCGGCGTATTTTTTTAAAGTTTGGCGTGAAGCGCAGGGCCGAATTGATATCGAGACTTTTGCTGTAGGTGAGTCGAGCTCTGGTTGTATTTGTTAGCAAAAATTCAACCGCGAGCTGTGGACTCTACGACTTGAAAATTTGATGCTGCCTCGCGAGAGAGGCTTCCCCATTGGGTAATGTGCGTGATCTGATGCATGAAGTTCGATCACGTAAGCGTGGAAGTGTGCTTTCACACACGGCCCTGTCAGTCAAAACGTTATGAGCAAAAACAAGGATAAGAAGAAAAGGCGGAAAAGAAAGACCGCACTGGTGATCTGTCGGGACCGGAAGGAGTTCTGGACTACTCAGACCCAGTTCTGGCAGTGGGCCAGAGAGGGGATCATTGTGAAAACTCAGGATAAGCCGTTGACCGGAATGTTCTGGCGCGAGCATCAGGAGCTGATGGTTTTGATCAGCAATACGGTCCTGAACCTGGCCCATCCAAACCATATGCGGGAGGCATTGCTCTCGCGTCGAGTGGGACTTGCGGGTAGGTAGATGCCTGCTGCTGGGTTCTGTTTACTTGGCGAAGCTGGCTAATTGTCTCCAGGTGATACCAGAAGGTGAGGAAATGATATTGCATTCTGACACGTTCAAAAAGGGTCATTCGATTATCTTCCATGGCGAATCAGGCAGAGGTGTTGGCCAGAAGCTCTTCTTTCTGGCGATGGTCTTCACGGCGATAGCATTGCCCAATCAGGTACCTGGACAGCAGCCGGTCGACAGACCTCAGGAAGCGGCGGAGAAAAGCGCCACCAATGCGGCTCAGTCCACAACGGTAGCCGGGCCGGCGAGAGTAACTGGTGAGCCGGAGCCGGACAATCGCTACCGAATCGGGCCGGGCGACGTTCTGGACATTAGAATCCTGAATCGCGCAAACCTCTCCCGGGATGCCGTGCGCGTGGAAGGCAATGGCATGATTCGAATGCCTCTAATAGAGGACGAGATTCAAGCCGCCTGCCTCACAGAAGGAGAGCTGGCGAAAGAAATTGCTCAACGTTATATAAAGTTTTATCGGAAGCCTCAGGTAGACGTCTTTATTAAGGAATATCACTCCAACCAGGTGGCAATTATCGGAGCAGTTAATGAGCAGAGCCGGTTTGAGCTGCAACGGCGCGTGCGGCTGCTGGAACTGCTTACTTATGCGAAAGGTCCCTCGACCAAGGCCGGTCAGACAATCAACATCGTTCATTCTCCCCCGCCGCTATCGTGCTCCAGCTCCGATTCGACTGGTGACAATTCAGGTTCGTCTTTGTCCAGTTACAGATTGAGCGAAACTCTCGCCGGTGTAGCGGAAGCCAATCCTTATCTGCTGCCGGGTGACATTGTCACTTTACCGGAGGCAGACGAGGTTTATGTAGTTGGAAATGTATATACACCCATGACGATTCCGCTGAAGGAGCCGATAACGCTTGCGCGCGCGATTGCGATGGCGGGTGGTGTCAGGCAAGACAGTAAGAAGGACAAAGTTAGAATTGTGAGACAGGAACCCGGCAGTGCTACGAAGAAGCAGCTGACGGTCGATCTTTCAGCGATCGAGAAGAAGAGGGCCGAAGATATTGCTCTTGTGGCCAACGACATCATTGACGTTCCGACATCGGCCGGGAAGAGTTTGCTGCGGAGTCTTTTGGGCAGCGTGGCGCCGGCCGCATCGCAACTGCCGGTTCGAGTGATTCCGTAGAAAATTTCGGCTTGCGGATTGCGAATTGCGCATTGCAAAAATCGAATTTTTGATTGCAGATTCGGAATTTGAATTGCAGATACCCCTTCGAAATCCGCAATTCGCAATTCGCAATCCGCAATCCGAAATCGCCCCGGTTTTCCGGTGATTTTGTCGGCAGGGTCACACCCGTTCCCATCCCGAACACGGAAGTTAA
>Ga0209431_10001071_pt1 | contig 22717 bp, 19 predicted proteins | sample RifCSP13_3_FD_184021 | JGI IMG/M metagenome (GOLD analysis project Ga0209431, IMG submission 184021) | Soil microbial communities from Rifle, Colorado - Rifle CSP2_sed 13_3 (SPAdes) (version 2) | ecosystem: Environmental > Terrestrial > Deep subsurface > Rock core/Sediment | place: Rifle...
TTCAGCCAAGCATGCCTTAATATCCCTCAATTCAAGCGTCTTGAGGGCATCTGCATCTATGATTACCATTTTAGGCTGGTAAAATGCGCCTATTAGATTCTTGCCGTCTGCATGATTAACACCAGTCTTGCCGCCTATAGAACTGTCAACCTGCGCCAGAAGTGTTGTTGGTACCTGAATATACGGAACACCTCTGAGGTATGTTGCAGCCACAAAACCTGCGATGTCGCCTATGACTCCGCCGCCGATGGCAACAATGGAAGACAACCTCTCCATCTTACATTCAATGAGCTTGTCATACAGATATGATACCCATTCAAGGTTTTTATACTCTTCACCGTCAGGGATATCTATCCTGCAGGCCTCAAAGCCAGCCCTGCCCAAGCTGGAAAGCACCCTGTCAGCATAAAGCCTTCCGACAAGCGGGTTTGTGATACATGCCGCTTTACCTGCAAGGCCTTTGTTCTTCATCATTTCTCCAACCAAATCAAGATTATTTCTCCCGATATAGATTGGATAGCTCCGTTCCTTAAGATTTACAATAATCTGTTCCATAATTACGGTGGGCAGTAAGCAGCAAAAGATGAATTTAGCCTTTTGCATACTGCTTACTGCCTACTGCTTACTATTCCTATAATCTCCTTCACTATATCGTTAATGCTCTTTGCGGTTGTATCAATAATGAAATCCGCTTTCTTATAAAAAGGCTCCCTTAATTTCAAGAGACCAGATACAACCTCTCTACTGTCACCTTTAGCAAGAAGCGGTCTTTCATCACCATTGCCTATCCTTGAGAGTATGGTATCCACCGAAGCAGTCAGGCATATTATAATTCCCTTTCTCTTTAACATTTCGAGGTTAGACTGATTAACAATGGCCCCGCCCCCAGTGCTGATTACCATACCTGCAGACGAGGAGAGTTCTTCTATCACTGCTGATTCAAGCTGTCTGAAATATCCTTCGCCGAATTGCGCAAATATTTCATTTATGCCCATCCCGGCTCTTTTCTCTATCAGGTCATCTGTATCTGCAAAACTAATATTTAATTCATGCGCAAGCCACCTCCCGACAGAAGACTTGCCTGTCCCCATAAAACCTGTAAGGATGATGTTTTTCATATCAAGAATACAGGTTAAGGTTAAGGTTAAGGCCGAGGTTGAGGAAAAAATCGCACCAACCACTTTTTTTCTTAACCTTAACCTCACCCTCAGCCTATTTTTTAAAACCTCCTCAAATAGTCCAAATACCCTCTATAGTTTCTCTTTATCTCATCAAGAGAATCACCGCCAAACTTTTCTAAAAAGACATTGGCAATCTCAAGGGCAACCACAGACTCGCCGATCACAGAGGCAGCAGGCACAGCGCATATATCTGACCTTTCCACACTTGCCTGAAAAAATCCCTTGGTATTTATATCCACTGACCTTAATGGCTTATAAAGCGTCGGTATCGGTTTCATCGCAGCCCTTAACAGGATTGGTTCGCCGTTACTCATACCTCCTTCAATGCCTCCGGCATTATTTGTCTTCCTATAAAACCTCGGTACCACCGGCCAGTTTTCTTGCCTCTTGCCCTTTGCCCCTTGTCCCGTTTTATAGAAGATTTCATCATGCACCTCTGAGCCAAACCTACCGGCCACTTCAAATCCCATACCCACCTCAACTCCCTTAATGGCCTGTATACTCATAAGGGCTTTAGCAAGATTACCATTAAGTTTTCTATCCCACTGAACATGACTACCTAACCCAGGCGGAACTCCGGTTACAGCAACCTCAAAAATTCCGCCAAGGCTGTCGCCGTTCTTTCTTGCTTTATCTATAGCCCGCCTCATCTTTTCTGAAATCTTTTTATCAGGACAATGGACATCGGATGATTCTGCCATTTCAAAAAAAGTTTCTATATCTTTTTCATTCTTGACCCTTGACCCTTGACCCTTGACCCCGCCTATTTCATTCACCCAGCTCATCACCTTAATCCCGAATTCGTCTAAAAATCTTTTACAAACCGCGCCGACAGCAACCCGCACAGCCGTCTCCCTGGCGCTTGACCGCTCAAGGATGTTCCGGATATCATAGTGTCCATATTTCAATGCGCCTGCCAAATCTGCATGTCCGGGTCTTGGTCTTGTCACTTCTTCTATCCCTGCCCCCTTACCCTTTACCCCTGACCCCATCACTTCTTTCCAGTTCTCCCAATCTCTGTTCTGAATCATTATCGTAATAGGCGAACCAAGGGTCCTGCCAAACCGCACCCCTGAGGTAATCTCTACTTCATCCCTTTCAATTGCCATTCTGCCGCCGCGGCCGTAGCCTGTCTGCCTGCGGGCCAGCTCTTTATTTATATCACCCTCAGTAATGGATAAATTTGCAGGGATGCCTTCCAAGATGCCTGTGAGGCATTTGCCGTGTGATTCACCTGCTGTTAAAAATTTTAGCATATGCACTCTCCAAAAAAAATGCACCCCTGAGGGTGCATTCGTATTTGCACAGCACAGTGTCCATAAATTTAACTTGATGGCTCAATTTGGCCCTTTGCAATATTAGGTGTAATAAATATCAGAAGCTCTGTCTGTGAATCTGATATTGCCTTATTCTTGAACAGCCAGCCGATAAGGGGGATATCCTTCAAAAACGGTATGCCGCTGGTTGCATCACTGTTATCGGATACAACTATTCCTCCAATAACTGCAGTTTCCCCGTCCTTTACAATTATCTCTGTAGATGCCTCTTTCTTGCTTATGCTTGGCGTACCGGATGCAGATCTGAAAGAGCCTATTGAGTTCCTGCTTGCCTTTATCTTCATACTCACGCTGCCGTCCGGGGTTATATGCGGGGTAACAGTAAGTTCCAGGGTCGCATCAATAAAAGAAGTTTGCGTGCCGGAAGAAGAGGTTGTTTCAAATGGCACAGAATCACCCTGGGATATCTTGGCCTCTTTATTATCCAGTGTAGTAATCCTCGGTCTTGATATTGTCTTTGTCAAGCCTTTCTTTTCACCCGCAGAAATACGGAGGTCTAACAGAAAGGGGTCGCCTGTCAACTTGCCAAATGAAAATCCCATAGCCCCTAAAGTCCCTGCGCCGCCGGCTGCAGGAAGGCTTACCGCATAATTTGGCTGCGCGGAAAACTGTCCGCCTGACCCTATAAAGCTTGACCCTGGTGTCAATGTATTCGGCGGAGAGGAAGAGGTGCTGCCAAACCCGCTGGTAAACTTATCCTTGCTTGATGAAAGTGTTGCTACACCCCACTGCACGCCAAGGTCCCTTGCAAAACTGCTCTGGGCCTCTATAATCCTTGCCTCTATCAGGACCTGCGGCGTTTGCGTATCAAGCTGCGTTATCAAGTCAACCGCCTTTTTTATATTGGCAGGAATATCTTTAATAATAAGCGTATTTGTCCTTGCCTCTACTGTGACGCTTCCCCTGTCGCTTAATAAACCTTTAACCTGGGATTCCAGCGAACTTGCCGTTGCATAATTCACAGGCAACAATTTTATCTCAAGGTCCTCCAGTTTCTCCCTTGCCTTCCTTGATGCAAGCAGTTCCTCGTTTTCCAGCTTTATCTTTGAAACAGGCATGACCCTGACCACATTGCCTTCCTGAACCCTGCCAAGGCCGTTTGTCTTTAATATTATGTCAAACGCCTGGTCCCATGGGACATCCACAAGCCTTAGAGACATCTTCCCTTTTACATCGTCACCGGCAATAATATTTAAGTTACTTATCTCTGCCACCAGTCTTAAGATATTATTTATGTCGGCGTCCTTGAAATCCAGTGAAATCTTCCGCCCGGTATAAATACCAGCCTGTTCTGTGCCGGCTGCATCCTGTGTCTGAGTTTTCTGTGACGGCAGAGTTTCTTCGCCGGATTTTACATCAGCATACTTTGGGACACTCTGCCTTGCTGCAAGCAGCGGAAAATTCATTTCTATCTTTTCTCCATCCTGCGAGATATCGTATGAAGACCTTTCCTTCAATTTCACGATTATGCGGACTTCTTTGGCTGGCTCGGCAGATGCCTGAAATGAGCTTATGCTGCTTACAGGGGTATTTAGTTCTGAGGCGTCGAGCGTTCTTCCCATTTCACCTGTTATAACAGCATTTCCGATATCCAGCACAAGGTTCAATTCATTTGAACTTTTGGATAATTTATACTCAACCTTTTTTGATGCAATAATAGTCAAACTTGCCTTGTCCGTAAGCTGTTTGAAGTCAACCGCCTTAATCTCCGCATAATCGCCTGTCTGAGGTTCAGCCGGAGAAATTGGCTGGACATCTGCAACGGAAGGGGTAGCCTGTGCGGTCACAACAACAGCTTCCTTTGCCTTCTCTTGTTTCTTTGCATCAATTACCCCGGCAGTTACAACCAGGGTGTCTTCAATCCTCTCTATCGTGTAAGAGGGCAATTTCTTCTGATTGGAATCAAATACAAGCCTTACCTTGTCCGGATGTTCACCTACCCTCACCCTCTTTATCATCGGGCTGTTTACCCTCAGGCTCCTCTTTGTAATGGAATTTTTAACACCCCATACATCCACTACCAGCCTTGGGGGCGCAGGTTTATCTATATCAAATGCATTAAAATCGCCTATCACGCCATTGCCGACAATCTTTATAATTATTGCACCACCTTCCCTCTTTGTTTCTACGCGCAGCAGCTTATCAGCCTTCTTTTGCTGCTTTGCTGCTGCAGGGGCTTCCTTTTCTGCAGCTTCCTGCTGCGGCTCTTCAGTTCCGGCCTGGGTTTCAGAAACCGCTTCTTCAGCCGGTGCCGGGGGTTCAGCAGCCTGTGGCAGCGGTTCCTGCTGCGTTGCCTCATAATTCAAACTCACTATGATGTTATTCTCCGCAAGTTTAACTTCGCTGTTCACACCTTCCTTCAACCCTATCTCCACCCTTGCAATGGGCGCAACTGTCTGCTCTTTATAGCTGGTAACGGTAATAGTGCTTATAAAATCATTATTAGGCTCCAGCGGCCCGCTGACCTTTTCTATATCCGCATCAGGTATATCAAGAACCAGCCTGTCCGGGTCAGGTAGTTTAAAGGCAGTGTAAGTTAAAGGCCCTGAAGCCTTTATCAATATCTCCCTCCCGCCTCCCTCAACAGAAATGCCTTCCAAAACCACCTTCTCCTTTGCCTCATCTTCCTTCACCTGCTGCATGGAGGGCGCACAGCCTGTAAATAGCAGTAAGCAGTAAGCAGTAAGCAGTAAAAAGTAAAAAGATTTAAGATTTGAAATTTGAAATTTGAAATTTGAAATTTGAAATTTCATCGCACCTCCTCCTCTCCTTTAGGCAGCGGCAGTTTTATTAAAAATTCATTTGTTGTGACCTCACCGCTGGCCTCTGCAAACCTTTCTTCCACCACCACTCTGTCCTTTTCTATCCGCCTTACTTTGCCGTTTCTATTTCCGATAAGGTCCCCTTTTCTTATAGAGTAACCTTTGCCGTCCGGCGCCTCCACCATCGCTATGGGATTGTTAACCCCCCAGATTACAGCCACGAGTTTAAGCTGCTCAAGTTCGTATCTCTGAAGCGGTGTTTTCGGAACAGCCACCGCAGGCCTTTCTGTCACCTTGACAATAAACGACTTGAAAGGATTCCTCTGCGTTGCAGCAATTGCGGTTTCCTCTTTTTTTATCTCCTCTTTTATTTCTACTGCAGGGGTTGCTGCCACTGGCTTAGGCGCCTCCTTTTTTGCCTGCTGTGCAGGGGGCTGAGGCGGAGTGCCTTGCTGGCAGCCGGCAAGAAGCAAGAGGCAAGAGATAAGTGCCAAGAGAAAAGAGGCAGGGGGCAAGATTTTTTCTTGCTTCTTGCTTCTTGCTTCTAACTTCCTGCATCTTACATCCTGCATCTTGCATCTCACTTTTTGCATACCTATTTTTTCTTTGCCTCCGGTTTTACCTCGGGCTGCGGTACGAACTTAAATGTTGTTGCCATAAATGTAGCTGCAAGTACCACTTCGCCCCTGACCTCTTTGGCACCGCCTGCTATATTCAATCCTCCCATATTTACTATCCTCGGCAGGGCTGCAACCTTCTCGAAGAAGGTCATTATGCTGGCATAAGCGCCCTCTACCTTCATATCAATTGTCACCTCGGCATAGAAGCCCTTGGGTGTTTCCTTGCCGGGTTTAAATGTCAGAATATCCAATCTCGCAGACCTGGCTGCCTCGGATATGTTTTCAAGCAGGTTTGCAATCTCCTTTTCATTTGGCAACTGTAAAAGCGCCTTTTGGAATTCCTTATTCAACTCCTCACGTTCCTGCCTGAATTTCGGGAGATTGCTGGCTATCCTCTGTTTTTCAGCGGCTGTATTCTTAAGCCCTTCCAGTTTTGTGGCCAGGGCCTTTTTCTCGGCCAGCTTCCCGCTGTACAGGAAATAATAGAAGGCACCTATTATGATAAGCCACAAAAATACAAGAATAAGCAGCCTCTGCCAGAGCGGCAGTTTCAGTATAATATTTGCATCAATTTTAGGTAAAGGGCTCATTATTCTTTTCTATGGTTCGGCCGGATAAAAAATACCTATTTGGGTTTTTCAAGTCTTATTGTAAAACCGGCCAGTTTTATCTTCTCCTTTTCCTTCTGCTCAACAATCTCAAGTTCCACATTCCATGCACCGAGAATAGCTTTAAGGCTCCGCATAAAATCAGCCACTACATCATCGCTGGCAGCAAATCCTGTTATGGTAACAGTTTGTCCTGCCTCCTTCAGCGCCTCAATCCAGACCCTTTCAGGCATAGCAACAGCAATATCGTAAAGCATCTTGATATGCCTTCTCTTATTGACCTCAAGCTGCCTGACTATGTTCAGCTTCTCCATTATCACTTTCTTCTCGTTCTCAATATTTTTTAACTCGCCGATCTCCTTATCAAGCTGGGCAATATTTCTTTCCTCGGTTTTTATAGCCTCATTGATTTCTCTTACCTTTTTAGTAATGGAAAAATAAACAATCCCAAGGACCAGCAGCAGCAGCACAACACTTAAACCTGCCACAGAGGCCTGTTGCCTTATAGATTCCTTCTTTTTTGCAACCCTTACCGGTAGGAGGTTTATCCTTATCATTTATCGCCAACCCTCCTCATGGCAAGACCTACACCAACAGTAAAGTATGGTGCAATCTCCCTCAGGTATTCAGGTGTAAACTTTTTGGGGTTGCATTCTATATGTGCAAAAGGATTAATCATTTCAACAGGTATCGCTGTCTTCTCCTGGATAATGGCTGAAAGACCTTTTGTTTTTGCGCAGCCACCGCCGAGATATATTTTGCTGATAAAGATGCCAGGGGCACTGCCCAGGAAAAAATCTATGCTCCTCTTGACTTCAACAGCAACATTCCCACAGACCTTCTCAAGTATCTGCGGAATACCACCTGCATCTATGCCGCTTACCTCTCCTCCAAGCTTTGCTGTTTCAGCATCCTTAAAACTTATACCGAGCACCTTCTGTATCTCCTCGGTAAACTGATTGCCGCCGAGAGGAATTGCCCTTGTAAATATAGTTATTCCACCGCGCAGAATATTTATGCTTGTAATGGTAGCCCCTATATTCACCATGGCTATATTTTCATTCGGCCCGACTGCGTAATTCAATTCGAACATATTTTCCAGCGCAAACGAGTCTACATCCACAACAACAGGAATTAACCCTGCCTCTTTTATGACATTGGTATAATCGTTTATGACATCCTTCTTTACCGCAACAAGCATGACCTCCATCTGCCCCCTCCCCTCAGTATCTGCACCAAGTATCTGAAAATCTATATTCACATCTGCTATGGGGAATGGGATATACTGCTCAGCCTCCCATTGAATCGACTCTGCCAGTTCTGCATCACTCATCACAGGAAGATTCACTTTCTTAATAATAACTGAATGGCCTGTGAGCGCAGACACAGTGCTTTTTATCTTTGTCCCCTGTTCTGCAATGAGGCCTTTTACGGCATTTATGACAGTCATGGAATCTATGATGGAACCGTCTACAATGGCCTCTGGCGGGAGATGGCTCAATCCCATCTTAACCATTTTCCACCCCTTTTTCGTGGGAGCGAGATGGATAAGCTTTACAGAGTTTGAACCAATATCAAGACCAATAACATCTGTTTTTTTAAATAACGATAGCACCATAATTTCCTAACCCGAATAAATCGGAAATGATAAATGTCAAAATTCAAAGGTCAAATCAAGCTTAAAACCCAAATGCCAAATTCCGGCATTTGGTGCATAAGCTCACTCTTTATCCGCTTTTGGCTTTGGATTTTCTTTGGCATTTGAACTTTGTTATTTATAATTTGGATTTCTATTGCCTACAACCTATCACCTATTGCCTGCCTTCAGATGTGACTAATATCACTCTTTAAATACCCTGTCCTTTTCAGAAAGCTTTAAGCCGAGGGCCTGTATGATCTTCCTTTTTGTATCGACCCTGCAGCTATAGCCATTTTCAATCCTGTCTATTGTAAGCGGAGAGATTCCTGCCTTTCTGGCAAGTTCAGCCTTGCTTATCAGAAGGTCTTCCCTCATCTTTCGCAAATTGTTCTTTGACATATTTTCTAAGTTTAAGTGCCAGGTGTCAGGTTTCATGCATTAGCCTGCAATGTAATAGCACATAAAACCCTTCCCTGTTTAGGATTTATGCCAACTTTATTCCAATTTTATTTACTTGTCAAGTATTTTTTTTAATTTAATATAATTTAATATAAATTAGCATAATATGTAAAAACTCTACACATAGAAAGAAGGGTTATCAGGGAAGAGATTACACAAGTTTGATTGTAAAAAGGAATGATAGAATGAAGTTTTTATTTTGAATGAAATTCTATTTGGTCTCTATTTCAGGGGTTAAGGTAAATATCTGAAATGCCTTAGCATCACCATCGGTTGCCGCTATTCTAATGTTATGAGTTCCTTTGGCCTCTGGTGGAATATCCCACCTGACAACGCCTGTTTCAGGGTCAATAGTCATGCCTGACGGTGCTTCTTCAAGAGAAAAGGTAAGCATATCATTATCTGGATCCGCTGCCTTTACTTCATATATGTATTTTCCATTAGAAATAGTAGTTGAGGGCATGGAGGTTATCTCCGGCGGTCTGTTGGCAATCATAATGGTAGGAGACCACTTTGTTTTACCACGTTCCTTTCCATCGGAAGGTGTAACAAAAAGGGTGACAAGGTCATTCTTTTTAAACCCATCTGTTGAAAGTTCATCTATGACCTGATGTGCTATAATATTTCCATTCTTCTTCCATTCATAAGAAAAGGTAACCGCATCGCCGTCTTTATCATACCCCTGAACCTCTGCCTTGATGTTGGTGCCCGGATAAACGAGTTTAGGACTCAGTTTTATTGATAATACCTCGGGCCTGCTATTTTCAACAACTGCAGCAGTCTCTTCAACCTCTTTCTGTGGCTCTTTAACAACTTCAGGTTGTTGCGGCGCAGGGGCTGCTTCACTAATCTGGTTTTCAGCGGGTTTTGGGGGAGGGGCCTCCACCTTATCTCCGCTACATCCATCTATAAAAAAAGAGGTGATAAAAAGAAAAAGGGGGGCGATGTAAAGCCGTCTAATCTTTCTCTCTATCTCAACTTCTTTAAGTTTATTTCTTGCATCTATTGGTGCAACATCCACAGCACACCTTCCTTCTCCCTGTCTTGCTTTTATTTCTTTCCTTCTTATCGAATAAAAGGTTGCCATAATGACTTCTAATACAAACGCATTAAATAATGTTACATCTTACAAACGCAAGAAATGGTTTTAGGCAAGGCGGACGACAAGGAAAACCGCAGGCATACTTTGTGTAGTATGTTGAGGATTTTCCGAGGAGTCCAACGTAGTATAAAGACATTTACTGCGTTTGTATTAATTAACCCAATAAAACCATCTGTGTCAATCAAAATAACCTTACCACCGCTCACCTTTCTCCTCTCCCCCTGAGGGGAGAGAGATGGGTGAGGGGGATATTTTCACGGTAAAAATTAAGGCCATGAAAGCATCATGGCCTCAATTTGCTAAATAATCAGCAGAAAATACCTTTTACTTTACTATATGCCTATACACCTCTTCAATTTCAATAGTTCCGCCGCCACCTGACTTTTCCCTCCAGCCTGCAGGACCGCTCTTCACACTTATAGCCGGTTCTGTCTCAATCTCAACAATAGTGCCTGTGGAGGTCTGGATAAAGCCCTTGGTCTTCTTGCCTACAGCAACACCAACGGTTGTAGGCATACCTTTGCCAAGGTCGGTTGAACGCAACACAGTCTCAGATGTTCCGCTTCCTGTTTCGCCTACGACAGATTTATAGTATGCAGTTCCTGTTTCATAGTAAAGGGCATATAGCTTGCTGTCGCCAAGCATGGCGCAGATATCGCTGCTCGGTGTAAATGAGGTAAACAAGAGTACCCCACCAACCACAACTCCTCTGGATATAATCCTTTCGCTCGGAGTCGTGGCAGGATTATTTAAGTTCAAATACCAGCCAGAGGCTGCCCGCACCGCGGTAAGGAAGGAACTATATGAACTGTAGGCGACAGTACCAGAACCGCATGTGCCGGTACTTGAATCATAAACCCTGCCGGCATTAGCGTCTGCTGTGGCTGTGCACACCGCCATAGTGCTGCTATTAAAGAGTGAACTGAGTAAATACGGGTTTGCAGCAGCAGGGCATGGGGTTGCTGTAGTATTCCTCTGCCAGCACGCATCCTTTATACCATAGAAGGTTTGCTGGTCTGAATTGACCTTGTCGTCAGTGGATATAAATCTGCCGGTGCCGAAGAACACCCAGAAGTTATTGAACCGGTCTTTAGAAACAGATGGACCGATAAGAACAGGTTTTCCTGTATCAAACAGGGTTGACAGCGCCCATTCAGACGGTGTTGTGCTCTGATTGATGTTTATCCTGAATACCTTGCCGCCTGTTGTTGATATTACGCTTCCCATATAGATAACATCGGTTGTAAAGTCAAGGTCGCCGTCCACAATCGTGGGGTCGCCCATAAAGGCATTTGCATCAAGAAGAGTTCCTGCATTGTTTATGCCCAAATTGGTAAATGTAAAGGTGTTTGCTCCGGTCAGCAGGTTTACAACATACACCCTCGGCCGCTGGGTGCTTGTTCCAGTATAACCCCGTGTGCCTGCTGGTGCATTATTATCAGGGCCTGAACCAACTACCATAAACCACTTTTCTGTGCCTGTGCCAGGGCATGTCCCGCCGCTGCATATATGGGCTATTCCAGGATAGCTTGTGGTAAAACCAAGGTTGGCATCTGTAAACCTCCAGAGAAGCCTCGGCGGTTTTTCCGGATTTGTTACATCAAGGGCATAATAGGCAGACCTGAATGTCCTTGTTGTATCAGCTGTTCCAGCATCGTTATCAAAATCTGCAGTAGCATCTATTGCACCGCCGCCGTACTTCATACCCACGATAAGGATTGTGCCCCATCCACCTGGATGGGATACACCACTCTGGCCGTTAATACAGTTTGCACCTGTATCCGAATTCGTAGCATCGCAGAATATCCTCACATCAGTCGGCTTTGGCTTCAAGTCTGTATAGTAGACATGGGCATAGGCGGTGCTGGTCTGCCATTTGAGATGCGGGATATTATCATACGGCATGAATGCCCAGAGTTCCTCACCTAATATAGCTCCCCATCCATCAAAATCACTGTCAGCCCCATCACCGTCAGTATCAACACCGTCACTGCTTGATGGGTTTGTTAAAAATCTGCCATGCTCTATATCCGATGTGCCGGATTGGTCTCCCGGAATATATACGCCTGCATTAAAGGCATGGAGCATGCCATCATTTGCGCCAACATACACGATATGCCGTCTGTTATTATACTTTTTTCTAAAATCGGTATATGAAGCTATACCGTAGATTTGGTCATATTGCTCCTTTGTTGGACCAATGGTTGTAGGCGTTGAATAAATAATATCACCCAGGGTCCATACCCTCTCTACAGTCCCTGCGCCCTCTGTTGCGCCTGTGCACCCGCTCTCCCTGGATAGCCCTGCTTCTGAAGTAACTGGCACACATCTGTTAGGATAGCCGGTAACATTATTTCCCCTCATGAAATCAATAATCTTATCAGCCTCTGTAACATCAGCGGCATTAAGATATGGCTTTAAGGCTGTTGCATTATTGTTGGTGGCATCATTGTTGACAAATTCCAATGCCTCGCCGCTGAATGAGCTGAAATCGCCGTTATCAACCACACCGTCATTATCACTATCCACCCATGTGTAGATATCCCGTGTGCTCTTATCCCTCTTGGCAAGTTTCTCGCCTGCCTCCCAGAGCGCTGTAACATCATCAATCCCCATTGTTGTCGGCGAACCTGGATTATCAGGCTGTCCATTTTCATCTGTATCCACATAGAGGTCTGCATTCACCTCATTCGTGGATGTATCCAAACGCATCCTAAGAATTCTATCATCTGCGTAGATGAGCGCATTATCCTTTGACCCGCCATTGGTATAGTCATCCCTCAGATTTCCATCTACATCTATAAAAAGCCCTCTGCAGTATCCGAGCCATGTCCTCTTTGTAAAATCCGACATAATTTTTTCAGGATAAAAATATGCCTGATACAATGCGCCTTCACCCTCTGCGGATGTTGCAAGGATGGAGACTGATGTGCCTGATGCGCTCCTCCGCAGAATGCTGGCAATGGCATTGGTGATGCTCTCTTCCAGCGCAAAACCATCATCGCCTTCAAAATAGGTAATAGGGTCATCCTGACCATTGGATTCCACAGTACCGTCACCGTCACTATCCCTGTAACATTCCCTCGGCTCTGTGCTGCAATCCGGCTTATTATCGCCGTCCATATCCTCAAACCCGCCGTATATGGCTGCGTCCTTTAGCAGGGTAGAGCCGCTGCCAAACATAAATACCGGGTAGACGATAACGTTCTGGGTCCCAGGGAGACACTGCTGCCATGAAGTAGGGGTAGAGGTGCATGCACCTGGACGCGCATCATCTGTCCGCGCCCAGTAGGCCGCATCAATAAGATAGTCTGTTCCACTTGATGAATAGGTTTGTCCAATAGAAGTGCCCCCAAATCTGGGGTTTGGAAGACCTCCATAACCTGAACATGCTTTTATGTTTGTAAGCGAACAGGCAGCATACGGAGATGTTGTAGATGTTCCGGGGATGTTGGTGTCCTGGGTTGATTCGCCGTCTGTCAACATCAGGATAAATGACTTGGCGCAAGGCACATACTGGTCTGCGAGTCCAGAACCTGCCTTAGTGGTATATCGGAACCAATACGGGTCGTAATTAGCGCCTGTCTGGTAATCCGCAGGAGAATTACCATAATATGGGGAATCCTGTCTAAAGTATCTTGTCATCTCATAGAGGGTCTCGCCAAGAGGCGTCCATGTGTCTGGAGCAAGATTGCCGATGGATGTAATCATATTAGTCGCGGCGCCGAAACCCACATATTCCTCAACACGGCCGCCATTATTAGAGGTAGCATAATATGCCAGTCCAAATCTGGCATCGTCGGTAAGCCTGTCAATAATACCTGTTGCATCTACATTTCCTTGGTCAATGATGATATTGTATGGCCCGCCAGAAGGAGTACTTGATGTAATGACCAGATAGACCTGCGTTATGCTGGGATAAATGCTTGAATATGCATTGTCTGCCTTAACTCCAAAGGCTGTCAGATTTCCCGGGATCCCCAAGCCGTTTGACTTTATATCATTCCACACCCATGCCGCACCAGTTGCAGGATTGGTAGCCCAGTTGAATGAAGAATATGTTGTATATGGACATGAGCCGGAACTACTGAGATTGCTATAACTGGATGGATAGTCCGTCCCGCTTATTCTCAGCACACCTCGAATTCGTCTTGTTCCAGAACTGCAAGTACTCCTTTTTGCGACTACCCGAACACCCACATTTGTAATGCTGCCAATGCTTCCGCCTGCATAATCATAATCAAATATAGCAGATTCTGCGGTGTTCTGTGCCTGGATATATGTGGTATCGCCGTCATTTGAAATTGACGGAGAAATTGTATCATCCACATCATCCCATGCATTAGTAGAAGCAGGAGAAACAATCCATCCCGCAGGGACGGAGATATTTCCATTGGGAGAGGTATAAACAGTGGATATCCCTGCTGAAACCGGCTCTACATAAAGATCAGCAGAAGAAGACACCCTGTATCTGTAATTCCCTGCAAATATGGAAGAGATGAGATCGGGATTGGATGGGATTGTATTATCAAAGGTCTTGGAAAATCCCCATGTTGTTTCACCCTCAAGCTTCACAGTAACCGAGCCGTTCCATGAACGGGGATTCCCTTTGCCGCCTATTAAAAGTTTTTTAGCCACACTAATCCTGCTCATGGTTGCCCAGTTTAAAAGGTTTCCGCTGGCAATAGGGTTGGTAGTTGAAGCAGAGCCAGAAGGGCCAGAAGATGGTATGGCGTCGCTTGTTGTAGTATAACCAGAAATAGGTTCCCAGCGGGTGCCATTATATTGATAGTATTTTGTAGCATCAAATAAGCCGTAATACTGCCCGCTTGAGAATTGAGTGGGATCGTATGTAGTGGCATATGCCTCGTCATTCATACTCCCTGAGTTGTCCAGCACAATTAAGACATTCGGCTCTAAGCTTGTGGACATAAAAGGCGGCATAGCAGCATAGTCGCTGTTTGTAGCTGCTGATAAAATCCCTGGAGAAGTAACAGTAATTGACCATATCCCGAACAGCAAGAGCGCCTTTATAATATATTTTCTGAATTTCATACAAACCACCTCCATATAAGCCGCTTCCTATCGCGGCATTTCCTTGGGAATCTCTTTTATCAATTTAATTACAGGACCTTTCTTTGTATATTCATATTCAAAATATATGCGGACAGGGGGCGATAAACGCCTTAGCGAGATGCGTTTATTGGCGCTGTCAGATACCGCAACCTTCTTGTCTACCATATAGCCCATTTCATCAATTATTATGCTTCCGTCCTCTTCAATAGAGCTCATTGTTCCTTCTCCACTCATGGTAACACCAGCAAGGCTCGTCCCCATGAAAGAAGATACTACAAGAAAGATTAGTAATAAGAGAAATGATTTTCGCATAGAAATACCCTCCTGTGTTACATTGTGCCTTGACTATCCACTGAATAAAGCACACCAGTACCGCCTCCGGCCGCGCCAGCCCCAACACCCTCATATCCTGATGCAAACTCTATTGAACCGCCTGCAATCATATACGAATACATCCTGTCTATATCAACACTGACCGCAACCCCGTTGAGATTGGTGATTGATAAGTCTGCACCTGACGAAGAGGTGTCAGTATGGTAGTCTGTCCCTCCTGTGATCTCTGTGCCAAGAGTTACTGTATCTGTTGCATCAAGAGCCGCTGTAGTTCCTGAACCGGATGGAAAAGTAATAGTGGTAGAGACTGTTGCGCTGGATATGCTTAACTGGCCCATAGCTAAGGTGCTCTCAATAAGCGGTATGCTTAAATCTATCCCTGCCTCTGCGCCCTGAGAGGCTGTTGAAACCCTCTTTAGGTTCCCTGATATCTGGATATCCACTGTTGCAGTATTTATGGCTATAACACCTATGAGGGTAACAATAACCATAAGAAGAAGCATGGTAATAAGTATTGTGCCTTTTTCATTTTTAAGTGTTTTCATATTGACTCCATTATTCCAGTAAACAGTGGTCGGAATTTTACTCATCACTCACCACTGTCTTTAAGCCCCCTGTTTCGGATTTCTTAATTTTATAATTTTAGTAAGCGCCCTCCGTCTGTAGCCATCGGATACTGCACCTGTACAGTTAGTAGTGCCGGCATCCACAAGTCGGTCTTCAAAACACTGGCTTTTAAAACCTGTAGCACCTTTTGGATCCTGATTCCTTGTCTTTGCCACTATATTTGCCTTCACTGCTATTATGCTGGAAGGGTCTGACAATGCAGCTGCGCCTGTGGCGCTAAATACAAATGCTCCATCACTATAAGGAGAAGTATAATCAATCATCCCATCCCTCGGACTTACATCTATGCCGTATGCAAACTGGATATCTTCTATGTTTTCGGCAAGGACTTCCCTTGCTCCGGGTGTGCTACCACCCCTCAGCATCGTTGTATCCGCACTTACCAGACATGGATTTGTCGCTGAACAGCCCGTAAGAAATGGTGCAGTATCATTTATCGTATATTGAACAGCCTGAATAATGTAAACAGATGTGCCATCTGGATAGTTCCTGTCAAGGGTGGCGGGAGTTCCAAGCGATAGCATGCCTGCTGACCTATTAGCATCGGTCTGAGCATTAGCAAGTTCTATAAAGGCTGCCCCGTTCAGGCTTATATATCGCCTATTTGTCTCATAAGTATATGGGCCGCTGCCTGTAAAAAAATTATTTGCACTATTCGCACTGCCGAGGCATATCAATCCATCTCCTGCGCCATTGCATGAATTATTATCCTCTATCCCGTCATCATTAGCATCATTCTCTAAAACACCAGCCTCATACCCAATCCCAAGAATGGTTATGGTATCAGGGACTGCTGCGCTATTGCTGACCGTAATGGGTGAAGTCAAGGTTATGCTGTTGCCAGATTGACCGACAAATGTGGTTGAGAGACCGGTGAAGGTAAGTGAAAATGGCGGATCAGGAAGGCCAAACCCTGCTGTCCTTACATCCCCTGCAAGCCTCTCCATAGCCACCCTCACATTCTGCTGGGCCTCGCTTACATCCTCCTGCACCTTGTATGACCAGTTGCTGGATGAAAATATCACATAACCCGCCATTCCTACAACTGAGGCAATGGCCATTGATATCAAAAGCTCAACCAAAGAAAAACCCTGTTGTTTAATTGCAAATTGCAAATTGCAAATTTTAGATTGCAAATTTTTATTTTTAATTTTGCATTTTTCATTTTTCATTTTGCATTCTCCTTAAGTCAGCCATGTTTCCATAATAGTTGTAAAGGTTATACTCCGTGTTGTAATACTGCCCCATGTAATGGTAACTGTAATAGTAGCTGCCTTTGAGATGGGTGAATCATCTGTAACTGTAATAGTGCCTCTTGCCCCTGAAAGCCCTAAACTTGCGTCTATCAATCTTGCCCTCCACTGGGTGCAGTCTCCAAGGGCCGGGTCAGTCAACCCTGCACAGTTATTATTTGTATCTATGTTATTATAAATCCCAGGTGTATCTCCTGCATTCACCCTGATTCTATCTACCATCTCTTCTGCCAGCTGAATGGCAATGGTCCCATTCTTTGCAGAGGCATTTGCTGATATGGCTGTAGTCTGCATACCTGCAACTGCGAGAAGGCCTATGGAAACAATAACTATGGCTACGAGAACCTCCAAAAGGGTAAAGCCTTGATTATTAAGTGACTTCATATGCTCTCCCATCTAACAGGTTGATGTATTATCAATCCTTATGTTTCCTGTGTTATTATTAACAACCACACCTTGCTCCCTTGAACTATTACAAAGAGTTGCAGTGCCGCCTTCTGCTGTTCCATTGGGGTTAAAGTTCAATGTATTAGCACTAAAATTATGCGTCATATTTACACCACTGTATTCAGAGGCTATAGCAACGTTTTTTTCACCAGTTGTATCTACTACATCTACACCAGGGTCACATATACCATTTGTACCAGCCTCTACCACCGTGTAACTTGTAAAAGGGCTACCATTGAATATAATACACATCACCTTTCCTTCTTTTATTGCCTTTAACCTTGCCATTTGCATATCTGAATATATTAACCTTGCAGCGCCCCTTACCCTATAGCTGGCCAACATATTTGGGGTATATAGTATTGCCATTGCACCTAATATCATCATTACTGCCACTGTTATAAGCAGTTCTACCAATGTGAAACCTTTTTCAGATTTCATATTTATTCTCCCAAGTTGTTAAATATGCAACTTATATGCCAAGCCATTACAAAAACTAACTAATTGATAAACAAGAGATTTTACTGAAGGGATAGGTATGACAGAGGTAAAACTTATATCAAACTATGAAAAAATTTCAAGGCTAAGCAGGTTGATGCGAAATTACATGGAGCTACAGCCCATATTCCTTTATCTTATACAAAAGCGCCCTGTGGCTTATCTCCAGAAGCTCTGCGGCCTTGGTTTTATTGCCATGGGTCATTTCCAATGCCTTTGTGATGAGCTCTTTCTCTATGGCCTCTTCTGCCTTTTTGATGGAAAACCCTGTATTGGCTGATGGCTGATGGCTGATGGCTGATGGCTCTTTTATGAACGGTAGATTTTCAGATTTTATCATATCGGCATCTTCCAGAATCACTGCCCTCTCTATGACATTCTCAAGCTCTCTTACATTTCCTGGCCATGGATAGCTTATGAGATATTTCATCGCCTCATCATTAACGCCTCTTATAGGCCTGCCAAACTTCTTTGCATATATGACTGTAAAATGGTTTACAAGAAGGGGGATATCACCCTGCCTTTCCCTTAAGGGCGGAATCGTTACAGGCACAACATTCAGCCTGTAAAAAAGGTCTTCCCTGAAATTGCCCTTTTTAATCTCCCCTGATAGGTCTCTGGCAGTGGCAGCGATAACCCTCACATCTATCTTCCTGGATTTGGAATCGCCTACCTTCCTGAGTTCCCCTTCCTGAAGGACCCTTAAGAGTTTAACCTGCAGTTCCTTTGGAAGTTCGCCTATCTCATCCAGAAATATGGTCCCGCCATCCGCCTCTTCAAAGAGCCCGCTCTTGTTCCTCACGGCGTCTGTAAAGGCACCCTTCACATGGCCGAACAGCTCGCTTTCTAAAAGGGTTTCTGGAATTGCCCCGCAGTTGATAGCAATAAATGGCTTATCTTTTCTGCTGCCATTATAATGTATTGCCTTGGCTATGAGTTCCTTTCCTGTGCCGCTTTCCCCTGTTATGAGCACCGTGGTGTTATAATTAGCCACCTTTTCTATGAGTTTGAATATATCCAGCATTTGTGGGCTTGAGGCTATGATATTTCTAAAATCGTAATCTTCCTGAAATGCCTTTTTTAACCTTATATTTTCGCTCTTCAGCCTCTCCCTCTCCTCTGCCTTTTTCAGGGTGATTATTATCTCGTCAGCCTTGAAGGGTTTTGATATATAGTCATATGCGCCAAGCCTCATGCATTCAACTGCTGTGTCAATGGTGCCATAGGCAGACATCATGATAACTACAGGCTGAGGGCTAAAGGCTGAAGGCTCAAGACTTAAATCTTTTATCTCGTGTCTTGCGTCTTGAGTCTTGAGTCTTCTTAAGAATTCCAGGCCGTCCATATCAGGCATCCTTATATCGCAGAGTATAAAGTTAAAATCATCCTTTCCCAGCACCTTCAGGGCCTGCTGGCCGCTTTCAGCAGACACCACCTCATAGCCTTCCTTTTTCAGGATTATGGAAAGCATGTGGCGCATGGATTCTTCGTCGTCAATGATTAAAATATTAGACATAAGACTCAAGACACAAGACTTAAGACATAGAACTCAAGACACAAGACTTAAGACTCTTTATTGATACAGGCTATCAACCCTTGTAATACCTTTGCGGCCTCTTGCTGCAACTGACTACATTTTTGATAGGAGGCGCCATCAATATATCCCAGTCTTTTACATAAATGAAGATAATATTCTACTTCTGTCAATGATGACTTTGCTATGAATAGAAACTGCCTATATTCATTTTTATGGTTACGCACAGACCCCTCTGCAATGTTGGCAGAAACAGAAACGGCAGCTCTTCTTATTTGGCTTGTCAATCCATACAACTCGTCTTTAGGGAAACTTTTGGTTAAACAATAAACTTCTACAGCCAAATCATCAGCCTTTTGCCATGCAATTATCTTCTTAAAATCTCTAACCATATATTTAAAAACAGACTCAATACCCAAGACTCAAGTTCCATGTTCCAAGTCTGAAGTCTTAAGTCTTATGTCTTGAGTCTTATGTCTTGAGTCTGTAGTTGGTAGTATCACTTCAAACGTCGTCCCTTTGCCCAATTCGCTCTTCACCTTTATATCTCCGCCGTATGCCTGTATTATACCCAGCGACACTGTAAGCCCGAGGCCTGTCCCCTTTCCGGCCTCTTTTGAAGTAAAGAACGGGTCAAATATCTTGTCAAGGTTTTGCATGGCAATGCCCTTACCGGTATCAGCAACAGAAATCTTAACATATTTGCGCTCAGCCTTGTTCCTTATGTCTTTGTAGTCCTTATCCGGCAAATCTCCCTTCCTTTTTTTTATATGAATATCATAAACAGACATCGAGGTCTCGGATGTTTCCACAGTAATTGTCCCGCCCGTTTCCATCGCATCCTTTGCATTCAGGAAAAGGTTTAGTAGCACCTGCTGAAGCATCCCCTCATCCATAACTATATGATATATATCCTCATCAAGCTTTATATCAACGGATATATTGCCGGCAGAAAACTGGGGTGATAGCATGGCAACAGCATTCTTTATTACACTGTTGACATCCACATCCTTCATAGCCCCCTTTGACGGCCTTGAAAAATCAAGGAGCCGCCTCACTATGCTGTCAATCCGTATTATTTCCTTTTCAAGCCTTTCTGTAATTTCCATTGCCTCCTTGCTGTCTGTACCTTTCTTGAGGATACCCACATACCCAAGCAATGCCCCGAGGGGATTCCCTATCTCATGGGCAATCCCTGCAGAAAGCCTCCCGACTGTTGCGAGTTTTTCAGACCTTATCAATCCTTCCTGCATGGCTGTAAGTTCCTTATTAAGCCTTTCCAGCGTCTTTATCTTTTCTTCAAGTTTATCAGTCATTATGTTGAAGGATGAGGCAAAACTGCCTATCTCATTGGCTGCCTTTATATTAACCCTCTGTTCCAGTCTTCCGTTGGCTATGCTCTCAGCAGTTTCCTTGAGAATAGCCATGGGCCTTATTATGCCCCTGGAAAAAAGATATGTGCCAAGCGCGATTATAATAAGGGAATCAAAAAAGGCGTAGAAAAAGATAAAATTTCTGAAATTACTACTCTCCTCTTTTATATCTGCAAGCGGCATGGAAAAGACCAATATCTCGCGTCTTAAGTCTTGTGTTGTGAGTCTTGCGTCTTGAGTATGTATCGGTGCCGATATAATTAACTCCCTCCCAACTCCCTTAAACCATCCCCCTCCGGCCATTTTTATCTTTAACTCTTTAAGGGAAAAAACAAGCTTCCCTTCACTCTTATCTTTAAGCAGTTCCTGGCCTGTAACAAAAAATACCTTCCCCTCTCCATCCATTATAGTCATGCCCTTTATGAGGCCTTTTTCAGTAATGCCTGCAACAAAGTCTCTGAACCTCCTTGTCTCTATTCCCTCCTTCTCCTGAATAAAGGTTTTAATAGCGGTAACAATAACCTCTGCCTCTTTTCCTTTTCTGAAGAGGGCATTCCATTCCAGCATCTTTATGCTCAGGAATCCGATAAGGGCTATGGCTCCTACTGTGACAACAGCAATGCCTATAATAAGCTGGGCCTTGATACCGAGAACGAATGGGTGAATGGGTGAACTGGTGAATCGGTGATTATATATCCCCATTTCTCTGCTTCTCCGTTTCTCCGTTTTGTTACTATTTTCTACCGTATCCATATCTCCATCGTATACCAGTCTATTAGGCTGTCTCCAAAAAACAGGGAGACTATTGCGCCGCCGGCAAGAAAGGGGCCAAAGGGTATTGCATAGCGGCTATCTTTACCCTTTGCAAGCATTAATATTATTCCAATTACAGCGCCTGCAAATGAACCAGTGAATAAGGTTATTATAACGCCCTTCCATCCCAGAAACGCGCCTATCATTGCAAGGAGCTTTATATCACCGCCGCCCATCCCTTCCCGTCCTGTAATTAATTGGTAGATAAAGGCTACAAGAAACAGGCTGCCGCCACCACCCACAATGCCTATTAAAGAATTCAGCAGGCCGTGTGGTAAAAAATAAGATGCCATAAAACCGATGCCGATTCCAGGAAGGCTTATCACATCAGGGATAATCTGATGCTGAAGGTCTACAAAGGTTATTACAATAAGGCCTGCAATGAATGCGAAATAAAAGGGAAGCAGGGGGGAAAGGCCGAATACCTCGAACGATATCACAGAGAGAATGGCTGTTAAAAGCTCCACCAGCGGGTAACGGAGCGAGATTGAGGCTTTGCAATTACGGCATTTGCCAAGTAGAATAATAAAGCTTACGATGGGAATATTATCATAAAATGCAATTGGCTTGTTGCAGGAAGGACATGACGAAGGGGGGAAGATGATTGACCTGCCTTCAGGTATGCGGTGGATGCAGACATTAAGGAAACTGCCGACAATGCTGCCAAAGATGAAAGTGAAAATATAAATTAAGGTATCTGGCAATAGGACTCCTTGTTTGAAATTACGAATTACGAATTAAGAATCAGGAATTAAATGATAAAAGATTAGGCTTTATAATTCTTAATTCGTAATTTCTAATTCATAATTGTCTTTCACATCTTCTCCGGCACATATTCCTTTCTCTTTTCCTCCACAAGGGCAAGGGCATCAGAGGCGGCTTTTATAGCCTCTCTGGAGTCCTTGCTGGAAAGGAGTTCGGCAGGTATGCCACCGGGAAGACTGTCAGGGTAGCGGCTTGTCTTGTAATATATATCCAGCCTGCTGCCGTATTCAACAACCGCCTTAAAATCCTCATCGTATGTGAGGCACCTTTCAAGGAGTTCGCTTACAGAT
>Ga0209431_10001075_pt1 | contig 22663 bp, 22 predicted proteins | sample RifCSP13_3_FD_184021 | JGI IMG/M metagenome (GOLD analysis project Ga0209431, IMG submission 184021) | Soil microbial communities from Rifle, Colorado - Rifle CSP2_sed 13_3 (SPAdes) (version 2) | ecosystem: Environmental > Terrestrial > Deep subsurface > Rock core/Sediment | place: Rifle...
CCGAAACGATACCGGATGCAACGCACAGTGCAATGAAGATTAATCCAGCGATCCTGCTTATCATATTTATTTTTTTAGTGTTTATTTCTAAAATTTATAACTTTTAACTTTTAACTTTTAACTTTTCACTCTCTTTTCCTCCTCCTCGCGTACGCAAGTATCAATCCCAGCACTATGGAAAGGTATGCTGCCACGATTATCCTGTATTCCGCCGGCAGCATAAAGTTAATTGTCTGCACGGGTATCCAGAAGAACGGAATTGTTTTGCCAACCACAAACCGCATGAATTCCTTCCAGTCGATTTGGGCAACTACAATCAGCACGGTTGGTTTCTTGCCTGTGACATGCCAGTCGGTGTAAGTATCGGAAATCCTGTGAGCAGCCATAAAAACCGGCGCAAAGGTAAGGTTCAGCATGGTGCTGGTAAAGAAAGCCTGCAGGAATCTTCCGGTCCAGCCGGTCGCGCCGGGCAGCAATCCATTGGTAGTGGCTCCGGCCACGCCCTCATAAAAAAGACCGAACATCAGCACAATGCTCATGCCAACAACTCCCCATACAAAGGCTTTGTATCCCATTCCCAGGGGTTTGCACCATGAACCGCTGATCAGACGGAGTGTCAGGAGCTCGCCCATGGTGGCGAGGATAGCAAATTTGATGAATCCCATCACGTATGGATGGGAGATGGTGACCTGAATAAATATCCGGCGAAGCTCCGGCACGATTAAAAATGCACTTACCCCGCACAGCATGGCAATCCACAACACATCACCCTTCTTGACCATAGGTAAGATAATTATCCCTTCAATAATACAAAATATCTTTCATATTGCGTCAGAAATCTGTTAGCGCATAACCACCCCGGGTAATGCGCCAGGAATGGGCCCTGGGTAAAAAGGTTATGCAATATGGTGATCCATGCATTCTACCAGGTAGGGATGGTTTTTGGGGACAAGCGGGGCCGAGGCAAGTGCCCGGATGATGATAAGGGTGAAAAGGCCTGCGTATCCGAGGAAGGTCCCGATCTCGATGAGACTGAAATTGTTTGTTCCGGTCACACCGGGAAAGATCTGCAGGTACAGGTCAATCCAGTGTCCTGCAATTAGAAGGATAATGATGGGAACAACTACCTTTAATCGCCGTGCAGGCTTTTTGGGCATAAGTATGGCAAAGGGGATGAACCAGTTGATAATGATATCGGCCCAGAAAAACATTTTCCACTGCCCTTCCCAACGCACGGCATAATATATGGTCTCTTCGGGTATATTCCCGTACCAGATAAGCATGAACTGGGCAAACCACAGATACCCGTAAATGATTGACAACATGAAAATATAGGAGGAGAAATCCTGTAAATGATTGCGGTTAAAAAAGGTAAAATGTCCCTGTTTGTGGAGGATAATTACAATCAGCAGTATCAGGGCAGCCCCGCGGTAAAAGGCTGCCGCAAAATTCTTGAAAGCAAAAATAGTGCTGTACCAATGGGGATCAATCGACATAAGCAAATCGAAACAGGCAAGTGAAAATGTTACGGCCAGGAGAAAAATGTAAATCCTTGAGTAAAACTCACTTTTTTGAAAATATTTCAATCCTCCCTCGAGGTCTTCCCGGAGTGACAACCTGCGAAGAAACCGCGTCATGATGATCCAGCAGGTGAAATACACCACCAGGCGGATCATGAAAAAGGGTATGTTCAGAAAAGGACTTTTGTGCTGCAGAATTTCATCGGTGCTAACGGCCTCTTCGTGTGACCAGTGATACAGTGTGTGCAGGGCAAAATACAGGACCAGGAAAAAGATAGCGGCAACAGGAATGTAAGAAGCAATGGCTTCGGGCACGCGCTTAAAACCGGCGGACCATCCCGATTGGGTAATGTATTGCAGGGCCATAAAAAAAGACGCTCCGATTGCCAGGGCAAGGAAAAAGTAATTGTTGAGCAGGTAATTGGCCCAGGTTTGCTCGGGGTGGTTGATAAATCCAAAAACAAATGTAATTATACCTGTTGCAATCAGGACGTAGCAAAGGTAATTCAACCATGGAGCCACTTTCAGGTTATCTTTCATCTTAAATCTTTTATCCTTGTTCTTTGTTCCTTGTTCCTTGTTCTTTGTTCTTTGATCTTCAGTCTTTAATCTTCCATTTGCAATTGTCTGACATACATTACAATCTTCCACCTGTCTTCCGGCCTGATCTGCGAGCCATGGGCCATCATTACACCCTGCCCTACCGTTATCACATGATATATCTCCCCATCGGGGACCTTCATCATTTTCTCATTTACCAGGGAAGAAGGTTTGAAGGGATACAAGCCGGTGGAAAACAATTGCCCGTTTCCGTCAGCCATACTGCCGTGACAGGTTAAACAGTAGATCCTGTAAGCAGTTTCGCCGCGCTTCAGGTTCTCCTCATTTACCGACAGGGGATTTAACAGTTCATTACCGGCGATCATCCTGTCCGTATCATTTTTCTCATAAGGATACGGGATCATTCCCACCGGAATGGTTCCTTCTACCGGCTCGCGTAACGTTGTGCCATCGCCAAAATTCGGATTGTCGGAATAGGTCTCATACGCCTTGGAATAGTACATATCAGGAAAGTAATCATAGCCCGGATCATTGTTCGTACGGTCGCACGATATGAGCCACAGGGAAATTAATATTACGTATAATACGGATGGCTTCATACAGTTCTATTTTTCATATATTTCCTCAGCCTCCGCTTGTGTGAGCGAGGCATACAGCTGGTCACGGTTCACCTTACCGGCATCAAATACCATGATAAATTTGTCATTGGTTACCCGTTCATCAATGATCTCTGCCTTTTTAAACGGATATATCTTTGCCCGTATGGAGAAGGTGAGCAGGGTGAAGATGGTTACAATAAGGATGATGAGAACAAGGGTAACAGTTATAAAAGAAGGAAATGCATTAAAGGGCTTTCCTCCGTAATTGAGGGGCCAGTCGATCACCGCTGTATAATACAAAAATGCCAGTACGGCAATCCCGCCGAAGAAACCATAGAACCAGGAAGCCCAGCTAAGCCTGGACCTCCTTTTCAGGGCTCTCAGGGCCTCGTGCACCGGATAGGGAGTATAGATCTCTTCAGGTTCAATGTTTTCCGCCTGAAGCATGCAAAGAGCATCCATCAGTGAATCTTCGCTGCCAAACACCCCGACAATAGCTTTTTTTGTTGAATTCATTGGTCATCCGGTTTTAATTCACCCATTCCGTGTTCCCTTTCGTTGTGCTTAAGTACACTTTTCACCTCATGAATGGCAATCATGGGGATATACCTGAAAAATAAAAGTATAGCCGCAGAAAAAAGCCCGATCGTACCTATATAAATCCCAACCTCAATATGGGAAGGATGGTAGCTGACCCAGGTGGAAGGCAGGTAACTCCTGCTCAGCGAGGTTACAACTATATTAAACCGCTCAAACCACATTCCCAGGTTAATGATCAGGGATATAACGAAGGCAATGGAAAGATTGCTCCTGATCTTTTTCGACCAGAACAGCTGTGGTATAATGGCATTGCAAATGAACATAGCCCAGAATTGAAAAGCATATTCCCCGGTCACCCGGTTTTTAAATATCAGGAATCCTTCGTATTCATTACCGGAATACCAGGCCAGGAATAACTCGGTAAGGTATGCTGTGCCCATGATCAGAGAAACAAAAACCAGAATCCGGGCAATGGCATCCAGATGCCTGTCGGTTACATAATCCCCGAAATGATAGATCTTCCTGATCAGGATCATCAGGGTCATCACCATGGCAAAACCTGAGAAAATAGCACCTACAACAAAATAGGGCGGGAAAAGCGTGGTGTGCCATCCCGGTATCACCGATGAGGCGAAATCGGTGGACACGATGGAATGCACCGAGACCACCAGTACGGCAGCAATGCCTCCCAACACAAATCCGGTGGACTCATAACGCATCCATTCACGCGATGAACCTGTCCATCCAAAGCTCAGCACACTGTATACGGCTTTCTTAATCCTGGTAGCGGCTTTATCCCTGATGGTGGCAAAATCAGGGATCATTCCCAGGTACCAGAACGAAGCGGAAATCAGCAGGTAAGCCGAGATGGCAATAAAGTCCCAGAAAAGCGGAGAATTGTAATTCACCCAAAGTGGTCCGCGTGTATTCGGATACGGTGCAATAAAAAAGAATAGCCAGGGACGCCCCATGTGAATGAGCGGAAATAGTGCCGCACAGAGCACGGCAGCTACCGTCATTGCTTCAGCTGCGCGGTTGATGGATGTTCTCCAGGTTTGTCTGAGCAGGAGAAGAAATATTGAAAACGCGGTTCCGGCATGACCTATACCGATCCACCATACGAAGTTGACGATCTCCCAACCCCAGCCAACCGAATTATTTACATTCCAGGTTCCGATCCCTACTGTAAAGGTCATATACAGGGCATAAGCACCGTAAACCAGCATCAGTGAAGCGATGAACATTCCGGCATACCACCATTTCCCGGGCTGGGAACCTACCGGAGCAATGATATCATCCGATACCTGCGACAGTTTCTTATTTCCCAGGACCAGGGGGCCTCTTATTTCGGTTGCATAACTCATCAATCCTGATAATTAGGTTTGTTTGTTGCGTATCTTGGTAAGATAACCTACCGAAGGCAATGTATGCAGCTCTTCGAGCAGGTAATAATTCCGTTCGTTCTTAAAATTACCTGTCACTGTATTACCCGGGTTATTCAGGTCGCCAAATACGAGGGCTTTGGCGGGACATGCCTGGACACAGGCCGTTTGAACCTCTTCACCGTTAAGCACCCGGTTTTCCAGTTTTGCGGTAAGCTTTTTCTCCTGGATCCGCTGCGCGCAGAATGAACATTTTTCAACCACTCCTCTTTCCCTCACGGTAACATCGGGATTCAACACCAGGCGACCGAGGTCGGAATTCGCATGATAATCGAATTTCGGATTTTGAGCGTACTGGAACCAGTTGAATTTACGTACTTTATACGGACAGTTATTAATACAGTATTTTGTGCCAATGCAGCGGGTGTAGGCTACCTGGTTAAGACCCTCGTTATTATGCGGTGTGGCGGATACAGGGCACACATTCTCACAGGGAGCATTGTCGCAATGCATGCACATCACCGGCTGATGAACCACATCTGGTTGTTCGGGATTGCCGGTATAGTACCGGTCGATCCTTATCCAGTGCATAATGCGGAATTTCGATACCTCGGTCTTGCCAACCACCGGAATGTTGTTTTCTGCCTGGCAGGCAATCAGGCAGGCCCCGCAACCGGTGCAGGAATTTAGATCAACCGACAGTCCCCAGTGGAATCCGTCGTATTTGGGTTCTGCATACAACGAAACATGCTTCTTTTCGATCTCCTGATGTAATTCATTGCCGGCGGCGGGATCCCTGTGATATTCCTCCAGGGTGGTCTCCCGTACTATCGGCCTTCCATCGAGTTCACCAAAGATCTGGCTCCGGGCAACCGTGTGTTTCTGCCCTTTCTTTGTGAAAGTTACAACAGAACCCCCCGGTTGAAAATTACCACCGGCAAGATGCATTAACGGAAAAGCATTCACTCCCAAACCGTCAGCTACCTTGCCGGAATTTTTCCGGCCGTATCCCAGTGCAATGGAAATGGTACCAAAGGCCTGTCCGGGCTGGATCATCACCGGGATATTCATGTTCCCGTTTATTTCAATGAGATCGTAATCTTCCAGTCCGTTTTCGGCAGCGAATTTAGGTGATACAGCTGCATAATTTTCCCACACTGCCTTTGTAACCGGGTCGGGCATTTCCTGGAGCCATGGATTATTTGCATGCCGACCGGTGCCCAGGGCAACCGACTGGTATAAATGTACCTCAATTCCCTCGCTTGTTAAGGGATTGCTTTCGGGGACCACCGGTTTCATCGACGGATGCCCGCCGGGTGTAATCCCGGGATCAAAAACTCCCTGCTGGAGTGTATTTACCCAAAAATCATAAAACCTGTTTTTCTCTTTTTGCCGGGGGAACAGGTTCTGTTCCCAGTATTTTTTCAGATAATCCTTGTAGCCGGTAAGGTTCCCGGACCATCTCAGCAGGGATTCTTCCCACTGCCGTGTATTGAAAACCGGGTTGATAAGCGGTTGCTGTATTCCGAAATGATCCTTTACCGGTTCGGCATCTCCCCAGCTTTCGAGATAATGGTTTGCCGGGCAAACATAACTGCTCATGGCGGATGTCTCGTCAGCAGCAACAGAGAGCGAAACTGTAAGGCCTGTTTTCTGCATCCCGCTGATGAACTTTTCAGCATCCGGATAATGGTATACCGGGTTGGTGTTTACCAGCAACAGGGCGTCTACCGTACCGGCATTCATATCTTCCACCAGCTTCACCATCTCCGGGTCAATACCCCTGCGCAGGTAAACCGGCCGGGTAATATCAATTGTATTGCCGTAATTATCCAGGGTGTAATTTATCTGGTTGACCAGTAGCTGGATATCCGTATCATTTGATCCGCATACAACAAGGCTTTTGCCTCTTTTCGAAAGTAATTCACCGGAAAGTTTTGCAACCGGCCCGGAAGCAGCCGTTGTGCCGGAGGATTCGGTACCGGTAAGGGAAGCGAGCAGCGCAGCAAGCAAAGCTTTTTCTTCCGAAGGTTTTATGGGGTACCGCTCATCCGCATTGGATCCGGTAAGGCTCATCCCGGTTTCAAACTGAATATGCCGGCTGATGTCAGCCTGTTTATCCTTCAGCTTCCTGGCGGCAGCATACCGGGTTGTGAATTCCACCGGGGAGATCCAGGTGCCCAGGAAGTCGGCTCCAAAACTTACAATAAGTTCAGCCTTATCAAAGTAGTAGGAAGGCAGCGCTCTGATCCCGAAACCCAGCTCATTGGCAAGCAACATTCCTGAACACGACGCTGTGTCGCAGGTAATGTGTCCGGTTCCCGGGAAGGTGTTCAAAAACCCGTTGATGGCATTGGCTGCAGCCGGACTTATAATCGATGAGGTCAGCAACACAATACGGCCGCCACGTGCGCTGATTTCCTTGAATCCAGCGGTTATTTCCGAATCGGCAGTTTCCCATGAAACCTCTTTCCCGGATTTTAGCGGGGTCTTATATCTATCGTCATCGTATAAACTCAGCACCGATGCCTGCACCCGTGCGCTGGTCCCACCCAGGGTAAGGGAACTCATTGGATTGCCTTCGATCTTTATGGGTCTTCCGTCACGGCTTTTTACGAGCACACTGCAAAACTCTTCCCCATCGAAATAGGAAGAGGCATAATATTCAGATTTCCCCGGCGTGATCTCCTCCGGTTTGATCAGGTATGGGATAGCTTTGTGGATTGGTTTTTCACAACTGTTCAGCACAGTCCCGAGCACAGTACTGAATCCGGCCAGCTTCAGAAAATTCCTGCGGCTGGCATGCATGGTTGCACTACCCTCCAGCAAAGAAATAACGTCTGAATTGTGCTTTAATTCAGAAGCTGCTTCCCTGTTCCTTACGAATTCGCCCGGCTTCAGTTCACGAATGTGCTGATAATATTTTTTTTCTTTACTCATAATTTTCTTAGCCTTTGGCCCATAGCTCAACTCCTAAAACCTGTAATCTTTACTCTTTGTTCATGGTTCTTGGTACTTTTATCTTTTATCTTTTATCTTTTATCTTTTATCTTTTATCTTCGATCTAATAATGGCATTTCATACAATCCGTCCCACCCACCATTTCAACCGTCACCGAACTTATCTCCCCGCTTTCCAGCTTCTTTCTCAGCTCCCCGTAATTTTCATAAAACTTGTTATCGTGGAACCGGACTTCCGTATTGCGATGACAATCGATGCACCAGCCCATGGACAGGTCGGGGACCTGCGTGATCCGGTCCATTTGTTCAACCGTGCCGTGACAGGTCTGGCATGAAATCTTGCCTGCACCTACATGCTGGGCGTGACTGAAAAAAGCATGGTCGGGCAGGTTGTACACCCTGGTCCATTCAATGGGCTTTTTGCTATCTACCGCAGCAAAAATCTTGTTGATCTCAAACCTTCCCGAACGGGTGCCGTCGCGTACCACCATATGGCAGTTCAGGCAGACGTTCGCCGAGGGTATTCCGGCTGATTTACCAAACTCGGCTGTACTGTGGCAATACAAACAATCAATGCCATTCTGGCCTGCATGTACCATATGGGAGAATTTAACGGGCTGATCGGGCTCATAACTTTCTGACCGTCCCAGGGCGATGGATTCTTCCACAATAACTTTTGTGATAAATACTGCAGTTGCAATCAGAACTGCCGCGTGGATAACTCTGTACCGGATTTTCCTGAACCATACCAGGTCGAGGAAAACCAATAAAAACAATAGGGAAAGTCCCGAAAAGTATACCAACCGGTTGATCACCGATCTGGGTTCATATCCGCCCTGCTCATAATAATCCATCATGTAGCCCTTCAGTTTTACCAGCTGGTCATCTGTAAGGTTTGTATATCCGGTATGGGCAATGGAAAGCCTTTTACCAACGGGGGAATGTAAAACATTCTTCAGGTCCTCCAGGGTTTTTGTATGACCGGCAGAGGCTATTTCAAATGCGGAGGGACTCCAGTTAAACTGTCCGGTTGGTTTGATGCTGTGACAGGAGACGCAGGATTCCTGGCCAGCCTGTTCCCTGATCAATCCATAGAACAATCTTTCCCCTGTTTTCAGATCATTGTGTGTTAAATGGTACACCGTGTCGGACCCCTGAATGGTAATCCCGGAAGCAACTTCCGCAGGGTACAAGGGTGTAAAAGCAAGGAACGATAAAATAACGGAAAGCAAGAAAAGTCTTTTTCTTTTGGTGGAAATGAGACAAACAAAGTAAAAAAAAACCATACAAATATTGTTAGTTAGTCATCTGAAACCGACAATCAGAACCAGATCCCAATTACATGTTATTTCCGGCTTCTCAAAAGTAAAAAAAAGCAACCAGTTTTTTAAAGATACTATAAATTAGAAATAATTTAAAAAGAAAAATACATATGACTAATATGTGACCGGTTACTCATAGTTTTTATTTTAAGAAAAGCAGGTTTATTCTCCCGACACCCTCTTCAAATCCTCCGGTGTATCTATGCCAACGCTTTCACAGGTGGTGGTTCGTACGGAAATGCGGTAACCGTTTTCGATCCACCGCAGTTGTTCCAGTGATTCGGCCATTTCGAGGGGCGATTGGGGTAGTCGGGTGATCTCAAAAAGCACGGGTTTCAGAAATCCGTACAGGCCGATATGCAAATAATAGGTATGGGAGGATAACCAAGATTGCATCTCCTTTCCCCGCAGGAATGGTATGGTGGAGCGACTGAAATATATGGCTTCGCTGTTGTTGTTCATTACAACCTTTGGCCTGTTTGGATCAAACAGGTCGGTTTCATTACCTGCCAATTTTACGAGTGTGGCTATCTGCGTTCGCTCATCCGAGAAACACGATTTGACAAGTTCCAGCTGCTCAGGTTCAATAAAAGGTTCATCACCCTGAATATTAAGAACTGCGTCGAAACGCTCACCCCTGTCACGTTCAACCAGCCTGACAGCTTCCGCACACCGGTCGGTTCCACTTCTGTGGCTGGCTGAGGTCATAACCGCATTACCCCCGAAGGACTGCACGGCCTTGAAGATACGTTCATCATCCGTGGCGACACAAACCACATCCAGTGCCCTGGAAGCCTGCTCGTAAACACGCTGTACCATAATCTTTCCGCGGATATCAGCCAAAGGTTTTCCGGGAAACCTTGTGGAGGCATATCTTGCAGGAATAATCCCGATAAATTTTTTCTCCGGGTTCATAGAAACATGAATTTTTGACAGATGCAAATTACTAAAAAACCATTAATATTGTAATTTTGTCATAGTTTTAAAAAGGAGAAATTTACGGTAGTATAATGGATAAACCTGATATCCTGAAAATCAAGCAACGATTTGGAATAATTGGTAATTCAGAAGCGTTGTCGCGTGCAATAGATATTGCCGTGCAGGTGGCGCCCACCGATTTGTCGGTTCTGATCATGGGTGAAAGCGGCGTTGGAAAAGAAGCTATACCGCAGATCATACACCAGTTCAGTGCGCGGAAACACGGTTCATATATTGCCGTCAATTGTGGTGCCATACCCGAAGGAACCATTGACTCGGAGTTGTTCGGACATGAGAAAGGATCCTTTACGGGTGCTTATGAAAGCCGGAAGGGATATTTTGAAGTGGCCGGCGGAGGTACGATATTTTTGGATGAAGTTGCCGAATTGCCGTTGTCCACACAGGTAAGATTGCTGCGTGTATTGGAATCCGGGGAATTTATCAGGGTAGGATCTTCGAAAGTAATTAAAACCGATGTCAGGGTGATTGCCGCCACCAATGTTGATGTACCCAATGCCATCCAGCACGGGAAATTCCGTGAAGACCTGTTTTACCGTCTCAGCAGTGTTCCCATTGAAATTCCGCCTTTACGGCACCGAAGGGAAGATATACCGCTTCTTTTCCGCAAGTTCGCGGTTGATTTTGCCGAGCGGAATCGCATGCCGTCCATTTCCCTTACCGAGGAAGCACAGGAAATTCTGTCCAACTATCGCTGGCCTGGCAACATACGGCAGCTGAAAAACATTGCGGAGCAAATTTCCATCATCGAAGAAAAACGGCTTATCACCACCGATGTAATACGCTCCTACCTGCCCGACTATGCCGAGTCGAAACTACCTGCCCTGCTCGATTCGGTGGATAAGAAAACTTTTGCCTCCGAGCGTGAGATACTTTATAAGATCCTGTTTGATATGCGCAGTGATATGAATGAGCTGAAGAAACTGGTACATGAAAACCTGCATAAGAATCTTACCGAAGGTGAAATGCATCCGGGCGGTTCGCATGTAATCCCCAAGTATGTTCACGATGTGGAACCGATCGTACCGGAGGAAAAGGCATCCAGGAAATTTGACATGCACCGCGATGTCATGGAGGATATTCAGGACACCCAGGAAATTGTTGAGGAATCGCTATCCCTGGCTGACAAGGAAATTGAACTGATAAGAAAAGCACTTGACCGGCATAACGGAAAGCGAAAATATGCTGCCGGGGAACTGGGCATTTCTGAAAGGACCCTGTACCGCAAAATTAAAGAATATAATATCGAATAGTTCATGATGTATTGCAAAGGAACCGGAAAGCTTATGGTTATTCTCCTGGTTGCGTCCTGCTGCGTAACCAGTATGTCATGTTTCACACTCAAGTATTCCACAACCGGTGCATCAATACCTCCCGAAGCTAAAACTGTTTCGGTGCAGTATGTCGAAAATCAGGCGCGTAATGTGGAATCGGGATTAAGCCAGCAGGTCACCGATGCCCTGAAGGATTATATCCAGTCCAATACCAGTCTCATTTTGATTACCGGTACCGGTGATATTGATTTTGAAGGGGTTATTACAGGTTTTGAAGTAAGACCCGCTGCCATTGTATCCGGGGATGAAGCTGCAAGGAACAGGTTCACCATTACCATGAAAGTGAAATTTACCTGCGATGTCAAGCCCGACCTTGATTTTGAAAGCAGCTTCTCACGTTATGAGGATTACGATTCAAATCTTGATTTTGAAACGGCTAAGGCAAACCTTACGGAAGACATAATAAAACTGCTCATCGAAGATATTTATAACAAAGCCTTTGTAAACTGGTAGTAAGCTGATACCATGCAAAAAGAAGAACTGCTGTCATACATCCGCAATCCCGGCAAGCTCGACGGTGAAACGCTCAGTAAAATACTGGCCATCAGGAAGCAGTATCCTTTCTTCCAAACGGTACAGCTGCTCGTGGTAAAGAACATGCATTTGCTGGGTGATCCCGGTTTTCAGACTGAAATTGAAAACACTTCTGCCTATGTAACCGATCGCAGGGTTTTGTACGAGCTGATCTACCCGCTCGAAAGTACACCTGTACCCGAAACAACAGCAGAAAAAGAATCTGATGCTGAAACGGAACCCGTTGCTGAATCAGAACTTCTTACTGAATCAGAACCTGTAGCTGAAACATTGTCTGTTCCGGAAGAGTCCGTCCTGCCTGAAGATATACCCGTGATGCCGGTGGATGAACCGGAAGAGAAACACGAAAAAACATCCTTGCGGGATAATATTTCAAATCTCCTGTCCCTGCAACTGGAAGAACTTGAACTGTTAGATCCCGAAGAATCAGAACTTGTTCCCGAGATCGGGCTTGATATAGACAAATCCTACGGGCCATCACATGAATTGCTTACCCTTGAGACCGAATCACAGGAAGAGGAAATTCCCGGGACCGGTGAAACACATAGTTTCACCGGATGGCTGTCAGCAGTGGAACATCGCGGTGAGGACGGTGAAACAGCTCCGGCAGAACAGGCGCTCCCGGAGCCGGGAAGTGACAAAAACAATCTGATAGAGAAATTTATTGAGGAGAATCCCCGGTTGGTTCCACGTATGGATAATAAGCCGCATGTGGATATTTCCGAGAACAGTGTAAAGGAGCACGACGGTATTTTCACCGATACCCTGGCTAAAATATATGTCAAGCAGGGCTATTACAGTAAAGCGATTTTTGCTTATGAAAAATTAATTTTGAAATATCCGGAAAAAAGTGGTTACTTTGCGGGTCAGATCGAAGAAATCAAAAAGTTAATTAACAAACAGTAAATCAATTAATTATGTACGGTCTTATTACAGGTATAATTCTATTTGTGAGCATACTTCTCGTTCTCATTGTTCTTGTTCAAAACCCAAAGGGTGGCGGATTGGCTTCGAGCTTTTCATCGTCAAACCAGTTCATGGGTGTTAAGCGCACCACGGATTTTATTGAAAAAGCAACCTGGGGTTTTGCTGCAGCCATGGTAGTGCTAAGCATAATTGCAACCATGATACCCCGTGATGTTGAAAATGTGCGTCAATCAAAGATACAGGATCTGATTGAGAATTCGGCTATTGATCCGGAGAGACTGCCATCCTATCCCACAACACCTTCGGAACAGCCTGCCGGACAACAGGATCAGGATGAGTAGGTTCGTATCCGTGTAGTCTGTGACTACCCGAAATTGGACATAAGCAGTTGAAAACCAAAACGTGTCAGGTTGTCATAATAACTGACACTTTTTTTTCTCCCAATTTCCTGGTTTTTTTGTTGGTAAATATTTGATTAACTGTTCGTTTACCAGCCAATCCCAGGTTTTTCCTACAAGAGATCTTCTGAAATTATGTCAAAGAACTCTGAACAAAACACCAGGTATTGGGTTTGGCACAGAATTGGATAAAACCATATCGAAATTATAACCAGATGTTTAACTTAAAACTATAACTAATATGTCAGAAGTAAAGATCAAACCTTTAGCCGACAGGGTATTGGTGAAACCTCAGGAAGCTGAAGCCAAAACTGCCAGTGGAATTATTATTCCCGATTCCGCGAAGGAAAAACCCCAGCGCGGTAAAGTCGTTGCTGTAGGTTCCGGAACAAAGGACGATAAAATGGAAGTGAAAGTGGGCGATGTGGTTTTATACGGAAAATATTCGGGCACTGAAATTTCTGTTGACGGAAAAGATTACCTGATCATGAAACAATCAGACATTCTGGCAATAGTTTAATTAACACTTCTAATTGTAAATATTAAAAATCAATTTATATGGCAGCAAAAGTAATCAAATTTAATATTGACGCCCGTGATCAACTTAAAAAAGGCGTTGATCAACTGGCCAATGCAGTTAAGATCACCTTGGGACCCAAAGGCCGTAATGTAATTCTCGACAAGAAATTCGGAGCACCCGTAGTTACCAAGGATGGTGTTACCGTGGCAAAAGAAATTGAACTGGAAGAACCATTTGAAAATATTGGTGCCCAGCTGGTAAAGGAAGTTGCTTCAAAAACCAATGACGATGCAGGTGACGGAACTACCACAGCCACCGTTCTGGCGCAATCGATTGTAGCCGTTGGTCTTAAGAATGTTACAGCCGGTGCCAATCCGATGGACCTGAAAAGGGGCATTGACATCGCTGTTAAGTCAGTTATTGAAAACCTGAAGAAACAATCACACAGTATTGGTGATGATATTCAGAAAATTGAACAGGTTGCATCCATTTCAGCCAATAACGACCACAGTATCGGTAAGCTTATTGCCGAAGCCATGGACAAAGTTAAAAAAGAAGGTGTTATCACGGTTGAAGAAGCAAAAGGAACCGAAACCCACGTTGATGTGGTAGAAGGTATGCAGTTCGATCGCGGTTATATTTCCGCTTACTTCATTACCGATCCTGAGAAAATGGAAGCCGTGATGGAAAATGCTTATATCCTGTTATCGGACAAGAAGATCTCCACCATGAAGGACCTGCTGCCGATTCTTGAACCCATTGCACAACAAGGCCGTCAGTTACTTATCATTGCTGAGGATGTTGACGGGGAAGCACTGGCAACTATGGTTGTCAACAAACTCAGGGGATCACTGAAGATCGCTGCTGTAAAAGCACCCGGTTTTGGTGACAGAAGGAAAGAAATGCTCGAGGACATCGCCATCCTTACCGGTGGTGTAGTGATCTCCGAAGAAAAAGGACTCACCCTCGAAGGAGCAAAGCTCGACATGCTTGGAAAAGCTGAGAAAGTGGTAATTGACAAGGAAAATACAACTGTTGTGAACGGTGCCGGTGTTAAAAAGAACATCGAAGGCCGGATCAAACAAATCAAATCACAGATCGAAACCACCACTTCGGATTATGATAAGGAAAAACTTCAGGAAAGACTTGCCAAGCTGGCAGGTGGGGTTGCTGTTCTTTATGTTGGCGCTGCTTCTGAAGTAGAAATGAAGGAAAAGAAAGCCCGTGTTGAGGATGCACTCAGTGCAACCCGTGCTGCTGTTGAAGAAGGTATCATACCTGGTGGCGGTGTGGCTTATATCAGGGCCATCAAGGCTATTGAAAAGCTCACCGGTGATAACGAAGATCAGAATACAGGTATTTCCATAATCAGAAGGGCCCTGGAAGAACCTGCCCGTCAGATTGTCGAAAATGCAGGCCTCGAAGGTTCCGTGATCGTTCAGAAAATCAAGGAAGGTAAAGACGATTACGGATACAATGCACAGGACGACAAGTTCGAAATGTTGTACAAGGCCGGAGTTATCGATCCTACCAAGGTAGCCCGCGTGGCTCTTGAAAATGCGGCTTCTATTGCCGGTATGTTCCTCGCCACCGAATGTGTTGTGGCTGAGAAACCCGAAAAAGAAGCCCCTGCTCCCATGGGCGGACCCGGCGGAATGGGTGGAATGATGTAAAATGATGAAAAAAAAGAACCTCGCCAACGGCGGGGTTTTTTTTGGACATCCCATGGGATGTCCCTAAAAACTCTCGATCAATTTGAATCCTTTACCGTGTACATTGATGATCTGGACTTTCGGATCGTCCTTCAGGAATTTCCTGAGTTTGGCAATGTAAACATCCATGCTTCGGGCATTAAAATAATTATCATCCACCCATATTGTCTTCAGGGCAAAATTGCGGTCGAGTATGGTATTTTTATTGGCACACAACAATTTGAGAAGATCCGATTCTTTGGTTGTCAGCTTCTGTTCCGAATCTCCCTGTTTGAGCATCTGGGTATTGGGATAAAAAAAGTAGCTGCCAATCTTGTATTCGGTTTGCAGCATACCCGATGCATCCTTCTTTGTTCTGCGTAATACCGCCTCTACCCGGAAAAGAAGCTCTTCCATGCTGAAGGGTTTGCTGATATAATCATCCGCACCCGCTTTAAATCCCTCGATAATATCTTCTTTAAGCGATTTTGCCGTAAGGAAGATTATGGGAATTTCGGCATTGGTCATCCTGATTTCGCGGGCCAGCGTATACCCGTCCTTAACAGGCATCATCACATCCAGGATACACAGGTCATATGTATTTTTGATAAAGCTCTTATAAGCCTTTTCCCCGTTTATAAACCAGTCCGCATCATAAGATTTTACAATGAGGTATTCACGCAATAAAGTACCGAGGTTCTCATCATCCTCGGCCAGCAGTATCCTGATCTTTTGCTTGGTTTCCATAATCTTTCAGCGGTAAATATATTTTAAAAGTACTTCCTTCATAAAGCTCACTATCCAGGTCAATATGCCCGTGGTGTTCCTCAACGATCATCTTCACATAACTCAAACCCAGGCCAAAACCTTTTACGGTATGAACATTGCCGGTTGGAACCCGGTAAAACTTCTCAAAAATGCGTTTCTGTTCATTCCTGTTAATTCCTATTCCGTTATCACCTACTGAAATTTCAATAAAGCCGTTCTTATCTGCTGTTTCTATCCGTATTTCCGGGTTGCGGGTGCAATACTTTATTGCATTATCCAGGAGGTTCGACAATACATTTGTAAAATGCACCTGGTCAGCTTGCAGTATGAAGTTCTCAGCCATGAGCGACAAGGAAATTTTTCCGTTCCTGCTCCGGACCTGGATCGAAAAATTCTCGATGGCACTGGTAATGATCTCATGTATATTCACCTCACCAAGCCGTAATTTCAGCATCCCCTTGTCGAATACCGAAGTTTGCAGCACTTTTTCAACCTGATTACCCAACCTGCGGCATTCTTCGGTGATTATCTTGGCAATCTGTTCCGTATTCTTTACCTCAGGCGGAATGCTTTTATCGCCCAGCATCTGTGATGCCAGTGATATGGTGGAAATGGGTGTTTTAAGTTCATGTGTCATGTTGCTGACAAAATCGTTGCGAATTTCCGAAAGTCTTTTCTGCCGGAAAATAATAACCACCGAAAAGGCAACACTCAGTACGATGGCCAGGGTAAGTACAAGGGATGAAAGCGCAATATAGCTCAGGGACTTAAAAAGAAAACTCTTCTTCTCGGGGAAATAAACACTGAGAAAATTGGAATTGTGAAAAACGTCCTCAGGGAACAACTGTACACGGTAGTATTCAGCTTCGGCGGCAGGATTATAGGCAGGCGATCCGAAAGCCATCTCATTGTTCCACCGGATAACCGCATATTCAAAAGGCAGATCAATCCCCGTTTCATTCAGCACCTTGCGGATGGTTTCCTCCATTTCAACGGGACTGATCCTTTTTTCGATCTCGGGTGAAAGCAGGAACATACTCCCGATAACACGGTCAATAAATTCGCGCCTGTTCTTCAGCCAGGCATCTGCCTCCTGCCTGTTCATCCGGCCTATTTCCATGGTATCCCGTGCAGGGTCCCGGAATGCCGATCCCGGTTGCAACGGACCTGCCCTTCGCGAACGGGAAATAAATCCCGAATCAGCGGATAGGGGATCGTTATGATGCATGATGATTTTGCTTGCTTCCCGTTGCTCGATCTCACGGGAAATATCAATCATAGAGCGCGTTATCAGCTGATCAAACTGCTTATCTTTTACCAGTACGGCATTTTTTATCCAGTATGCCTGGACAATGATCAATGAGGCCAGGGCAAGTCCCATGAAAACGGTGAGAATCCATATCAATTTCCGGCTCATATGCAACAAAGATAATTTTATAACCTTTTGCACATAAGGTTTTTAACAATCTTTAACAGTTGTTGGGTTTTGTTAACCAACAGAATGTATAACTTAACATTATAATTAAAAGAACATTTTCTTCCCCGGAAATGTGATGTGGTTTAATAGGTTAAATTTTTAGGTTAATTAGTTAAGTAGGGTTAGGGTTAAAAGGAAGGGCGGTGATCCGCCCTTCCTGGTTTAAAAAAGAATTGTACTTTTGCATTATCGCATCACGATAACTTATGAAGGAACTGCATTGGGAAAACTATGAAACCTGTCCCTGATCAATCACTTGACGATATTCTTTTCGAGAACCGGAACAAAGAATACGGTTCTTATCTGCTTCGTAAGCGATATTTAGGAAGGCTTTTCCTAAGTTTTGGGATATCGGTGATCACCATTTTTCTGTTAATTCTTGGCTATTTTTTATATGTTAATACCGACCGTGATGATTCGGTATATTTATATTCCTCTTCAAATCCGAATCTCAAAAGTACCGAAGGTTCACTGCTCGATCCCGAGGAACTGGCTGCCTATATGAGCCGGCCGGGGGCACCTGAAGATCCTTTGAATGATATTCAGGAACTTCAGAAAATTGATCCGCTTCACAATTTCAAGGTTACCGAAAACGTCACCCCCGATTCATTTGTCAAAACCTATCAGGAAGAAAAACCCGTTGAACCGGGCAGCATGGGTATGGGTACCTCAACCGACAGTTCTGTTTTCGGTGGCTTTTTGCTCGGCGACGGCATTGGGAGCGGTTCTACGGGTAATTTCGACAAGTTTCCTGAATTTCCCGGGGGCCCTGATGCAGTTCGCAGATATATCGAGATGTCCGTTATTTATCCTGTCCAGGCACAAAAACAAAAAATTCATGGCCGGGTAATCATCAGCTTTGATGTTAACAAATCGGGTGAGGTCGATAACATTAAAGTGGAAAGAAGTATAAATCCACTCCTTGATGCCGAAGCTGTTAAGGCTGTCAGGAGCATGCCCCGATGGAAACCCGGGGTAAGACATGGTAAACCGGTTATAGTTAAATTTGTCATTCCGGTTAATTTCATGCCCCTCTCTTAGACTGCTCCTTGATTAAATTGAATTATTCAATTATTTTTGTGCCCTTTGATTTCAGCAGCTGCTGATGTGCTGATTTAATTTTATTCGCGGATTCCGGAAACGAAATCCAGTTCTTTTACGTTAATAGGATCAGTCAATGTTCAGAAATATGCAATTCTAATTTAAATATAAATATGATTACCAGCATTTTACTTTTTGCCCAGGATGCCGCTGCCAACTATACCATGCAGATGACCGAAACAACCAGTTCGGGTGAAATTTCCGTATTAAGTCTTTTTATGAAGGGCGGATATATTCTCATTCCCATTGTGCTTCTCTCCATCGCCTCGTTTTACCTGATAATTAAAAAGCTGCTTGATTTCCGGAAAAGCCTGTCCATTGATCCCGGTTTGATCAACCACTTCAACAATCAGTTAAAAAGCGGAGAACTCGATGCTGCAAGGGTTACCCTGCAACATGCAAATTCTTCCTATTCCAGGATTTTTCTGCGTGCCATTGGAAAAATCGGGAAGCCGGTAAAGGAAATCGAAAGCACACTCGAATCGGCCAGTAATATCGAGGTCGCCGAGATTAACCGGCATATGGGATACCTGGGGCTGATAGCAGGAATTGCACCCATGCTGGGATTCATCGGGACCATCTCCGGGATCATCAAGATCTTTTACAACATTTCACTTACGGATAATATCAGCATCGGCATCATTTCCGGTGGTTTGTACGAGAAAATGATCTCGAGCGGCTCCGGGCTCATCGTGGGTGTAATTGCTTTCACAGGATATCATATGCTCAATATGAGAATTGACCATTTTATCTCCCGCGTGGAAGAAGAAGCCTTTGAATTTTTGGAAATTGTCAGCCGGTAACCTATGAAAATCAAACGCAGGCACGAGTTTAAACCCGAAGTGGCCACTGCATCGCTGAACGACATCATGTTTTTCCTGTTGCTCTTCTTTCTTATTGTCGCCACTTTTGCCAATCCGCATGTCATACGGCTTTTCCTCCCCAAGGCAAATTCAAGCCAGAGTGTGACCAAAAAGCAGGTTACTCTTTCCATCACCAAAAAGAAACTCTATTACATTGACGAGAAACCGGTTTTGTTCCAGGATCTGGAGAACGAACTGGGCGCCATTAAATCGATGCTGCCCGATGTTACCATTGTCGTGCGGGCCGATGCATCACTGAGTATCCAGGACCTCGTGGATGTGCTGCAGGTTGGCAGTAACCTTGAGATCAAAATGATACTGGCAACGGATAAGAAGGGTGGGTAGAAGGTGTAAAAGGTAAAGGGTAAACGGTAAACTGTAAATAGTGAACGGTAAACGGTAAACTGTGTCTATTCCTGCAAAATGTCCCGCAGTCCTTTTAGTTTTTCCGGATCCAGTAAAAATGAAGCCGAGATGACTTCTACAGCTTTCAGTTTTCTAATTAACCCTTTCAATTCTGTCTCAGTCATTTCTCTGGTAACCTGCATGATAAAATCAAAATTTCTGATTTCCTGAAAGAGAAAACCGTCCGGGCACCGGTTTGAAATAAGTTTATAGGTAAGAAATCTGTCCTCGTCATAATATACGAAACAACTAAACCCCATCTCTGCACCCAACTTGTTATCATGTATAACCAGGTTTTCCGTTCTTACGAACCGCATCTGCAACTGGTTGTTGATGGCCCATACCAGCCGGTAATCATTTTCGTGGGATGAAATGCCAATGAGCTTGAAGTTGATCTCCGTGTCAACTTGCAACTTTACCCTTTTCGTCTTTTTCAGGGAAGCTGATTTCATGGGTTGGATATTTCTTCAAAGATAATAAAAGAAGAAGTTCATTGTCATTACCAACCTTACCCTTCAATGATCTGAAGCGCCTGCCTGGCTGCATTTTGTTCGGATTCCTTTTTGGAATACCCGCTCCCCCGGCCTATTACTTCATCAACCACAATCAGGTGTGAGATAAAAACCGGCGAATTCGACTGTTCGTCCATTTCTTCAAAGCTGGTAAAACTCACCGTTTTCTTGTTTTTCTGTCCCCATTCAATGATGCGGCTTTTGAAATCGATTTCGGTCTCGAGTAACCGGTTAATATTGATATGGCACTGGATAATCCGTTCCAGTACGATTTTTTTTGTGCGTTTATAGCCCTTGTCCAGATAAAGTGCACCAATCAGAGCTTCCAGGGCGTCTCCATATACCGATTTATGGTTATCCTTCGACATTTTGGAAATGATCATATCGCCAATGCCAAGCTTGATCGCCATGTGGTTCAGGTTATCACGGTTAACTATCTTGGAGCGTGTTTGGGTGAGGAATCCTTCTTCTTTATCAGGGAATTTATTAAAAAGGAACTCGGCCACCAGGGAATCAAGAATGGCATCGCCTAAAAACTCGAGGCGTTCGTTGTTAACTTTAATGTTGTTGAAAATAAAATGAGAAGCTGATTTATGTACAAAAGCCAGCTGATAAATCTCAAAATTACGTGGAAGAAACCCCAGGATTCGTTTTAATTGCTTTTTAAAACTCTTGTCAGGGGTAAAAAGATACTTTTCTGATCGGATAATTGACTTTAGCACAACACTAGGCTGAATATTTCTTAAAAATAGCGGAAGTGTTATGTCCTCCAAAACCAAATGTATTGCTAAGGGCTGCATTAACAGTCCGCTTTTGGGCTGTATTAAAAGTAAGGTTCAATCGCTGGTCAATACCTTCATCGGGATGAGAGAAATTGATCGTAGGCGGTACAATATCATATTTTATAGCCAGGATAGCGGCTATCGCTTCAATGGCACCCGCTGCACCCAGCAAATGCCCGGTCATGGATTTGGTTGCGCTGATGTTCATTTTGTAAGCATGTTCACCAAAAACTCCGATGATGGCTTTTGTTTCGGAAATATCACCCAGGGGAGTGGCCGTACCGTGAACATTGATGTAATCTATTTCAGACGGCTTCATGCCTGCATCGTCCAGTGCATTTTTCATCACCAGCAAGGCACCCAGTCCATCGGGATGCGGAGCGGTGAGATGATATGCATCAGCAGACATGCCACCACCGGCCAATTCGGCGTAAATATTCGCACCCCGGCTCCTTGCATGCTCAAATTCCTCTAAAATCAAAATACCTCCGCCTTCGCCCATGACAAAACCATCCCGTGTCTTATCAAACGGGCGTGAGGCCGTCTTATACTCTGCATTATTGGTTGACATGGCATGCATGGCGTTAAAACCTCCGATGCCCGGTTCACAGATCCCGGCTTCGGAACCCCCGGTAATAAAGACATTGGCCTTGCCCAGGCGGATCAGGTTGTATGCATCTAATATTGCATTAGTAGCTGTTGCACAGGCTGATACAGTTGCGTAATTGGGGCCGCGGAAACCGTATTTTATAGAAATATGCCCTGCAGCAATATCAGAAATGATCTTGGGAATGAAAAAGGGATTAAAACGAGGTACGCCATTGCCCTTAAAATAATCGGAAACTTCGCTGAGAAAGGTGTTAAATCCGCCTATGCCTGAACCGACGATCACCCCAACCCTGTCCTTATCAACAGTTTCGAGGTCAAGCCCTGAGTCTTTCACAGCCTCATCGGCTGCAACCAGGGCAAATATGGTGAAAAGATCGTATTTTCTTACCTCTTTTCGATCAAAGTGATCTTCGGGTTTGAAGTTTTTAACTTCACAGGCAAATTTGGTCTTGAAATTCTCCGTGTTAAAACGAGTAATGAGCTCTGCCCCACTGTGGCCGTTGATCAGTCCGTTCCAATAGTCCTTAACATTATTGCCCAGGGGAGTTACCGCACCAAGTCCGGTAACTACTACTCGCTTCAACTCCATAAATGACAGATTTTGTAAAACCTAATTTACTTCTTTACGTTCTCATCGATGTACTTGATTGCGTCGCCAACAGTGGAGATGTTTTCAGCTGCATCATCAGGAATCCCGATGTTGAATTCTTTTTCAAATTCCATGATCAGCTCAACAGTATCAAGTGAATCCGCGCCCAAATCATTGGTGAAACTGGCTTCGGGGGTAACTTCACTCTCATCAACTCCTAATTTGTCAACAATAATGGCTTTTACTCTTGATGCAATGTCTGACATAATACCA
>Ga0209431_10001076_pt1 | contig 22657 bp, 24 predicted proteins | sample RifCSP13_3_FD_184021 | JGI IMG/M metagenome (GOLD analysis project Ga0209431, IMG submission 184021) | Soil microbial communities from Rifle, Colorado - Rifle CSP2_sed 13_3 (SPAdes) (version 2) | ecosystem: Environmental > Terrestrial > Deep subsurface > Rock core/Sediment | place: Rifle...
TTGGGCGAGAGAAATAGTCGCATCTGGATTCACATTAGCCTCCGCATCACGGCGCAGAGCCTCAGCAACGCCTTCGTCCTCCTCCGACAATATACCGGGAAGTGAATCAAGCAGATTTGCCACAAGAGTTGCACGTTCTTTGTCGGGCAAGTCCAAAGCTAGTTTCTCAATTTCAATGATAGTGGACATGCACGAAGAATAACTCTATGAGGCGGCCAGAGACAACAGCAGCGCTTGGTCTAACTTCATTGATACCCTTCAACAGCTCTCATAATCTGTTAGTTCGGGTTCGAATCCCTGCGGGGGCACCAATCAACTGGGAGGCAGTCTATCTCGGCGTTGCAAAACTCTGATTTGCCGTGTCTATTTCGGCTTGATGACGATCACCGAATCGAGATGACCGTTACCGTCATCTTCGGTGGCAGGGTTGGTCGGATCGGTCAACCCTACACCATCAACCAGAAACCGATAGGTGTACTTGCCGGGTGCTAGATCAAGACGACAAACCCATCCGTCAGTGTCTTTCCCGCAGTAGTTTTTGGTTTGAATCCAACCGTTGAATGAGCCGTAGATAGCCACGGCCTCTGCGTCATTGTGTCCGCTCAACTTAAAAGTTGTATTGCCGGTGAGACTGGGCACTGGCGGAGGCATCTTTTTCACGAGCATGTCCCCCTGCCCACTGTTGAGAGTGAGACCAGTGATGTTGCCATTTTTGTCTTTGATGAAGGCGAGATGCAGATCGGGAAGTTCGCTGTCATAGAACCTCGACTCTGATTCGGCCATGACCCGGCGCGACCTCAGGTAAGAAGGCTTCACCCACAAAGAATCATCCTTGACGCTTACATAGATGACGAAATCATGCGCGAACTTCGGGTCCAATTCATACCTGCCAACGTACTGCCGCAACAGACCAGGAGCCACTTTGACTAGAGCTGTCGCGATCGGTTTCTCGGGAATTGAGGATCACGCGACGGGCTGACTATCATTCATTGCCCGCGCAGAAATCTTAGGCTCTGGTTTGAGACCGACGAGCGCTATCAGGTGACTCGCCAGCGTCCCACGCCAATTAAATAAAGTGTGGTTCCCATTAAATTCTGTGTAGTGGACCGAGTATCCTTTGCTCTGGAGCGTGTCTCTCAAATTACAGTTAGCCGCGAGCAGTGTGGGGTCTATCAAGTTAGCAGGCGGCGCATTGGGTAGCTGTGCCATGAGATCACGCCACCACCAGGTCCCTTCCAACAGTCCGGCTTCGAACGAGAAGCGCAAAGGCAGACGCGGGCTGGCGGCGAATTGGCGGTTCAGCCATTCGAACTCTTTTTCGCCATCGGGCTTCCACGCGAAAGCACCCGACTGGGAAAGCACGTTGCCGAAAACCTCCGCGTGCTTGAGCCCTACGCAACCCGCCTGCAATCCGCCCAAGCTCGTGCCGCCGATGATTGTCTGCTCAGGACGGTCGGTCGCGTGGTAGTTAGCGCGCGCCCAGGGAACAATCTCCTGAGCCAAAAAGTCGGCATACGCTGAACTGCAAGACAGTTCGCGCCAGCGATCAGGGTTCTCTACCATCACCGCGACGAGCGGCGGTATTAAACCCGCTGCGATCAAGTTATCGAGAGTAGTTGCTACGCGCGCCGTATTAACGTAAAGACCGCCGTCTGTAAGTACCAACAAACCGTAAGCCTTCTTAGCGGCCGAGTAGCCGTGCGGAGTGTAAATCCAAATGGGACGTTCGTTGCCGAGGAGTTTGCTGGTGAACTTGTCACGCTGCACTCGTCCAGTAGGAACTGGTGGGATCAAGTGTCTGGCTGGTCGGCCAAATGGCCGCCACTGGAAAGGAGATTGCCGAAGGCAATGAAATGCAGGGCACGGCGGGTCGGTCTCTGCTCTTTGAGTTTTATAAAGCGCAGCGGGACAGCTTCAATGAATCCTATCAGAAGCTGACGATGGGCACGTTCACTGTGAAAGTTGATGGGCGGGATTTCACTGTCAGACCTTCTGATCCGACTGCGGGCACTTTCGTCGGCGTGCTCTACGACAGTGAGGGTACCATTAAAGACCTCGACAAAAAGTTGAATGATTCTTCCTACACGCTGCCGACGCTTTTCAATTGGCTGAACGCTTCGCGCACGATTCTAGAGGCTGGCGACTTTTGGTTGCTTCTCCTGGGTGGCGTGCTGGTCCTGATCTTCAAGGTTGCAGCTCCCTTAATGATGGCAGTTGCAATCGATCAGAAGCTCGCCCACAAAGTCTCGTATCCGTTCGTCTGGGGAGCTGTTGTCTTGACGCTGCTATGGCCGGCTGTGAGCTACTTCATTCGCGCACTGGCATATCTATTCGGCAATGTGGCGATGGCTCTGGGCGATTCAGAACCATTGTATGCGTGGGACTATGCTTCCATGTACGCGATCAAGAGCAACTTCGCTTCGCCCGTCCATACGGTGGCAATCGCGGCTTTCATGATGACGATTGCTGGCGGCTGCCTATGGATCTCACCGTATCTCGCGTATCGATTTTCGATGGGCCAAATCTATGAAGGAGTTTCGGCTGCCATGTCGCAGTTCGCTGCAATGGTTATTGGTACCGGAGTTGAGGCTTACAGCACAACAGCCGCAGCCGGCATCAATCAGCTGGCCCAGAACACACAGGCCCAAGGCACATACGACGCGCAAACTACTGAAGCCAGGGCAAACCGCGAATCTGGCATGTTACGTAACCAGGCCGGTTTCATAGCAGGCAAGGCCTCAGCCCTCTCGGCGGCACAGGCGACCGCCGGCGCGGCGATGGCTGCGGCTCGTGCTGGGGTGAATCAGGCATATACGATGTTCGGCAGTGCCGCTCGGGGAGTCGAGGGCTACAATGAGAAGCTCTAAAATTATGGTCGAAACCGTACCCTCGCTGACAACAATGCACTAAGCAAGCGCCAAGGTAACGAAGCCAATAACGACTCTCAGGTCGGGCGTAAAGAGGAATGGTCGAAAGGGGTTAATCAAATCCCGATTGCGGGTGGTCTAGTCGATCTCAGCCGCAAAGGCGTGACCGGCATTGTCTCGTCCGCTTCAGACGGAAAATACGGCGCTTTGCCACTAACATTGCATCAACGGGGTTACGATGGCGCGAGAATCGAGTACGTCAACAGTGCTAATCAAAACGCGAGCAAATACGCCAGCGATGTAAATCAGGCCAACCGAGAGACGGGAGATCGGATGGCCTCGATCTCTGTGCAACAGGGCAAAGAAGCCGCAGGCGCTGCCTACGCCGCCGCCGGCACGTCAATCTCTGGTCACCGGACAGCACAAAGCCTCAACGATCAAGCGACGCGAGTCGAATTCACCGGAAGAATCACCGGCGCCGAGCTCACTCAGAAAGCAGCGATTGATTCCGCAAAACTTCAGGCCATTTCAACGATTATAAGTCGGATGGGAGCGAAGCTGGCTCAGGACATTGAGAAGGGCATGGAGATGCGGTATTGAGGTCAGTAAGTATTCCTATCATCCATACGAGCATGGGGAATTTATTGCCTTAACTTGACCCCTTATCTTCACGTATTTTCTGTCAACCGCAGTCATCGTTACCGGCGCTTCTGTGCCTCTCAATGATAGCCATAGTTCGCCAGACAACTCATTACGATAACCACCGTCAATTGTGATAACTCGTTCGGCTTCGATACCGCGAGTCTGCACTAGATAGCTTTTCATTCGAGCAGCGCGTGCCAGTGCCTCGTTACGATACCCAACTCGCCCTCCATAAAGCACAACATGCACTTGTAAGGTCGGATTATTCTGTAATGTCACTGCTAGATTATCTAGTCGGGCCATTTCATCTTCACAATGGATCTTTCCGAACTCATCGAATAGAAAATGGCTGATGCCAACTGTTGTCTTTACAGTTGCGTTAGTAATTTCAACGGGACACTCAAGCGAATAACCGATCACGTTTACGGTCGCAACTATGGCGCCAGAAGCATCGACTGGCAATTCAACGTTGATTGTATCTGTAGCTTGACCTCTGATGATCTGTCCCTGTGATACTGTCCATGCAAATCTTGGCCGCAGCTTCTCATCATTCACTTCAATCATCGCTTTAAACTCCAATGGGCCAATTGGTTTAGGAACGTAAGGTAATCCGATGACACGCACAAAGGGGCAGTGTGAGACTTCCTCTGGCCGGACGGTGGGTGTCGGCTGTGGCGGCTGTGCGCCTTTTGGGACAATCCAGAGTTCCGTGGTCGCAATATCACGAAAGCCCCCATCGACGCTTGTGATACGTCTGTAATCAAAGAGGGCTGAGAGCCTTTCCCGAGCCTGACCCGCTCTCATTTCTCCATAGGATCTATTGTAAATTGCCCACTCAACGATTCGAGGGCTGTAACCAATAATGTAAGCCCGCGCCCGTTCTCTTCGCAGTTGTCTGGCGTAACGGAGTAAGCGTGTCTTCATCTCCTTTTCTTGCTCATTAACATTACTAATCCACCACGATCGAGGCCCACCGATTCCTATTGTAAATTCGTCAAACTTTCGCGCCTTCAACTCTGTGGCTTGTGCAAACAGTTGAGTTTGGAGGACCCCTAAGTTGATCGCGATTACCAAGAGCGAGCCGTTAATAGTCCGCAATTTCGTCATAGGTCAATTTTTAGAGGATGAGTGTTTGAGTTGAGCGGGCGCGGCAATTTGCATACGATCCCATTACCGCAATCAAGTTACAGAGAATGCCTTTACCGCTCTCGGGCCAACCAATGGTTGTGCGGCGGCCCATGTTTTCGTGCCGATGACAAATTCTGCTTTCTGATAGTGCCGGAAGCGCGGGAGCAACCTGAGGACCGACCAACGTAAAGCGCCGACCGTTTGCGCAAGCGGCAGCGGTTGCGAGATCGTCAGCTTCATTCCACAACTCCAGCCTTGAACCTCTTCATGGGGGGTACCTTGGAAACCAGACTGTAGCCGCAACCTTCTCGCCGGTAGTTGCGATCGCGGGCACCTCGACGACACCACGTTCGCAACCCTCCGCAAAGACTTTTTGAGCGAGAGCAAGATTCTGCGTGTCGGGCGGATATCTAACGAGTACGTGAGTGGGTGATCGTTTCCACACATCATCACGAAACACCCAGAAAACGTCGGCCGGATGACCATTCTCGAATAAGAACCGGCGGAACTGTGCCAGCGCGTCAGCAAAATCAGGAATGGCGTTCATCGGACCTAGATGCGGGATAGCGTCAGTAGTGGGCGCGGCGATCAGCAACAAACTTCGATTTCATCGAACAAGTCAAATAACCGTATTAGAAATGCAGCGCGCATTCTTAGGGGAGCCCCTTATGATACGTGATGATTCGGTAAGTTGCTCCTACAAAATCTGGGTTAATGTATCCCCTCGCAGTAATTCTTCTGATCCAATTGCCTGCGGCGTCATACTTGTACTGGTAGAACTCTCTGGCATCAAGCGCGCCGCGTCCTCCATGGGTCTCGACATGGAGGTTCCGCTGTGTGGGATCTTTTCCAGTGTCGCCGTATATGAACACGGCTTTAGCAACTTGCGAGCTTCCATTTTGAACATTAATGGATTGTATGCGGTTTCCCTTAGCATCATAGGAATACTTGGTTTTTTCAACAAGTGAGCCATTCTCTGCATATATGGATTCTTCTGTCCTTAATCCCCTACGATCATATTTGTATTTGTATATCCGATTATGTACCACCGTACCGTTATCGAGTCGAACGTCCTGAGACTTTTCACTTACACCCGGATTAGCGCGCACTTCACTATTTCTTATGTATTCCCTTGAGGTTTTGTTGCCAGCAGAATCATAGCTGAAAACGAATTTGTCACCATTGTTGAAGCTTCTCAGAATGATATTCCCAGCTAAGTCGTAGGTGTCCGTCCACAACCACTCAGGCGGCCCAGTTACGAGCTGACCAGAGCGGTTAGTGACAGTTGCGCCTTCCCATCGGACGGACTCAACCTGGCCCAATAGTTGATCATGCTCCCTGTCCGATTGCTTCTCTTGAGCATGAGTTGGAAGGGTTAGAAGCCAGCTCAGCGCTAGCGTTGCGACAAGGGTGTTTACCACTCGATTCTGCAAGTGTGTAGCCCGTCCAGGAGTTTGGGTAAATGGTAAGGCTCCTCTGGGACTCGGTCGAGAGGTTAGCGACCAAAAACAGCCCATGAGATCCATGACCCTATTTTTCTGGGAGACTATTGAAACTGAACGTATCATAAGTCCAAAATGACATCTTTGAAGACGAGCTTTCGACCGGTCAGTTAGGTAGTTGGACAGTCTGTTCCTTAGTGAGAGCGCCCGGAGGAAAGAGTATATCCACAATCGTAATGAATGGCATATCACTTTGAAGGCAGGCTTTTCATCAGCTTTCTAATTTCCTCTGCCTCAGAGATTGCGCCCGCATCTTGAGCAGCTCTTAAGTGATAGTCAAGAAGGTTCCGCAGAGCCTTCATGTAATCCTGCTTCATTATTTCAACGAATTCATCGGAGTCCCCGTCGCCAATCGACACATAGGCGAGTTGGAATATCTTCTCGGCCTTTTTGTAGAACTCTCGCGCCTTATCCAAGTCACGCATGAGGTGATGAGCGATTGCCAGATCTCCGTAAAGCCGTCCTAGCTCAGCATCCCTTTCCGTTAAAGTGGTGCCCACTGCATTGAGGGCACGATTGTAGTGTCCAATAGCCTCCGAATAGCGTTTTTGCCTCACCAAGACATGACCAAGAGACTCATTCGCGCCCATCTTCTCCAGTGACCGGTCATCTGACAGTTGGTCGGCTATTTCCACGACAGCACTACAAACCTTTTCAGCCTCGTTCCAATCTTCCCCTTTGGTGAGATTGCGACACTGTCCCTCCCCTGGAAGTACTGTTTGGCAAGTTGCTCCTGTCGTTCATACTCCTGCTTCTGTTCCTTAGTGAGAGCGCCCGGAGGAAAGAGGCCGTCCGCAATCGTAATGAATGGCACTTGCTTACCGCCAACCACGTAAGGTTGGTACTTGCGCTTTTTCACGGCATTTACAGCAGCACTCTGTAGCAGTGGGTGGCCACTGATTGCCTTCGCCGAAGTAACCACTCCCTGGTCAGAGACGATCGTCTCAACCCTCACAAGACCCTTTGCTCTGGTAGCCTTAGCAATCTCAGGGTAGACGGCCGTTGGTTGTTCAATCAAGAGCTTTTCAGCTTCGTCGGAACTAAGTCGGACTTGAGCGTGCGCCTGTCCCAAACTGAGGATGCAGACAAGTGCAGAAAAGAGAACTGCTTTTTGTGTACGTGACAATGCTTTTCCTCGAGCAGTTGTCGCTGAGAGCCCTGCTGAGTTCGGTTCAACTGCAAGCGCTTATATGCAGGCCACCGACGGAACAACTCATACTATTCCAGTGAACTTCGATGGCAAATACTCGCCGAACAATTCTTCACTCTTCTTTTCAACTAGATTGCTCTGTAAGGCTGTGACATAAGCCAGTGCTCTGGACAAATTCTGATAGCTAGTCTCAACTTCTTGAGGTGTGATGTTTGCTAAGTCTGGAGTTAGGTGTGTTTTTACGAACGTAAGCTGGGATTCAAATTTGCTCAATAGGCCAGCACCTTTCAGCTCACTTTCAATTTCGCCGATTCTTTCGATGATTGGGTCTGTTAACGATCGGACTGTGCCGACAAACGCCATCATAGCTTCCATCTTTTCTCTCTCTTCAATATCCGAGAGATGCATAACCATCCCAAGCTTCCCGATCACCGCTCCCAATTCCTTTATCTCGCGATTGAATTCCTCGTTCTTTGAGCGATACACACCGAACATCAATTCACGAGCTTTTAATTCCATCTGTCCTCGAAACTCGATTTCCTGAAGCTCAAGATGCCTTCGATGTGCGCGGCTGCCTGCCCACATGGCAAATAGGCCGCCAATAAGGGATCCGCCAAGCGCAGATGCAGCACCTATGATGCCTGCTGTGAGATTAGGATCCATCTATTTCAGCCCGGAAGCTGGTGAAGAACGTGCTCTTCAGCGGCGACCGAAGGCCGTCCGCTCCAAGTTGTTGGCATAGCTCTTCATGCATCTCGGTCATCGGCCAGCAGCCAATGTCTTGTATTGGACCAACCAAGGAACCGGCGAACGCCCAGATTACTTGCGGACTCGCTATCAAAACATCCTATTACCGGATGAGGGTCTTCCTAACTCTGCAAGTAACGACTGCGCAAGACGCCCATGTGATGCAGTTCGTGTCCGGCAATGATGTAAGCCAACGCGCGAACGCTGACATCATTCTCGTTTGCCTTTCCGTGTCGCAACCACTCCGTTTCATTTAAGGGTCGAAAGAGTTGAATCGTTGCTCGACGAACAGTCGCGAACTCCTCCGCCATGTCGGCGAGGTTGCGGCTATCAAAGTCTGCATCGCGCACGTAATCGTCTTGTTCATACCCCGGCAGCGGAGTTTGGTCGTTTCGTGCAAAACTTAAGGCGCGATAACTGAAGATTCTCTCCGAGTCGATAACATGGCCCAACAGTTCCTTCACGCTCCACTTGTCTGGGGCGTAGCGGAAGTTGGCCTTGTCGGAGGGAATAGTTCGCAGCAACGACAAGCTGTTTTCGATCTGTTGTTCCAGGGTTTGGATTATGTCGCCTTCCGCCACAAGCGTGACGTACTTTGAAAACTCGGGCGCGTGTTCGGTTGGGGCTGGTTTGGTGGCTGCTGCCTGACTCACGTTAAGACTCCTTTGAAAATAGATTTGAGGAATTGCGAACTACTTTGAGAACTCCTTCGTCAGATAGATCATGATATCTTGAGGATACTCGTGGACGAGAATTGCGATTGTAACAAAGCGGACCATTGCATCGAACATGTTGTCATTGACGTTGGGCCATAATAGGAGTCAGGGATGCGCTTGTTCTCCAACGCTTTTCTCAGTGAAGGATATTTCCCCCACATACGCTCTCGAGAACCCTCTTCCGTCAACATGATACAACTCCTCACACAGTGAAGAGATAGTCAGACTAACTTCAATTCCGTTCATTCGCGGCCCTTGTGAACCACTTACTATGTTAATTGCTGCTCCGTGAATTTGCTAGGTATCTCTAAGAAGTACCCACAAGAGCAGAAGAAATCCTGAGAGTGCTTAAGCATTCTATATCGACGGAAGAAATCTCTCACATGGGCACTCCGCGCGGTCTCTGCTCGAGATCTGCGCATCGGTCTTAAAAGCGATGTGTATCAGTGGGCTTTGGTATAGCAGTCGGGGGCTCATGAAGATATCTCGCGATATGAGCGTGATATCGCCGCCGAAGGCGGCCCAGTTGCAGCGCTAGAGCTGGGTGAATCTTTTCCCAGCGCCTACGAAGTTGTGAGACCGCTCTTCCCCGAACTCTCATCAATCTGCGGAACCAGTCTTGATTCATTTGACACCGGGCTTCCCTCAAGTCTCTATCAATGCGCATCAACAAACGCATAGCGTGCGCCGTTAGCAGTCTTTCACCAACCAACGGCTTAGCCTCAGCGCAAAGTTCTTCAAGTTCCTTACACTTCAGCCGGCCACCAGTTAGTGTGCTCGAAGTCTCTTCGATGTGAACTGCGACAGACATTACGAAGACGATCTTTCTGGGAGCAGAGCAGCGCGAGTGCTCCTATAACACTCGCGCTGCAACTTTTGTACTAGTACTCGCTCGGCAACAGAATTGTGGTCGCGCTCCGATCCGCTTCAGTGATGATCCAAATCTTTTGGCCCTTCGAAGTCCTATACGCACTCAGCAGACGGAAGCCTTCCCTAAGTGAAATCTCGTTCTCCTGGGCGTCGTCTTCGGAAACCTCTCCCCAGTCGCAAGAGATATGCCGGCGCAAAAACGCGATGGCAGTCTGTCCAGCTATATCGAGCGCTTCTTGCGCGCCGGCCGTGATGAGTGTTTCGCCAAGCGGGAAACGAGCACCGATGTTTGCTCGGGTTGTGTTAGAGTTTTGTCTTAGCATCGAATCTTCTCCTATGTGGGAAAGTTTGGTGTGTTGGTCAGGCGAGCGTTGCTGCGCTTGCCTGACCGTTTCGTTGTTTAGCGAACCTCATTGCTCGTGCTCATCCGTAGCGTCGGTTCGGCCCGCTCGCAGAATTTGATCGGCTGCCCGGAAGATCTTTTGTGCGCTTTTTTCCGGAATTGCCTTGCCGTTGGAACCAACTACCGGGCTTAACCAGTTCTGGATATAACCGCGACAGTAATCAGCGCCTTCTAGGTTAAGCGCCTCACAGCAAAGCAGCGCGACTGCCTCCGCTTCGACTTCGCGCAAGTTCTTTGGCGTGCGCTCTGTATCGGTAAAGTCTGCTTCGGCAACGTGCCCCAGGATCACGTGGGCTTATGTTCTGCAGAACATAAGCCCACTTATGTTGTCTTCGTAGTTATGTGGTGCTGAGCCCGTAAGCCGTTCAGTTGTCGCAAACTTCACTAGTCAGCAACCACATAACTTTTCGGCCCTCGGCCTCGCTACAAGGTGCGCAGGAACTCCATCAGAGAAGGCTGGTCCCGCCAGTGCTTATCGCTTTTTGATCCTCCTTCCACCTCGCATTTGGCCAGTGCCTTCGGCTTCATCTCCAGGTCGATCTCCGCGTAGATGTTGGTAGTGCTCAGCGCGATATGGCCCAGCCAGCCCCGGATCGTGTTGATATCAACACCAGCCCGCAGCAAATGCATGGCGGTCGTGTGCCTAATGATGTGTGGGCTGACCTGCTTGGCGGCAATTGAAGGCATGGCCAACGCCGCTCTCTGTCCATAGCGCTTCACCAGATCGTAGATGCCGCCGCGTTTATATGGCTGCAGAAGGCGGTTAAGGAAGACGTGCTCTTGCGGCTCCCGCTTGGCAATGAAGGTCTTGAGCTCGCGCACTGTCGCCGGCCAGAGTGGGCATTGACGCGTCCGGCCGCCCTTACCTTGGATCTGCACGTAGGCTTGTCCGTTCCAGTCTGCGGGCGTGAGGTGGAGGTCGGCGATCTTAAGGCGCGCCGCTTCTTCCGCCCGGGCGCCGGAGTTATACAGGAACAACAGCATGGCGTGGTCCCGGCGACCTTGTGCCGTGAGTTGCCTTAGCTTTGCCGCAGCCAACAATGCATCCATTTCCGGTTTGTCGAGGTAATCAATGACCGTCCTGGCCGACTTCTTGAATGGTACTGCTCGTACTTCACTGCACCAGGCGAGATGTTCCGGACTACGATTGCCCACGAAGACAGCCAGGGCATGGATGGCCGCGAGGCGCTGGTTGTGCGTGTTGGTGCCACAGTGCCGCACCTCCTTTAGATATGCCAGGAAACTGCGCACCAGATCGGCCGAGATCTCGGTGATCCTTATCTTGTCTACCTTTCGCTGCAGCTTCTCGGCGGCAAAAGGGATGAGCAAGCAAAACGTGTCGCGATAGCTGCGCTGCGTATTACGAGCCAGGTTGCGCTCACTGACTAAATGCTCCAGAAGAAAGCGCCGCATCCATGGTCCTAATAAAGGTTGTTCAGTCATGAGGCACCTCCGGAGCACCATACTGCTCGAATCGATTACTGGCTTGACTAAGCAGTTCCGGCGTCAAAGTGAGATAGCGTTGTGTGGAGTCGATCTCCACGTGCCCAAGGTAAGTCGAAAGTTGTGCGAGCAGTTGTTGGACATCTCCCCCTTCGCGGTAGCAGGCTGTGAGTCGGTGAACTGCAAAGGCGTGTCGTAGGTCGTGCAGCCGGGGTACGAAGCGGCTTTCATCTTTGCGGCGTACGCCAACCCTTCGGCATAAACGCTTGAATGTGTCCTCAGCCAGCTGGACGCTCACTGGCAGAGAATGTCGCGTCACCAACAAGAACGCTTCGGCTGGTGCTGGATGGCCCCGCTCACAGCGAGCGGCAAGATAGACGGTGAGCGCTTGGGTGAGATCAGGACCAAGCGGAACTAAACGGGTCTTGTAGAACTTAGTCTCGCGGATGGTGAGCAGACGTTGTTCCAGATCCACGTCGGCTAGTGTGAGGCGCAGCGCCTCGCTGATACGAAGTCCCGCAGCATAGAGCAATAGCAGCAGCGTCCGCACGGTATGGACCTCAAGCTTGCATCCGTGCCTCTCTTTCTTGGCTGCTTGTAGTACGCGCTGCAGCTCCTCGCGCGAGTAGATGTAAGGTATTAACCGCTCGGGTTCTTTCGGGATCTGAGTGGGAAGCGGCGAGCGTGTGATGTATCCGCGGCTCAACAGGTAACGATAGAAGCCGCGCAAAACATGAAACTTTCCGTGCAGATTGGAAGTGACAGGCCCGTTCCCGTAAATGAAACCGCTCGCGGCTTCTTCTCTCACCTCATCGACATTGACATCCCCGATTGACTTGCAGAAAGCGCGTAGGATACGCGCCATCGTCTTACATTGCATGCCGAGCGAGCGCTTGTGCGACACGTATTGGTCGACGGCTTGTTGTAGGTTCATAGCAAACCTCCCAAGTCAAAACGGGCGACTTCCCGTAAGCCTTCCAGATCAACCTTGGCGTAGATACGAGTGGAGCGCGGATCGCTGTGTCCGAGGTGGTCACCGATCTCCTTGAGAGATAGCCCCTCCGCCAACAGATGACTGGCGCAGGCATGGCGCAAAGCGTGTGGTCCGTAGTGTGGCAGCGTGAGGTTAAGAGACTTCAGCCGAAAATAGACCATTGTTCCCAGACCACCCACCGTCAGTGGTTCATAGGGTGGCAGCAACCGGAGGAAGACTTCGCGTCGATCTGTCCGTGGGCGCGCTTTTCGTAGATAGAGCAGGATGGCTTCGCCCACTTCCCGCACCAGCGGGTACTGATGCTCGCGGCGCTGCTTGGTGCGAGACACAAGAATGATCTCTCGCTCCCAATCCAGATCATCAAGCTTTAGACGGCAGACTTCACTGCTGCGGAAGCCGTAAACGGCCAGCAGCGTAATGATGGCGCGGTTGCGAATGTCGCCAGGCTGCTCCTGCCCGATGCTGGCGATCAGTTGCCGTATCTGAGTCCAGGAAGGTCCAACGGGTAGTCCCGTAAGAGTGTAGAGACGCGGCGCATCGATAGCCTCACCGATGTTAGGTGCGCACCACTTTCTTATTCCCGCGTAGCGGAAAAACGAACGCAGGGAAGCGACGCAACCAGCGACGGTGACGCGACTCCAGGGGCGGCTTCGCGGCAAAGCCAGAAATCGTTCCACGTCCAGAATGGTGACCTCGCTCAGCGGGCGGTGTTGTTGTTCAAGCCAGGTTAGGAAGGCTAGGGCGTGGGTGTGTCGCGTCGTGATAGTCCTGGGAGAAAGCCCACGTTCCTGATCCAAGAAACCTTCAAACTCCGCTAACAGATCAGCATTGGGAGCCGGCGAGCATTCAGGTTCTTTCAAACGACCCAGGAAACGAAGCCAGTTCGTGGCATCGCTAACAAACTTCGTCCGGGCCTTGTGTGGTCCTTTATGCCGGCGGAAGTGGTGCACTGGTTGTTTCATCCAGTCGTCGGCCGCTGCCTCGATCTGCGCTACGGTCACATGGCTCTCGCAGCTGATGTCGACATGCGCGACAAAGGCGGCCAGTTTGCACGCAGTACCGATTACTGTCTCGCGTGCCCAACCACGTTCGCGCAGATGGGACAAGTAACGCGCTCGCTCTTCAGCGAATGGGCCATCGTGGTGATAGGGCGTATCGATACGTCCTGAGAAAACTTCTTGGACACTCTGGTTCATCATTGAGTCCTCCTCAACAATCGTTAGTTGGTTACTGCTCCTCGATTGTCAGGGAGATTGAGTAGAGAAATACAACGACCAGAGATGAGCTGCTAACGGAATCCCGACAAAAAGTTATGTGAGGCCCAGCGAGAGATGATGCCTCATTCCAAACCACTTGGCTCAACAACACCACATGACTTCGAAGACAACATAAGTGAGCGACTTCATGAAAGAGTGTCTTGGTCGGGAGTTGGGCTACAGGATTAATCGCGATCTGCCGCTTGCGCGTGGCGTATCCCTGACAATTTCCGTCCGTGCCAGTGAAAGCGATCTGTTCAATATCGAGGACAGCAAGCGCTCGCGTGGCGTCCCACTGCGGCAATGTTGGCGGCGTGAATTCTTCGCCCACCGTTTGACTGACGACGAACCAGCGAGGCTTGTGCACAAAGGCGGTGTAAGTATGTTTTTTGTTCGCCTCGTCTTCATTGGCCTCCGCATCTTCATCGCGGCGCTTGCGGGTGATTGGCATGCATAGAACAAGGGCGCGCTCTCCTCGTTTCACGTTGCGGCCAAGGGCCTCCCATCCAGGAAACGTATTGATTGGTCCAGGCTCCAGTCCCCGGACCTGACATTGAAAGAGCGCAAGCAACTGATTGCCGACGCTGTACTGATGAAACGCGCTATAAGCCTGCATGATCAGACCTGGCTTATTGACAGCTTCAACCAGCAAAGCTGACCACTTGGGAATATCGAGTGATGTCTTTGTGTGAGTGTCCATGATGTGCTCCCTTCGAGAGTTGAGTGTTTTGGTTTGAGGTATTGAAAAGAGTGTTTCCCCCTCGTAGGGACGTTTGGGACACGAGTGGGTGCCCGACCGCACACCCGAAGGGGCGGAACGAAGTGGAGCACTCGGAACGAAGTGGAGAGTTGTGCGGACGGGCTCTCGTGGCACAATCGGCCCGGAGAGGGGAAACTAGATCAGGTGTGTGAATGTGATTTCTAGAAGAGGATGCGACTATACAAAAGAGGATGCGACTGATTACAGAAGAGGATGCGACTGAGGGTAGGTGGTGGTCCCTGATGATGGAATTATTTTAGATTGGTGCCTGACGAGTCTCGGCATTGGTTCGCCTCCGATTGCCGTTGGCGATGGCGCAAGTGTTGCCTGAGGCGGAGGTGGTCCTATGACGACAAGATTGCGCCCCAGATCATGGGGAGCAGAGCGAAGAAGGCATTCAGTATGAACAGTGCTGCTGTTCAGCGGAACACTTGCCGCCGAATCGACGCGTCGATCCTGCGCCAGCGCAGGCGCGGCAAGCTAGTCCGCTGCAACTGGTTCCACACTAATTCTTAATTCGTTAGTTCAACCCTGAAATTGTGTGGCGGCTCGTTGACCGCGCCTAAGCTTGAACCTCATCCCCGCGCCACACTAATTCTTAATTCGGTAGAGGAGTCATCAGCGGGGGGATCCGACGGCAACTTCACGGCCGCCCTTAGTGTGCCCATGCTTGATGGACGGCGTGGCCCTGGGCCTTGACTAGCCGGGAGAGTTCGCAGTGGTGCGGCGGATGAGCGGGCCGCATTGCTGCGGGGACTACTGCTGACAATTTAGGGTGATTGTTTGGCCTTGGCAGCCTGCGCTGACTTAACCTCGACCGCAACCACGTGTATTTCCCCGGCGAGCAGCTCCCAAGAGTGCTCGATTCCATCGAGCCACAACACCATGCCCGGGCGCAGATCCAGAATCTGCTTCGTCCCTTCCGGCGAAGTGAACTTGACTCGGGCGGAGCCGATACTGACGACCAGCAGCGGCGGGTGTGAGTGCATCGGACTTTTCGTGCCGTGCGCGGCGCGGGCTTCGAGCACGCGAACGTGGTCATTCTGGAATACAACCTGGTGCACATCAGGGTCTACGATGGTCGCATCTTTGGACTTCTGGGCCCAGACCGCAGCCACGCCGAAACCAAGTAGAAGAACCCAGGAAACTACCAATCTTTTTCCCATGCTTACCTCCGTCTTCAAGGGCAGTGGCGTCATCCTAGACACGCACTCCGGTTCCAGTCAAGAAAACAACCCTCAGGGGCTTCGAGCCGAGATACTGTTTCAAGTGCATCGCGGATTACACCACCGAGGTACTCGTCGTCCGGCTTGTGGATGTAGACGATCTGGGCCTCACAGCAAAATGCGAGCCTATCGGCCGGAGGGACTCGTGTGGACGCAGCCCAGTTCAGGAGAGCGCATGCGACCCGGCCACGGTCGTCATCTCGGCGCGTCCGTCGAACATCCTAAGTATCTATCAAAAGTGCTCCATAATACTCAGAAACGCGGCATTGTGCATCACTTGGCTGAGCTGAAGAAGCCCCTCCACCAGTGGTCCTCTATTTTGAGAGGTGCAACCAATCAACTATCACACCTCTTCCCACGGGATCCAGTGCGGCGCGGAGTCTTGTGTGAGTCGCCGCTGTACGTCGCGGCACAGCGGGTAGATGTAGATGCGCTTCACCGCGCGCCCGTGAGCCTCGTGGCGCTGGTCCATCCGGCCACGTCCGCGCGTCTCTCCCAGATCGATCCAGTTCGCTGACCGGTAACTGGTGCCGCGAAACTGCGCGTCCACTAGCGTCTCTAAAAGCAGAGGGCGATAGCCGTAAATGTGCTCCCAGTCCGTGGGCATTTGCTGCGCACACAAAGAGAGAATTGTACTTGCCAGATAGCGCACGCGTACCCAGGGCAGAATGAGGAACCGCGAGTTGTTTACCACGAGCTGAAGGTTGTGCGCCCGCTCCTCATTCGTCCAGCCAATCCAACTATCCCGTGCTGCCATCTTCCAAGCCGGGCTGGACCACAATAAGCAAGCCAGCACCTGCTTCGTTGAGCCCGAGCGCACCAGGTATCTCAAATTAGCCCCGACCGGAACTCTGTATCCCAGATAGTGGTAGCGAGCAACTAACTCATTCCATAGGGCGCTTTCAAGGCCGCTGCGAACAACTGTCAGAGTCAGCGGGGCAAGTTCGCCGACACTGCCAATGAGCGGTTCTTGCTCTACACCGTTCTCAGTGGGCATCAGGACGCGCGGCCCGTGTGGTCCGCTCTCTCGTAGTGCTGGCAGGTTCACCAAGCCAGCGGCACTCAGCATCTCCAACAGCAGCCTGCATTCGTGGTTCTTCAAGCGACCGCTCGGGCGCTTCCATTCCAGCAGTTCGCAGATTGTGCGCGCAATCTCGGTGCGACTCAGAGCGCGAAAATCAGAGACTACGTCGCGGATCAACTGGATCTCAGACGGCAAAAAGCGTCGACCACAGAAAACAAAGGGCAGAGTCTTGCTCTGCTGAACCGTCGGTGTGTCCGCCATCACATCTCTTGTTAGGCCAATGATCCACCAGAAACAACCCGAGTGGCGCGCGTCTTGGAGTTTTCAGAAGACAGTTGAATGGTGCTTGGTCTTTTTCTGCCAGTTTCATAATGCTGCTGATATATGCGGCCACACTCTCCACAACGGAATTGTTGCGTACCATGACGTGAAAAACCACTTTTGAATTGCCGCTGAGTCGCCTGGCAGTGACGACACAGGCCAGGATGTTGCTTCTCTTTGGCTACAATCAATCCTGCTCGTCGCGCCCGCTTTATGATGTGATCTGACAAGAACCGATTGAGTTCTGGCGCCGACGGCTGGCCGCCTTCATTGCGCACGTAGCTGACGGTGGAAATGACTTCTTCGTTTGAAACCTTACGCGCTCCTTTGGTCAAATGCTCACGAACGACTCGCAAGTACCAAAACGGCAAGACCTTTTTATCGCCGATCAAGAAGTAACTGTTCAACTTGTTGGCTTGGCAAAACTCAATGAACCTGTCAGGCCACTCTTCGAGTAACCGGTTAACTGCCTGGAGCAAACCGCGTCGCTGCGCGACGTTGAGGCGCTCGAGAAAAAACTTCTTTCCTAGCAAGAAATCGAGGGGCAAGTCGATTGCGTAGCTTTGCCACAGTGCTGCTTTGAGCGGGCCGGCCATTCTGCCGTAGATCAGTCGGCCCATCATCTGATACAGACCGGAGAAGAACAGATGCGAGTAGATCATGCCATTCTGCGGCATCTCAACCCATCCGTGTCTCAGGGCAGTTGCAAGGAATACATGGAACTCAAACTCCGCAAGATCAACCTTGATGCAATAACGGTCTGTTGCGGAGTCTCGCAGGTCGGCATTGCACTTATTGCACTGCGTCAACATCCAGCGTTCCGCATTGCCGAGTTTTTTTGCCGTTTGTCTTTCATAACAGACGGCTGCACCGCAGCTTTGACAACGGTCAAGCAGGAGTACTCGGTGTATCGGGCATAGGACCATCAGGGCCAAGCGCCAGTAGCGCCGAAAATATGGTTCTTCATCTGAAGCAAGACACCAGGGGCAGAATTGCAGGCCGAAGTGTTTCTGCGGGCGCACGTTCAAATGGCGCGCAAGCATCCAGGGGGCATGGCTCTGACGTGGCCGGTCTACAAAGAGCCAACCCTCATACGAGGCCAGAGTCGTGGCAAATACTCTAGCCAGCGGAGTATTAGTTTTCCTTGCCAACAACTTCAACGCTGTTTGATCGTTCCATAGATCCAGATCTCGAGCGAGCAGATAACGACCCGGCCAGGCTCGGGTGAAAAACGACGATGCTGTTTGCCCATGGGCCAGTGCCAACCGTGCGAGCCAGGAGGACAAAAGCTCATCCTCTTGCGGCTTCAAGTGCACCGGCCATACTCTGCCGGTGAGGTCAGTCTCACCAGCTTCAATCATATCGCCGCCTTCGCCTCGGCTCGCCACTTCCTGTCGGAGGGCGGAGTGAACTCGATTTGTTCGAGCAGCCGGAGCTCGATTCGTTCTTTGCCTGAGGTTATCGCCTTTACTGCAGCCTTGGTGAGGATCGCCGAAACTTCTCCGATCAGGCTCTCGCTCAACGAGAGAATCTTGAGCGCCAGCGCCGGCGCAGTGAGGTTCGACGGTCGAGTCAGCGGCAGCATACATTCAAAGCTGGCCAGCAGTTGCAAGTAAGGATCGGCCTTGGGCTTGAGACCATCGCCGATGGTCCATCTTGGCAAGAAAACCGGCTCAAAGCGGTTGGCCAACTGCGGGTCAGTTTGGAGGGCATTGAAAGCTTCTCTAGTACCGACGCCGACGATAGGAATCTGGAGCTCATTACTCAGGTGCTTGATCGTGTTGAGGAAATTGTGTTGTTGCAACAGGCTCCCGGCCAGGACGTGATGGATCTCATCAATGATCAGCATGCGCAGACCAACTCGGCGCAGGACCGTGATGACTTGAAACTGCTTCCTGCCGGGGGAGTCGTTATGCCTGAAAGGGCAGGCCACTTTCTCCATAATGGTGTCCTAGAAACGACCTTCAGAGGGAGTCGGCGGTGCTTGAACAATCAAGACCGGCAGATGAATAGTCTCGCCTTCCGCATTGTCGTTGGCCGGATGGAGCCGCTTGAATCGATTGATAATCATGGTCTTGCCATTGTTAGTTTCGCCAACAAGTAGCAAGCCCGGCATCCGGTGCGTCGGCGGATAAGTAAGTAAGTCTTCGAGACGATCCAGAATGCACTTGGCCATCGGATAGCCGATCCAGCGGGGACTGCGCACTCGTTGAATCCGTTCTTCATCGCTCAGCTCAAGCGCTGCTCTGACTGGTGGACTCAGATGAGACGCGTTCTTGTTCACAGCTTGTAGCATCGAATGCTGCTGCCTAAAGCTCTTCTAACTCATCGAACGGGTGCACTACTGGCAGAGTGCCGCCGCTCTCATTCCGGGCGGTTTCGCTCGGTGTCTTCTCAACCGCTGCCCCTGGCTTGTAAATCTGTTTGTTGGCTCGTCGCTGTTGGTTCTTTCGGCGAACGTGCTTTGTCTCATTCCTGGCCTGCTCCTCAATGGCCCGCATCTGTTCATACGATCGGAATATCAGCGCTTCGTCAATCTCCCTGACTCCTTGCTTTTCAAGCCGGCGTCTGGCCTCGCGGAACTCCCAGATGCTCATCGGAGAGTGTGCGGTGTCGCGGTAGGGGATGCGGAAATAATCCTTCACTTCTGGATCATAAAAATAAAGAGTGCTGATGTCGCGCGGGTCCCGACGGAAAGTGAACTTGCGTTTCGCGCGCGGCTGGCCCGGCTCCTTCGCGTTGACGAAGCGGCGCAGCACATCGCTGTAATAGTGGACCTCGTCCACGACCACGCCGTAAGGTTGCACTGTGCGTTCAAACAAAGGCATTAGGTCAAAACGCAAGCGGTCCTCATCAACGATGCGTCGCGGCAAGCCCCGCCCGGGCATCTCATCCGTTCCCAGAATCCCTTTTTCATACTGTTGAAGTGGAGAGGTCATCAAGCCGCCATGCTCGCGCTGCTGATAGACGCCGGTAATATAGGTGACGAGCCACTTCTCAAACTCAGCCATCGTCATTACCGCCTGGCGTTCCGAGTCATACTCACCACGCTCGGCTGCGGAAGAAAAAGTAGTGCCCGGCAGCGAATGAATCTCCTGATTGAAAGTGCCCAGTAATCTTTCAATGTGAGCGCCGTAGCGCGGTGTCTTCACCGGCCGCCATTCGAGATCAATCTTGTATTCCTTGCAGGCGCGCTGCAGCATGTTCCCGCGAAACTCTCTGCCGTTATCAGCATGTATACGTTGCATCACACCCCAGCATGGCCAGCTGGTCGAGAGACCCAACTTAGCCAGCCATTGCTCCTTTGGCAGAATCGCGTGAGCAATGCACAGGCCCACTGACATGCTGTTGGGCGGCTCCAAAGAGACATAGATACCCACCACCATCCGACTGAACACATCAATGGCCAGAGTTACCCAAGGTCGGCCAATACAGAGGCGGTGAATATCGTCAACCAACATGAGGTCAAACTTTGTGTGATCAATCTGGACCACCGCGAGCGGCCAATCAGCGCCGGGAAAATGACCGGGGAACGCGTCATGCTTCTCGCTGGCAGCCTTCGCCCCCAGCCGCTCTTTGTCCCTCTCCTTTTCCGAGACGGCAAGGATGCGATTACGAATGGTATTGTAATGAGGCGGCTTGAGTTCTGCGTGGGCGAAGCTCGTTCTTATCTCATCAGCTGTTTTCTTAATGGAACGCTTTTGTCTGTTCAAGTAAACCTCTTTGAGCAAACTGTCGACGATTGCTTCTGCCTCCGGCGCCAGCCGACTCCGCCCCTTACCACCGCTTGGCTTTGTCGGAGTGAGATCTGAGACCCTGCCGCTTTGCTCGTAAAGCGCCAGCTTGCGATAAACGGTCGTCCGGTGAACGCCGGCTTCCTGTGCCACAGCTCTAACCATCTCGTCAGTTCGTCGACCCGAGAGCAAAGGATAAATCCTGCTGAACCACCGTTCGGCGGTGGTCCAATCTTTCTGCTCGATCAATGCGAGGTCTTTGGCTTCTGTCTTCTTCGGTATGGATGGTTGTGAGGGTGGCGTAACGTCGCAGAGCTTCAACTTGATGCTTCTGCCTGTTTCCTGGTCTTTGGCCAGAATAGCCTCAAGACTCAGAATGTGGGTAATAACGTAGCGCCTGCCATCGCTTTCGATGGCCGCTCCCGGCGCTAACCCTAGCAGTTGGTTCATCGCGCTCGCGCCTCTCTTTGGATCGTCTCAACCAGATCGGACTGCTCATCGTTAATCGTTGGTCCAAGTCGACTCCAATGCGGCCGTTCGCTACCAGTTTCCACAACGCGGGAAGCAACGTTGCTTTCTGCATTGCATCGTTGGATAGAAAAGTAAGCAGGCTAGCGGGAGTGGCCGGGCTTTTGCCGGCTGCGGTCTCAAGCAATAGTTGGGTCAGCGCCCCATCGACCGGATGCTTTCTGAACTCGAGCAGGAAGGTGATGTTCTTTAGATAAGACGTTCGCAGTTCTCGCTCCGTGATGACCGCGAAGTCCCAACTCCGTTCACTTGCATAGGCCCTGGCCGCGCGAAACTTTGGCTTCAGTTCAGCCCAGTGCTTGAACAGATCGCTTCTGTACTTGACCTCCGCCAGGAGCGGCTGCCAGTCTTTTGTCATCGCAACATCTTTTCGGTAGGAGATGAGCAGGTCAGGTGTGTAGCGCCGCTGCTTACCGCTGGTGTCTGTGAAGTCTATTGTGAGCGGCTGCTCTTCGTGCTCAAGAACATTCTTGTTGAAAAGCAGATGCTTGATGAAGTCGCGTTCCAGACTCGATTCGTAACTAGTGCTGCGCGCCGATTGATCATCGGCTACCAGCCCTGTAACGCTTCGATAGTTCGCCCGGATCTTCCTAACTGCCATCCACTTCGCTTCCGATCAAGTCGTTCCGTCCTTCAACCGAGGCGCTCTCATTCAGCTCTCCACCGAAAACTGATCGGCCACCCTTACCATACCGAAAGCTTCACCATTTGTCCAGCCAAATCTTTTTTACGGGCCACATCGCCGTCAACCTACAAACGATCTTGTCGCTCCCATCCAAAACTGGTCGCAACGACTTTTGTATATTCCAAAACCACTCGCATCGACTTCTGTATACACTCGCGCCCACTTCTGTGAAAAAATGCCGATTTGGCCCTCTCAGTCGCATCCTCTTCTGAAACTCACAATTTGTTTTCTTCTTCTTTCGGCTGGAATGGAGCGGAGCGGAATGTAAGGCCAGGCCCTATTAAATCAAGGGTGCGCGTGAGTGCACCGAACCCAATTGACACTATTGAGAGCTATCGATTTGGAGTTTCGCGGTGTGAATGCCTGCACGAGTTATCTGAGGAGAAACTTTGCTTGCGGGCACGTCTCCTGGCCCAAGTCGCATCCAAGCCGATCAGCCTAACCACGCCTTAAGCCTTTTGACTAACTGAATTCTTACTCGCTCTGGATTAGCCTGACAAACACGTTCTCGCTCTTAATGGGACTGCGTGCAGAAGTGAGATCTGTTCTGAGACTTTGGCGGCATTCTTTTCATTGTATTTGCGGATGAAATGCTGAGCCAAAGTCAATATGTCCTCCCGCCTGTCACGCAACGCAGGCGAGTGGATCTGCAGCACATTGA
>Ga0209431_10001078_pt1 | contig 22649 bp, 19 predicted proteins | sample RifCSP13_3_FD_184021 | JGI IMG/M metagenome (GOLD analysis project Ga0209431, IMG submission 184021) | Soil microbial communities from Rifle, Colorado - Rifle CSP2_sed 13_3 (SPAdes) (version 2) | ecosystem: Environmental > Terrestrial > Deep subsurface > Rock core/Sediment | place: Rifle...
AGGGGATGGGTCCTTCGAAGTCACGTTCCAAACCGAAGCGGGGATCGTGCACACCCTGGACGCCGCCACGGGAGCGGAGCGGTGGTCGCGGGACCTCGGGGACATCGTCGCCGCGACGCCCGCGATCGGAGACGTGGACGGGGACGGCAAGATGGAGATCGCGTATTCCCTCGTCGTCGACGGCGGGGTCGCGGTGCTCCGGGCGAATGGAACCGTCCTCTGGCAGCAGCGCCTCCACGACTTCTCCTACCGGAGCCCGACTCTCGTGGACGTGGACGGGGACGACCTCGTCGACGTCGTCGAGGGCGACTCGAACAACCCGTCCGTGACGGCGTACCGGGGGACCGACGGAGCCGTGCTCTGGGACGTGGCCCTCGCCGCCGCGTGGGCCTCGGGACCCCTCGTCGCCGCGGACACGGACGGGGACGGGCATCTGGAAATCCTCGTCGGCTCGGACGCGGGCCTGGCCGCGCTCGACGCCGCCACCGGGGCCCAAGAGTGGTTCCTCGCCCTCCCGTCGATCCGGGGCGAACCCCTCGTGACGGACGTGACCGGCGACGGCAGAGCAGAGATCCTCGTCGGGGCGGGGGACGGGCGGATGTACGCGCTCGGCGTGCCGGAGGACCTCCGGTTCGAGCCGCGGACGATCGGCTACTGGAAGCACGAGTGCACGATCGACGCGCCGAAGGGCGACCACGTCGGGATTCCGCAATCGTTCGTCGACGAGATCCGGTCGCGTTCGCAGGTCTTCGGCAACGTGGCGTCCAAGGACGACGTGTGCCGCATCCTCGACGGCCCGAGGGGGAACGACATGCGGGCGCGGGCGGAACAGCAGCTCATGGCTCTGTGGCTGAACGTCGTGTCGGGGTTCGTGGACGTGAACGTACCCGTTGACCTCACGTGGACCTCGGCGGTGACCGTCGGCGGCGCGATTGCGGACATTGAGGCCACGCTGACGGGCTCGCCCACCCGCGCGGACCTCGAGCGCGCGAAGAGCCTGGCGGACGCGTTGAACAACGGCCAGCGCTGACCGGAACACCTAAGCCGGGGAGGCGCATGCGCCGTCGGTCCCGGATTTGATAACGACGGTCCCACGCCTGATAACCGGGCGGGAACGTACTAATAGCGCGTCCCGGGAGTGAGGGCCGGACATGGGGTTCGCCGACTTTATATACGCCACGCTCACGTTCGCGCTGCCGCGGCCCATGGACATTGTGCCCGCCGTTCTCGCATTCGCCGTCGCTCTGGCGGTCGTCCTCGTGACGATGCCCCCGCTGATTCGAAAGATGCGCGAGGGCGGCATGGTCGGCCACGACGTGAACAAGCGCGGCCACCCGGCGGTCGCGGAGCTCGGCGGGATCACGGCCCTGTTCGCGTTCTCGATCTCCCTCTCCGTCGTCGTCGGCGTCGAGAAACTCGTGGGCGACATCTCCGAGCCCCCGTACCTGGCGGCAATCTCCGTTTTCTTCATCGCCTCCATGATTGGGCTGATCGACGACATCTCGAACATCAAGCAGCGCGTGAAGGCCGTGGCAGTCGTGTTCGCGGCGCTCCCGCTGGTCCTCGTGCACTTCAAGAACGGCGGGCTCACGCCCAGCGGCGTCTACGAGGGGACGATCGATATCGGGCTGAACGCATTCATCCAGATTCCGCTCGATGGCGTGATCGACTTCCGCGGCATGCCCCTCCTGTACTGGTTCGTCCTCGTCCCGATCGGCGTGACGGGCGTCGCGAACGCGATGAACATGTCCGCGGGGTACAACGGGCTCGAGAGCGGGCAAATCGCCGTCGTGAGCGGCTCCCTGCTCGCCGTCGCCGCGTTCCGGGGCACGCCGGAGTCCGTGCTGATCTTCGCGGCCCTCCTCGGCGTCGCCCTCGGCCTCTTCTGGTTCAACCGGTACCCGGCGCGCGTCTTCATCGGGGACATCGGCAGCCTCGGGCTCGGCGCGGCGATCGCGGCAGGCGTGATCATCGGCGGCATCGAGGTGTACGGGCTGATCGCGATCGCCCCCGCATTCTACGAGGCCGGCGCGACCCTCTACTTCGGGCCCATCAAGAAGAACGGAAACCGCCGGGAGGCCTGCCACAACCCGAAGATCGCGGCGGACGGGACGCTGTCGCCGCCGAAGGGCGCGGAGCGATACACGCTCGCGTACTACCTGCTCGGCAGGAGGCCGATGAAGGAGCCGCGCCTCGTCGCGACCCTTTTGGCCCTGTACGCCATCGCGGGAGTCGTGGCGATCGCGCTCAGCCTGGTGTAGGCATGCCCCGGCCCGGACGGGACGGCATCGTCATGGTCGCGTACACGCGGTACCCGTGGGACCCTCGCGTACGGCGCGAGGCGGAGACCCTCGTCCGTCAGGGGCACGCGGTCACGGTCATCTGCAACCGCGAGCCCGGCCATCCCGCCGAGGAGGTCGTGGCCGGTGTCCGCGTCCTGCGCCTGCCTCTGGAGATCCGGAGGGGTGGGTCCTTCCGGTATCTTTTCCAGTACATCGTCTTCTTCCTGATGGCCGCCACCGCGCTCCGGCGGTTCCGACCGTATGGCGTGCACGTTCACTCCCTTCCGGACTTCCTCGCCTTCGCCGCGATCGGGCCAAAGGCCCGCGGGGTTCCCCTCGCGCTGGACCTGCATGAGGCGCTCCCCGAGATCGTTCGCGCGCGATTCCCCCGGTCCGTGTTCGCGGTCGGTCTCGCGCGGGCCGCCGAGAAGCTGAGCACGGGCTTCGCGGACCACGTGATCGTCGTCAACGAGACGATTCGCGACGTGCTCGCCGCCAGGGGCATCCCCCTCGACCGAATCACGGTCGTGTACAATTCGCCAGACGCCCCTCCTGGTCCCGTGCAGGCGGTCGAGAGTCCGCTCGAGACCTCGGCCCTGCGCCTCGTGTACGCGGGCACGATCGATCCCGAGCGGGATCTCGCGACCCTGATCCGCGCGGTCGGTGAGCTGTCGAGGACGGTCCCGACCGGGCTCGTGATGTACGGTCGCGCGGAGCCAGAGCACCGCGCCTACCTCGAAGGCCTGATTGATGGACTCGGGTTGCGGGACCGCGTCCGGTTGGGCGGCGTCCTGCGCCCTGAGAGTGTCCTACCGCACCTCGCGCACTCCGACGTGGGCGTCGTGACGTACGCGCGGAACCCGCTCACGGACCTCGCCCTGCCGAACAAGGTCTTCGAATCCGTCCTCCTCGAAAAGCCGCTCGTGCTTCCGGACCTCCGGGCGATGCGACGTGCGTTTGCGGACGCTGCCTGGTTCTATCAACCGGGGAACGCCTCGGACTTGGCGGCGAAAATCCGGGAGGCGGCGACCGCGGGCGCGGAGGGCGCGAGGCGACGGGGCCGCGCAAGAGCCGTGTACGAGTACGCGCGGTGGGAGGTTCAGGCGGAGCGCCTCGCCGCGCTGTACCCTCGCCGCACGACCCGTGCGTCGGCGGAGGGACTCGCGTGCACGTGACCCTCGTGAGCGGCATCGACCCGTCCGCTGCGCAGGCAGGAGGGACGCGCACCTATGTGCTCGGGCTCGCGGAACGGCTCGCCCGGAGAAACGTCTCCGTCTCGCTCGTCGCCCGGAATGGCGGCACCGCGCCGGTCGAGGGCGTGGACTACGTGCGGATCCGAAGCGGGCCGAGCAGCGTCCGGTTCCTGATGCGGCTCCTCGCGTCGGCACCGGGACTGCGGATCCCGCGGGAGTCGATCATCCACGTCCAGCGCCCGGACGACCTCGTCGCGTTCGCCTTCACGAAACGGAGGAACCCAAAGGTCTGCACGCTCCACGGGATTCCCGCCCTGGGCGTGCGACGACGGAAGGGAACGACGGTGTCCGCGGTGTACGGGGTCCTTGAGCGGGCGGGACTCCGCCGGGCGGACCGGGTGATTGCCGTCGACGCGAGGACGGCGGACTGGTATCGGTCGCGATACCCCTCACTTGCGAGCCGCATTATCATCGTGCCCGTGGCGGTCGACGGGATGCGGTTCCGACCGTTGGACCGGTCGGCCGCCCGTGCGCGCTTTGCGGTCACGACGAAACACGTCGTCGCGTTCGCGGGCCGGCTCTCGCCGGAGAAGCGCGTCGACGCGCTCATCGCGGCGGTCCGGGAACTCCCCGACGCGGTCCTCCTGATCGCAGGGGACGGCCCGGAGGAAGGCCGACTCCGGCAGGTCGCGCGCGGGGCCTCCGTGACGTTCCTGGGCGCGATCCCTCACGACGACATGCCTATCCTCCTGAACGCCGCCGACATCCTCGCCCTGCCCTCGGAGTACGAAGGGATGCCCACGGTCGTCTTGGAGGCGCTTGCGTGCGGAACTCCCGTGGTCGCGACGCATGCCGGTGGGATCGCGGACGTCGTCACCCCGGGGAAAACCGGGTGGCTCCTCCGGGACGTCGACGCTCTCGCGGAAACCCTCAAGGATGCGCTTCCGAAAGGCGGTGGGATGCGGGCGGCATGCGTGACGGCCGCCCGGCCATACGCATGGGACTCCGTCGTGGACCGGATCCTCGCGGTCTATCGGGAGGCCGCGGCATGAGGCTCTTTCGCCGCTGGCAGCCCGCGGACCAGTTCCCCCTCGTCCGCTCGAAGTTCGCGCGGATCCTGGAGCTGTGCGACGGGAAGGACGTCCTGGACTGCGGGTGCATCGGGGACGTCGCGGAGAGCGTGGAGGAGGCGAAGCAAGCGACGCACGAGCAGATCGCGCGAAGGGCCAAGTACTGCCTGGGGATTGACATCTGGAAGGAAGAGGTCGAGAAGCGGAAGGCGATGGGGTACAACATCGTGTACGGAAACGTGGAGACGATGGCCCTCGGCCGGCAGTTCGACGTGGTCGTGGCGGCGGACCTAATCGAGCACCTCGCGAACCCTGGCTTGTTTTTGGAGCGTTGCCGGGAGCACCTTCGGGACGGTGGGCTCCTGTGCATCGTTACGCCGAATGCGCATTCCCTCAACACGAGCGCGAAGGCCCTCCTCGGCGTCAGGGCGGCGATCAATCCGAAACACACCTCTTGGTACGACCCGACAACGCTGAAGCAGTTACTCGCCCGGCACGGGTTCCGCGCGCGGGAGGAGTACTGGCAGGACTACGGGGCGAAAGAGTTCGCCAAGCTGGCCGTGCGATTGCGGCCGAATCTGGCGGCTCACTACATCGTGATCGCGGAGGGCAGGGCATCATGAACCTTCCCCGACGGACGGTGTACATGCTCCTCCTCGCGCTGATCTGCTTGAACGTCCTCGTGCGACTCCCCCGGAGCGAGCATGAGACAGGAATCGATTCCTTCTTCATACACAACCTAGCGACAGCGGTCTCTGAACAGGGTCGACTCCCATGGGTTTTGAATCCGCTCGGATACTTCGGTTGGTATCCGTTGTCCTATCCGAGTTCCGCTCCAATTCTCATTTCCGGAGTCGCACAGACCTCGGAATTGACCGAAGAAGGCGCAATCCTAGTGCTCTCGCTCGTGTATGGCCTCTTGGGTGCCCTCGGTGGGTTCGTCCTGGCGCGATCGTTCCGCCGAGACGATGTGTTTGCCGTACTCGTTGCGACCATCTTCTCGCTCGCCCCCCGTTTTATCAGTTTTACCCTCTGGTCAGCCTCGTCCCGAAACCTCTTCATGGTCCTCATTCCGATCTTCCTCTGGGCCCTCATCAGGAGCTACCGCCGACCGCTACCGCAGAACACTGGCCTCTTGGTGAGCGTCCTGGTCGTCATGTTGGCGACCCACCGCCTGACCATCCTCCTTGCGGTCGTGGTCATCGCGTTCATCGCCACGTACATCTTCATCCTACTGAGCCGGGTTGCACGGATCCGGTTCCCTCGGACCCTGCTGTCCGCGCAAGCACGACGATGGGCCCCCGGGATCACCCTTCTCGGGATCGGAGTAATTGCGGTCGTCATGGTCTTCGGAACGGAGGTACTCAGCGAATACAGTGAAGGCGAAGTCTGCTCCGGAACGGAGCTCCCGTCCCAGTTGTGCAATCTGGGAATCAGCATCACGAGGAGCGTTGGGCTAGCTCTGCCGTTCGCTCTAGTAGGCGTCTTCGTCGTCGTCCGAGAGCGCGGCAAGGGGTTCAATGAGTCGTTTCTGGTATTGGCTTTGCTCTCTCTGATACCGACGCTCTTCCTGCGGCAATACACCGGCTTCTATATCCTGCCTTTTCTGTCCGTCGCGGCCGCGTTTGGAGTCGTGGGAGTCCTCCGGCTCGCGGTCAAGCATCGGAGGGCGAGGAACGCGCTCATCGTGGCGTGCGTCGCGGGAATTGGTGGGTTCTCCCTTGCTGTGCTGCAAGTAGAGGTGGACCGCAGTACTTCCCTTTCGGATGCAAGCTACAGCACCGCACTGTATCTCACGACTCTCCCGGATGGGAACTTCGTTGCGAACGAGGGACTCGTCACGATTCGCGTCGCGGCAGTTTCGGGTCGCAGCGGGTTACCTGTCGGTGGCGCAGGCACGACAAGCCAGAGTCCCGAGCTCCTGATCATGGGAGCGTATAACAGCACGACGTTGTATGAGAGGGAACGACGGATTCCGATCACGGAACTCACGATTGAAAACGACTCTCCTTTCACCCTCGACGGCGTCGACGTGCGGACGGCGTGGCAGGTCGACATCCTGTTCAAGAGGGTGGACGACGTGACATCGTCCACCGTCAGGCAATTCGGTCTCCGGTATTACCTAGAGGACGATTCCCTCCGGGGCGTGTTCTCCGCCTACGGCAACATCTACCGAGGCTTCCCTTTCGACGAGTTCGCGAAGAGCGTACACGCCGAGAGGTACAAGATATACGACGGCAGTACGGAGGACGTGTATCTTGTCTTCGGATCTCCCACCCGGTGAAGCTGCGGATCAACGAGGGACCATTTTCCGGAGGCTTCCCGTGAGGAGCGCCCGCTCGTCGTCATTGAGAAGCCAACGGTATCCGAAGAGTGCCGCGCCCCCCGATGAGGGTACGGCAAGCATGACGGGGAGTGGGTCGGGCGCCAGTGCGAGGAGCACGGCGACGGCGAGTGCAACCATCGAGAAGACCAGCGTCGGCACAAGATGCTGAAGGTGAATCTCCCCGCGGCGCGCCAGCAGACCCAACAGAATCGCAAGTAGGGCTGCCTCGGTGAGGAGAGCAGCGAGTGGCAAGCCCATCGTGCGAAATGCGGGGACGAGAGGAACCAATAGGACGAGACTAACCCCAGCCGAGAAGAGGCTCACCAGAAACGCCGCTCTGGTGCGCCCTGTCGCAACAAGGTAGTGATCTCCTAGGATGGTCGTGGGGAACGTCGTTACTCCCACCAGTGCGAGCGCGATGGCCAGCGGGATTGCCGGAAGGAATTCGTCCCCGTAGAGAAAGCGGATCGCAGCGGACAGGCTCAACAAGACAAGCACAGCAACGGGGACAACCAGCAGAACTGAGAACTTGACGAGCTGGGTTAGAATCTCCGTCCGACGCTCGGGAGTTCGTAGCGCGTTGACGTTCGCAAGAATCGGCAGCATGGGGGAGAGCAGGGTCCGTGGGAGGAATAGGATGGCACTGAAAAACACCCCCGCGATACGGAAGTGACCGAGGTCGACGAGGCTGATGAATAGAGCAACGACGCTATTCTGGAGGAGAGCCGAAAGCCGAGATACCATGGAGGCCGCATTCAGGGGTGCGGCGAAAGCCATGAGAGACTGGGCCGCCTTCCAGGAGAAGACCCAATTCCATGCTATCGTGCGTCGGCGGAGGGCAAGCAAAGCGGCGATGGACGCGGTCACAGCGCTAAGAGAGACGCCGAGTGCGGCGGCGGCCGCGGCACCGACCAAGCCCATCCCTGGGACGAGGGATGCGAGGAGTACGACGTTGGATAGGACTGTGAAACCGCCAATGAGGTTCGCCGTCTGGAACTCCTCCAGTCCCTGGAGCACTCCGCTCGAGAACAGAGCGACGATGTTGAACAGGAGCGTAAAACCCAGAATCAGAAGCATCGGACCAAGCTCCGGCTGGTCGTAGAGGGATACGGCCGCGGGCGCGACGACGAGGACGACGAAGATGCCGCCGAAACCTGCCACGATCAGCAGGATGATTAGGGCACTCGAAAGGAGGGTCGAGAGGCGGCGAGGGTTGCGCTCGCGCATCTCTGCCGTGAATTTCGTGACCGCAATCGGAATCGAGAGACTGATCAGCGGGACCAGGACCGCACCAAGAACGGCGTAGAGCGTGTACGTGCCGACGCCTGACGCCCCGAGGAGCCTGGCGAGAATGATGGAGACCGTGAAGTTGCCGACGACGCTAACAATTGTGCCGAGCAGGGCGAAGTAGGTGCCCCGAATCATCCGGGTTCTCACGGGTTGGAAGTCCGTGTCCATGGTTACGACCTATCCACGGTCCCCTCACGAGGCTTGGAGGGAAGCAAATCTCGATAGACTTCGCGCATCGCTTCGCTGACCTCACGCTCGCCAAATTCCTGCTCTATGCGCACTCTCGATAGCCGTCCCTTTCGGGAGAGCTCGTCCCTTGTCTTGCGCAAACGATCGATGAGCGTGAGGAAGGCACCTGTGTCCTCAAGCGGGATGAGAAAACCGTTCTCATCCGTCAACGGATATCGATCCGCGTTCGAAAACATGGCAGCCGGTCGGCCGCAACTCATGGCCTCGAGTGTACTGCGCCCAATCCCTCCCCAAACGAGCGGATTCACGAGGAGATCAACAGACCAGTAGAACGATGGCATCTCGCTGTTAGGGACGTTCCGGACGATGGACACATGGCCGCCGGGGAACCAACGCCTGCGGATGGCGGTCTCCTCCATCGACGTAGCGACGGCGAGATGCAGCTCGACATCGTCAGGTAGGGAGTCCGCGACCGCCGGTAGGAACGTCCTCGACTCGCCGGTCCGAAAGATCCGCCCTGCGTATCCGATTTTCAGCGTCGGACGGTCCTCCAGGGGACGTGGGTAAAAGAGCCCGGTGTCGATTCCGTTGGGCACAAACCATCGCCGCCGGGAGAAGCCCACTTTCTCGTCGTGTGCCGTGAGGTAACGGAAGGCGTCCCGATCCACGCAAATCACATTGGGGAATGCCTCCGCAACCACAAGGTCCCCTTCGTGCAGCGGGTTCGCAAATCCCAGCTCCCCCCTCCGTGAGAACTGGGAGTGCTCGGTGAACAGGACGGGCTTGTGCGTCCAACGAAAGTCGCTGAACCAGCGGGCGATGATCCAGAAGGCGCGGTTGCGGAGGCGCGATCCCGCTCGCAGCAGGGATTCAACCTCGACTGCCGCGTGAATGTGAAGCAGATCGAATGTCGCCCCCCGGACGAGCCGCCGATTCTGGAACGCGCGGACCGACTCCGCGGCGATCCCCCAAATCCGTGCGAGATGCGGAGGCATCTTGGCCCCAGCTTGATCGAGCCAACCTCCTCGCCTCCACAGGAATCGGACGTTCGGAGGCCATGCGTCAAGGCGGATTCGACTGGAGGGTTGGCCCGTAAGGACAGCGAATTCGAAGTCGGCGAGGCTCCGGACCATGGAGTAGAGGTATGGGCTGTGGACAGGACCTCCGAACAAGTCCACGTGAAGCACCAAGACCACCGGGCGGCGCGCGATCGTGCCAGTCGTTCCTAGCACCTCAGTCGAGGAAGTGTATGCCGACCTCGGGTCTTGTCCAACGAACCCGACAGGGCTTCAACCCCTCATCCGTAATTAACGTTTCCGAGACTCCTTTTCCCTGGACATATGCGGTGCTCCAAGGGGGGAACCCATCAAGCGGCCCGTCAGCTCCTTGGTTGTGGCGGACGCCGACCCTCGTCAGTGATGACAAGGACCTCGTCATACAGCAGCCGATAGTCCTGCCACGCTCGAGCTCCGTCATAGGCGGACTCGACCAGTCGCATTGCAGCCTCTCCCATCCGCTTCGCCTCCGATTCATGCCCGAGGATCCAGAGCAGAGCATCCGTCAGGCGATCTGCATCTTTGGGGGGAACCAGGAGCCCCGTGACGCGATCGGACACTACCTTCGGAATGTCCCCGACCGAAGTGGCGACGACCGGAAGGCCCATGGCCATCGCCTCCAACAGGCTGAGGGGGAGTCCTTCACGGTGGGACGGAAGGATGAACAGGTCGGCAGCCGCAAGGCATCGAGCGGCGTCGCTTCTGTATCCCAGGAATAGCAGGTCCTGATTCATGGCTCCTTCATTATTGAGTCGCAACGAAGAATCCCGCGGGCCAACGAAGACAAGGCGTAAGGGACGTGAGACGGATGCCCGAACGTGTTGGAATGCCTCGAGAAGCTCCATGACACCTTTGTCTTCTGTGACTCGCCCCACAAACGCGATAACGAAGAACTCGTCCAAGCCGAGCTCGCGACGGACCGACGCCCTTGTCAACCGAATCGCTCGGAGGGATGCGACTGGAACGCCATTTGGAATGACACGCCCCCTCCCGCCGGCCTCCACGAACATGGACTCTGCGACGAAAACGAGGCGATGGGGGAGCATGGCACCCAAGCGCTCACTGAGGTCGAATACCAGGCCGCGGATCCCATCGGGCCGAGGGGACTTCCCGTGAACGGTAAGTACTACGCCTTTCCCGAGGATTCGACCAAGCAGGCCCAGCACAATCGACTGCGGGTGCAGCTGCTGACAGTGAACCAGCTGCACTTCCCTGTGGCGGAGGAGCGTCAGCGAAGACCGAAGGGAAAGCCGAAGGTTAGACTCGGGGACTTCGGAACCCCTCGGCGCAACAATGATCACGGAGCCGTCACGACCGCGGATCGCGTCTGCAAGGAATCGAACGAAGGAGGAAACCCCGCTGGCGGAGCCCACTGGATATGGGGTGGCCAGCAAAAGCCGCATGTCCCGCCGAAGTCAGTCTCCCTACATAGCGTTAACCGGGGAGATCTCGCCCTTGTGGGGGCCGCAAGCGGACAAGGACCCCTGGACGGAGAGCGAAGGGTTAATGTCAGATGCGAGAATGAGCGACCGGCCCGCGGGAACCGGCTATGAGAATCCTGTTCCTCGCCTTGGATGTGCGGCTCGAAGTCCCGCGGGGGGACGCGGTCCACGTCGTGGAGGTCGTCCGTGCCCTTGGCACGAGAGGGCACCACCTGACGGTTGTGACAGCGACCCCTGAGGGCGCGGTCCCTGATCTCGGACCCAACGCTGTTCATCACCGGCGAGCTGAGGGATCGGACTGGAAAGTCGTACTCCGGTGCCTCAGACTCGCCCGCGGAAACGCTGCGGATGTGGTCTATGAGCGGCGATTGTCCCCAAAGATCGCGTTTGCGGTGTCCATGCTCGCCCGCCTTCCCTTCGTCGTCGAGGTGAACGGAATCGAGGATGAAGCGCAAATGCTTGGTCATCCGACGGCGAGGCGATGGCCCACGATTCGTCGCGCAATCCGAAGACAGATGTACCGCCGTGCAGCGCGCGTCGTCACGGTATCCGAGCGCCTTAGCAATCAGGTCCGGCGAGAGCAGCGATTGGAACATGGACGCGTCGTCACGGTTCCGAATGGCGTGGACACCGACCGCTTCGTGCCCATCGATTCGACAAGCGCCCGGACGGAACTGGGCATGGTCGGGGGGCCTTGGATTGTCTACGTGGGGAACCTCGTCCCGTGGCAGGGCGTGGAAACTCTGCTGAAATCGATGGCACACCCGGCGATGACTCTCGACGCAAGACTGGCAGTAGTAGGCGATGGAGCCTCCCGTCCACTATTGGAGGAGACGGCCCGTCGTCTCGAGATCCACAACCGAGTCACGTTCTTCGGGGCTGTGCCACATGAGCAAGTGCCCATCCATGTCAGCGCTTCCGATGTCTGCGTTGCACCCTTCACTCGCTACCGGAACGAGGCAATAGGACCCTCCCCGCTGAAGCTCTACGAATACATGGCGTGCGGCAAACCCGTCGTCGCCAGCGACATCCCCGGAGTGCGTGACGTGCTCGTGTCCTCGGGCGGAGGCGTGGTTGTCCCCCCCGATGACCCCCCGAGTCTCTCCCGCGCGACCGCGGAGCTCTTGTCCAGCCCCACGAAGGCTCGCGCGATGGGGGCGAAGGGCCGTCTGTACGTGCTCGCGGAGGCCACCTGGCTGAAGACCGCAGAGCGACTCGAAGGAGTTCTCGTCGAAACGCGAGATCAGATGCCTTAAGGCCGCTGCATTCAAGTTGAGGACTCCCTATTCCCTGGCACCCCGGGCGATGCGATGAACATTCTAGCGGTTGGCGCACATCCGGACGACGTGGAACTCGGATGCTTCGGCTCCCTCCTTGAAAAGAGGCGAAACGGGCACCGGGTGTATGCCGTCGCTCTCGCTCCCGGCGCCTACGGAAAGCATTCGAAGACAATCGTCGAAGAAGTGTGGACGAACAGTCGCAAGATCCTCCGCAAAGGCGGGGGCGCCGCTGACTACATCCTCGGCCAGTTCCCGATTGGAAGGTTGGCCCAGGCGTGGGACACGGTGGGTTTCGTGGACGAGCTAATCCGTGAACACGACATCGACACGGTGGTCGCCCACCATCCCGGCGAATCGCACCAAGATCACGTGGCCGCCCAGCGAATCGCAGTTAGCGCGGCTCGCCGACACGTCGACCGCCTCTGGCTCTGGGAGTCCTCGATCTACACGCATCGAAGCGTGCTCCCCTTCCGTCCGCAGCTGTACATCCCGCTCTCCGCCGAATCATTCGAAGGGAAGATGCGGGCCTTGGAGCGCTATCAGAAGGCGGGACTGCTCGATGAGCAGGAGGTCGAAGCCCATCGCCATCTCGCGCGCTATCGTGGAGCTGAAATGCATCGGGAGTACGCGGAAGCGTTCGAAGTGGTGTGGGAGGTGCGTGAGGAATGACCCCAGGCAGGTCAAGAGAGGCGCGATAGGTTTCGGGGAGCGCGCGACGGTGGACGAACCGCAGGACTTTGAACTCCGTGCTGCGCGCGATGTCCGGGTCCACCGGGAGTCACACCGCATGGACCTTGACGGCAAGCGAGAGGCCCTCGTCGAGTTTGCTCGGGGGTTCTACGCGAACCGAATCGCTATCGACCTTGGGAAGTCGGTCGAGACCACGCTGGAGAGTCTCGTGCGTCCGGCCACTCCCCTGATACAGATGGCCCACGACGGCCAGTTGCCACACCTCGGCATCGTACGAATGGTGATCAAGGCCGATCAGATTGTCAGGCTCGCTGGGGGCGGCGTGACCTTGTACCTAGTCGGCAACCACTATTCTCCGTCCATGCGTCCGGAGAACATCCGGTTCGGGATGCCCCTGAAGGGTCAGTCCCCCGACGACGTGAAACATCCGCCAAGGGTTCGCATAGGGAAAGCAAACGCTCGCACACCTTTCCGATGGCTCAAACCGCCTGCCCAGGAAGATCTCCTCCGTCTTCACGATCAGGTACGTGACTTTGTGACGAACAATCTGACACATGAGGAAAAAGAAGGGAGGACACTGGTTCCACAGACGGAGTCCCAGATTGCATCCCGCTTAGAAACGGCGTTCGCGCTCCTGAGGACAGCCGCGGCCTCGGTCGCGAACTTCGGGGACTGGCTCGTGCGTGTTCAACACGACCTCTTCCACGTCCTGTTGGGGGAGGAGGCGGACCGAATTCTCTTCCTCCCGATGGCGGACCTCGCGACCCTTCTGGGACCTGAGCTGGTCCGGCTCTCTCGCGACTCGGACACGGTCGCCCGTCTCAAGTCCGAAGTCAGCGCGGACCAGACGGCGCGCGGCGAGGAGCCTTACCTGCGTGGCGGCGAGTCGCATGCCTTTTGGATCCACTGCCCGTCTTGCTTCCGCCGCCAGCGCGCCCCGTGGTCTCCCGAGGGAAGTCTCGAATTCGCTTGCCGGGCTTGCGGTCAGCGGCGTCGGATGGAGGGAGGGGCCCTATGGGACTGGATGATGCCGGACATCGTTGCGTACGAGGCCGCGCTCTTCCGCCTCGGGATCGACGGGTGGGTCGTCGGATCCCACGCGTCGTATCATCCCGTAATCGAACGAGTGTACGCGACCGTGTTCGGCGGCGAGGTCCCCCCACGCTTCTTTCTCACGAGCGTCCCGACTTTTCGCGGCCTCGGAGATCCGCCGGAGGGTTATCGCCGGACGCGCCTTCTCCGCGCGCTCCTCGAGATGGAACCCGCCGCAATCGCGAATGCCCTCCGCGCCCCATGGGAGGAGAACCCGTCCCTCCGTTCCGATCTGTTCTCCCCGTGACGACGCTCACCCCGGAAGGTTTTTTAGCACCATGGCTACGTTAGACTGACATCGCCGCACCTTCTGAGGGGAGCCCGCACAATGGCTGAGAGGCGCATCCTGTTCCTATACGAAACGGACGCGCCGTTCGTCGCCGCGGACCGGGCAATCCTCTCCGATCACTTCGAAGTAGAACCGCTGGATTGGTCCCACCAGAGGCCGACTGGACTCCTTGGGCGATTGAGGCGTGCCGACTTGACGTTCTCGTGGTTCGCTCTCGGGTACGCAGCCCGCGCGGTCCTCTTCGGGCGGCTCTTCGGCCGCCCCTCCGTGGTGGTGGCCGGCGGCTGGGACGTCATCGACATGCCCGACATTGCTTACGGGGCCGCGCAGGGCTGGCGAGGGAGGACGCGCGCCAGGGTCGCCCTTCGCCACGCGGATCGAGTCCTTGCGATTTCCGCCTGGAGCCAGGGGGCGATTCGGAATCTCTCGGGCCGGACCTCGGACCTCGTGTATCCCGGGGTCGACGTCGACCGCTTCGCGCCCCGTGGTGCCCGCGAGGACCTCGTCGTCACCGTGGGGAATGTGACCCGTGGGAACCTCGCGCGGAAGGGGCTCGAGACGTTTGTTAGAGCGGCCGCGCTCCTACCGGACACCCCCTTCGTCCTGGCAGGTCGCCACGTGGACGACGCCGCCCATCGGCTTCGGGCAATTGCGACGCCTAACGTCGAGATGCCGGGCTGGTTGCCCGAGGACGCCTTGCGCGAGCTGCTCGCGAAGGCGAAGGTGTACGTCCAGGTCTCCCGGAACGAAGGGTTCGGCCTCGCCTTGGCGGAGGCGATGGCGGCGGGATGCGTCCCTGTGACGACACGAGAGGGCGCGATGCCGGAGGTCGTCGGGGACGTCGGGTTCCTCGCGCCGCTTGGCGATGTGGCTGGGACCGCCACCGCCATCCAGGCGGCCCTCGCCTCGAACCGGGGCTCCGCCGCGCGAGCGCGGATTGTCACGCACTTCCCACTTGCCGGTCGGCGCAAGCGGCTTCTCGCGATCGTCGAAGGGCTCCTGAGGCGATGACGTGCGAATCCCCGTGGACATAGTGACCGGCGCCGATCCGCCCTCGTACACGATGGAGATTCTGACGCGGTTGCCGTCGGAGATTCATGCCCGTCTCATCCGCGGTCGCGGGTATACCACCACAACCACCGGGAAGGCCTATCGGCTCGTGCATCACCCCCTCGCTGTGAGACGTAGCCGCCGAAAAGGCGGCATCCTCCACGTCGACACACAGCTGTTGGCGTACGTCCTCGCCCTCCCAGTCGGGCCGCGGACGGTGGTCACGTGCCATGACCTCGCCCCCTTCCACGCGGAGTACGACGACCCGTCCTACGTGTCGCGCCGGCACCCCCTCGACCGCCTCTACCTCCGACTTCTCCGGAGCGGTCTCCACCGCGCGCGCTGCGTCGTGACCGTTTCCGAGTTCGTAAAGGCCGAGCTAGCATCCTTCGGACGGCGACGGGACGTCTACGTTGTGTCTCAGGGCGTGGACTCGGACCGATTCCGACCTCGCGGGCGCGAGGAGTGCCGGGCCGTCCTCGAGAAGTACGGCGTGCGGACGCACGACCCGATTGTCCTGTACGTAGGGTCGGAACACCCCCGCAAGAATCTCCCTGGACTGCTGCGTTCCTTCGCCCGGATTCGCAGGCCGTCGACCGTTCTGGTGAAAGTCGGCGCGCCTCGCCATCCCCAGCGGGAGGAGCTCCTCCGTCTCACGCAGACGCTCGGCCTCAACCACCGCGTCGCGTTTGTGGATCGTGTCGAAGGCCAAGACCTCCCCTTTCTGTACGGTGCCGCGTCCGCCGTCGTCCTTCCCTCGTTCTATGAGGGCTTCGGGTTGCCCCCTCTGGAGGCCATGGCATGCGGGGTCGCCGTCGCTGCCTCAAACCTCCCGAGCGTTGCCGAGGTATGCGGGGATGCCGTCGCGTATTTCGACCCGCACGACGAGACGGCCATCGCGGCCGCGATCGAGTCCCTCCTCTCTGACGGAGGTCTTGCGGAGGAGATTAGAGCGCGGGGCCGGTCTCGCGCCCAGGAGTTCCCATGGTCCCGCACGGTTCGCGGCATGGTCGCCGTGTATGATCGAACCGCAGAGCCGCTGGATAGCCATCGATGAATTAATACGCCGAAGGGGTTGCTACTCTCGTGGCCGAATCCGACGTCGACCTGTCCGTCGTGTTCGTCACCCGCAACGAAGAGGAACACATCGAGGATTGCATCCGCACGACGATGCTGGCCGTCGACGCCGCAATCCGGGAAAGAGTCATCCGTCGGGCGGAGTACATCCTGGTGGACTCCGCATCTACCGATCGGACCGTCGAAGTCGCCTCTCGTTTCCCGATCCTCATTGCCCATCTCGAACCGACGTGGCCCCTCTCGTGCGGCGCAGGCTGCCACGTGGGCCTCCAACGCGCGCGTGGGACGTACACCGCCATCATCAACGGGGACATGACGATCGATCCTCTGAACTTCGTGGGGTCACTCAGACACTTCGCACCCGACGTTGGCGCCGTTTGCGGCGTCGCGAAGGAAGAGCTCGGAAGAAGCACGGTCGTCGAGCGGGCGCTCATTCGCCACAGCTCCGTTCAGCTGGACGTGGGCAAGTTGCCCCCCGAGTTGACCTGGCACCCTGGGGGATTTTCCGCGGGAACCTTCATCGTCCGCACGGAGGCCGCCCGCGCCGTCGGATCGTACAACCCGTTCTTCCGGGCCGCTGAGGACACGGACCTCCGACACCGCCTATTGCGTGCGGGGTGGCGGGTCCTGAACCTCCCCGTAGTTCAGGGCGTCCACTTCTGGTCCACACAGGACGAACCCCTCGAGCTACTTCCGTACTTCCGGACGATCCTCAGGAACAGCATCGGGCTCGGCCAAATGGCGCGGTTCCACGTCCGTCGCGACCGCGTCCTCGCGCGAAAGGCCGCGGGCCCTTGCCTGAACGCGCGGACCCTGATTCAGATGCTTCACGGCCTCGGCCTCGCGGCTCTCGCCGCGACGCACGCACTTATCCTCGTGACGCTTCACCCCATCGCGATCGGAGCCGCCATCGGCGCCGACGTCGCATTCGTGGCGTACCTCATCCTCCGTCGCCGTTTGGTCGGAATCCCCGCGAACGATGTCGCGTTCCTCGCCACGATGTACCCGCCGACATTTGGCCTCGTGCGTCTGGCGGGATTCGTTACGGGCTTTCTCCCGCGGCCGCACGGTCCGGAAGAGTATCCCAAGAACGTCCGTGTAACCGGCGCGTAGCGGTCACGCCGATGCGGACTCCGCGCTCAGAATCGGCGGTGCTGGGGCCTGGCAGACAGGACATCGCCCCTCGGTCGCGAGGCACTCTCGATGATGGAACGCGCCACACGTGCACAAGGTTGCAGGGATTGCCGGCGTCAGGGCGATGCCGCAGATTCCACAGAAGGTGCCCCTGCGCTTGCCCAGGACGACTGGCGGCGCTAACTCCGCCTCTCGCGGCAGGAACCGAAACAAAAGCGCCCAGAACAGCGCAATCCAGCCGAGGAAGATGATCCACCCCGCGTTGCTGTGCGCAACGAGCATCGCCTGAATCGCGTCCTGCGAGTCCCCCGTGCCACTGAGGTGGTACCCGATGAGGACGATCACGACCATCCGGAGCACGTTGGCAAAGTACGCGAGGAGGATCCCGAGGGCGAAGAAGAGGGCGACGCGCGGCGTGAACTTCCGCTGCTCCGTCAGGATGAATGCGGTGAACGCGGAGGCGAATATCGCCAGGCTGTAGACCCCGGAGCAGGCGGTCGTGATGAACACCTGGACCCCGGAGCCCGAGGGGAGGGAGAACGCGAGGCCGGGAGCCCCGTTCGCGTCGTACAGGATGGAATTCGAGATTCCCAGTCCGTTCAGGATCGCGCTCGTCGCAGGCGCCAGCGCGACGGACGAATATCCGTTGATGCTGTCCTCCGCGTCGACCCCCAGTGCGCGGGCGAGGAGGACCGGGAACAGCAGCACGGCCGCGAGGACCGCGAGGAACAGGAGGACGAAGTCCCGCTCCCGCTCGAACCGCGCGGGGACGAACCGGTACCCGATCAGGACGGCCCCGAAAAGGAGCGCGACGACATCGTTCTCAAGAAGAGCCGGAGTCGGCGAGATGAGCGCGTTGTACGCGAGGTCCGCGACAATCACGGCGATGCCGAGGACGGGGAACAGGGGAACGAAACGGCCCCGCCAGGTCGCCCAATCCAGGAGGCGCCGCGCGAGGGTGTCTCGGGCGGGCTGCGGCCCCGGCTTGGCGGTGGGCCACGCGACGAGCGCGAGGAGGATGAACCCCGCCCCGAGGAGAGGGATGCTGAACAGCTGTTCGACCCGGTTCTTCGGGACGTTCAAGATCAGGTCGACGCCCGCGAAGACGAGGACCAGGGCGGCGACCGCCACGCCATTCCGATGGCCTTTGGCCCACCCCACGAGCTTCCGGAGCTCCACGGCGCCCTTTCATGTCGGGTCCCGCTATAAAAGGGTCACCGCCCGGTTCTCTTCGGACCCACTCCCACCTCCTTGCTACCATCCTGCTACCTGATTGCAATGCAACGGCCGCGGGGATCCCGCTCCGCACGGCCACCGTTTGAAATACCGCCGCGGCCTTCGGCGTAGCGGTCAGGATGAAGGTCGTCGCCGGCTCCGCGTCCCTCGGGCTCGGGAAAGAGCTCGCGACGGTGCTCAAGGCCCCGATCGTTGACGTCGCGTTCGAGAAGCACGCAGGCGGCTTCCCCGACGGCGAGCGCTACGTCCGCCTCCTCGGCGACGTCGACGGCGCCCACGCCGTCCTCGTCCAATCCACACATCCCGCGGAGAAGATCGTCGAACTCTTCCTCCTTCAGGACGCAATTGCGGAGGCGGGGGCGAAGCGGATCACGCTCGTCATCCCGTACTTCGGCTACGGCCGCCAGGATAAGAGGTTCGCGGCCGGCGAGCCCGTGAGCGTGCGCGCCCTCGCAAAACGCCTCCAGCCCAACGCGGACGCGGTCTGCACTGTGAGCGTCCACAACCCGGAGAGCCTCTCGTACTTCGACATCCCGGCGAAGGACGTCAGCGGCATGCCCGCGATCGCCCGGTACCTCAAGGACCGGGAGGTGGACCTCGTCCTCGCGCCGGACGACAACGCCCAGCGGTTCGCGCGCGAGGTGGGCGAGGCGCTGGCGGTGGACTGGGACTTCCTCGAGAAGAAGCGAATCGACAGCTACACGGTCGAGACGAAGCCCAAGCGTCTCGATGCGAAGGGCAGGAACGTCGTGATCGTCGACGACGTGATCTCCACGGGGGGGACGATCGCCACCGCCGCCAAGATGCTGCGCGAGCAGGGGGCGAAGCGCGTCGTCGCCGCGTGCGTCCACGGGGTCTTCGCGAAGGACGCCCTGTCCCGCCTTCAGGCGTGCGACGAGGTCGTCGCCACGGACACGCTCCTCAGCCCCGCCACGAAGGTCTCCGTCGCCCCGGAGATCGCCGCGGCCCTTGCGTAGATCACGACACGGGCTTGCACAGGTTCGACGGCCGTTCCAGGTACCGGTTGAACGCAATCACCGCGATCGAGAGCCCGTAGTCCGCCATCCGTTGGACCCCGTCGATGATGTTCCGGAAGCTGAGGAGGGTCGCAGGCTCCTCGATGTCCTCGAACATGACCTTCATGAACTTCTGCTCCTTCTTCTTCATCTCGTCCCGGGCGAGGATCGCCTGGTTCGCGAGCTTCAGATCTCGGGACAGGAGGCCGCCGATGCCCTTGCTGTACACGTCCCGGACGCCCTCCGCGAGGTCCTTCAGCGCCTTGATCATCGACGTCGGGACCTCGACGTCGTCCTCGATGAGTTCGATCACGTTCCGCGCGATGTCCTCCCCGTAGTCCGCGACGGTCTCGAGCTCCTTCGCGATGAGCCGGTACCCCGCGATCTCAAGGCGGTTCCGCAGCCCGAGCTGCTCGAGCAGGGAGTCGTCCGCCTGCGCGCTCAAGAGGAGTCGGATGAGGAGCCAATACATCATGTCCGCGTCGTCCTCGCGGTGGAGCGCGTCCTCCGCGAGCCGCTTGTCCCGCGTGACGAGGGCCTCGATCGACTCGTCGAGCATCGTGCTGCTCAGGTTGTACAGCCGCTTGATCAGCGTGTCCACGGGGTACTTCGTCGGCTCGATCGAGCACTGCAGGGTGATCCGCGACGACGTCTCCTCGATGATCCCCATCCCCATCAGGCGGCGCGCCGCGTCCCGCGCCTCCTGGAGGTGCTCGGACTTCAGCCGGCCGGACGCCTTGATCTGGATCCGCTCGCGACCGAGGACGTAGTTCCCGACGATCACCCGGTGCAGGATCCCTGGCTCGTCGCACAGGTCCGCGTCGATCACGTACTCCGGGCTCCCGGTGCGGCGCGTCGCCATCGCCGCGGGCGTGACCTTGAGGAAGGCGCCCTCCTCCTCGAGGAAGACCTGGTCCCCCTGCTTCAGCCCGTACTTCTCGACCCACGGCTTGGGCAGGGAAATCGTCAGCGTCGACGTACCGACCTTCTGGACCTTTCTACTTTCCATAAGGGCTTCCTCCGCCGGGTACGGATTGGCGGCATACTGCCCCCGCACTATATATTCTGCGCGATTCCGACCCTATCGTTCGGCGCCGCGCTCCAAAGCCCTTTAGGTTCGGACCGCGTTGCCCGCGTCCATGGCCGACATCGACATCCGCAAGTTCAAGGACGTGGACATGACGGGCGGCACGGTGTTGGCGGCGGTTCCGAGCGTCGGCCTCGCGAGCACGATCGCCGCCACGTACATGATCTCCGCGCTGAAGATGGACCAGGTCATGGCCTTCGACGCGGAGGACTTCCCGCCCCTCTCCATGGTGTATGCGCACAAGCCGAAGTTCCCCGCGCGTGTATACGCGGTGCCGGACGGCAAGCTCGCGTGCTTCATCAGCGAGGTCCCGCTCCCCGGGAAGGCGCACCGGCCCGTCGCGAAGGCCCTCCTCGAGTGGGCGCGCGCCCAGAAGGCCGAGCGGATCCTGTGCCTCGAGGGGCTCCCGCTCCCGCAGGAGGCGTCCGAGGCGGAGATCGACGTCTGGGCGGTCGGCAGCATCCCCGCCGCGAACGAGGCGATCGAGAAGGCGGGGCTCCAGTACCTGGAGACGGGGATCGTCTCCGGCGTCGCGGGGGTCCTGCTGAACGAGGGGCGGTGGGCGAACTACCAGGTCATCGCCCTCCTCGGCGAAGCGCGGCCCTATCTCCCGGACGCGCACGCGGCCGCGAAGCTCGTATACGCAGCAGACCGGCTCCTCGAGCACGTGGAGATCGACCTCGCGCCGCTCCTCGACCAGGCGAAGGAGCTCGAGGCGCACCTCCAGACGCTGAAGGAGCAGGCGAGACCCGTGACGCCCGAGGTCCCGTCCGCGCTCTACCGCTAGCCGAGGACCGCGTCAATCGTCGTGACCTCGTGTCCCGCCCGGAGGCGGCCGAGGAACGCGTCCAGCTTCGCGGGGTCCGCCGAGCAGCCCGTCCGCATCCACCCAGGGATCCGCCCGGGCGGGGGGTCCACGAGCTCCCACGGATGGATGAGGAACACGACGGGGTAGGCGGGCGCGCGGGCGATGGCATCGATCGCCTTCTCCACTCCGTAGGCGTTCACGTACCCGAGGCCGATCGGTCCGCCCGGGGCGAACGGGTTCTCCGTGACCGGCACCTCCCACAGGTCCGCGTCCCCCGGGAGCGCGGGATCGTCCGTCGCCGGACGGTACGGGTCCCGCGGGGCGACGAGAGAGTCGACTCGCATCGAGAGGCGCCTCACGACCCGCCCGGGGAGCACGGAGGAGTCGTAGCGGTACGCGAATTCGTCGAGGACCCGGATCGTGTCCGCGTTCGCACTGAAGTTCGGCGCGCGGAATCCCTTCGGCGGCGTCCCGAGGAGGTCGGCGAGGGCCCCGGAGGCCGCCGCGATCGAACGGCGCTGCCACGCGTACGGGCGCGCGCTCAGGTACTCGACGTCGTGGCTCTCCCCGTGGCACCCGACCTCGTGCCCGCGCCGCGCGACCTCGCGCAGGGCGTCCGGGTGCGTCTCCGCGAGGTCCGCGGTCGCAAAGACCGTTGCCTGAATCCGGTGGCGGTCGAACAATGTGAGCAACTTTGGGAGCGCCTCCTCGACGCCCCGGTACGGCCGGTCCGCCGACCGGTAGTCTTTCTCTAGATCTACGGTGACGACGACCTTCTTCGGTGTCGGCTCTCCGTACGTCGAGAGGAACCGAGCGGCGGCGCGCGGCCATGCGAAGTGGAGGGCGATGTCCGCCATCGCCGCCTTCATGAGGCGGTCCTTGAGAGCCGGGTCCTCGAGGATCTGGACGATCCGCGACGCGAGTTCCTCAGGCTCGTTCGAGACGAGGAAGCCGTTAACCCCGTCGCGGATCACCTCGGGGATGCCGCCGACCGCGCTCGCGACGATCGCCGAGTAGCAGGCCATCGCCTCGAGGAGGGCGAG
>Ga0209431_10001080_pt1 | contig 22598 bp, 15 predicted proteins | sample RifCSP13_3_FD_184021 | JGI IMG/M metagenome (GOLD analysis project Ga0209431, IMG submission 184021) | Soil microbial communities from Rifle, Colorado - Rifle CSP2_sed 13_3 (SPAdes) (version 2) | ecosystem: Environmental > Terrestrial > Deep subsurface > Rock core/Sediment | place: Rifle...
GTCCTCACCGCGGCCGTCAGCCGCTACCTGCTGATGGTCGCTCGCCTGCAGTCGGCCATGCACTTCGCCGCAGTGAGCGTCGCCGCGTCGACCCGATCGATGCTTGGTGCGGGGCTCGGCATCCTCTTCGGCGCCATCACGGGCGTTGCGGCGCTCGCGATCGGCGGGCTCGGGACGGGCTATCTCGTCGGGGAGCTGGCGGGGTCGCTCTGGGCCAGGCGCAGCCGCCGGTCCGAGGGCTCGGCTCCGGTGCCGGTCGGCGCGCCTGCTACTGCCGAGACGGCGGACGCCGTCGCAGCCGCCCACACGGCGCCCGGTGTCGTGCGCGATGCCAGCCGCGCCGCGTACGAGGTCGCATCCGGGGTGAACGCCGTGGCCCAGTACGAACTCCAGGTCGGCGACCGGTTCATCATGTCGGCCACGCGCCCCCTCAGCGACGTCGGCGTCTACACCGCGACATACGCGCTCGTCGACCTGGCCGGCCGGTTCATGCCGGCGATCGTGCTCGGCGTCGTCAGGCCGCGGGTTTACCGGGCCTGGGACGCCGATCGGCCCGACCGCGCCTTCGGCCTCGTCGTGGCCCTGGCCGCGGTCCTGGGCTGGCTCGTCGCGGCGAGCGTCACCGTGCTCGTCACGTTGTCGCTCGTCATCCCGCGGCTGCCGGTCGAGCCGGGCCTCGCCGGGCCGATCGGACTCGGCTTCGCCTGCTTCGTCGCCGCTGGAACCCTGGGCCTCGTCTACAGCGCTGCGACGCGCCAGGGGCGGCTGGCGATCCACTCCACGATCGCGGCGCTTGTCAACATCGGACTCAACGTCGCCCTAATCCCCGGACTCGGCCCGCTCGGGGCGGCGCTCGCGACGGCCGTCTCCTATGCCGTCCTCCTCGTGGCCCAGGTCGGCGGCCTTCGGGACCTGCCGTTCGACCGCGCGACGGTGGCGACGCTCGGATCGGGCGTCCTGGCGCTCGCCTGCCTCTCGATCCCCGGCTCCCTGCTCGCGACTCCGGGATCCGTCGCGCTCGCGACGCTGGCGTGTGTCGGCGGTCTGGTCGGCGTCATCCGCCTGGGGCGGACCGCGCTGCGTGAGGGTTGATCAAGTCGCCGCCGGTGCGTCCTCCCAGCGGGATGCGTCGCTGACCACGAGGACCATGCCGAGGGCCAGCCACAGGAACGGCTCGCTGTAGAACCGCCCGGCAAACTGGCTCGCGATCACGATCACGAGCACGACTCCACCCGCGGCGATCGCAGCGATCCGTCGGTCGGGGAGCGGGGAGCGGATCGCTCGCAGGACGCTTCCGGCGACCGCGACGAGGAGGCCCAGCCAGACGAGCAGCCCGGCGATCCCTGTCTCGGCGAGAACACGGACTGCTTCCGTGTGGATGAGCGAGGTCGGGTTGTTCCGGCGATCTTCTGGCACGAATCCCCAGTACGTGGTCAGGATCTGCCGCTGGTAGCCGCCGACGCCGACGCCGAGGAGCGGATGGTCGATGGCCATCGCCACGCCGGCCCGGATGAGGCTCTTGCGGACCGAGTCGAGGGGCAGGCGCTGGATCATCGGGTCGAGTGGAGTCGTCGCCTGGCGCAGGTCCGGTGGCGTGACAGCGGGCGGTTCAACCTCTTCGCCCGGCTCGCCGATGCCGGTCCGCGCGATCGCGTCGGCCGTCGCGGCCTGGGCGCGCTGGAGCGTGGAGGGCGCGGCCGCCAGATACACGCTGAACGACACGACGACGACGGCAAGCCCGGTGCCCAGCCAGCGGCGAGACCGGGCCAGAGGCACCCATACCGCGACGACCAGCGCAGCGAGGACCCAGCCGACCCGCGACAGCGTCAGCACGTCCGCGATCGCGACGACGGCGGCGACGATGAGCGTCCCGATCCGGAGGTGGCGCGGCGTCGAGGGCGCGGCGAGCAGGGCCAGGCAGGCGACCAGGGCGATCGCCAGGAACCGGGACGCGACGTTCGGGTCTCCGAAGGTCGCATTGCGGCGTCCGAGGATGGCGTTTCCCTCCGCCTGCCAGAGATAGAAGTTGCCGACCTCCTGGGCGACGACGATGAGGGCGACGATGAGGGCCGCCATGCCGAGCGCGGTGACAACCGTGAGCACCCGCCGCCGATCGGCGACGACGTGGGCCACGAAGATCGCCAGGCAGGCGTAGACCGCGATCGCCGCCGTGTCCCGAAGGCCGTTCGTCGTCCGCGTCAGGGCGAAGCTCACGACGTGGAGACCGACCACCGCTCCGATCGCCAGGAGCAGCCGCGTTCGCGGCACGCGGAGGGTCCCGTTCAGGGCATGGACGGTGAGGATCCCGAGGGCGGCGAGCGTCCCAAGGCGGGAGACCTCGAGCAGGGGCGTGGGAAACCACAGCTTCGTGAATTCCCACGGCAGGGTGACGACGATGAAGACGAGCAGCCCAAGCTCGACCCGGAACGCCAGACGGTCGACGGCAAGCAGGCCCCGCGGGTGGCGCTCCACCGCGGCCGCCTCGAGCCGCGAGCGGGCTCCGTCAGCCAGGACGGCGGGCCCTGTCATCAGGCGTGCGGGCGGCTTCACGTCGCAAATCGACTCCGTGCAGTTCCTCGACCCCGGACCCCGCCGATAAGCCGCGCTCGGCCGGGACGCCCTGGGCCGGAGTATACGCAGTCCATCCGAGCTGCTATCGACGAGAATGGGCTGGATGCCAGACGAGCCTCTCGAGCTGCGGCCCATGCGTTCCCGTGACGCCGAGGATCTGGCGACCCTCCGTCTCGCGACAGCGGAGGCGGGGCTGCTGACCGCCATCGGCCGCCGTCCGCTCGAGGTGTTCTTCCGGCTCGCCGCCGACGACCCAGATACGATCGGCTTCGTCGCGCGCGAGGACGGGCCGCTCCTCGGCTACGCCCTCTGTACCACGGCGGCCGTCCGGCTCCAGCGCTCGGCGATCCGGTCGAGCCCCCGGCTCTGGCTCGCCGCCGCCGCACTCGCGATCCGCGACCCGCGCCTGCTCGGGTCTGCGATCCGGCGGCTGCGCGCCCTCGCCAGTCCCCGCAGGGTTCCCCAGGACGTGGAGCCGGCACTCCGGCTCTTTGACATCGCTGTGACCCAGGACTCGAGGGGTCGAGGCCTAGGCCGGCGGCTTCTCGACGCGACGATCGCGGCAGCCCGCGAGCGCGGCTATCCCGCGATGGGGCTGAGCGTCCTCGCCGACAACGAGCGGGCGCTGCGGCTCTACGGCAGCTCCGGCTTCGTCCCCAACCAACGCGGCGTCCGTGATGACGGGCAGACGTACATCACGATGCGCCTTTCGCTGAGAATGTCCGGCGAGCCAGAGGGCTCAGACGCCGGGTCCTGATGCGCGCGCTCGCCCGGAGCGGCGGCCGAGGAGGGCGGCGATGACGCTGCGGATCGACCCCGCCGTCCATGCGCGATGGCGGAGGAGGCCCCACAGGAAGCCGGATCCGTAGGCCACGTGGAGGACCGGGAAGACCGTGGCCATGAGGAGCCTGGTGCGTGGCGCCCGGCCCCGGCCGGCGGTGACCATCGCGGCGAGATTGGCGGTCGCATAGGACAGGACGAGCAACATCGGTGCGACCGCCAGTGGCCGGACCACCGCGGCCGCGACCACCGAGGCCGCGACGCCCGAGACGAGGGCCGCCGGGACGAGGTGGCGAGGTCTGGTCTGGGCCGGGTGCTTCTGCAGGACCCGCACCTTCCAGAAGCCGTACTCGAAGTACTGGCGCCAGAGCCCGGCGATCGTCGAGCGGGCGCGGTACGAGCTCTGGATCGCCGGGTTGCAGACGATCCGGGCGCCCGCGTCCAGCAGTCGGTAGCTCAACTCGTCGTCCTGATTGCGAACCATCTCCTCGTCGAAGCGGAAGCGCCGGTACAGGTCGCGCGACGCGAGCCCCATGAAGACGGTGTCGACCTCCGCCTCTGTTTCGAGATAGCGGAACCGGGCGCCGCCGACCCCGAACGGCGTCGACACCGCCAGCGCGATCGCCTCCGCGACGGCGCCGCGCGCGACGGCGCGGACCGGACCGCCGACCATGTCCGCCCCGGTCCGGCGGAGGGTCTCGACCGCCGCGGCAACGTACTCGGGACCGAGCTCGGCGTGGCCGCTAACGATGCCGAGGATGTCGCCGCAAGCCGCCTCGATGCCGAGGTTCCACGCGGCGGCCTGGGTGCGCTTCGGGTTGGTCAGCACCTCCGCCAGTGGACGGCCGTCGAGGACGCGACGCGCGATCGCCATCGAGCTGTCGTCGGACGCCCCGTCGAAGACGAGGATCTCGAGGCGGTCGGCGGGGTAGGTCTGCTCGATGATCGAGCGGAGGCACGCCTCGATGCTCTCGCCTTCGTTCCGCATCGCCACGAGCAGCGACACGAGCGGCGGAATCCCTGAGTCCCTGCCTCTGTCCATGCTCGGCGAGTCTACCGGCGGGTGCGTCTCGTCGCGGCTTCGACCGCCCGCGGGCCGCACCACCACCGGTCCTATACTCGATTGCGAATGCACGACTCGCTCACGGTCGTCCACATCAACGACATCGCGTCGGTGGCGACCACGATTGCGGCGGAGCAGCAGCGCCGGGGGCTGACCGTCCGCGTCGAGGAGCTGCCGAAGCCCGGGGCCGCCTGGCCCTGGCCCTGGAAGCTCGCCCTGGTGCCCCTCCGCATTCTCCTCGCGTCCACGACCGCCGCAGGAATCCGTCGGGAACGCCCCGACCTCGTTCACGTTCACTATGCGACGCAGGGGTTCGTCGGGCCGATGGCCGGCCGACCGTACGTCCTCCACTGCCACGGAACGGATGTCCGGGGCGTGGCTCCGGGCTCGCCGCGGGGCCGGTACCTCGGGGTGGTCATGCGCCGGGCGGCCCTCGTCCTCGTGTCGACGCCCGACCTCCTCGACGACGCGGCGCGGCTCGTCGCCGATCCGGTGTACCTGCCGAATCCGATCGACACCAGCCTCTTCACTCCCACCGGCGGGGCGGTCGCCGACGTCCTGCTGGCGGTCAGGCTCGATGCCGTCAAGGGCGGCGACATCGCGATCGGCGCGCTCGCCCACCTCCTGGAGCTCCGACCGGTGACGACCGCGACCGTGATCGCCGCTGGAGCGCAGCTCGACCTGGCGCGGGCCACCTTCGGCAGCCGGGTCAGATTCATCGATCCCGTTCCCCATGAGGCCGTTCCGGCCGTTATCGGGCGGCATCGCGCTGTGATCGGGCAGTTCAGGCTCGGCAGCCTCGGCCAGCTCGAGCTCGAGTCGATGGCGATGGGCGTGCCGGTCGTGACGAACGTGCGCCATGTCGCGCCGGGCAGCGAGCCGCCACCAGTCGTCCAGGGAGCGACGGCGACCGCCGCCGCGGTCGCGCTCGCCGCGTTGCTCGAAGACGACGCCGGCCGGATCCGGCTCGGCGCCCTCGGCCGGGCGTGGGTCGCCCGGCACCATGCCGTCGCCGCCGTCGTCGACCGGCTGGCCGGACTCTACGAACACGCGCTGGCGCCATCGGCGGCCCACGGGCGGGAGCAGTCGACCTGAAACAGGACGAAAGTCATGTTGCGGTGACGCACCGCCCACGTCACCGTATGAGGGTGTCATTGCCCGCCCGCCGGCTCCTCGTCACCACGCTGATCGCCATCAACACCGGGCTCGCCGGATGCAGCCCATCCACTCCCTCGGAGGCCAGCCCACCACTCTCCGCGTCCGGCACGAACGTTCCCGCCACTCCGGCGGCGACGCCTTCGGCCACGCCGAAGGCGTCGCCCACGATCGCGCCCTCGCCGACCGCCCCGGACCTCACGACCCGGCCGTTCACCGTCCTCGTCCTTGGCCTGGACGCCGACGGCCGGGCCGACGCCATCAGCGTCTGGGGCATCGATCCCGTGACCAGGACGGTCGCAATCGCCTCAATCCCGCGCGACACGATCGACGTCCCGCTCCCGGACGGCGGCACCTTCCACGACAAGATCAACGCGTTCTATAACGTCGCCCGGGGAGACCCCGGTCGATACCCGGACGGGCCGGGCCGGGCGATGGCCTCGCTCGTCGGAGGCATGCTCGGGATTCGCGTCGACTACGTCGCCGCGACCACCTTCGGTGGTTTCACCCGGCTCGTCGACGCGATGGGCGGCGTCGGGATCAACCTCCCGTCGGCGATCGTCGATCCGCACTACCAAATCACCCAAACCCAGATCGGGATCCGGTTCCCCGCCGGCGAGCAGGTCCTCAGCGGCCAGCGCGCCCTCATCTACGTCCGGACCCGCTACGCCGACAACGACTTCGAGCGCCAGCGCAGGCAGCAGGCCTTCCTCATCGCCGCCGGCCGCGAGCTCGCAGCCGACCCGTCGCTGCTGACGGCCCTCCTCGAGGCCCGGCGGAACCTCGAGACCGACTTCCCGCTCGACCAGGTGGCGCCGCTGCTGGCGTCGGTCGGTTCGCTCGACGCGTGGACCTTCAAGGGCGCCGTCCTGGGCCCGTCGAAGTACGAGTCGGCGGGATCGTGCACCTGTGGCTACGCGCTCGTCCCCAAGCTCGACGAGATGCGGAAGCTGGCCCGCGCCTTCTTCGCGTGGGCGGTCCTGCCCTGAGACCGGCGTCGCCCACGCGGCGTTCGAGTGGCGGAGGTCAGCTGAAGGTCGTCCCTGGACCCAGCCGGCGCAGGTGCCGCCCGAGCCGTTGATCGAGCAGACCCGGTCGTAGTAGGTCGTGTTGGCGCTGAGCCCATTGATGAGCCGGCTCGTGCCGTTCTGGGCCACCGTGACCAGGAAGACCCACGCCGAGCCGCTCCAGCGATCGACCTGGTAGGACGTCTCACCTTCGATGTCGGTCCAGGTCAGGAGGATCGACGAGGACGACTGGGCTGTGGCGGCGACGCTCGCCGGCGCCGGCGGTTTCTGAACGGCGGGCGAGGGCAGGATGAGCTAACCGGCGCCATACGTGTTGTCAGCGGACGGGACCCCTGGGCTTCAAGGGGAGGAGCGCGGCAACGGAGTCACGCCCGGGAAGCGGGGCGAACCCGATCGAGTACGTTCGGTGTGACGAACGTGGCCTACCTCGCGGTGAAGCTCGTGGTCGCGGGCGGCGGGACCCCGGCGACGTCTTGGAGAGCTGGTCAGGCACGGACGCCGATGGCTGGCTCAAGTTCTCGGGCGCGGACGAGTTCCTGGGCTTCGATTCTGCCTTCATGAACGGCTTCCGATGGTCCGACTCGGGATTGAAGATCAGCACGACCAGGCCGGAGAAGGGCGAGTTGCGGTGGCCGACCGCGACGATCAGGTCGACGACCGTTCCGATCGGCTCGCCGCCGGCGTCGAGCACGGGCCGGCCGGTCGCCCGGCTCAGGTAGAGCATCTGCAACGCCACTTGCGGTCCGACCGCCGGCGGGTGGCTCGGGCCCGAGAGGGCCGCGCGTACAGGGCGAGGCAGGTCGGACCGTATGCTCGGGCGTCACTCGCGCACCCGCGAGACTGGGTCCGATCTCCACGATGGATCGATCCGCCGAAGCGAGCCGAGCGGTCCAGGCGCGGCCTCGGGCAGAAGCGCGGGCTGCGGGGAGGGGGGCGAGTCAGCGTCGACCCCGGTCAACACGGGCTCGACCCGTACTTCCGCCCACCCCACCGGGACCTTTGGCGCCTGCCCCGGCGGAGCGGCCGCTGCCACGCTCCATTCGTGCGTGCGCGTGCGTATTCGAACGTTGACGATGCCCCGCGGCGGGTGGCCAAGCCCGCGGCCGGGCCTGCCCCGGGACAGGCCCCAGGGCGGGCGGGCGAGCGCGCGGCGAGCGCCATCGCGAACCCGCGCCTGGGTCCGCTCCACGAGGGTGACCTCGAGGCGGGATCCGAGCGCTACCGGTCCCTCCTGAAGGTCACCGAGCGGCTGTCCACGTCGTTCGACCGGGCGGACCTCCACCGGGCCGTGGTCGATGGGACCAGGAGCCTCACCGGCGCCGACATGATCCTCCTCCGAACCCTTCGGGGCGAGACCCTCGATCTCGTCGGTTGGGCCGGCTTCGACGATGCCGCGGCGGCGGCCCTGGCGCCGCTGACGATCCACGAGCCGTGGCTGCGCGACGCGCTCGCCGCGGGACGCGCCTGGGTCTGCGACGACGTCCGGGCCCTCCCGCCGAACAGCTGGAAGGACCGCTTCGGCGGCGGTCTGCCGATGCGCGGCGACATCTTCGTCCCGCTCATGCACGGCGGCCGGCTGGTCGGGTCCCTGACGGCGGCGACCCTCGCCCCGCGCCACTGGACCGCCGAGGACGTCGAGATCATGACCGCCCTCGGTGTCCACGTCGCCCTCGCCCTTCGGAACGCGGAGCTCTTCGAGCGCCTCGAGGCCCGGGCCGCCCAGATGGGCGTGGTCCAGGCCGCGTCAGCCCGAATGAATCGGGCAAAGACGGTGGCCTCGGTCGGCCGGGCGATCGTCGAGGAGGTCGGCCGGATCGTCGACTACCACAACGCCCGGGTCTACGTCCTCGAGGGCGTCGACGAGCTCGTGCCGATCGCCTTCGAGGGCACGGTCGGGGCCTACGAGAACGTGGACTGGAACGTCCTCCGGACCCGTGTCGGCGAGGGCTTCACCGGCTGGGTCGCCGCGAACGGGACCCCGGCCCGGATCCCAGACGCGAACGCCGACCCTCGCGGGGCCCAGATCCCGGGCACCGACGAGGTCGCCGAATCGATGCTCGTCGTCCCGATGCGCCATGACGAAACGGTGGTCGGCGTCATCACCCTGTCCAAGCTCGGGCTGGACCAGTTCGACGAGGACGATCTCCAGGTCCTGATGATCCTCGGCGACCAGGCCGCCACGGCCCTCGAATCGGCCCGCCTCCTGGGTCGGACGGCGTCCCTCGCGGAAGAGCTTCGACGCCTTCTCGAGATGAGCCAGGACCTCACCCAGACGCTCGACCCGCGCCAGGTTGGCGTGCTCATCGCCCGGCACCTGACGGCGGCCCTTGGCGTCGACGCCTGCGCGATCAGCTCGTGGACCGCCGGCGCCGACCAGATCCTCTCGCTCGGCCAATATCCTCCCAACGCGAACTGGACGACTCTGCCCTTCTACCTCCTATCCGACTATCCCGAGACGCGCCGCGTCCTCGAAACCCAGGCAACGGTCATCATCGACACGGAGGATCCGGCCGCCGATCCGGCCGAGGTCGTCATCCTGCGCGACGAGGGATACCGCATCCTGGCGATGATCCCCCTCATCGCCAAGGGCCAGTCGGTCGGCCTCGTGGAGCTTATGGCCGCCGACGTCGTCGCCTTCGACGAGGGCAAGCTCGCCCTCGCCCGGACGATGGCCAACGAGGCCGCCATGGCCCTCGAGAACGCCCGCCTCTACGCGGCGGCCCGCTCGCTCGCCGATCGGGACCCGCTCACTGGCTTCTACAACCACCGCGCCCTCTACGAGCGGCTGGGCGAGGAGTTCGTACGGTCCCGTCGGTCCCGCCAGCCGCTCAGCCTCCTCATGCTCGACCTCGACGACTTCAAGCTCGTCAACGACACGTTCGGCCACCAGTTCGGCGACCGCTGCCTGGTCCACCTCGCCGAGGTGGTGAGATCGACCCTTCGGGCCTCGGACGTGGCGGCCCGCTACGGCGGCGACGAGTTCGCGGTGATCCTGCCCGAGACCGACGAGCCGGCTGCCGAGGTGGTCGCCGACCGGATCACCGACGAGCTCGCCCGTAACCCCCTCGTGGCGGATGGTCGCGGGCCGGTCCCGGTGAGCGTCTCGATCGGCGTTGCGGCCCTGGCTCCGGACGTCCGAACCCCGACCGACCTGGTCGGTGCCGCCGACGCCCGGATGTACGCGGCCAAGCTCGCCGAGGACCGAATGATGGGCTTCGACCCCCCGGCCGAGGCAGCGCCAGGCGAGTCGCCGTAGTACGGAAGTACCGGTCCCGCCCGGGACTCCAGTACCACCGGCCCGGCTGGACGGCGACGGCCGATCGGCCGCATGCTTCCACCACGTGCATACCGGATCGCCACGTCCGTACCGTCCGCCGGCGGAGGACCGTCCCATTCGCCGGACGTGGTGGCTCCTCTTCGGTACGTTCCTTCTCCTCGGCCTGATCGGCGGCGTCCGGGCCCTGACGTCGGGCGACCTGCTGGACTGGATCCCCGTCGGCGCCGTCGGGATCGCCGCCCTCGCGGCCATCCTCCATCGCAATGCCGTGGCCGGTCTCGAGGCCCGCGGCCGCGCCGAGGCCGAGAACTTCGCCCGGATCCTGCAGGGCCTGTCCCGATCGGTCTCGGTCGATGCGATCGTCGGCGCGATCGTCGACGATCTCGCGGAGGGCACCGGCGCCGATCACGTCGTCGTGGTGCGTCGGCGGCCCGAGGGCGAAGCGCTCGAGGCGACGCTCGTCACGAGTCGCCCGGGCGTTCCGAGCTCGAGCACGGTCCTGCCCATGTCCGACCTGGAGCCGCCGTTTCATCGCGAGCCGCCGCCGGCGGTCTCGATCCCTATCGGCGTGCGTGACGTGACGCCGGCCGACGAGCTCGTCGCGGTGGCGGTCGCCGCTGCACCACGCTCGACCGGCGCGTCCCCGGGCGGCATCGGCACTGGCCCGGGCATCACCGTCACGGTCGACGACCCCGGCGGCCGCGCCGAGCCGCCGAACGTCAGCCCCGTCGGACCACCGGCCCGTCCGCACGCCCGCCGCATGGCGTCCGGGATGCCGGTAACGCCGGCCGCCGCCGCGGTCGCGGCGGTCGGTCGGGGGATCGAGCGGGGGGCCGCCCGGCTCGCGGGATTCCTCGACGACCTCGGGGTTCGTCACCCGTTCGGATCGGCCGGGCTGCACCTCGCGCCCCGTTCCGAGGTCATCGGCGTCGGCGCATCGGCCGGCGGCCCGGCGGCCACTGGCTCCACCGCCGCTGTGACGGCCCGCATCGCGGACCGCGTCCGGAGCGTCTACGGCCTGACCCACACCCTGGCCGCGCCCCTTCGAATCGAGGCCGGCGTGGTCGGCGCGATCGTCCTCTCACGCCGCGATCGCGAGCCCTGGCCGGATGCGGCACGCCGGCTCCTGGAGGCCGCTGCCGTCGAGGCCGCCGCGGCGATGGCCCGTGCCTACTCGCTCCGTGAGGTCGCCGCGCATGCCTCGACCGACCCCCTCACGGGCCTCCCGAACCGGCGCTACTTCGACGAGTTCTGCGGCCTCCTGGCCCGGCGCCGGCGGGCCGGCGACGCGGTGGCCGTGCTCATGGTCGACATCGACAAGTTCAAGAGCCTCAACGACCGCTACGGCCACCCGGTCGGCGACGAGGTCCTCCGTGCGGTCGCCGGGGCGATCGTGACCGCCGTCCGCGAGGAGGACGTGCCGGCCCGCGTGGGCGGCGAGGAGTTCGCCGTCCTCCTCCGCAATCCCGGGCCGGAGGTCGCCATCGAGGTGGGGGAGCGCGTCCGGCAGGCCGTCCGGGCGCTCGATCTGCGGCGCCACGGCGTGCCCGGGGTGAGCGTCTCGGTCGGCGTCGCGAATGCCCGCGGTACGGACGAGCCGATTCCGGCGATCGTCGAGCGGGCCGACCAGGCCCTCCTCCGGGCGAAGCGCGCCGGCCGCGACCGCGTGATCGCCGCCTGAGGTCTGCCCGTCGCCGCGGTCGCAAGTTCATCGAGCTGGGTCATCCGGCTGTCGGAGGAGCGGGCCGGCCCCGCTACCATCGTAAGAGTGACCACCGCCGACGACCTTCCTGCCGACCTCCGCGCCGATGATGAGAGCGACGACGAAGGCGACGACGGAGTCGGCGAGCCGGCGCTCCTCACCAATGGCGTGCTGGCCCAGGTCTTCCACGACATCGGCGACCTCCTGGAGGTCAAGGGCGAGCTCGTTTTCAAGACCGTCGCCTACCACCGCGCGGCCGATGCCATCGGGCGGTCGCCGGTCGAGGTCGCGCGTGCCTACCGCGATGGCCACCCACCGGACATCCCGGGCGTCGGCAGGGCGATCTCCGACAAGCTGGCCGAGCTGGCTACGACCGGGCGGCTCGGCTACCACGAGCGGCTCCTGGCCGAGTTCCCGCCGACGCTCCTCGACATCCTCCGAGTCCCCGGCCTCGGCCCCAGGACCGTCCGCCAGATCTACACGACCCTGGGGATCGCGACGCTCGACGAGCTCCGTGATGCGGCGGCCAGCGGCCGGCTTCGGGGCCTCCGCGGCCTGTCGGCGAGGACCGAGCAGCTGATCCTCGAGGGCATTGCGGGCATCGAGACCCGCGAGCGCCGGCTCCTCCTCCACCAGGCGCGCGACATCGTGGCGGAGGTCGTCGCCCAGGTCGGCGCCCTCGAGGGCGTCCGTCGGGTCGTGCCGGCCGGCTCCTGGCGGCGCCGACGCGAGACGATCGGCGACCTGGACTTCCTGGCCGAGGCCGACGTCCCGGCCGACGTCGTGGACCGCTTCGCAGCGCTGCCGAGCGTCGCCGCGGTCATCAACCGCGGGCCGGCCAAGGCTGCCGTCGAGCTCGGCGGGCGCGGTCCCCAGATCGACCTGATGCTCATGCCCTCGGGTGCCGCGGGCACGTACCTCATGCACTTCACCGGCTCGAAGGAGCACAACGTCCGGCTTCGAGCCCGCGCGCGCGACCGGGGCTGGAGCCTGTCCGAGAAGGGCTTCCTCCCGATCGGCGAGGACGGCCAGCCGCTGGCCGGCGACGCCGCGGAGCTCCGGACGTTCGAGTCCGAGGCGCAGGCCTACGAGTTCCTCGGCCTTCCCTACATCGAGCCCGAGCTGCGCGAGGACCGGGGCGAGATCGAGGCGGCGCTCGCCGGGCGGCTGCCCCGGCTCGTCCAGCTGGACGACCTCCGGGGCGACCTCCATTCCCACTCCGACTGGTCCGATGGCTCGCACCCGATCGAGGCCATGGCCGAGGCCGCCCGGCGGCGGGGTCACGCCTACCAGGTCCTGACCGACCACTCGATCTCGCTGGCCATCGCCCGCGGCCTCTCACCGGAGCGGGTCGAGGAGCAGCGCGCGGTCATCGCCGGGCTCAACCGACGTTTCGCCGCGGAGGAGGACGCTGGGACGGCGCCGCCCGAGACCTCGCCCGAGGGCTTTCGCCTCCTCCACGGCTGCGAGCTCGAGATCCGGGCCGACGGGCGGCTCGACTATGAGGACGAGCTCCTCGCGACGTTCGACCTCGTCGTCGCCTCGCTCCACGTCGGACGCCGCCAGACCCGGGCCGAGCTCACGGCCCGGACGCTCACCGCGATCCGGAACCCGCATGTCGACGTCATCGCCCATCCGTCAGGCCGGATGATCGGCACTCGCGACGACCTCGACCTCGACTGGGATGCCGTGTATGCCGAGGCCGCCCGGACCGGCACGGTCCTCGAGATGAACGGCTCGCCCCACCGCCTCGATCTCGCCGTGGAGCGGGCCCGCCACGCGATCGAGGTCGGCTGCCTCGTGTCGATCGATTCCGACGCCCACCGGACGGCCGAGTTCGATCACCTCGAGTGGGGTGTCTCCCAGGCGCGCCGGGCCTGGGTCGAGCCGCCGGTCGTGCTCAACACCCGGTCCCGCGCCGACCTCCTCGCCTACGTCCGGCGGCAGGACCCGTGATCGCGGAAGGGCGGCGTACCATCGGCCCGATGGTCACCCGCGGCGCCTCCCGGGAGCTGGTCCTCGCCGCGGCCGCGGTCATCCTCGCCTCGCGGTTCGTTGACGGCCCGGCGGCCTGGGCCGTCGGTGCCTGCCTCCTGGTGGCCGCCGCCCTCGCCAGCCTCCAGATCCTCGGCGAGACCGAGGCCCCGGCGGCGGCGGCCGGAGTTCCGGTCGAGTCGCTGGCCGTGCCGGCGGTCGCCTCGTTCGCGGTATTCGGGTCAATCCGGCTCGTGCCTGTCGGCATGCTTCTCCCGCTCGCGCTCGTCATCGGCGCCTGGCTCATCGCCCGCGTCCTCGCGACGGAGGCGCGGATCCTGGGTGCCTCCGCCGGGCCTTCGGGGGCCGATCGGACGGCGATCCTCGTCTGGTCGCTCGTCGTCGCCTTCCTCGCCTTCACCGGCATCGCCGCCCTCGTCCCTGGCGGCCTGCCAGAGCCCGGGGCCGTGGCCGGCCCGGCCCCGACCGGGCCCGACCTCGCCGCGCTCGCCACCGCCGATGCCATCGTGGCGTTCCTGCTGGGCTACCGGGCCGCCGCCCTCCGCTCGTCGAACATGCGTGACGTGGCCTGGTTCGGCCTGACGAGCGCGATCGTCACCGCGATCGCGGCGGTCGCCCTCCGGGCCATGGAGATCCCGCGCCTCCTGGGTCCGGCCCTCCTCGTGCTGGTGTTCTTCCTCTGGGATGCCGTCCACGGCACGCCGCCGTCGCGGCGGCGCGATCCCCGCCGGATCTGGGAGACGGTCCTCCTCCTCGTCCTCGGCCTCGTCGTCGTCGCCTGGAGCCTCCGGCTCCGGACCTGATCGTCCCGACGCGGGTCCGCTCCATCCGTTGGCCGCACGGCGCGGCGCCATTTGACGGACCGCGGCACCGGTGCCAGATTCCATTGCCCCCTGACCGTCGAAAGGACCCATCCCACGTGACCTTCTCCGATTCCGACAACAACGCGGCGAGCCCGATTGCGACGACGCGCCTGAAGCGCCAGCTCGCCGAGCAGGCGATCGCCCTGGCCACCAACGGCCACTGGCTGGACGCAGCCGAGACCAACCGGCGCCTCCTGGAGCTCGGCCCCGACGCCGAAGCCGAGAACCGCCTGGCCAAGGCGCTCTGGGAGCAGGGCGAGCTCGGCGCCGCCCGCGAGCACTACCAGGCCGCCCTGGCCCTCGATCCCACGAACCGGATCGCCGAGCGGAACATCGACCGGCTCAAGACGCTGCTCGTCGCCGCCGGCGAGAAGACCGTCGCGGCGATCGAGGGCAGCAAGGCCCCCGTCCGCATCTTCGTCGAGGAGACCGGCAAGACCGGCTTTGCCTTCCTCATGGACCTGCCCGATCCTCGCAAGCTGGCCCAGGTGAACCCCGGCGACGCGGTCGAGCTGATCCCCGAGGGCAACCGGCTCGTGGCCACGAGCAACGGGATGCGCATCGGGGTGGTCGAGCCGCGCGTCGCGGCCCGGCTCCTGAAGCTCATCGCCGACGGCAACAAATACTCGGCCGGCGTGACCTCGCTCGGTGCGGTCGACGTCCGGATCATCATTCGCGAGATCTACCAGGACCCCCGCAACTACGGCAAGGTCAGCTTCCCGACCGCGGCCAAGTCGACGGACCTCCGGCCCTACACGAAGGGCACCCTCGTCCGCGAGGACGAGGAGCTCGAGGAGGACCTCGAGGACGACGTCGAGGACGAGGAGATCGAGGACCTGGATCGCGTCCTCCCGCCGGAGGACACGACGGACGAGGCGTTCGTCGAGGAGCCGGACGAGCTCGACGAAGCCTGACGGCGACGGTCGCCCGATCGCGCTCGCGTCCCGCGGGGCGAGCGGATCCGGCCATCCGAGCACGGGGCTGACGACCGCGGTCTTCGAGCACGGGGCTGACGACCGCGGTCTTCGAGCACGGGGCTGACGACCGCGGTCTTCGAGCTCGGGGCGGCGAGGGCGGCGGCGAGGCCCACGAGGTACAGGGCAAGGGCGGTCTGCGACAATCGATCGATGGTCGGACGCGCCATCCTGTCCCGCGCGGAGCCCGGGTTCACGCTCCCGGCCTTCGAACGTCTGGCCCCGCCCCCGCCGCCCGAGCTCGTGGCAGCCCAGATCGACGCGCGCTCCGGGGCGGGCGACATCGTCGCCGACCTCAACGGCCGGGGCGGCTGGATCGCCCGGGCAGCCATCGATCGGCAGCGTCGCGCCTGCACGGTCGAGAGCAACCCCCTGACCCGGCTCCTGGCGGAGGTCGTGCTCCGCCCGCCCGACCTCAGGCACCTCGATGCTGCGTTCTCAACCTTGTCCGCGTCCCCCCGCGGCGAATCGAGCCTGAAGCTCTCGATCGGGGCGATGTTCGCGACCCGCTGCGCCACCTGCGGCCGGTCGCTGATCGCCGACGAGCTCCAGTGGGCCGGGGACGGTGGCTCCGACGACGAGGCGCGGCTGGTTCGAAAGCAATACCGATGCACCATCTGTCGCGATCAGCAGGGCGGCGCGGAGCAGCGCCAGGGACCCCCGGACGAGGCGGATGTCGCCCGGTCGAAAGCCGACGTCGGGGCGGACGCCGTCCGTTCCCGTCTCCGCGAGCGCTTTCCGACGCCCGACGGGGGGAACGAGCTCGTCGACGCGATCCTGGGCCTCCACACCGACCGCCAGCTCGTCGGGCTGTCGGCCATCCTCGAGCGCATCGAGGGTGAGCTCCGGGCGGCGCCGGTCGAATCGGCGCTCCGCCTGGCGTTCCTCCACGCGGTCCTGCCGGCCAGCCGCCTGGGCGCCGGGCCGGGCCGGACACCGGGGATCCGGATCGCTGGCGGAATGGTCCGCTCGCCGGTTCCGGACCCGTTCCGGGAGCGCAACCCGTGGCTGGCGTTCGAAGAGGCCATCCGGGTGGTCCGCGGCTTCGTCCAGCGCCTGGAGAGCGGGGCGCTCGGGCCCCTCGAGGCGCGAATCGCCGGCGACCTTCGGGGGCTCGTCGAGGGGACGGGGACGGCCGTCCTGCGAGTGGCTGCGGCCGGCGCCCTGGAGCGCCTGGCGGCCGAGGCCCGCGATCCGTTCCGCGAGCCGGGTCGGGACGTGCTGCGGCCCCGCATCCGCCTCGTGCTCGGGCAGCCGCCGCTCCGATTCAGCCAGGAGCGCCTGGCGGCGGCCTACCACGGGACGTGCTGGGCGCTCGGCCGCGAGGCCGCCGCGCTGCTGCCCCTGGAGCCGCTCGTCGGCTCCGCGATCCGGGCCCCGTGGTCGTGGCAGGCGACCGCGCTCCGGAGGTCGCTGGCCGCGGTCGCCCCGCTGATGGCCCGCGACGGTCGGGCCGTCCTGCTCCTCGAGGCCGGCGACCCGGAGGCGCTCGTCGCCGCCGTCCTCGGCGGCGTCGGGGCCGGATACCGGCTGGCCGAGGCCCGGCTGGCCGAGGCCGACGAGGATGTCGGGGGAGTGGTCGAGCTGATCCCGCCCGGCGCGAGCGTTCCCCCCGGCCCGCGGTCCCGGGGCAACCGCCGTCTCGATCCCGTGCCCGGCGGGAGCGCCGACCCGGAATTCGTCCCCGGCCCAGGCCTCTTCGCGCCGCCTGAGCGCGTCGACGCGCGACCGTTCTCGCGCGCCGAAGCCGCGCGATCGATCACCGAGACCGCGGTCGAGGTTCTCCGCGAGCGGGGTGAGCCGGCTCGCTACGAGCGGCTCCTCGGGGAGATCCTGGTCGGTCTCGATCGGGCCGGGCACCTCCGCCGGCTGATGGCCATGGAGGAGGCTTCGGTCCCCGAGGCCGACGCCGTCGGAGGCACGCTGGACGGCGACGCGGGACCGGTCGATCCCGACCGCGGCAGCGACCGACCTGGACCGTCCGACGCCAACGGACATCGTTCCGACGCCCAGGGCCAATCGGACGCCGGGAGCCGTTCCGACACCGCCGGCGGGTTCGACGACCGCGGTCCTGGCGGCGGTCGCCCCGGACCGGGGACTCGATCGGGCGCCTCGCGGCCCTCGACGAGCGAAGTCGGATCGCCCCCACCCGCCTGGCCGTCGCGCACGGCCCGCCTCCAGCCTGCGGAACGGGATCCCGTCGAGCGGGTCCTCGCCCTGGTCCGCGATGAGCTCGGCCGGCCGACCCAGCACCGCCTTGCCGAGATCGAGCCCGGTCGCTGGTGGCTCGGCGAGCGGCAGGATCGCGAAGCCGCCGCGGTGCCGCTCGCCGACCGGGTCGAGTGGGCCGTCTACAGCCTCCTGTCGACGGCCGGCCCGCTGCCGGAGGGGGCGTTCTTCGAGCGCGTCGCCGCGCTCTTCTCCGGCCACGACCTGCCCGACGAGGCCCTCGTCCGGGCCTGCCTGGCCAGCTATCGCAGCCCGGCCTCGACCGCCGAGCGCCTCGTGACGGGCGAGGATGTCCGCCGGCGGACGGCCGACCACACGGAGCTCCTGGCCCTCCTCGCGAACGGCGGCCACCGCCTGGGGATGTCGGTCTGGCTCGGCCGGCGCGAGCAGGGGCGCCGGATCGGCGACCGGACGCTGGGCGACTTCCTCGACGAGCGCGAGCGGACGGCCTGGCTAGCCTCGGTCTCGCGGGCACCGATCGAGGACCTCGAAGCCGTCGACTGCATCTGGTACGTTCGCGGTCGATCGGCCCTCCTCTTCGAGGTCGAATGGACGGCGATGCTCGGCGACGTCCTCCTGCGCCGGCATGCCAGGATCCCGCCCGACGAGCACCTCGTCCGGATCCTGGCGATCGCCCCGGAACGGGCCGAGCTCGTCCGCCACAAGCTTGATGCATCGCCCCTCCTCCGGGGCGCGCTCACCGAGGGCAACTGGCACCTCGTCCTGTGGCCGTACCTGCGAGCCTGGCTCGAGCGAGATCCGCTCGAGCTCGACGGCCTCGAGCCGTTCCTGGGCCTCGAGCCCGCCGTCGAGCGTCGCGGCGAGCAGCTGGGGCTGTTCGACCGGCCCGACGCGCGACGCTAGCCGGGTTTCAGCGCGCGCCTGAGGCTGCCGCGGGGCTGGGCGTTCGTTCGCCGCTCGGTGCGCGCATCCGGCGACCGGCAGGGTCCGAACCTGCGGATTTCGCAGGTGCACCGGAGATCCGCAACGAATCTCGCGTTGCGCATCGGCGGCGCCTGTGGCACGATTGACGCCCGCGTCTCATCCACCGCAACGGGCCGTCGCGCGCCTCGGGCCCAATGCGCTGGTTGCCCATCAGCCAGACGGAGGCATCATGGCCAGCTCCGCCGCCCGCCCGCAGCTCGCCCGCGCCCGCCAGCTGGAGCTCTACCGCCGTGCCGCACGAACCCTGCCGGGCGGTGCGAACTCGAACTTCCGGGCCTGGGGCGACGACTCGATCTACATCGATCGCGGCGCGGGTGGCCGGGTCTGGGACATCGACGGCAACGAGTACGTCGACCTCCGGATGGGCTACGGGCCAGTCATCCTGGGCCACGGTGACCGACGCGTCGACGACCATGTCAACGAGCGGATGCGACGAGGTGTCAGCTTCTCGCTGACGACCGAGGACGAGGTCCGGGCGATGGAGCTCCTGTGCGAGCTGACCGGCTGGGTCGAGATGGCCCGGATGACGGTCTCCGGGACCGAGGCGACGATGCATCTCATGCGCCTCGCCCGGGCCTACACCGGCCGGAACAAGATCGTGAAGTTCGAGGGCCAGTATCACGGCGTCCACGACTACGCCCTGATCAGCGTCTCGCCCGACAACATGGCCGAGCTCGGCGACGCCGACAACCCGGTTCGCCTGACCTGGGGCCGGGGCATCCCCGAGGCCGTCGCCGACACGATCATCCCGGCGCGCTTCAACAACATCGAGCGCCTCCGCCGGCTGTTCGAGCGCGAGGGCCACGACATCGCGGCGGTCATCGTCGAGCCAGTCCTCGGCAACGCCCAGGGGATCCTGCCCCAGGAGGGCTTCCACAGGGAGCTCCGGGCGCTGACCCGGGAGTTCGGAATCCTCGAGATCTTCGACGAGGTCAAGACGGGCTTCCGGTTCGCCCGCGGGGGCGCCGCCGAGTACTTCGGGATCACCCCCGACCTCGCCTCGTTCGCCAAGGCCATGGGCAACGGCTATCCCGCAGCGGCCTTCGGTGGCCGCCGCGAGATCATGAGCCTCTTGCCCGAGAAGGTCAGCCACGGCGGCACGTATGCCGGCAATCGGGTGGCGGCCGCGGCCGCGGTGAAGACCCTCGAGATCATCCGCGACACCGACGCGCTCGAGACCGTCCATCGAATCGGACGGCGGATCCAGGACGGTCTCCGGGAGGTTCTCAACGACGCCGGCCTGCCGTACCACTTCACGGGCCACCCGTCGATGTTCGGGATCATGTTCACAGAGAAGGTCGCGACCGAGTACCGCGACTGGGCCGATACGGACCATGCTCTCTACGACGCGGTCGCGGTCGGGATGCACGCCCGCGGCGCGATGCCCGAGCCGGACAGCCGGGAGCCGTGGTTCATCTGCGAGGCCCACGCCGCCGACGATTCGGTGGATCGAGCCGTGACCGCATTCGAGGAATCCCTCCGGGCGGCGCTCGACGATCGGGCGCGGGGCGAGGCCCCGGGCGCGGCCCAGGGTGCGATGTCGCACCCGGCCGGCGGCTGACCCGGCCGGACCGATGGCCATGGGCCTCGACGGCAATGCGGTCCGGAGCGTGGATCGCGCTGCCTCCCTCCTGCTCGCCCTCGGCGAGAGCCAGGGCGAGGCCGGCGTGACGGAGCTGGCTCGACGGCTCGGCCTCCACAAGTCGACCGCGTCGAGGCTCCTCGCCACGCTCCAGCGGCGGGGGCTCGTGGAGCAGGACGCCGAGACCGGCAAGTACCGCCTCGGGCTGGTGGTCATCCGCCTGGCCGAGCGGGCGGAGCGGACGCTCGACCTGCGCAGCCTGGCCCTGCCGGAGCTCGAGCGACTGGCCAGGCTGACCCACGAGACGGCCGGCCTCGGCGTTCTCGAAGGCGACCAGGTCCTGTTCGTGGCCCAGGCCGACGGCCCGAACCTGATCGCGGTGGGGGACTGGACCGGGCGGGCATCGGCGCTCCATGCCAACGCCTCGGGCAAAGTCCTCCTCGCCTCGCTCGCCGAGCGCGAGGTCCTGCGGATCGTGCGGCGCGGCCTGACCCGCTACACGGAGCGGACCATCACCGACCTCGAGCCGCTCCTCGAGGACCTGGCCCGGGCCCGCCGGCGAGGGTATTCGACGGCCCTCAGCGAGCTCGAGACGGGCCTCACCGCCGTTGCGGCCCCGGTCCACGATGCCCGGGGCGCGGTCATCGCCGCGGTTGAGGTCTGGGGGCCGGCCTTCCGGCTCACCCCGCGCCGCATCCCCGAGCTCGCCGCCCAGGCCCGCGAGACCGCCGCCGCGATCAGCGTCCGTCTCGGCGGCGCCGTCGCCTGAAGCCCGAGGGCACCATCTCAGCGAGCGGGCGCTCATGTCGGCTCTGCTCGCCCTGCTTCGACGGCCATCTGCCCAAGCAGCGCGCGGCCGACGCACGCCATACGGCGGCTGTGTCCCACCGCTACCGACGTCGTTTCGTGACCCGCTGCACCGCGGGATTGACATCGGCAATGGGGGGGGTAGCGTCGCATGATGACGAAGCCCACGCGCCGACCGCGACGGCTGCTCATTGGCGTCATCGTGGCGATCGTGCTGGCGATTGCCTCACCACCGTCCGTCGGTGCAACGAACTTCGGCGCGAACCAGGCCGCCGGCGGTACCCCAGCGCACATCTGTGACGCGACGCCCCAAAGCCAGTGTGTTGCAAACAACCAGTATCACGCAGTGTATGTCAATGTAACTGGCTCCTATCGAACGCAGATTCTCTGGGCCATGTCCAACTACACTTCAGTTGCTCCGCCGATTTCAATGTACGAGGTGTACCCGCCCGCGCTCGACAAGGACGTCGAGGTTCTCTTGATCACATCGCAAAGCGTGCCGGCGCTCGCCTGGACGCAATGCATGGGCCCGCCTGGGTCGTCCGGCATGACCTACGGGGGGAGCGACGCAGCCCACACTCGATGGTGTCGCCCACAGCGACTCTACTACAACACGCTTTACGCGTCGTCGCACTTTCCCACTGACGCCAAGAAGCGATACATCGCCTGTCATGAGCTTGGGCACACCATCGGGCTTCGCCACACGAACGAGAGCTCCGGGACATGCATGCTGAAGGCGACAATCGATCCAAACTACGTTCCGACGAACTCGACGACCTCCGGGCACGACCGGGCCCATATCGACGCGAACTACTGATGACTAGACTCAAGCCAAGGCCAGTCAATCACCTCGGCTTGGTGATCGGTCTCGGCCTGCTGGCCGCCGGATGTGGTGCCGGCTTCTCAAGCCCAGCGCCAACCGGTTCGGCGGCCACACCTCCTGAGCCCTCCGCGGCGGCGACCGCCGAGATCGAGCCGCTCAGTGCAGCGGCATTCTGGGCCGCGATGGTACCCGGGGACCCCGAGGCCATCAGTTACCCGACTCTCGACGCCATCGTCTCGGCGTCCGATGCTGTCGTGACCGGCACGGCCTCCAGTATCGCTCCAGGCCCGACGGTGGAGGACCCATACCACAACATCATCTACTTGGCGACCGTGACTTTCAGGCTGGACGACGTCGTCGCAGGGTCCGTGAGATCGGTGGAGCCGGGCACGATCGCTGTTTCGTTGCTCCTCGGCGTCGGCGACGCGGCGCACGACTTCGACTGGCGCTACGAGCAGTTCGCCAGCTCGTTGCCATCAGATCGCGTCGTGATGTTCCTCAGCAACAACCAGGAATGGGCCAAGCAGTACGACTTTCCTCTTGACTCGCCCGAGGCAGATCCGATGCACTACCGGGTCGTCAGTGGCCAGGGCTACTTCCGCGAGCTCGACGGCCGAGTCGTGCTGCCTGCACAACCCATCGGTGAGTGGCCCAAGGCGTTCGATGGGTTGCCGTTCGTCGAACTGGTGGCGGCAGTTCGGGCATCAGTCGCTGCCAATAGCTGACGGAACAGGGCCCCACCGTCACGAGCGGCGGCTCCGGCCGGAGCCGCCCGCCCGAGACTGCCTCCCGCCCAAGCCTCCC
>Ga0209431_10001089_pt1 | contig 22520 bp, 28 predicted proteins | sample RifCSP13_3_FD_184021 | JGI IMG/M metagenome (GOLD analysis project Ga0209431, IMG submission 184021) | Soil microbial communities from Rifle, Colorado - Rifle CSP2_sed 13_3 (SPAdes) (version 2) | ecosystem: Environmental > Terrestrial > Deep subsurface > Rock core/Sediment | place: Rifle...
GTCGAACCATTCCTCAACCTGTGGCGGAAAAGAAATACTCCGGAAAATTATCTCTCAGAGTGCAGCAGGAGCTTTCCAAGAGGTTGGTTGTAGAAGCTAAAGAGGAGAAGGTTTCCATAAATCAGTTTATTGTTTACAAGCTGGCCGTGGGCGGTGCCCACCCGATCGCACTACTCCAAAGAAATAACCAGTCTTTTATTGAATGCCCTTGCTATCCTGTCAAGAAATTCAAAGGAGGGCATGCGTGTATCAACAGGATTCTCAAGCCTTGAAATGACCTGCTGCTTTGTGCCGACCTCCTTTGCCAATTCCGTCTGAGTAAGATGCCTATTACACCTCAGTGCGGCTATCTCTTGGGCTATCCTTCTTTTAGCCTCTGCCCTGTCAAAATAAAGACTGAATTCCTTATCTTCAAGGTGTCTCTCTATGTGCTTGTCAAGATCGCTTTTCATTGTCTTAACCTCCTGTAACCGTTTTCATCCGCTGTCTCGCAACTTCAATTTCTTTTAAGGGAGCTTTTTGTGTCTTTTTCAGATAAGCATGTAAAAGGATCATTTCATTACCTTTGAAAACAACATAAAATATCCTGTGTTGGCTGCCGTGTATCCTTACTTTTAGCTCCCATAATTTGCCTTCAATCTGCCTGAACTCAACCCCTATAGCATCCGTGCCGTTTTCCTGAATCCCTTTCAAGATGGACAAAAGTTCTGCCCGCTCTTCCTTGTTGTCGATAGAATCAATGTACTTTTCAACTGGCATCTTTCCTGATGGAGTGCGCCAGTAGTTTATGGACAATCTCATTGTTCTAAATCTTACAACCAAAAGGATGTATTGTCAATCGACAACATCGACATTTGAAATGAGTGTGCTTGAAATGAGATGGCAAAATTTAAATATGGAAGAATTTATGTAAGGGTGCGTGGGACGCACCCAACGAACTGTATTGGTTTCTACGGCATAGCGCCGGTTTCATTTGATGCTGGGCTTTCCCCGTCGTCGTTCAGAGCCGTGACTACATAATAGTACATGGTCTTCTTTTTTACATTGGTATGCTGGTAGGATGAGGCATTGATGCCGGATACCTTCTTTCCCTTTGCCCTTGCAGTCCCTGTGGCTGTTGCGTAATAGACATGGTAGGATTTGGCCCCTGTCACTGCATTCCATTGCAGGGTTATCTTGCCGTCCCCGGCGGTAGCTGCCACGCCTGTGGGTGTTGCAGGGGGAAGGCTTTGCAACATTGCACCGCTCTCGGTGGATGGCGGGCTCTCCCCATTGCCGTTTGATGCTGTTACGACGTAGTAATACATTGTGCCTTTATTCACTTTGGCATGTTCGCAAGAGGTTGCTGTAATGCCGGTTATGCTCTGGCCCTGCACTTTTGCCAGCCCCGGTTTCTCTGAATAGTAGACTGTATATGATGTGGCTCCCTGAACCAGATTCCAACGGATCGTTATACTATCGCTCCCTGAGACAGCTGTTACGCCCACAGGGGGCTCAGGCGTGGAGATAGCAGGGGATGTGGCTGTTCCCTCTTTATCTGTGAGTTGTTGTTCTCCCTCCTTGCCGCAGGAGGCAAGGAAGGGGAGGGCCAAAACAAATGATATTAAGAGAAAGAATCTATTCATCGGTCCTTTCCTTATAGTGTCTGATATGCGTGCGGTTGGAGGGTGCCCACCCTACCAACTATTCATTACCCTCAACTTTGAGTTTCATACCAATTTGTCTGGACTACGGCAATTGAGGCTGTACACCGTACAGGTGGGATTGTTGCTTGTAATGCAGAAGCTAAATCTGTATTTTCAGCATGTATAAAATCGTGATATGTAAGGATCGAACATCCATTTTGTTGCTCAGCGCAATTGTTTTTTCTTATTTCCTCAAATCTATCGCATTTAAACCAAATGGTAGGCGCCTCAGGTGGCTCAATTGGGTGGACACTGTTCTCTGCGTAGGGATTAGTGTCACTGATTTCGTAATCTATGACCCTAATACGAAACTTTACTTGCATGGCTTGAGATAAACTCTCCGGGCAATATTCCTTAGTTTTCGTTTCTGAATAGTACATATACAACCAAAATGGATATCCCTTACATTCTCTTGAAATAAGTTGTTGTGGAGTTACACGCAAAAACCATAATGAAAAATAAGGCTTGCAACTTTCTTTCCATTCATCGCGTATATTCTCTACCCAGTCATCGCATGGGTGGGTTGGATACAGATAAGCTGACATTTAATCCTCCTATTTTTTAATATTTGAAGCCTAACAAGTTAGTGGGACTGCCACCCCTTGAAGTGGAGAGAATCAAAACCTCAATCGCTATTCCCTAAAATCTCGCCCCTACTGGATTTTACGGATATTTAAAATCTCTGCCACGTAAAGACTCATACCGTCGGAGGTGATCCCGATAGCTTGATTAAATGTCGCTGCCGTGCCTGTGCCGTCAAGTGCGCTGGACGTCCCAGAGCCAGCTATCGTTGTAACCACTCCTGTAGCTGTGACAACCTTGCGAATCTTATTATTCGCCCAATCTGCCACATACAGATTCGTACCGTCGGTGGTAATTCCAACAGGGCCATTGAATGTAGCTGCCGTACCTGTGCCGTCAAGAGTGCCTGATGTCCCCGATCCTGCTATTGTGGTAACTGCACCTGTGGCTATGACGATTTTTCGGATCTTATGATTATAAGTATCTGTCACATATAGATTTGTCCCATCGGTAGTAATACCCTCCGGAAAATAGAATGTCGCAGCCGTCCCTGTGCCGTCAAGAGCGCCTTGTGTTCCTGAGCCTGCTATCGTGGTAACAACTCCTGTGGCTATGACAACCTTGCGGATTTTATTATTTTGCTCATCCGCCACATACAGATTCGTCCCGTCGGTCGTGATACCTTTAGGGTAATTGAACGTAGCTGCTGTGCCTGTGCCGTCAAGAGAGCCTGCAACGCCTGAGCCTGCTATCGTGGTAACCACTCCTGTGGCTATGACGACCTTTCGGATATTATGATTAAACCTATCTGCCACATATAGATTTGTCCCGTCGGTCGTGATACCAGCAGGCCACGAGAAGGTAGCTGCCGTCCCTGTGCCGTCAAACGAGCCTGATGTGCCTGAGCCTGCAAAGGTTGATACTGTATTTGTAAGGTTCAGTGGCGCGCCCTGAACAGCCCCGCCCTGTTGTGGAACAGCAATCTTACGGATCTTAGAATTATTAGTATCAGCCACATAAAGACTCGTACCGTCGGTAGTGAGAGGGCAAGGGCCACCGAAGGTCGCTGCCGTACCTGTGCCGTCAAGCGCACCTGCTGCCCCCGAACCTGCTAACGTGGTAACGACACCTGTGGCTAAGACGACCTTACGGATATTATTATTCCAAGCATCTCCCACATACAGACTTGTCCCGTCGGTAGTGATACCGACAGGGGCATGGAAGGTCGCTACCGTCCCTGTGCCGTCAAGAGCGCCTGCAACGCCTGATCCGGCTATCGTGGTAACTACTCCTGTGGCTATGACAACCTTACGGAGCTTATTATTGGCACTATCTGCCACATACAGATTCGTTCCATTGGTGGTGATACCTTGAGGGTTCCAGAACTGCGCTCCAGTCCCCGTGCCGTCAACCGAGCCAGAAAGCCCTGAACCTGCTATCGTGGTAACCACACCTGTGGCGATAACGACCTTGCGGATATTATTATTGCCGCCCACCACATACAGACTCGTCCCGTCGGTGGTGATTCCGGCAAGCCAACGGAACGTGGCTTCTGTGCCTGTGCCGTCAAGAGCGCCTGCAACACCTGATCCTGCTATCGTAGAAACTACACCTGTGGCTATGACAATCTTGCGGATCTTATTATTCATATATTCTGTCACATATAGATTCGTCCCGTCGGTCGTAATGCCAACAGGGTAATAAAATGTAGCTGCCGTGCCTGTGCCGTCAAGTGCGCCTGCAACGCCTGATCCTGCAATCGTGGTGACTACTCCTGTGGCTATGACGACCTTACGGATCTTATTATTGGCACTATCTGCCACATACAGATTCGTCCCGTCGGTGGTGATACCTTGCGGGCTCTGAAACTGCGCTCCAGTCCCTGTTCCGTCAAGCGAGCCGGGAATGGAGCCAGCAGGGGTTGTAACTGCGGCGACAGATAGGGCCAGAGGAAGACCTTGTATGGCCCCGCCCATGAGATATGTTGCGTTTGGTGTTGCGCTTACCTGTGTTGACGCCGCACTCTCACCTGCAAGGTTGACAGCCGTTACGATGTAATAGTATGTCGTTCCATTGGTAAGGCCGGTGTGGTTATACGGGCTTGTGGCGCCGGTTATCTTTGTCCCGTTTGCTGTGGTCACGCCTGTGGTTATAGACCAGTAAATATTATATGAAGTGGCCCCTGTTACAGCGCTCCAATTTATTGTTGTCTGGGTGTTTCCTGGTGCGGCGGTTACGCCTGATGGCGCAGCCGATATCGGAGGAAGTGGTGTCGCAGATACTTGTGAAGAGGCTGTACTTTCGCCTCCAGTGTTTGCGGCAGTGACAATATAGTAGTAGGTTGTCCCGTTAGTGCGGCCTGTATGGGTATACGGGGAAGTAACACCTGCAATCTTTGTCCCGGTTGCAGTTGTAACTCCTGCTGTTGTTGACCAGTAAATATTGTACGAAGTTGCGCCTGTTACGGCAGTCCAGCTTATGATGGCCTGGGCATCCCCTGCGCTTGCAGATACGCCGGTTGGAGCAGCGGGGGCGGGCGGCAGAGGCATTGCGCTTGCCTGACTTGATGCAGCGCTCTCTCCAGCAGTATTTACGGCAGTGACAATATAGTAATAGGTCGTCCCGTTAGTTCGACCTGTATGAGTATAAGGTGATGTAACTCCTGCAATCTTTGTCCCGGTCGCTGTCGTCACTCCTGCTGTTGTGGACCAGTAAATATTGTAAGAGGTTGCCCCGGTTACGGCAGTCCAGCTTATAGTTGCCTGGGTATCCCCAGCGCTTGCAGATACGCCAGTTGGCGCTGATGGGGCCGAGGCAGTCGCAACTTCTGATGTATAGCTCCAGGAATAGTTGCTTGCTATCGCATTCCCTGCCACATCGTTTGCCCCTGTCGTGATAGTTGCCGTATAGGTTGTAGAATAGGAAAGACTGATTGACGGCGTGAATGTTGCGGTTGTGCCGCTATAGGTAACATTCCCTGAAACCGGCGTACTCCCTTGGTTCAGGGTAAAGGTCGTACTATTGATTGTAGAGGCATCCATCGTCTCAGAGAAGGTCGCCGCAACTGCGGCATTGACCGCCGTCCCTGTCGCATTGTTGGCAGGGCTTACAGAGGATACGGCGGGAGGTGTAGTGTCCGCCTGCGCGCCGGTTGTAAAGCTGCATGTATAGATTGCAGCCATCGCATTACCTGCCGCGTCCTTTACGCCGTTAGTAACTGAGACTGTATAGGTGGTATTGTAACCCAGGTTTGATGAAGGGGTGAACGTAGCCGTTATCCCGCTATATGTAACAGTCCCTGAAACCGGCGTACTCCCTTGGTTCAGGGTAAAGGTCGCACTATTGATTGTAGACACATCCATCGTCTCGGAGAAGGTCGCTGTAACTGCGGCATTTACCGCCGTCCCTGTCGCATTGTTGGCAGGGCTTACAGAAGATACGGTGGGAAGTGTAGTATCCGCCTGCGCGCCGGTTGTAAAGCTGCATGTATAGATTGCAGCCATTGTATTCCCGGCAGCGTCTTTTACCCCTGTCGTCAGGGTAACAGTATATGCCGTGTTGTTGCCGAGATTTGAAGAAGGGGTGAAGGTCGCCGTTGTGCCGTTGACTGAAAGGGCGCCTGTCACTCCTGCGACCTGAAATGTGGAAGTAGTAACTGTTGATGGATCGATCGGCTCGCTGAAGGTTACTGAGATTGATGAGTTTATGGCAACGCCTGTTGCACCGTTGGCGGGGCTTGTCTGGCTGACCGTCGGCTTGGTCGTATCGGAAGCATCTGGATTATTTGTGTTTGTGCCGCCGCCACCTGTACCACACGCCGTGATAAAAACCGCAACGAAGAGAATCAATATCAAACTTCTAAGCTTTCCCACATTATCCTCCATCCAAAGCACAACGTATTAAATTTACATGCCGGTAATGACCTTTCCAGGCACGACAGTAAAAATTTTGCGACAATTATAGCACAGTGCAATATTACAAATCAATACAATATTACACTACGAAATTGCATGAGGTTTACACAGTGCTATAGGATGCTTTATTGAAGCAGAAAAATATAGTTGGGGACAATATTAGGAGACTGAGGTTAGAGGCCGGCATTACCCAAGAGGAGGTAGCCTTAAGGAGCGGTCTTTCACAGGGATATATTAATCAACTGGAGAGCGGCAAGAGACGGTTCACTCAAAAATCGCTGGAGTTGATAGCAGAGGCCCTTTCCGTCCCGATGTCAGAATTGTTCAGAGGTGACGAGTCCCGCACTCTCCCGGTAATGAAAGAAGAGACACGAATATATGAAAGGAAGGGCGTCAACAAAAAAGAGTTCCTGAGTTTGATTAAAGATCTGCCTGACCATATCGTGGAGCATTACTTCATACTTATGAAGCTGGAAAGGGAGTTATGGGGAAAGGCCGAGAAAGGTTTACTTTCCAATCAATAGGGACGCATCTGATCTATACCTTAAAAAGTAGTTGCCTGACCCAGACCCTGGCTTCACGAGAATTCCATCACCGACAACCGCGCAACTGCGAACCCCATCCGATTTCTTGACTATTTCAGGACTTAGGTTAAATTAAAATCGCCATTGACACCGGTCGCTTGTCCGGTTTTAGTATTTTTTCTCTTGACAATATTTTTTTATATACTAAACTAATAACGATTCTTATTACTGATTAGTTTAAAGCCCTTTATGAAAAATAATATAAAAACAGCAATTGTGAGGAAGAGTAAGCAAAGGGAAGTCATAACAGAGGTTTTAAAAGGTACCAAGTCGCATCCAACGGCAGACTGGATCTATCAGGAGGTTAGAAAGACCCTTCCCAAGATCAGCCTTGGAACGGTTTACAGGAATCTGCGACTCCTTGCAGAGAGAGGGGAGATCCTGGAGCTCCATTATGGAGATGGTCAGAGCCGGTTCGACGGTACACCTGAAAACCATTACCATTTTAACTGCCAGAGCTGCGGCAACGTCTATGATGTGGAAGAGCCTCTTAAAAAGGATATGGAGAAGGACCTGTCAAAAAAACTTGGTTTTATAGTAAATCACCATAGGGTTGAGTTTTACGGAATTTGTAGAGATTGCCAATAAAGAAAGGCTCTGCAAGTAATTGAGATGACGGAGGGAAAGAATGAAGAGCGTTATATGTCCGGTCTGCGGCGCCCAAGTAATGCTTAGTTTTAATGCAAAGGAAGGGGATATAGTCACATGTCAAAAGTGCGGAGCCCGTCTGAGGCTTGTAGTCGACGGAAGCGGATTCAGGGGAGTGGTTGTCAAGCAGAACTAAAACTAAACGGAGGTATCAATGAAAAGGAAGTCTATCGTGAGAGCAAGCCTGGGTTCATTTTTAATAGTCTTCTTGTCCTTGACAGGAACGGCTTCAGCCGGAGGTGAAGTTACAAAGGAATATCTTGACCAGTTTAAACCGATTACAGAATCAGTTGTGGAGAACCCTTCCAATCCTGTCACCCCCGCAAAGGTCAAACTTGGAAAGATGCTCTATTTCGACGTAAGGCTTTCAAAAAGCGGGTTTTTAAGCTGCAACACCTGTCATAACCTATCTATGTTCGGTGTCAGCGGACTTTCTACAGATATAGGTCACAGATGGGTTCTTGGCCCAATTAACGGCCCCACGGTACTGAACTCCGCCTTTAACGTCGCTCAATTCTGGAACGGCCGGGCCAAAGACCTGGAGGAGCAGGCGAAAGGGCCCATTTTAAACCCTGGAGAGATGGGTATGCCAATTGAAACATCTGTTGTAAAAAAAATAAGCTCCATACCAGGGTACAGGGATTTCTTTACAAAGGCATTTCCCGACGACAAAGAACCTGTTACATACAACAACATTGCCATGGCCATAGCGGCCTTTGAGAGGACCCTGTTGACACCGTCCAGATTTGACAGATTTCTTAAGGGTGATGCCAAGGCCCTGACCGCCCAGGAAAAAAGAGGTCTTAAGCTCTTTGTAGAGACCGGATGCATCGGGTGCCATAACGGAATAGGTATAGGAGGTGGTTCATTTCAGAAGCTGGGGGTTGTAAAACCATATAAAACTGCCAGTGAGGCCAGGGGTAGATTTGATATAAGCAAGAAAGAAGAAGATATCAACGTATTTAAGGTCCCGACACTTAGAAATATCGAGATGACCTATCCATACTTCCATGATGGAAGAATATGGCAGTTGGAGGAAGCGGTCAGGACAATGGCTGACATCCAACTGGGAACGGAATTGAAGGATAATGAGATTGCAGATATAGTTGCCTTCCTTAAATCGCTTACTGGGACAATCCCGGCAGATGCGCTTAATATCCCGGTCCTGCCGCCTTCTGGAAAAGATACCCCAACACCGGATGTTAACTGATAAGGAGATTTAAGACCCCTGTACAATGTCAATGATTTGATAGATCGTGTCAAGTGAAGGGAGGTGAAGATATGTGTGACAGCACTAAGAAGTATACCTATATATGTTACGAATGTGAGACGATATCGGATGAGCCGAGGGAATGTTGCGGAAAGCCTATGGTAAAAATGAACGATTAATTACAAAGGAGAATGATATGGAGTGGATTGATTTTTTGAAGGTAATGATTGTTGATGAAAAGGGGGCAATTGCCAAGTATAAACAGGCCGCATCCAAGGCCACGGATTCGGGATTGAAGAAGATGTTTACAGAGATGATGGAGGAAGAAAAGATCCACGTTCAGCTAATAGAAGACAAGATCGTGCAACTGCAGAAAAAGAAGGCTTAAGGAGGGCGAGATGGCTGTATGGACATGCAGTAAGTGTGGTCATAAGGTTGAAGGCCGGTGCAGACCGCAGAAATGTGAGAAATGCGGGGCAAAGAAAGATGATTTCAAATCAGAAAAACAAGAACCGAAAAAAGGAGGGAAGTGCTGATGAAGAAGTGGAGATGCACGGTATGTGGTTACATACATGAAGGGGAGAATGCACCAGTGAGGTGTCCTGTCTGTGAGGCACCTGCCAGCAAGTTTGAGGAGATAAGGGCTGAGGCTGGAGAAACGACCAAGAACCTTTGTGCCAACTGGGACGGGGAGACTGAAGAGGTAGGGATGTATCTGGCATTTTCAAAGAAGGCTGATGAGGAGGGCTACCCTGAGGTTGCCCAGGCCTTTGCAAAGCTTGCTATGGAAGAGGCATGGCATGCCGCTGATGTTTATCGGCTCCAGGGCAAAGTCAAGTCTACTAAGGAAAATGTTAAATGGAGGGCAGAGGCAGAGAGGGGGGCAGAGAAAGGAAAGGCTGCCTGCGCCGAGGCTGCACTTAAGGAAGGACTCAAGCCTGTTGCAGGATGGTTCCTCAGGGCTTCGGCAGATGAGGGAAGACATGCGTCAGTATTTGAGGGTCTGTTAAAGAGATATTTGAGTTAGGTATTATTAAACAGAATTAGGGGAGGTGTGCCATGACTGAGGTTTGCGGATGTATGTCCTGCAATGTCGGAACAACTGTGCAGAATTTCAGACTTGAAACCTATGAACCATCAAAGGGAGATTTTGGAGAGATCAGCCTTGAAACCCAGATGGCGAGCAAGAAGTGGACGATACTGTTTTTCTATCCTGCTGATTTCACCTTTGTCTGAGCAACCGAATTTGCTGCTCTGGCAGAGCAGTACGACAGATTCAAGAAGATGGGTGCTGAGGTGATAACGGTCAGCACAGACACAAAGTTTGTGCATCTTGCATGGCAGAGAGAAGAGAAAGACCTGGCAAATGTTAAATTCCCCATGGCTTCAGATGCGGGTGGGAGGCTTGCCAGGATATTCGGTGTATATGACGATGCGACAGGCCTTGCCCTAAGGGGGACGTTCATCATAAACCCCCAGGGTAAGCTCCTGAATGCGGAGGTTAACTATTATAATCTGGGTAGAAATATCGATGAGTTAATGAGGAAGTTTAAGGCAAACCTATTCCTGCAAAAAGAGGAGGCACAGGCATGTCCAGCGAAATGGAAGGAGGAGGGAGACAAGACCCTCACCCCTTCGGCTAAACTTGTAGGCAAGGTTCACGAGGCATTGGAGTGAGTCTATATTCACAAGGCATTTCAATATAGGCCGGGGTTTTCCCCGGCCTTTTCTTTTTCAATTCTAATGGCCAAGCCTGCTTGTTAATAAGTGCTTGACATTTATCGAGCATCAGGACTAAAATCATCTTTATTGTCCACTTAATTATTCGGAGAACCTATGCTTCAACTGACAAGAGATGGTGAATATGCGGTAAGGGCAATTTTACATCTGTCTTCCCAGCCTATGGGACAGGTAACCCTTGTAAATGAAATAGCCGAGGCCCAGGATGTGCCGAAAAGTTACCTGTCAAAGATTATGCAACACCTTGTTAAATCGGGTCTTGTAAAGTCCCGTCGTGGTGCGAGGGGAGGTTTTATTCTGGCCAAACCTGCGGATCAAATAACGCTCCGGGAAACGATAGAGGCCATAGAGGGTCCCATCCACCTTAATGTATGCCTGATAAAAAAGGGTGAATGTCCCAGGGATGAGGTGTGCCCTGTCCATCCCATATGGAGAGATGCCCAGAATAAACTGTTCGAGATTCTGGATAGTAAAAATATGGCAGAGCTGGTGAAGGATTCCGAAAAGTTATACAGGCAGATGCATAAGGCGGGAACAAGAAAGGACAAGGCAAGATGAATTATTTTTTACTCAGATTTAAGATAAATAAGGTCTTATTTAGTCTTAATGAGTTGCGGCTTTATGGTAAAGGCGGTACAAATAAAATCAAGGGAGGTGAGATAGGGTTGTCAAAATGAATTTAATCGCCTGCAATCTTTTGCTGCGGGCCTATTGGCGGTATTCTTAACGTAAATCTTGAAGGAGGTTTTAAAATGGCAGTTGAAACTGCGCAAATTTATGATGACGAGATTGTAAAGAAATTTGCAATCATGGCAGTAATCTGGGGAATCGTAGGGATGCTGGTCGGAGTTATTGCTGCGGCCCAGCTGGCTTTCCCGGTTCTCAATTTTGATATCCCTTATCTTACTTTCGGCAGGATAAGGCCACTTCACACCAATGCGGTGATATTTGCATTCGGCGGGTGTGTCTTGTTTGCGGCTATCTATTATTCGCTACAGAGGACTTGCAGGGTAAGACTCTTCAGCGATGCCCTCTCCAATTTTACCTTCTGGGGATGGCAGCTTGTTATAGTTCTTGCTGCACTTACTCTTCCATTAGGGATTACGCAAGCAAAGGAGTATGCAGAGCTTGAGTGGCCCATAGACATCCTGATAGCGGTCGTATGGGTTGCCCTGGGGATAAATTTCTTCGGTACCCTCTGGAAGAGGAAGGAGAACCATATATATGTAGGTAACTGGTTCTTTATGGCCATGATCATAGTCATTGCGGTTCTCCACATATTCAACTCTATGGCCCTCCCGGTGAGTTTTTTCAAGTCTTACTCCGCATATGCGGGCGTCCAGGATGCCATGGTCCAATGGTGGTACGGGCACAATGCGGTCGGCTTCTTTCTGACAGCCGGGTTCCTCGGGATCATGTACTACTTCCTCCCGAAGCAGGCCCAGCTCCCGATTTACAGTTACAGGCTGTCCATACTCCACTTCTGGACCCTTGTCTTTCTTTATATATGGGCGGGTCCGCATCACCTGCTTTACACGGCCCTTCCTGACTGGACCCAGACCCTGGGGATGACCTTCAGCGTCATGCTTTTGGTACCGTCCTGGGGTGGAATGGTCAACGGACTTATGACCCTAAAGGGTGCATGGGACAAGCTCAGGACCGATCCTATTCTCAAGTTTATGGTTGTAGCCATCTCTTTCTATGGTATGAGCACCTTTGAAGGCCCGATGATGGCGATAAGGACAGTTAACGCGCTTTCCCACTACACGGACTGGGGGATCGGCCATGTCCACAGCGGCGCCCTCGGATGGGTGGCCATGATCAGCATTGGAGCCCTTTATTACATGATCCCAAGGGTCTTCGGCAAAAAAGAGATGTACAGCACAGGTCTTATAAACACCCATTTCTGGATGTCCACCATAGGTGTAGTGGTTTACATAGTGGCCATGTGGATCTCCGGAATCATGCAGGGTCTTATGTGGAAGGCGGTAAATGCCGACGGCTCATTGACATATACCTTCGCAGAATCCGTGTCAGCCACGCATCCATATTACGTGATGAGGCTTATAGGAGGCTTCATATTCTTTAGTGGTATGCTTGTCATGGCGTATAACCTCATCATGACTGCAAGAACCGCTGAAAGGAGGGCGGCATAATGAAACACGAAGCAGTTGAAAAAAACAGTCTTTTAATGGCCATCTTCATTATTATTGTGATGAGTGTGGGCGGTCTTGTTGAAATTGTTCCGCTCTTCTTCCTTAAAGGCACTATTCCGCCACTTGAGGGAGTAAAGCCTTATACCGCGCTTCAACTCGAAGGCCGTGACATATATCTCAGGGAGGGTTGTTATAACTGCCATTCCCAGATGATCAGGCCGTTTCGGGCCGAGACCGAGAGGTACGGTCCATACTCCAAACCTGCCGAATCGATGTATGACCACCCGTACCAGTGGGGCTCAAAGAGAACGGGACCGGACCTTGCTAGGGTTGGAAAGAAGTACCCTGATTCATGGCATATCCAGCACATGGAAGATCCGAGGAGTATAGTCCCTGAATCTGTTATGCCAAGCTACCCATGGTTAGCCAAGACGTCTCTCGACGGAAGCTATATCCAAAAGAAATTGTCTGTCATGAGGACCCTTGGTGTGCCATATACGGATCAGGATATAGCAAATGGTCCTGTTGAGGTTAAAGGCAAAACGGAACTGGATGCCCTGATTGCATATCTTCAGGGTCTTGGGAATGCCGTTAAAAGACCATAGGAGATAGAGATGGATGAACTTCTAGTAATAACCAAAAGCTTTACCGCGGTGTACTTCTTCCTTATCTTCTGCGGAATACTCTTCTGGACGCTGAGGAAGAAGAACAAGGAAAAGTTGGAAGGGTATAAAAACATACCGTTTCAAGAAGATTGATTTAAAGGAGGTTTTAAGATGGCCGATAAGCTTGGACATTCCTTCGATGGAATAGAAGAATACGATAATCCGATTCCGGGCTGGCTGATGTGGCTGTTCTATGCCACTATCACCTTTGCTGCGGGATACTTGGTCTTATACCCTGGGTTCTGGCCTGGAACAACCGGCTGGAGCCAGGCCAAGATGTATGAAGAAGAAGTAAAAGTCGCAGAGACGAAATACGCGGAGATCAGAAAGAAAGAATCTGACATATACGCCATCCTCAAGAATCCGGTGGCAATTGCTGAAGGTAAGGAGATATTTGCCCAGAACTGCACACCATGCCACGGTGTAGCAGCTAAGGGGGACACGGGCATCGGTCCAAACCTTACCGATGCTGAGTGGCTCTATGGCGGTACCCCTGAGGCTATCGTAAAAACCGTCACCAATGGTACAGAGAAAGGTATGCCTCCCTGGGAGCCTCAGATTGGACCTGTCAAGGTTGCAAAGGTCGCCGCCTTTGTCCATACCTTGGGCGGCGGACAGTAAAAGCGGTATTAAAAATTATAATCTCCCGCAGAGGCGCAGAGAAAATCTATTTTAAAAATCTTTCTCAGCGTCTCTGCGCCTCAGCGGTTAATTTAAAAAGTGGCAACTATGTCGGAAACATTTGATAGGCAAGAAAAGATCTACCCGAAAAGAGTCAAAGGCAAATTCAGGACCATCAAATGGGTCCTCACATCTTTTTTTCTTGGAATTTATTTCATCGTCCCCTGGATTAAACTGGACGGCAGGCAGGCCGTTCTTTTCGATATCCCTGACAGGAAGTTTTACATCTTCAATATTGTTTTCTGGCCTCAGGACGTCTTCTATCTGGCAATATTGATGCTCCTGCTTGCCATGGGGCTGTTCCTCTTCACTGCCGTTGCGGGAAGGCTCTGGTGTGGGTACGCATGCCCCCAAACGGTATTCTCTGACCTTTTTGTCGCTATAGAGCGGTTTATTGAGGGTGACCGCAACGAGCGCATGGTCCTCGATCATGCTCCTTGGTCAATGAAGAAGGTCTTTGAAAAGATAGCGAAGCATCTATTTTGGCTTGCCCTGGCTTTTGCCGTATCTTTTACATTTGTGTCCTACTTTGTTCCTCCAATGGAACTGGGGGATAGGATAGTCACTGGGCATCTGTCTTCAGCCAATGCCTTCTGGCTGTTCCTCTTTATGGCAGCCATGTACACCTTTTGCGGTTTCTTCAAAGAGTGGGTCTGCCTGGTTCCTTGTCCATATGGGCGTTTCCAGAGCACCCTCTGCGACCAGGACACCCTTATCATAGGTTATGACCCAAAGAGGGGAGAACCAAGAGGACAGGTGAAGAAAGGAGCCGCAGCGGTTGGCGCTCACGGTGACTGCATTGACTGCTCCCTGTGCGTTCATGTATGCCCTACTGGAAGAGACATAAGGGACGGGCTTCAGTACGAATGTATAGGCTGCGCCCAATGCATTGATGCATGCAACTTAGTAATGAAAAAGATTGGAAAACCGGAAGGACTTATTCGGTACGGCTCCCTGAATATATTTAGCGGTGGAACCACTCATATCTTGAGGCCCAGGGTTGTACTATACGCCTCAATTCTTGTAGTCCTGATCTCCGGCCTGTTTTACAAGGTAGCGACAAGGACCCCTCTGGAAATTGACGTGGTCCGTAACAGATCATCCCTTTATCAAAGGACTTCTGATGGAAAGATACTCAACATATACACCCTCAAGGCCTTGAATATGGACCAGAGAGACCACCGATTCATGATAAAGGTCGAAGGGATGCAGGCCAAACTGGTTGTTGGCAGCAATCCCATACAGGTCAAGGGAGGAGAGGTTTATCAGACAACGGTTTCATTGTCTATAGATGAAAAAACAGCAACAAAGAGGGTCAATCACTTTTCCTTCGTCATAGAAGACATTGACAACCCTAAGATTAAGGCCAGGAGGGAAAGCACCTTCATTGCGCCGGTGAAGTAGAACTAACGCCCCCTCGCTCCCCCTCTTTATTAAAGAGGGGGATGGGGAGAGTTGTTTATCAGGAGGTTCCAATGGAAACAAAAAAATCACTCTGGCCAAAGGCGATAGTCGCCTCCTTTGCCGTTATCTTTGCCGTAAACGGGTTCTTTATCTATAAGGCAGTCAGCGGATTCGACGGCCTTGTAGAGGATAACTACTACGAGAAGGGACTCAATTATAATGATGGGATCCAGCAGGCAAAGAGGCTGGGGTGGAAGATTGAACTCTCATTTACGGATGACCTTAAGACAGCGGCTCCAAACAAGGCAAAGGTAGTCATCTTCGACCCCAAAGGCGAACCGGTCAGCGGCGTCAAGGTCAGGATTGCACTGAGTCGCCCGGCAACCAGTAAGTTTGACAACAAATTTGAGTTTATTCCTTCAGGATGCGCCTATCACGGAACTGTTTCAATCCCCGTTTCGGGCCTCTGGGACATGAAGGTAACTGCTGAAAAGGGAACAGACCGGATCGAAAAGATATTCAGGGTGAGAACGAAAGAATCGTTAAACGTAAGACGTGAGGCGTAAGACGTGAGAGAGCAGGTTTTAAAAGAAGATGAGAAGTTAAGAAGATATGAAGTTGAGAAAAGCTCAACCTCTCAACTTCTGAACCTCACAACTTCTGAAAAGTTCTGTTACCACTGCGGTCAACCGCTCCCTTCTGAGCCTTTCAGGGAAAGCATAAATGACCGGGAGCTGGACTTCTGCTGCCAGGGTTGTCAGGCTGTATGCGGGTATATCTTCAAGGCAGGGCTTGAAAGTTATTACGAAAAGAGGGACAGGAGCAGGCCGGGTGGTCCGCCGCTCCTCCTTGCGGGCGATATCGATAATACGATAAACCCCAAGCTTGTCAGGTCTGAAGGGAACATCAGCGAGATATCCCTGATGATAGAAGGGATTCACTGCGCCGCATGCATCTGGCTCATAGAAAAGGTGCTGGGGGAGGCGGACGGGATAATTGCGGCGAGGGTCAACTTTTCCACCAACAGGGCGCGGGTGCAGTGGGACAGCAAGAGGTTATCCATAGGTGAGATTGTCAAGAAGATATCATCTCTGGGTTACGGAGCTGTACCTTACGATCCTGCATCCTCGGAGGCTGTGCTGGCGGAGAAGAACAATGACACCCTTGTCAGGCTGGTGGTTGCAGGATTCTCGACTGTAGCATCCATGTTTCTTGCTGAAGGGCTGTATGCCGGCTACTTCTGGGGGATAGACGCTGCATCCAGGAACTTCATGCAGTGGCTCAGCATGTTTATTACGATACCGGCTGTCTTTTACTCCGCTATACCATTTATGAAAGGGGCGTATAACGGCCTCAGGAACAGGGCCATGACCATGGATCTCCCTATAGCCCTTGGGGCGCTAATAACCTTCTTTTATAGCGCATGGGCCACGGTCAATAAGAGAGGCGACGTTTACTTCGATTCGGCAGCCATGTTCATCTGCCTCATCCTTGCCGGACGCTACATAGAGAGTTCTTCCAGGAAAAAGGCCGGGAACGCAACCGAAAGACTTCTGGGGCTTGGGGCGAAGAGCGCTACTGTCATCAGAGACGGGGAGTGTGTGATTGTCCCTGTTGACTCCGTTCTGGTGGGGGAGAGTGTGGAAGTTAGGCCAGGAGAAAAGATACCTGTTGACGGTGTCGTCATAGAGGGTGAATCAAGGGTTGATGAGACGATGCTAACCGGCGAGTCAAGGCATCTAAAGAAGGTGGTAGGATCAAAGGTTTCCGGCGCTACGCTGAATATCGACGGACGATTCCTTTTCAGGGTGACGGCTATTGGAGAAGATACCGTCCTGTCAAAGATAATCCGCCTTGTAGAGGACGCCCAGTCTTCAAAGGGCGCTATCCAGATGATGGCTGACAAGATAGCCGCCTGGTTTGTCCCGGCGATCCTTGGGATTGCTTCTCTGACATACATTTACTGGTCTATCCATGACCCATCCCATGCCGTCATATATGCGGTCGCCGTCCTGATTATTACATGTCCCTGCGCCCTCGCCCTTGCCATCCCGACTGCGACAATAGCAGGGACAGGGGCCGGAGCAAGGGAGGGTATACTGATCAAAAACGGAGAGGTGCTGGAAAAGGCCCATAAGGCAACACATGTCATCTTTGACAAGACAGGGACGCTGACTGAGGGAAAGATGGGGGTTGTAAATACAGTGGTCAGTGGTCGGTGGTCAGGGGTCAGTAGCGAAAATGAACTGCTAAAGATTGCTGCCCTTATTGAGAAAAGTTCTGAGCATCCCATAGGCAAGGCGATTGCCAGGGAGGCTATGGAAAGGAAGCTGGACCTGAATGCCAAGATTGAGGGTTTTCGGGCCTACCCCGGCAAGGGAGTGGAAGGAAAAATCGAGTGGCCAGTGGCTGGTGGTCAGTGGTCAGTGGTTTTAGTTGGAAATAGAAAACTCATGCTGGAAAATGGATTACAGATACCTCATGAATTAATTGAAGAAGAGGAAAGACTAAGCAGTGAAGGAAAGACGGTTGTTTTTATTTCAACCGGCCACCGACCACCGACCACTGACCACTCTCTTTTCGGTCTAATAGCCATATCCGACAAAATCCGCCCTGAATCTAAAGACGCGGTTGCAAACCTTAAGAATATGGGGCTTCGGGTAACTATCCTTACAGGTGATAATCAGAAGACTGCGGCAGCAGTTGCTAATGCTGTGGGAGCGGACGGTTTCATAGCCGAGGTCCTACCGGCAGACAAGGAGAGCATAGTAAAAGAGCTTCAGAGGAAGGGTGACGTGGTCATCATGGTTGGTGACGGGATCAATGACGCCCCTGCCTTAGCCAGGGCAGATATAGGGATAGCTGTAGGCTCTGGAACCGATGTGGCCATAGAATCAGCCGACATAATCCTCCTGAACAGCAATCCCCTTTTAGTTGCCAGGGCCATCGGGATATCCAGAAAAACTTTTGGTATAATTAAAGGAAACCTGGGGATTTCATTCCTTTATAACATTGTATTTACACCTCTTGCCGCCATGGGCTTTATAGTCCCAGTCGTGGCAGGGATTGCCATGCCTCTTAGCTCTTTAGCGGTTATAGGGAATTCTATCAGGGCGGGAAGAGGATCGGAGGTCTAAATGGAAATGATATATGTAATTATTCTCGGTGCAGTTTACCTGGGGCTAGTGGGGCTCGCATTTCTCGTCTGGGCCATAAAGACGGGCCAGTTCGAGGATATGGAAGGGCCTAAATACAGGATATTTTATGATGATTGATATTTGCAGGTGATTTGTCATGAACGATTATATCCTTCTTTTTTTTGCAGGTCTTCTCGGAGCACTTCATTGTGTAGGAATGTGCGGTGGTCTCATTATGGCATGCGGTATGAAGTTCGGAGGAGGGGCTTCATTTTCCCTGGCTTATAACGCCGGGAGGATCCTGTCATATGCCATTCTTGGCGCTGTCATGGGCCTCTTAGGCAAGGCACTTATTGCTGTGGGACTCTTTGGAAAGTTTCAGGGCGTAATGCCTTTAATTGCGGGAATATTCATGATCCTCATCGGTCTTGACCTCCTTGGCTATGCCCCTAAGGGAGTTAAAAAAATTACGGCCGGTCTGTTCCCCAAGGCCATTTCAGACAGGCTAATAGGTAATCAGCTTAAAGGGGAAAATCCTGCCCCGTTCATCCTCGGTATATTTAACGGCCTTATCCCCTGCGGACTTCTCTATGCCGTTGGTGTCAAGGCAGCTGCCACTGCCGACCCTGTTCAAGGGATGTTGACAATGGCTGCCTTTGGAGCCGGGACATTGCCGGCCCTCCTTTTGGTTGGCTCTTTTTCAGGGATAATGGGAAGGGTCAGGTCGGGCCTTCTGTTGAATCTATCTTATCTCTTTATCGTGTTACTTGGAATACGCTCCGTGGCAAACGGAGTTGAGTATCTGAGGATCCATCTCTCCCTGTAACCTTACTTTGTAAAGATATTGAAAAGCCCTTTATAGATATTATCTGCCAGCTTCTTCAGCTCCGACGCTTTCTGTTTTGACTCGGCAAGGACCTTCTTAGAGTCTATATAATCCCTGACCCCTTCCAGCTCTGTTCCGTTGGTCTCTATCCATTCTTTAATGATAGCTTCCGTAACCTCTATGTGGAACTGGAAGGCATAGGCATTTTCGCCGATCCTGAATGCCTGGTTAGAGAAGAGCTCAGATGATGCAAGCCTGACAGCTCCGTTCGGGATTTCAAATGTATCCCCATGCCACTGGAAGACCACAATCTCTTTTGGCAACATCTTAAAGGCCGAATCTATCTTTGCTTCTTCTGTGAGATGCAGGGGGTACCAGCCAATCTCTTTTTTCTGTCCTTTTGTAACCCTTGCTCCGGCTGCCTTGGCCATAAGCTGGGCACCGAGGCAGACACCGATCATCGGCAGCTTCAATGCCAACGCCTCTTTAATCAGTCTGTCTTCATCCTTCAAAAATGGGTATTCTGTCTCCTCGTATACGTTCATGGGACCACCCATGATTATCAGCCCTCCGCAACCTTCAAGGTTTTTTGGCGCTCCTCCTTCGTAAAGGTTCACCTCTCTGTATTTTATACCGAGCGTCTTCAGTGGTTCTGTCAAAGTCCCCGGTCCCTCGAATGGAACATGTTTAAAGATCAAGACCTCGTTCATCACTTCCCTCCTCCTTCCGATACCGGGGACAGTCCCGATTCTACGACCTCACTCCGTTCGGTCCGTAAATCTGGGACAGTCCCCTCACTATCTTCCGACCCCTTAATTGCCTCATCAATATGGCTGAGGAATCCCCTTAGAATCCGCACTTCTCTGTCATCCAGCCGGGCCCTTCCGAACATCTGTCTGAAGGCAAACATTATGAGTTTTGGGTTCTGCTTATTAAAAAATCGAATCTCGTCAACCGTTTGCTCAAGTTGTTCGTAAAACCTTTCAAGGTCTGCTGCATCGGCCAGTTTCCCCTGCTTCAAAGACCGCATCTTAGGTTCGGCAGCCATAAACATTTCATATGCAACCACCATAACTGCATGGGATAGATTAAGAGATGGAAAGGCATCAGAGGATGGAATGGTAATCAGCTCATGGCACAGGGCAATGTCATCATTGTCCAGGCCGTTTACCTCCCTGCCGAAGACGAGGGCAACCCTGTTCTGAGAAAGTAACGGGATAACCCGCTCCGCAGCCTCTCTGGGATTGAACAGCTTCTTTCTGCAACTTCCCACCCTCCGTGTAGTACCAAGGACAAGGCCATGTCCGGCTAAGGCATCTTTAAGGGTAGGAACAATCTCCGCTCTTTCCAGTATTCCATGCGCCCCGGCAGCCATCTTCAAGGCCTCGCTGTTCTGGTGCTCGGTAGGTCTTACAAGTATCAATCTGGAGAGCCCCGTGTTCATCATGCACCTTGCTATGGAGCCAATGTTCCCGGGGGTCTTGGTGTTTACGAGGATTACGCTGATATTTTCAAGGTTAGAAATTTGGTTCATGAGCTACTTTGACAGACCAAGTTTATTATAAAGAAGGTCGTAATTAAAGTGGGCAGCAAGCAAATCCTTTGCCCTCTCGATCTTTTTCTCACCGCTGAAATGGGTCTTCCCAACCAGGTTCTCAACCTTTTCAACTGTGGAAAGGGTGTCCTCCCTTACTACAAGGATAGGGACCCCAGTCATCATCGCCTTTCCTACAACCACCTCGCTGGGATTCTGGTCTCCGGTAAGGATGAGGCACCTGGTGGATGTCTCAAGGGCGGCTATCTGTATATCGCTCCGGTGGCCGCCTGTAATAACCGCCTTGTTCGGGGTCTTACGGAAATACTTCATGGCAGAGTCAACGTCCATGGCCCCTATGCTGAACCTCTCCACATAGTTGTCCAAGGCATCTTCACAGCAGAGGAGCCTGGCGTTCAATGCGTCCTGGAGCGCCTTCACACTCACCGCGCCGAGAAAAGGGTCCATCGGTATTGAGGCCATCACATCTATCCCTTTTGACTTAAAAAACGGAATCAGAAGGTCGTTGACATGGGTTGCCGCCTTTGCCGGCACATGATTAATGACTGTTCCTATCATCCTGTCTCTGAGGACGCTGTTGGCGGTAAGGATACAGTCCGTACAGACCTCATTCTCATACCTGTTAATAACAAGGGCTTTCGCATCCAGCAGTTTCATTATTTTTACAGGGGCCAGGTCCAGATAGGTGCCGTCATAAAGTGTATTGGTCCCCTCTACCAGCATTACGTCCTTCCCCTGCGAGAGCTTCCTGAAGGCGGCCGCGACCTTATCCGCAAGCTTCAAATCAGCGCCCTGAAGCGCCTTAATAAATATATCCTGGGTCATCGTTACAGGACAGAGATCATTCAGCGCGTCATCAAGACCCAGCGCCGCTTTCATCAGAACAGCATCCTCATCCTCCGGTATGCCATCGCATGAAGAGGTACACTTGCCGAGGGGCTTCATGTAACCAACCTTGTACCCTTCGGCCTTTAGCCTCATGGCCAGCACCATGGCAAGCATCCCTTTGCCGGAAAACTCGTTGATTGAGCCTATGTACAGGGTCTTCATTTAAACCTCCTTATTCCAGCGTCATCCTGGCGTCTATCGCAATGACCCCTTCGCCTTTTGGAAGGACTACAAGGGGGTTTATGTCCATCTCTATTATCTCAGGGAAATCGGTCACGAGCTGGGAAAGCCTCTGTATTGCCTCAACCAGGGCATCCGTATCAGCAGGGAGTTCTCCTCTGACTCCTTTAAGTAAGGGGTAAGATCTGATTTCTGAGATCATCCTTTCTATATCTATCTTTCCGGCAGGGGCAACCCTGAAAGAGACATCCTTCAGGACCTCCACATAGATTCCTCCAAGGCCGAACATCAGGAGTGGACCGAAGCTATGGTCCTTGCTCATCCCGACGATTACCTCCTTCCCCTTCTTCACCATCTCCTGGATAGACACTCCCCAGATAAGGGCCTTCGGCATCAACCGGGAGGCATTTGATGTGATTTCCAGGAACGCCCTTTCTACCTCCTCTTCGGATGCAAGCCCAACCCTGACCCCTCCGACCTCGGTCTTGTGTAATATATCGGGGGATGCAATCTTCATGACAACAGGGAATCCTATCCCCTTGGCAACTATGGCGGCCTCTTCGGATGTCCTGGCAAGCATAGCCTTCGGAATCCTGAAGCCGTAAGCCTTTATGACCTCCCGCGCCTCCTTTTCTCCAAGTTCCAGCCGCCCCTCTTCTTTCATAGAGGCAAAGATCTCCCTGACCTTCTCCCTGTTCACATCAAAGGAGGCAATAACCGGGTCC